>MCND01000017.1_pt1 | contig 85512 bp, 75 predicted proteins | sample 778211 | NCBI WGS metagenome assembly MCND01 (sample SAMN04296812, study PRJNA304217) | bioreactor metagenome | isolation source: activated sludge enriched with benzalkonium chloride | place: Turkey: Istanbul urban wastewater treatment plant
CGATGCCATCGGCGACACTGATGTGCCCGCCATGGGCCCCCACCATGCCCTTGCAGATCGCCAGCCCCAGGCCCGTACCCTGGCCGCCCCGATCGCCCCTGGCGGCGGTGTAGAACATGTCGAAGATCTTCGCCCGCTCCTCTTCGGGAATACCCGGCCCCTCGTCGCTCACAGCGAAACTCAGCGCCTGCTCGTCGGCGCGAACCGCCAGGTGCAGGCGGCCATGAACCGGGGAAAAACGCGCCGCATTCTCCAGCACATTGACCAGGGCCTGTTCGATCAGCGCCGCGTGTACATACAGCAGCGGAAGATCCTGGGGCAACTGCGTACTGACCTGCAACGGCGCCAGCACCACCCGCAGGCGATTGAGCGCGCTGCCGACGATATCCGCCGGGGTGACCCAGTCGCGGGCCAGCTTCAAGGCGCCATGGCCAAGCCGGGTCATGTCCAGCAGGTTCTGGATATATCGATCCAGGCGCTCGGCTTCATCCCGGGTGCCCTCCAGCAGTTCCCTGCGATCCTCCAGGGGAATCGCCTCGCCCAAGGCCAACAGGCTATCGATGCTGCCGCGCATCGACGTCAGCGGAGTGCGCAAGTCGTGGGACACAGAGGCCAGCAAGGCGCTGCGCAGTTGCTCGGTTTCGCCGTGCAAGCGCGCCGCCTCCAGGTCCTCGGCCAGGCGCGCCCGGGCCAGGGCCTGGGCCAACGGCTGGCTGAGCGCGGTAAGCAAGCGCCGGCGTTGATCACTGAAGACCGCGCCCTCCCTGGGACACACACCCAATAGGCCCAAGGGGCCGTCATCCACTGACAGCGGCCACCACCACCAACGGCCAAAAGGCAAGGTCCCAGTGCCCAACCCCGCAGGTTGATCGTGCTGCCAGGCCCAATCGGCCGCGGCTCGCTCGGCTTCGGAGAGTTGCTGGGTGCCACCACTCTCGACCTTCCACGCACCTTGCTCATCGCGGTTGAACAAACAGATACGCAACTCCTCGCGCCCGTTCAGGTGCTGGATCGCAGCGCTGATCACCGCCTGCCGATCGGTGGCAGCCGTGAGTTTGCGCGACAGGTCCAGCAGCTCGCCGGTTTCCTCCTGGGTATCGCGCAGTGCCTGCAACTGCCGGCGCTGGCGGGCCGCGAGGTTACCGGTGAGCGCGGCCATCAGCAGGAAGAACAGCAGGGTCAGCACGTCTTCTTCGCGCTGGATGGAAAGGGAGAAGTTCGGCGGGATGAACAGGAAGTCGTAACTCAGGAACGACAGCGCGGCGCAGGCCAGGGCCGGCCCCAGGCTGCTGCGCACCGCCACCAGCAGCACTGCGGCGAGAAATACCAGGGAGATGTTCGGCAGCGCCAGGATTCCAGCCACGCCCCAGGCCAGGGCACTGGCCAACAAAGTCGCCAACAGCGCCAGGGCATAGTCGAACCACACCAGCGGATGCTTGACTCGCAACCTCGGCTGGCTAGGCAATGGCTCGCTGTCCAGGACATTGATTTCCAGGCCATCGGCGTTGCGCAGCAAACGTGCCGCCAGCCCGCCGCCGAACCAGCGCCGGCGCCAGCGACGGCTCGACTGCCCCACCAGCAACAGGCTGGCCCGCCGCTCGTTAGCGTGCTGGATCAGGGTCTTGGCCACCTCGCCCGCCCGCAGCAGGACCACCTCCCCGCCCAGGCGCTCGGCCAGTTGCTGGGCCGCCTGCAGACGCAAGCGCGACTGTTCGTCGCCAAGACGGCCGTTATCCACATGCACCAGGCTCCAGGGCAAATGCCGACGCTGTGCGACCCGGCTGGCATGGCGCACCAGGCGTTCGGCCTGGAGATCACCGTCGACGCCCACCAACAGCCGCCCGCGCACCGCCGGTGCCGCTTGCCCGAGGCGGCGATAACCCTGGGCCAGGTCGTTGTCCACCTGGGCCGCCGCGGTCTGCATCGCCAACTCGCGCAGGGCCGTGAGGTTGGTCTGGCTGAAGAAGGCATCGATGGCCGCCCGGGCCTGCTCAGGCACATAGACCTTGCCATCGCGCAGGCGCTCCAGCAGCTCCCGGGGCGGCAGGTCCACCAGTTGCAATTCATAGGCCTCCTGCAGCACCCAGTCGGGCAAGGTCTCGCGGACCTGGACCCCGGTGATGCCGCGCACCTGGTCATTGAGGCTCTCCAGGTGCTGGACGTTGACCGTGGTGAACACGTCGATGCCCGCCGCCAGCAGCTCCTGGATGTCCTGCCAGCGCTTGGCATGGCGGCTGCCCGGGGCGTTGCTGTGGGCCAACTCGTCCACCAGCGCCAGCTTGGGCCGGGCCTTGAGCAAGCCATCCAGGTCCATCTCCTCCAGCAGCACCCCACGGTATTCCGAGCGCAGCAGGGGCTGTTGCGGCAAGCCGCCCAGCAGCGCCTCGGTCTCGGCCCGTCCGTGGGTCTCCACCACCCCGGCCAGGACCTTGACGCCCTGGCGCATCTGAGTGTGGGCGGCCTGGAGCATGGCGTAGGTCTTGCCGACCCCGGGCGCGGCGCCGAGAAAGACCTTGAGCCGGCCACGCCCGTCCCGGGGCAGCTCGGCAAGCAGCGCGTCGGCGCGACCGGAATCACTCATGGGGCATCTCTCTGCGACAAGACAATGGGTTTCAATCGTCACTCCTTGGGGCTCGAGCATCGCAAAAGCCCCTTTCGGGGCTTTTTTAAGGCTCGCCAGATTACAGCCGCTCCAGGGCCAGGTTCAGGGTCAGCACATTGACCACCGGCGGGCCGATCAGCGGCCGCTCGGTGTGCTCTGCCACCAAGGCTCGTAGCTGGTCGGCTGGCAGGTTGCGTGCCGCTGCAACTCGCGCCAGTTGATAGTCAATCGCCTGCGGTGGCAAGTGCGGATCCAGGCCGCTGCCGGAAGTGGTCAGCAACGCCAGGGGCACCGGGCCCTGTCCGGGCACCAAGAGCTTGTTGGCATCTTCGATCACCCGGGTCGCCAGCGCCGGATTGCTCGGTGCCAGGTTGCTGGCCCCGCTGGCCACCGTGGCAAAGGCACCTGCGGAAGGGCGCGGGTGGAACCAGGCATCACCGACAAAGTCCTGGGCGATCAGGGCCGAGCCCCGCACCTTGCCGCTGTCATCGCGGACCAGGCTGCCATTGGCCTGGTCCGCGAACGCGACCTGGGCCACTCCAGTGACCACCAGCGGATAGGCCACGCCGGTGATCAGGGTCATCAACACGATCAGGCTCAAGGCCGGACGCAATACGCTAGACATTTCTCAATCCTCGATGGGTCAATCCCGGCCGCCTACACCAGGTGCGCGGCGGTCAGCAGCATGTCGATCAGCTTGATCCCGGCAAAGGGCACCACGATGCCGCCCAGGCCATAGATCAGCAGGTTGCGCCGCAACAGATGGGCGGCACTCGCGGCCTGCACCCGTACACCGCGCAAGGCCAGGGGAATCAGCACCACGATGATCAGCGCGTTGAACACGATCGCCGAGAGAATCGCGCTCTGCGGGCTGGCCAGGTGCATGATGTTGAGCACGCCCAGCTGTGGATAAATCGCCGCGAACAAGGCCGGCAGGATGGCGAAGTACTTGGCCACGTCGTTGGCGATGGAAAAGGTGGTCAAGGCTCCACGGGTCACCAACAATTCCTTGCCGATCTGCACCACGTCCAGCAGCTTGGTCGGATCGCTGTCCAGATCGACCATGTTGGCCGCCTCGCGAGCGGCCTGGGTGCCGTCGTTCATGGCCATGCCGACATCGGCCTGGGCCAGGGCCGGAGCATCGTTGGCGCCGTCACCGCACATGGCCACCAGGCGTCCGTCGTTCTGCTCGTGGCGGATGCGCGCCAGCTTCTTCTCCGGCGTGGCCTCGGCCAGCACATCGTCGACCCCGGCTTCGGCGGCGATGGCGGCGGCCGTCAGCGGGTTGTCGCCGGTGACCATCACGGTACGGATCCCCAGTTTGCGCAACTCGGCGAAACGCTCGCGGATACCGGGCTTGACCACATCCTTGAGATGAATCGCGCCCAGCAACCGGCCAGCGGCGCAGACCAGCAGCGGAGTGCCGCCGCTCTGGGCGATCTTGTCGATCTCGCGGGCCAGTGCCGGAGCCAGGTCATCGCGCTTGAGGCCAACGAAATCCAGCACCGAGTCCACTGCCCCCTTGCGGTAGGCCTGGCCACGATAGTCGACCCCGGACAAGCGGGTCTCTGCGCTGAAAGGCACGGCCACCAGCAACTCGCTGCCCGGCTCGGGCTGTGGATAAAGTTCGCGCAGGTATTCGACGATGGACTTGCCTTCGGCCGTGTCGTCGGCCAGGGATGCCAGCAAGGCGGCCTCGGCCATGTCCCCGGCGTTGACGCCCGGGGCCGGGTGGATGGCGCTGCACCGGCGATTGCCGAAGGTGATGGTGCCGGTCTTGTCCAGCATCAACACATGCACGTCCCCGGCGGCTTCCACCGCCCGCCCGGACTTGGCGATGACATTCAGGCGTACCAGGCGGTCCATGCCGGCGATGCCAATGGCCGACAGCAGGCCGCCGATGGTGGTCGGAATCAGCGTCACCAGCAGTGCCACCAGGAACACCAGCGGCAAGCTGCCATTGGCGAAATGGGCGAACGGCTGCAGGGTCACCACCACCAGCAGGAAGATCAGGGTCAAGCCGATCAGCAGGATGTCCAGGGCCACCTCATTGGGGGTTTTCTGGCGCTTGGCGCCTTCCACCAGGGCGATCATGCGGTCCAGGGTCGACTCCCCGGGGTTGCTGGTGATACGCACCAGCAACCAGTCGGACACCAGCCGGGTGTTGCCGGTCACCGCCGAGCGATCGCCACCGGACTCGCGGATCACCGGCGCCGACTCCCCGGTGATCGCCGCTTCGTTGACCGCGGCGATGCCTTCGATCACTTCACCGTCGCCCGGGATCATTTCCCCGGCATCGACCCGCACCACATCGCCTTTGCGCAGGTTGGCCGCTGGCACCAGCTGGAAGCTGCCATCAGCACTCCTGCGCCGGGCGCTCAGGCCTTCGCTGCCGGCCTTGAGGCTGTCGGCACGAGCCTTGCCACGCCCTTCGGCCAGGGCCTCGGCGAAGTTGGCGAACAGCACGGTGAACCACAGCCACAGGGCGATCTGCGCGGCCACGAAAGTCGGCACCGCAGTGTTGGGCACCAAGCACAGCACAGTGGTGAGGATCGCGGTCAGCTCCACCACCAGCATCACTGGCGAGCGCTGCAGTTGCCGTGGGTCGAGCTTGACGAAAGCCTGGACCAGCGCCGGGCGCCACAGGGCGGACAGGCTGGTGGCCGACGACGGCGCAGAAGAGTGCTTGGCCTTGGCCACCGCATCGGCGACCTTGTTCGAGGTGGGAACATGCATATTCATCATCAGATCCTCAGAAGCCCATGCTCAGTTGTTCGGCGATGGGGCCCAGCGCCAGGGTCGGCAGGAACGTCAGGCCACCTACCAGCAAGATGGTCATGGTCAGCAAGGCCACGAACAGTGGGCCATGGGTGGGAAAGCTGTTCTGGCCTACAGGCGCGGGTTTCTTCAGGGCCAGGCTGCCAGCCAGGGCCAGTACCGGCAGGATGTAGCCGAAGCGACCGATCAGCATGCCCAGGCCCAGCATCAGGTTATGAAACGAGGTGTTGGCGCTGAAGCCACCGAATGCCGAGCCATTGTTGGCGCTGGCCGAGGTGTAGGCGTACAGCAGTTGGCTGAAGCCGTGGGGCCCAGGGTTGCTGATGGCTCCGGCCGGTCCTGGCAAGCTGGCGGCCAGCGCCCCCAGCACCAGCACGCCGATGGGCATGACCATCAGGGTCAGTACCAGCAGTTGCACTTCCCTGGCCTGGAGCTTCTTGCCCAGGTACTCAGGAGTGCGCCCGATCATCAGGCCGGCCAGGAATACCGCGATCAGCACATTGAGCAGCATGCCGTAGAGCCCGGCGCCGACACCGCCGAAGATCACCTCGCCCACCATCATGTTGATCAGCGCCACCATGCCGCTCAGCGGGTTGAGGCTGTCGTGCATGCCGTTGACCGAACCGTTGGAGGCGGCAGTGGTGGTCACCGACCACAGCACCGTGGCTGTGGTGCCGAAGCGCATCTCCTTGCCTTCCAGCGGCGCTGCCTGCTCCACGGCCGGATTGGCCAATGCCGGGTTGGGTTGGTATTCGGCCCACAGCGAGGTGGCACCGCCGATCAGGAACAGCGCCAGCATGCAGGCGATGATGGCCCGGCTCTGGCGCATGTCCTTGACGTAATGGCCAAAGGTGAAGACCAGCGCCACCGGGATCAGGATGATCGAAGCCAGTTCGAACAGGTTGCTCCAGGCCGTGGGGTTCTCGAACGGATGCGCCGAGTTGACCCCGAAGAAGCCACCGCCGTTGGTACCCAGTTGCTTGATGGCGATCTGGCTGGCCGCTGGCCCCAGGGGAATCATCTGGTCGTTACCTTGCACGGTCAGGGCGTCCACATAGTGAGCGAACGTCTGCGGCACGCCCTGCCAGACCAGCAGCAAGGCCAGCAGCACGCACAGCGGCAACAGGCCGTAGAGGGTGGCACGGGTCATGTCCGCCCAGAAGTTGCCCAGGGTGCGTACCGAGCGTCGGCCAATACCCCGGCACAGGGCCACCAGCACCGCCAGGCCGGTGGCCGCGCTGACAAAGTTCTGCACGGTCAGGCCGGCCATCTGGCTGAGGTAGCTCAAGGATGCCTCGCCGCTGTAGGCCTGCCAGTTGGTGTTGGTCATGAAGCTGACCGCGGTATTGAAAGCCAGGGTCCACTCCTGCCCCGGCAGGTGTTGCGGGTTGAGGGGCAAGTGGTCCTGGAACAGCAGGATGAAGAACAACAGGGCGAACCCGGCGAGGTTGAACGCCAGCAAGGCCAGGCTGTACTTCTGCCAGCTCTGCTCCAGTTGCGGATCGACCCCGGCGATGCGGTAGCACACACGTTCCACCGGCCCCAGGACCGGGGTCAGCCAGGTACGCTGGCCTTCCATCACTTTGTAGTAGAAGCGTCCCAGCCAGGGCGCAGGCACCAGCACCAGCGCGAAGAAGGCGAGGATCAGCCAATAGTCATAACTGTGCATCACCGTCGCTCCTAGTTCCGATCCGCGCACAACAGTGCAATCAGCAGGTAAACGAACAGGCCCACTGCAAGCAGTAACGACACCGCGTCCAGAATGTTCATGGAATGTCTCCGAGGTACGGCGATTGCCGCGAATGCAGACATTGTCCGCAGGCTGCCTGTAAAGGAACGAGAGCGACGGGATGGGTAGCCCATAAAGAAAGCGTAAAGACTCACCCCAAGGACGTTTACCAGAGCCATCACAAGGCCTGGGTGATGCCGGCGGCAGCGCTGGCGCCTCTCTTGAGCTCGCCCTGGCTAACCACCCTATATGCCTGCTTTATAAGCATGGCCTGGCCCAAGGCAGCGACCGGACAGGTATTTTTGCGGGGCTGGCCGGAACTGGGCTGTATCTGCCTCCGGCTCACTGGGCGTCGACGAGCATGTACTGACAGACGCCACGCTCTGCGGCACATGGGAACGCTACCCGGCAGAACGATCAGGCATACAATGGAACCCACGCAAAGTGCTTTGACTCAAAGCACCATAGACTGACTCCAGCACGAATCCACGTGCCTGGAGCACGCCCCTCAAGGAGAATCCTATGCCCTGGTATGCCTGGTTGATTCTGGTGGTTGCCATCGGCTCCATCGTCGGCGGCTTGATGCTGCTGCGTGACACCGCCAGCAAGGTAGAGCTGACCGAAGAGCAGCGCAGACGCGTGGCCGAGCGCAACGCAGAGATGGATGCCAAGGAAGCCCGTGACCGTTGAACCTGCCGGCCCCTGCACCCAAGGTGAAGGGGCCGTTCGCGGTTTATCGCTCCCAATCGGCCTGGGCCATCTGCAAGCCGTGCAAACCTTTGTAGGCTGCTCGCTCAGGCGGACTCCAGCCATCGAGCAATGACGGAGCCAGGCGGTAGATCTCCACGCCCAACGGACGGCAAACACTCAGTGGGTCCTGGGCCTCGGGCCCCCACATGGGTAATGACAGGTCGCCCCCCGGACACGTCGACAATGCGCAGAGCAAGTCTATCTCGGCGAAGAACTCCAGATAGTCCCCCTTCTGCGCCGGGCAGGCCTTCATGAAATACAGATCGTCGTGATTCAGGCCCGTGCACTGGAAGATATTCAATACGTCATGCACATCGAACTCGGTGAGGCCGTAAGGCAAGACAGCCCGAGTCAGATTCGAGTGGCAGTGGTGGTGAAAATCCTCGCCAGTGAGCATTCGATTCACATAAGGGTCGCAGCGGGTCCCCAGCAAATCGTGCAGGCGCCCACCATGCTCATCAACGCCATAATGTGCCAGGCTGTCATCGGTAATGGTGACCAGGGGGCGCAGGAACGGCAGGTTGGACCAGAGCCGATCATGAGTACTGACATGTGCCCCCTGTAATTGTCGGGTCCGCGCAGCCCACAAGCGCTCCCGCGGGTCATCGGCGTTCCAGACATTGAAGTCCCCCACCTGCGGTCCCACGGGGGTAGTTACCCGGAACACGTGACCAGCCGGGACCTTCCAGGCCCGACCGGTGCGGATGGGTACTTCGAACTGCTCGATCAACGTGCGTTGTGCCTGGTTATCGCGGATACGCTCGTAAAAAGCCGTATCCACCTGTAGCGCCGAACCTTTACTGACCTGATAAGCCGCCGGGTAGTCCTTGTACATCGGTATGCTCCTTGCCTGCTGATGGATGGATTAGCTGAACATGCTCAATAGCAAACGCTCGGAGTCGTGTAGATACGACTCCATGGCCTCGCCGGCAGAGTGTTTGTCGCCCTCTGCCAGCCATTCATGAATTTGGTGGTCACGCGCCAGCCAGGGTGCCTGGAACAGCGCTTCATCCGGTGCGCTGAAGAACAGCAGCCGCAATTGCGCGACGACTTTGGTGAAGAACTCATCCAGCAGGCGCGAATCCAGCAATCCCACTACATGCTGATGGAAACGCAGGCCATGGGTGCCGACGGAGCGCCAATCTTCTCGCTCCCTGGCCAACTCGGCGGCTTCGAGGGCCTCGAGCATATAATCGGACTGGTATTCGCGCAGCGGCCTGGCGTTGGCAATCGCCTGCAACTCAAGAGTCCGGCGAACTCGAAACAGGTCGCGCACGTCGTCGCTGTTCAAGCGCCGCACGGTCATGCCCTTATGACGAATGTAGAGCGCCAGGCCGTCCTGTCCTAGACGATGCAACGCCTCACGAATGGTGTTACGCGAAGCATTGTAAGTCCTGACCAGTTCACTCTCGAGCAGCGGCATGCCGGGTGGAAAGCGCCCACCAATGATATCTGCACGCAACTCCAGCGTGATGTAATCCGCCAGGGACAAACCATTGCTCATGGGAAGCTCTCGTGATTGTTCAACAATAGTTGAATAACCAGCAATCACTTATCGTGCCAACTGTTGACAACCGGGAGCTCCCTAAAAGTTGTCGAAAAACTGTAACCGGGAGCTAAAGACGACTTATAAGTAGAGTGTGATCTGCCGAACCTTGGTTAAAATGGCGACCTAGTTGTGGAGGTTTCTCATATGCGTTATTCAACAGATCACAAATCCCAGACCCATAAACGCATTATCAAAGAAGCTTCGGAAAGGTTCCGCCGTGATGGCATTGGCGCAACGGGTTTGCAGCCATTGATGAAAGCCCTTGGACTGACTCATGGCGGCTTCTACTCACATTTCAAGTCCAAGGACGAGCTGGTGGAGGAAGCGCTTTGTGCCGCCGCCGCCGACCTCGATGCTCATTGCGCCGCGCTGTTCGAACAAGAACACCCACTGCAGGCATTCATCGACAACTACCTTTCCGAGTGGCATCGCAGCTCTCCCCATGAAGGCTGCCCGTTACCCACCATGAGCCTGGAGCTCGGCCAGCGTGGCCAGCCCAGCACCACGAGCGATACAGTGCTCAACGCCAGGCGTATCCAGATTGAGGCCGCCCTGAAAGGTGAAAACAAAACGCAGCGCAGCTTGATGATCATGTCGGCTCTGGTGGGTGCCCTGATGCTTTCACGCAGCGTGGAGAATCCACAACTCGCGGCCCAGATACTAGAGATCGTACGAGAAGGTTTGAAAGAGCAGGAAGGCGGATAAGAACAGGTTGTCCCTCCCCGCGCCACCCGGAGCAAAGTCAGCTGCAAGAAATCGGAACTTTGTGCAGCGTTTTCCCGCAATAGAAAGGCCGGTCATTGACCGGCCTTCATTGTTTATAGATGCAATGAGTCAGTTGATATCAAGCTTGTCTCGATTGCGCTCCAGGATGGCCTTGCCAATACCTTTTACTTCCAGAAGTTCATCCACCGAAGCAAAAGCTCCATTCTCTTCGCGATAAGCGACTATCGCCCTGGCCTTGGCTTCACCAATGCCCAATAGCTCACGCTGTAATACAACCACATCAGCAGTGTTGAGATTGATCTTGCCCGCCCGAACCGCAGACTGCCCCTGCACCTCTTCGGAGACGAGCGGCATCGGCGTGACCGGCGCTGCTTGAGAGACCAAAGGCAGAGTGGAAAGAACTGCAAGGATCAGGGAGGAGAAATAGAGGTTACGCATAATGACGCTCCATGACATCGATAAGGAAAGCAGCTTTCCGAAGCTGCCTTCCAAACCTAGGAGATGCCGAGCGCAAGTCAAAAGCAGGAGAGTTACGGTTTATGTAGCATCACGGCTTGAGGCGACGCTGCTGGTACACCCAATCAACGATTTCACCATCCGGGGTGTAACCACTGACAGTCTCGCGAAGCAATTGACGAACTCTCGAATAGTCGTGACAGTCAAGCGCTGCGAGGAGTTCGTCGAGCTTGGCCTTGAGGGTATCCCAAGACAAGTAATCCTCATTGGCACTCATGATCATCGGGTGTTGGGTAGCGACTACGTTGTCACCAATCAGCAATTCTTCGTAAAGCTTTTCACCAGGTCGCAAGCCAGTGAACTCAATGGCAATATCGCCATGAGGGTTCTTTTCTGAGCGAACGCTCAACCCGGAAAGATGGATCATCTTCTCTGCCAGTTCGACGATTTTCACCGGCTCGCCCATATCCAGCACGAAAACATCTCCACCCTGCCCCATCGAACCGGCCTGGATGACCAACTGAGCGGCTTCAGGAATGGTCATGAAGTAACGAGTGATCTTCGGGTGAGTGACCGTCAACGGGCCACCAGACTTGATCTGTTTATGGAACAACGGGATAACTGAACCCGAAGAACCCAGCACATTGCCGAAGCGGACCATGGTGAAGCGAGTCTTGTTGACCCTTGCCACATTGGAGTTATCTCTAAACAACACCGGAGCCAATTCATGGCTAAGTGCTTGCAAGGTCAGCTCGGCCAAACGCTTGGTACTACCCATGACATTGGTAGGTCGCACTGCCTTATCTGTGGAGATCAAAACAAAGTTTGCAACACCGGCTTGAAGCGCAGCTTGAGCAGTGTTCAATGTCCCAGCGACATTATTCAACACGCCCTCGGCAATATTATGCTCCACCATCGGGACATGCTTATAAGCAGCAGCATGATAAACAGTGCTGACACTCCAAGCGCTCATGACTTCCAGCAGCTTTTCCGAATTACGAACAGAGCCTAATATTGGTAACAACTTCACCGACAGAGACTTCCGAGCAATACGCTGCTCCAACTCGGACAGAATGCTATAGAGATTAAACTCACTATGATCGAAAAGAATCAGTACCGTAGGTTGTAACAGCAGGATTTGCCGACACAATTCGGAGCCGATAGAACCTCCAGCACCAGTAACGAGGACATTCTGACCCTTGATACAGCGCTCCAGCAATTCTTCTTGGGCAGGAACCGCATCACGTCCTAATAGGTCAGCAATATCGACTTCTTGAATATCATCGACTTTAACCCGGCCACTTGCCAGATCCATAAAGCTGGGAACGCTTCGCACATGCAATGGAAATCCTTCAAGAAAACTCAAGATTTCACGGCGACGAGCACGATTAGACGAAGGAATTGCCAGTAATATTTCTTGCGCGCCTGTTGCCTTGATCATGCGCTGGATATGCTTGGGCTTATAGACCTGCAACCCCGAAATAACTCGGCCAGCAATGCTCAAGTCATCATCAATGAAGGCTACCGGGCGCATCAGGCGCCCCATTCGTAAAGCGGCGACCAACTGATTCCCTGCAGAACCAGCACCATAGATAGCGACGCGCGGCAGACCATCTTCTCGGTTAGTGAACGGTACATGGCGAACGGCAGAAAACCAGTCACCCAAGAAGTATTGGCGCATGGCCAGACGCAGCCCTCCAACCATGATCATACTGAGCCACCAGTAGTTGAAAATGATTGAGCGGGGAACGACATGTTGATGGTTGCTATACCAGTAGACCAGGACACCAAGGACTAAGGATGCAAGACTGACCGCCTTGATGATAGCGATTAATGCGTCGTTACCAAAGTAACGCATAACAGCGCGGTACATTCCAAATCGAATAAATAATGGAATAGCGACAACAGGCGCTGCCAAGAATAGCCAGAAATGGTAGATCAGTGGATTGACCATTTCATCTATTCCCAACCTGACGACAAAGGCCATCCACAATGCAGTCCAAAGGAGCACTACATCAGTAGATACCTGAATCAGTCGCTTTTTTCGTCTAGGCAGGCCCAGCAGCTTTGCACGAAACTTTTCCATAACCCCGTCGCCCACTAAAACAGCTCCTGATATCGTCACGTCAGCGGCTATTCTATCTTCCCCTGGCGATCCTAGCTTAAAATTTTTCCTAAACGGCACTACCCTTGCTCGATCTTCACCCATGGGACACGTGAAAAGTCCGAAAATCACTGAAACGCTTAGGATCCAGCTCTCCTCACGATGGCGGAAGCTCTTTCCAACTGAACTGCTAGATTCCAAATGGGCGAGTTCGAGCAACTGCCCCTGGGCCTCAGCCCTTTACTCCAGAGTAAAGCCCTCCTACCGACGTGGAGTACATCGACACAATCAGAAGAACGGTCTCTGAGCAAGATAGGCCAAGTGATATCATATAGACATGCCGCTTGGGCCTTGGCTACCCAAGATAAAACGGGAAACACCAAGCTATGCAAGTAGGTCTGAATGCCTGCTGGTGAACTGATTGATCTCCGACAAGGTCGCCATAGCAAGACTGGAGCAGGAGCCTAAACGAGAGAGTACGCCCAAGTATCACAAGCGCGCGAAAACGCTCTAGGCGTTTAGAAAATCATTTTAAATCAATGGATTGCATGCAGATCAATCAACAGCTAATGTCGCATCCTACGCTACCTCTGCCTAAGAAGTAGCTACCCACTCCAAAGGGCGATTATTATCACGCCCCTAGAGACAGGTCAAATGACGAATCAGCGCCGACCATCGACGGCCGCTTGAGCAACGTCAAGGATACAAAAATTGCGGCCAGCGCCCCCATTTCCTGGCCAAGGAGTCGGCATGAGCGAAAAAAACATCTTCGTTACACAACCCTACCTGCCCGCACTAGAGGAGTTCGTCCCTTATTTGCAACAGATCTGGGATAACAAGATCCTTACCAATGGCGGCCAAATGCACCAGCAACTGGAAGCAGAGCTGTGTGAGCATCTGGGTGTTGAATATATCTCGCTATTTAACAATGGCACCATTGCCTTGTTGACCGCACTTCAGGCAATGCGAGTTTCGGGGGAAGTCATCACAACCCCATACTCCTTTGTAGCTACAGCACATTCCTTGCTTTGGAATGGTATAAAACCAGTGTTCGTGGACATTGACCCACAAACACTCAATATCGATCCAAGCAAAATTGAAGCGGCTATCACCCCACAAACAACTGCTATTCTCCCCGTACACTGCTACGGCAACATATGTGACGTAGATGCCATTCAAAAAATAGCCGACAATTACAATCTAAGAGTTATTTACGACGCAGCCCATGCCTTTGGTGTAGAAGACTCTCGCGGCAGCATTTTGAGGCACGGCGATCTAAGCGTTTTAAGCTTTCATGCAACCAAAGTATTCAATACTTTTGAAGGTGGTGCGATCATCTGCCCAGACGCAAAAACCAAGAAGCGTATTGATCAACTGAAGAACTTTGGCTTTGTGGATGAAGTCACGGTTGTCGCTCCTGGCATTAACGGTAAAATGGCCGAAATAAACGCAGCTTTTGGACTATTGCAACTCAAGCACGTTGACGAGGCCATGCAGGCTCGGCAAAAAATTGACTCAACCTATCGCGAACTGTTGAAGAACATAAAAGGTATTCGTTTACTTGAAGGCACGGGACAGACAGTATCTAATTATTCATACTTCCCCATCCTGATTGAACCAGACTATCCCCTCAGTCGTGATGAACTCTACCAAAAACTTAAAGATCAAAATATATATTCCCGCCGGTACTTCTATCCACTGATTAGTGAATTCCCCATGTATCGTGGCATGTCCTCGTCCAAACGAAGCAACCTGCCAGTGGCTAACTGCATTTCTGAACGCGTCTTGTGCCTACCAATCTACCCGGCCCTGGAAGAGCAGTCGGTTGTGGATATCACTAAAATCATCAGCGATCTACAAGAGCAAGCTCAATGAAATTAGCAATCATGCAGCCATATTTTTTTCCATATATTGGCTACTTCGACTTGATTGCCTCTGTTGATAAATTTGTGTTTTACGATGATGTTAACTTTATAAAAAATGGCTGGATCAATAGAAATAGACTATATCTTTCCGGAGACGTTAGATATTTTACTGCACCGCTTTCCGGCGCCAGCTCTAATTCCAAAATTTTCGAAGTCCGCATCCAGCCGCGACAAGCCTGGACACGAAAATTATTGGAAAGTATTCGTCAGTCATATGCAAAAGCACCTAACTTCATAGAAACTTTCGACTTACTTCGAGATGTTCTCGATGGTGACAGTGAAAGTGTCTCCAGCCTTGCCCAGAAAAGCGTCCAAAAAAGCGCAGAGCGCCTGGGAATGTTAACAAATTTTATTGAGTCTTCTTCTATATACGAAAATTCCGACTTAAAAGGAACAGAACGAGTACTGGATATCTGCCTAAAGGAAGGAACCAAGGAATATATAAACCTTCCAGGTGGAAAATCGCTTTATGATGAGACCGACTTTCTCAAGAAAGGCATTAAACTGAGCTTCACAAATACATCTTTTATACCCTACGCCCAGTTTGACAGACCATTTTCCCCCGGGCTATCCATTATTGATATGATGATGTTCAACAGCTTTGAACAATGCAGAGAACTAATAAGCCAGGGGAACGCATGCTAGATAAACCCATTGGTGGATACTTTGAACTTGAGCTCCCTCCCAATGGCCCAGGTGCCTATCCGGGCTCGCTCAAGTTTCAATCAGCACGAGCTGCGTTTTGCGCCTTACTTCAAGTCGGTCGCCCCAGCCGCGTCTGGGTGCCTCGATATATTTGTGACGCCATGCTATCGCCACTCAAGGTAACTGGCATCGACTTTTCATTTTATGCACTAGAAGATGATTTCTCCATCGATACCAATCTTCAACTTGGTGCAGATGAATGGCTTCTCTACGTGAACTATTTTGGAGCATGCTCATATCAACAGCAGAGGATATTGCAACGCTTCAATCCTGCTCAAGTTGTGTTTGATCACGCCCAGGCTTTCTTTGCGCCACCACTTGACTGCCTAGCTACCATATATTCACCACGCAAATTCTTCGGCCTTCCTGATGGCGGATTGATGTTTACCCGCCTACCACTGACCCAACCGTCAATAGTCGACGAAGACTCGCTTCAGCGCTCAGCACACTTACTCAAGAGGTTAGCTGGAACACCTGAGTCTGGTTATAATGAATACCAGAGCGCAGAGGCAACCCTGGAAGGCGTAGAACCCAAAGGAATGTCCATACTCACTGGACGCCTGTTTTCCAGCATCGACTACGCTTTAGTTAAAGAAAAGCGAAACAAGAACTTCCAGTTTCTTCACAACGAATTAGCCGACCTCAACACACTGACCTTTGACATAGAGTCAATCGACGGTCCTCTATGCTATCCGATGCTTCCAGCTGCTCCAGTTCCACATAGTGACCTAGCCAAGCAACGAATTTTCGTCGCACGATACTGGCCCGACGTCATAACGCGCACGGCTCCTGATAGTAGAGAGCGCCTCCTTACAGAACGATTGCTCCCCCTATGCTGTGACCAGCGGTACGAGGAAAGCGACCTTCTACGCATGATTAACGCAATAAAGAGAGAATTATGAATATCTGCGGAAAAGTAGTAACACTACGCGCAATTGAATTAAGCGATATTGAACAACTCAATCGCTGGGCAAACGCGCCAGAACTGTGGGAAAAACTGGGCGGCTGGCACTTCCCTTACTCTAAGCAAAGTACAGAGCAATGGGTACGAAGCATCAACAACAATGACATGAAAAACCAGGTCTATGCAATTGAAACTGTAGATCAAGGGCTGGTAGGCACAGCCAATCTAGTAAATATTGATTGGAAAAATAAGAATGCCTTCCATGGCATGATGCTTGGGGACAAAGAAAGTCGCGGCAAAGGTTATGCTCAGGATACGGTCATGACCATCATGCGCTATGCCTTTGACGAACTAGGCCTGAATCGTCTCGATGGCGATATGATTTCAAGCAATGCCCTTTCAATAAACTTCTATACGAAACGTTGTGGATGGGAAGTAGAAGGCACCAAGAAAGATTGGTTCTATCGTAAAGGCCAGTATTTTGACAAAGTTGTAGTCGGTATTACTCGGGCAAGATATGAAGAGTTCTGCTCCTCCATCAATTACTGGGGCTGACTAAATGCAAAACCATATTTCTTTTGCTGAAATTTCTATCGGAATGCAGTTCTCGTACGAACAAACCATTACCGATGCTGATATCAAAGCGTTTTCTGGTATCTCCGGAGATAAAAATCCTGTTCATATGAGCGATGCGTATGCAGAACAGTCTCGTTATAAAAAACGAATTGCACACGGGCTAATGTCCGCGAGCTATTTTTCTGCAATTTTTGGAATGAAATTTCCAGGCCCCGGCTGTGTATATGTCTCGCAATCATTGAAATTTCTTCGACCGGTTTATATTGACGATACCGTCAGCGCCATTGTTACTGTAACAGCAATTGACGCAGACAAACGCAGGGTTTTTTTTGAAACAGTTTGTAAAGTAAAGAATAAAAATGTGATTTCGGGTGAGGCTGAAATATATATACCCTCACCAAAATAACGAGTTAATAAATTGTCTCTGAAACGCAACATTCTGGCAAACTATGCTAGCCAGCTCTATGTGACTGCCACAGGCATACTTATTCTTCCCCTCTATATTAAATACATGGGGGCAGAAGCGTATGGTCTAGTTGGTTTTTTCACAATGCTGCAGGCTTGGTTCACTCTATTGGACCTAGGGCTGACCCCAACCATTGGTCGCGAGACAGCTCGCTATCACGGTGGGGCCATGTCTGCTTTGGCTTTCCGGCAATTGCTTCGTAGCCTCACTGTCATTTTCACAATGATTGCAGTGATCGGTGGCACCACGCTATGGCTTCTGTCCGAGATAGTCGCTGCTCGATGGTTGAATGTCACAAGCCTACCAACGAACGAGGTAACTTTAGCCGTACAGATCATGGCGATCAGTGTGGCGTTACGCTGGCTTGGAGGCTTGTACCGAGGAGTTATCAGTGGAGCCGAGCGCTTAGTCTGGCTAAGTGGGTTCAACGCTCTGATCGCTACCTTGCGTTTTGTAGCAGTCTTTTTCAGCATGTATCTTTACGGATTCACACCGTTTGTATTTTTCATCCATCAGTTAGCCGTAGCAGCGCTGGAGCTATTAGGGCTGTATCTAAAAAGCCAGCGACTAATACCATCCATGCGCAACACAACAGAAAAAATAGGTTGGTCCTTTAGACCAATACAACCGCTCTTGAAGTTTGCGATGACTATCGCATTTACCTCCTCTGTCTGGGTGATAGCTACACAGACAGATAAATTGATTTTATCCGGTATTCTACCATTGGCAGAATACGGCTATTTCACCCTTGCAGTACTAGTTGCTAGCGGAATCACAGTTGTGAGCGGTCCAATCAGTAATGCCATTATGCCAAGAATGGCAAGATTGCATGCGGAAGGCCACGAGAAGGAGTTCATTGACGTCTATCGTCGAGCCACCCGACTGGTAAGCATCATTGCTGGTGCCGCTGCGATTACTATTGCATTCGGGGCAGAACAACTAATATTTACCTGGACAGGAGACGCCGATCTCGCGAGCAAAGCCGCGCAGATACTCCAGTTATATGCCATCGGTAATGGATTGCTTGCTGTTAGTGCATTTCCATATTACCTACAGTATGCAAAAGGCAACTTACGCTATCACCTGATTGGCAATATCGTTATGGTGATAGTACTAATACCTACAATAATCCTGGTAGCAACTCACTATGGTGGTATCGGAGCTGGGTATGTGTGGAGCATCACCAATGGTTTATTTTTGCTGACTTGGGTTGCGTTTGTTCATAGTCAATTAGAGCCAGGTCTGCATAAAAAATGGATGTTAAAAGATATTCTTATGATCAGCCTGCCTGCCGTTCTAGCCGCAGTATTCTTCAGCATGCTCGGAATAAACCATGAAACCAGGCTTTCGTCTTTATTATATGTAACTCTTCTTGGCGGCAGTGTGTTCTTGGCCAGCCTTCTTGGCGCAGGGGTTAACCATCGAACCCTGATGAAAGCACTTCAAAAGTTCAAAGGATAGGATTTCCCATGACGGCAATAAAAGCGTCTGTATGTGTAGTTACTTATAATCAGAAAAACTATCTACGAGATTGCCTGACTAGTTTACTAGAACAAGAGGTAGACTTTGAATACGAGATCATTATTGGTGACGACGCATCGACAGATGGAACAGCTGATATCGTAAGTGAGTTTTTCAGAAATTATCCTCAGCGTATAGTTTCTATCCGGCATGAAAAAAATGTCGGACCTACGGCCAACTATGTTTCCGTCCATAGTCAGGCACGCGGGGAATTTGTTTTCCATATGGATGGGGACGATATCGCATTTCCAAATAAGCTAAAGCGACAAGTCGAATTTCTAGAAAATAGCGACTGTGTGCTGGCATGGCACAAAGTCCAAGTATTTAACGACGCTGGTGAGATCAGTCGCATCTTGCATGAAAATCTATCCCAGATAGTTGATATCAATGCTATCACTCAAAAAGACTTGCTTCGCTACGGCATGTTGGGAGCCCACAGTTCAACAGCGTACAAAAAAAGCGCAATGCCAAACTTTAGAGAACTTAAAGGAGAGGCACTGGATTATTTTCTTGTCTGCCTTATTCTGGCATCAGGTAATGCAGGACGCGTTGAAGAAATATTAGGTGGGTATAGAGTTAATGCAGCGGCCACTACTGCCTCCAAGAAAGGGTCATTGTACTTCAAAGGTTCGCCCATTCGCGAATTGTACGCAGAGCATCTAAGCTATTTCTTAAAATCAAAAAATCAAAACACCGTCAAGCAAGATATATTTTTGAATGCATTTTTTAACTTTTTAGTCGATGTCAGATTTTTTCGACCAAGCTCTATAACCTTTTTCTCATTAGCAATTAGAGCATTTTCCCTCAAAGCGGCGTTAAAAATCCCCAGCTACTTAAGAAGTTCACTTGAGCTCAGGAAATGAAAGTAACTAATAACTCGCAGGCTTTAACCTGGAACCCGGTTATTTGCTTAGCTTTGCTATATTTTATTTCGAATTTATATTTTTTCTTCACAGTCTTTTCAGGAGAAGAAATTGGAATTGATAGTCTAAGCCAGAGATTCGATCAGAATACTTCGCTAATAGCCCTCTTGCTGCTTGGTTTATCATTTTTTTTCTTATTAGGCTTGTACTGGTCCAACACTAAACTGACGAGCACAAGAAATTTCGGGCTATCCAATAGCTGGGGTGGAGGAATATTTGCATATCAAACTCTATACCTCATTAATAGCCTATACTTCGGAGTAAACATTGCTGGTGTACAAGATGAAATAAAAAGTCCATTTCAATTTTTATTTACTCTATTTGATCCAGATACTTTATTTCTAGTGGTTGTAATTTCACTCAGATCACCACGTCTATTCTGGGCAAACACTGGACTCTATTTAATCTCGACCGTTATCAGAGGCTGGGGAGGCGCATTTGTACTAGTACCGATACTACTTCTCTGTAGATACTACCCAGTAAGAGTCAAACTATCATCAATTTTTTTGTTGGCTGGCTCATCCATAGTAATCTTACTCACCTCACCATTCATCATCGAAGCAAAGTGGCTAATACGCTCCGGAGCCGAACTAGGACAAGCTATATCCAATGTATTGGAAAGAGGATATCTAGAGTCTCTATACTCAACTTTAGAATATATATTTAGAAGATTTCAGATGTTTGGACACGTAGCGATACTCGTGGAAAATTCAGATATCACAGCTGAAGCCTACAACAACAATGAATTTATCCCTTACTGGGCTGATGGTTTACTACAATGGATAGCATTAAAATTTAACGGTACCGATATCATCCAATTAAATAGATACATGGTCAGCCATTTTTTTAACGTCGAAAATTCGGCATATAGTACTAATCCAGGACTAGCCGGATGGATGGCAATACTTGGTGAACGCTCTATATTTTTTTCCGCCTATATATTTCTCATCGTTTTCTTCCCTGCCTGGCTAGTAAGAAAATACGTTGGCATCCCTCACTTCTTGTTATTATATTCTTTCGTATTTATATGGTTATTCCATGGATGGATCGGCGCATACTTCAATTTTGCTATCTACTCAGCGTGCATAATCTTTACAAAAAAACTTTTTACATTCCGAAAAAGTTCTTTAACCATCACAAGCTAAAGAGAGATAAATAATGAGCTTTTCGGTATTAATGTCAGTTTATATCAAGGAAAACCCTGAATATTTGCGGGCATGCCTTGAGAGCTTGCAGATGCAGAAACTAAAAACTTCTGACTTAGTTTTAGTTGAAGATGGCCCTCTTACTGAGGCATTATACGAAGTCATTGAGCACTATAAAAACATATTGCCAATTAATAGTGTTAAACTTACGAAAAACCAGGGCCTGGCAAGCGCCCTCAATGAAGGGTTAGCCCACTGCCAATTCGAATTGGTAGCTCGTATGGATACAGACGATATTGCACTACCCGAGCGATTCGATCGACAGGTTTCTTTCATGGAAAGTCATCCAGATATCGACGTATCCAGCTCTTGGATTGAAGAACGCGATCAGAAAATGGAAAAAACTCTTTTCCTGAAAAAGCTACCCATCGACCACCTTGAACTTCTACTTTTTGCAAATCGACGCAACCCTTTAAACCATCCATCTACAATATTTCGAAAAAGTCAAGTGCTCTCAGTGGGGGGCTATCCGCTGATCTTTCCCGAAGACTACGCGCTTTGGAGCCTTATGATGGTAAAAGGCCTAAAATTCTCCAACATTCCAGAAGTTTTACTTTATATGCGTACCGGTGAAGACTTTATTGGCCGACGCGGCTTGAATTTTCTAAAAGGGGAAATCAAGCTATTAAAGTATCAACGTAAAATCGGATTTTTAAGCTTTAGAAGTTACTTATTCAACTTAGTAGCTCGCACAGCTGTACGATTGCCACCTCCAGCGATACGGCGCTTTCTTTATAAAATATCCAGATAATTATTAAGCCAAAGAGTACTACTGTAGGGCATGACAAGTATTAATCATATGACGGTCCTACCTCAAAATCGGATTATCAAAAATTTACGGAGGCTTTCATGAAAGTACTTGTGACAGGAGCGACAGGGTTTGTAGGTCGTTCTCTGCTGCAGTGGTTACTCAGGCAGCCAAATTACGATGTAGTTGGAGCTTGTCGCAGCCCACAACAAGCAAGAACTAGTTCGCCGGAGATTATCTCTGTTGGAGAGTTATCTGCCGAAACTGACTGGCAAGCGGCCTTAACTAATGTAGAGGTAGTTGTCCACCTTGCTGCTCGCGCCCATGTTCTGAAAGAGCAAGATGCGGATCCTAAAACTAAGTTTCAGCGTACGAACGTAGATGGAACTTTAGCTTTAGCCACTCAAGCACTTGCCGCAGGTGTCCGTCGCTTCATATTTATCAGTTCAATTGGTGTAAACGGCAACTTCACTAGCGGGCAAGCATTCAACGAAACCTCCACACCAGCCCCTCATGCAGATTATGCGCGGTCCAAGCTCGAGGCTGAGTCCCGGCTGCAGGATTTACTTAACGAGACAGAAATGGAACTCGTTATCATTCGCCCACCTCTTGTTTATGCCGGTCATGCTCCTGGTAATTTTCGTCGACTGCAGAAACTCATCGCATCCAATGTACCTTTGCCATTTGCTATGGTGAAGAATCAGCGCAGCATGATTGCGTTGGAAAATCTAGTTGATTTTATTGGCTGCTGCATTCAACACCCGTTGGCGGCAAACGAACTCTTTCTAATCTCGGATAATGCAGATATCTCAACGGCACAAATGGCTCGCTATCTAGCCAAAGGTATGGGACGCAAGGCGACTCTCCTGCCAATTCCTAGAAGATTTCTATACTGGGGAGCAAAACTGCTTGGCAATGAAGGTTTGTATATACAACTATGTGGCTCTCTTGTTATTGATTCTAGAAAATCACGTACCCTTCTTGGATGGCAGCCACCAGTATCTTCCGAAGATGCTCTGGTAACCGCAGGTCATGATTTTAAAGCGCTATCTAACACTAATAGCTAAGTACTCATTCTTGAATAAATGCTTCTAAATTAAGGTTTGGTTAATGAATCTCTGGTGGTGGTTACCGTTAGTAATTTTTCTGGCAGTTTTACTGACTGGCGTTTTGAGGCGCTATGCTTTAGCTCATAGCTTAATTGATACTCCTAATGCTCGCAGCTCACACTCCATACCAACACCGCGAGGCGGTGGAGTCGCAATTGTTGTCGTATTTCTTCTTGGACTACCAGTGCTTGCGCTAATCGGAGAGGTAAGCTGGTCCTCCGTCTGGAGCTTGCTTGGAAGTGGTGCAGCAGTAGCCGCCCTGGGATTCCTCGACGACCATGGTCACATCGCTGCACGCTGGAGACTACTTGGACATTTTGTAAGTGCAATCTGGGCATTGTTGTGGATCGGAGGGCTACCACCGCTAGCAGTATTTGGTATTTCCCTTGATCTAGGTTGGCTTGGCTACGCATTGGCGGCCATCTACCTAGTCTGGATGCTTAACCTTTATAACTTCATGGATGGTATTGATGGTATTGCCAGTCTTGAGGCTATTTGTGTGTGTCTCGGCGGCGCAGCACTGTATTATCTTGTAGGAGAATCAGCCTCAGCCATACTACCTATGACACTGGCATGTGCTGTTCTTGGGTTTCTATTCTGGAACTTTCCACCTGCTCGAATTTTTATGGGCGATGCAGGAAGTGGTTTCCTGGGTTTGACCCTAGGTACCCTCTCACTTCAGGCTGCCTGGACGAAGCCTGAACTGCTTTGGAGCTGGATTATTCTGCTCGGTGTATTTGTTGTAGACGCTACCTTCACGTTGCTACGGCGCTTGCTAAGGGGCGATAAAGTATACGAGGCGCACCGTAGCCACGGCTACCAATACGCATCTCGGCATTTTGGCAAGCACTTACCCGTTACTCTCGCAGTTGGTGTTATCAATATTATTTGGTTGTTGCCCGTTGCTCTTTGGGTTGGGCTCGGTGGAGTAGATGGATTACTCGGTGTTTTGATAGCTTATACCCCATTAGTAGTACTCGCCATTCTGTATAGTGCTGGAAAATTAGAGCAGCCACCGGCAACATGAAGCTCAGGCTGTAAACACTTTCATGCCAGACTTCATTTGAAATAAAAGATAAAGGACGATCATATGGAGGCTGGAATGACAGACAAACTCAAACACTACACACATTCGGTGTTTTATGCTTGATTCTATTTTAGTTACTGGTGGCGCAGGCTACATTGGCTCTCATGTAGTCGTTACTTTACTGCAGTCGGGGTATAACGTTATTGTATTGGATAACTTGTGCAATAGTTCAGCCATATCATTAGATCGAGCCTACCAGATAACCGGGCGAAAGCCAGTTTTTGTGAAAGGTGACGTTCGCGATAGAGAGCTATTGGACAAGTTACTTACACAGTACCAAATTTCGAGCGTACTGCACTTTGCGGGGCTTAAGGCCGTAGGTGAAAGCACACACGAACCACTAAAATATTATGACAACAATGTTGTAGGAAGTATCGAGCTTTGCCAGGCCATGGCTTCAGCTGGAGTTTTCAAACTAGTCTTCAGCTCATCGGCCACCGTGTATGGGGAACCCGAGCAAATGCCTATCAGTGAGAGCTTCGCGACAGGAGCACCAACCAACCCTTACGGGCGCTCGAAGCTAATGACTGAACAGGTTCTCATGGACTTAGCTTCTGCGGATCCACGTTGGAGCATTGCATTGTTGCGCTACTTCAATCCTGTTGGCGCACACCCGACGGGATTAATAGGCGAAGATCCTAATGGAGTACCAAACAACTTGCTACCTTACATCAGCCAAGTTGCAATAGGAAAACTCAAGGAACTTACAGTTTTTGGATCAGATTACCCCACAAAGGATGGCACAGGTGTGCGTGACTATATTCATGTGGTTGACTTAGCCGACGGACACTTGAAGGCCTTGCAAGCTATCAATAGTAAACAAGGACTCAATATCTGGAACTTGGGAACAGGTAGGGGGTATAGTGTTCTTGAAATGGTTCGAGCTTTCGAACAGGCTAGTAATCAGGTCATTGCTTATCGTATGGCACCACGCCGCCCTGGAGATATTGCAGAATGCTGGGCTGCCCCGGCTAAAGCCGAACAGGAACTTGGCTGGAAAGCTGAACGGACTCTGAACGACATGATGACTGACACTTGGCGGTGGCAGTCTTTAAATCCTAACGGTTACACTGAATAAAGATTATGTAAGAGTAAATCCCGTTTTCGCAAAATGCCCAATGCAGTACATTGGGCATTTTCATTGTGGCCCAATATGTAAGGCTCACTTCCTGTGTTCATTCCTGCGCCTGAGCTTCCTCATACGAAATCTATATCAAAACGGCAGGAGCTCCTCCGTTTTAGGCTGCTGCTCCCATTAGAAGAAGCACTAAATGAGCATGCTATATCTTTTCTTTTTCATTGAATTAATACACAAGGACTATGGGTTTAAACTTTATCAATTTTTTGCCAAACCTCCCTTGCCATATAGTACTACCAGTGCCGGTCGATATTTCCTCATATAAAACCAATGAAAACGCCATCACTATCTGAGCGTTATTCTGGGCCTTTAAACGTTTTCGTCACTGGATGAGTGTTCTGAGCGCTTTACATTGCAACCGTGAGGCCGCCTCAAGCTGAAAAGGAACTGGAAGTTGCGCCTGCTATTCTGCAACAGAGCACAAGGCAATGCACATCCAGGTGAAATATGAAGTCATTGGTTCAAAAAATAATTACTTAAAAAAGATGCAACGAAGGCAAGCTACGCATAGCGCCCCTTCAAACTAAAGCGCTGCCTACTCCTCATCCTCATTGACCCGATCACGCAGTTCTTTTCCCGGTTTAAAGTGAGGAACAAATTTTCCATCAAGGCTGACAGATTGCCCAGTCTTGGGGTTACGACCTACACGAGGAGCGCGGTAGTGTAATGAGAAACTGCCAAAGCCACGAATTTCGATTCGATCACCAGTGGCCAGGCACTGGGACATTTGCTCAAGCATGGTTTTGATGGCCAGCTCAACGTCTTTGGATGAGAGAAGCCCTTGATGGGTGACAATTCGCTCGATCAACTCCGACTTCGTCATATTTTTCCCTTCTTTTTCAAGCAGCTAGGAAAAGCACACCGAAGGTTTTAGCATGACCAGATTAATTTGAACAGCCCAGGATCGACTTATCTTCGATAAAGAGGACTTACCTGTAGAGCTGTAGTCAGTCCAGAACCAGTTTTTCTACGAGCCAACACTGGAGAAATATCGCAACCTGAAAGAGATACAACAACCGCCACAGCATTGAGCCGTGCATCCCTCCAAAAAATCCATTTAGCCCTGAAAATAGATTTACCCCGGCACACTACTGCTTACGTCGCTACCAAGCCTGTAGTCCTCTGTAGCAAGGGATTTAGGGCAGGCCCATTCAGGACGAAAAAAAAGCACAAAAAAAGGGCGACCGAAGTCGCCCTTTTTATGGTCAAGTAGAACTTAGTTCTGCTTTTCCATTTGTGCACGCAGCAGGTCACCCAGAGTGGTAGGACCAGCAGCGATATCCGAAGTAGCTGGCTTGTCGCGCAGGCTTTGGATAGCTTCTTTCTCGTCTTCAACGTCTTTCGACTTGATCGAGAGCTGGATTACACGGCTCTTACGGTCAACGCTGATGATCTTGGCTTCAACTTCTTCGCCTTCCTTCAGGACGTTACGCGCATCTTCAATGCGGTCACGGCTGATTTCAGAGGCTTTCAGAGTAGCTTCGATATCGTTGGCCAGGGTGATGATGGCGCCTTTGGCGTCAACTTCTTTCACAACACCCTTAACGATTGCGCCTTTATCGTTCTCTTGTACGTACTCGGAGAACGGATCGCTTTCCAGCTGCTTGATACCCAGGGAAATGCGCTCACGCTCTGGGTCAACAGACAGGATGACGGTGTCCAGCTCGTCGCCCTTCTTGAAGCGACGTACGGCTTCTTCGCCCACTTCGTTCCAGGAGATGTCGGACAGGTGAACCAGACCGTCGATGCCGCCGTCCAGACCAATGAAGATACCGAAATCGGTGATCGACTTGATGGTGCCGGAGATCTTGTCGCCCTTGTTGAACTGGCCAGAGAAGTCTTCCCATGGGTTGGACTTGCACTGCTTGATGCCGAGGGAGATACGACGACGCTCTTCGTCGATGTCCAGAACCATAACTTCCACTTCGTCGCCGACTTGTACGACTTTCGAAGGGTGGATGTTCTTGTTGGTCCAGTCCATTTCCGAAACGTGTACCAGGCCTTCAACGCCCTCTTCCAGCTCAGCGAAGCAGCCGTAGTCGGTCAGGTTGGTTACACGAGCGGTAACGCGGGTGCTTTCTGGGTAACGAGCCTTGATGGCAACCCACGGATCTTCGCCCAGTTGCTTCAGGCCCAGGGAAACACGATTGCGCTCGCGATCGTACTTCAGAACCTTGACATCGATCTCGTCGCCAACGTTGACGATTTCGGATGGGTGCTTGATGCGCTTCCAAGCCATGTCGGTGATGTGCAGCAGGCCGTCGACGCCGCCCAGATCAACGAATGCACCGTAGTCGGTGAGGTTCTTGACGATACCTTTGACTTGCTGGCCTTCCTGCAGGGATTCCAGCAGAGCTTCACGCTCAGCGGAGTTCTCGGCTTCGAGGACGCTACGACGGGAAACGACAACGTTGTTGCGCTTCTGGTCAAGTTTGATGACTTTAAACTCGAGCTCTTTGCCTTCCAGGTGCGTGGTATCGCGCACTGGACGGACATCAACCAGAGAACCTGGCAGGAACGCACGGATGCCGTTAACGTCGACAGTGAAGCCGCCCTTAACCTTACCGTTGATAACGCCCTTGACCACTTCTTCGGCTGCGAAGGCTGCTTCCAGAACGATCCAGCATTCAGCGCGCTTGGCTTTTTCACGGGAGAGCTTGGTTTCACCAAAGCCGTCTTCAACCGAATCCAGAGCAACGTGAACTTCATCACCAACATTGATGGACAGGTCGCCAGCATCGTTGTAGAACTGCTCAAGCGGGATCAGCGCTTCAGACTTCAGACCAGCGTGTACGGTTACCCAACGCGCTTGGTAGTCGATGTCGACGATAACACCGGTGATGATGGAGCCTGCCTGAAGGTTCAGGGTTTTTAGGCTTTCTTCAAAGAGTTCCGCAAAGCTTTCGCTCATTTTAATTCCTGTTGATGAGGGCGAAGAATCCGCCCATCTGCCACATTCCAGACAATGTGGGTTACGTTCATATAAAAGAAAGATCGCAGGACTATGACTGGTCCCCCGCGACCTTCCTTGTTCACCCGGCGATATCGCGAATAGCGATTTCGCTCAAGATGCGTTGCAACACCTGATCGATGGATAACTCCGTGGAGTCCAGCTGAATAGCGTCCACCGCTGGTTTAAGCGGGGCCACGGCTCGCTGGGTGTCGCGCTCATCGCGCTCACGAATCTCATCTAGCAGACTCGACAGACTAACACCATCGACTTTTCCCTTCAACTGCAAGTAGCGGCGGCGTGCACGCTCCTCGGCACTGGCCGTCAGGAAAATCTTCAATGGCGCATCGGGAAACACCACCGTTCCCATGTCACGTCCATCGGCCACCAGCCCCGGCAGTTCGCGAAAAGCCCGTTGCCGCTGCAACAGCGCCTCGCGTACCGCTGGTAGAGCCGCAACCTGAGAAGCCCAGGCACCGACCTGCTCATTACGCAGGTCGTCGGTCACATCGTCGCCTTCCAGGATGATCCGTTGCGGATGGCTTTCGGTCGCACCAAGAAACTGAACGTCCAGGTGAGCCGCCAACAGCTTCAACGACTCTTCATTGGTCAGGTCGACCCCATGATTACGCGCAGCGAACGCCAACAATCGATACAAGGCACCAGAATCCAGCAGGCACCAGCCCAAATGCTCGGCCAGCTTGCCAGCGATGGTGCCCTTGCCCGAACCGCTAGGCCCATCGATGGTAATTACAGGGGCCTTGCTCATCACGACTGGGCCTCTTGCGCGACACGAATACCAACCTCGGCGCAAAGCGCGAGGAAGTTAGGGAAAGAAGTGGAGACGTTGGCGCAATCATGGATGCGAATTGGCGCGTTGGCACGCAGCGAGGCCACACTGAACGCCATGGCAATTCGGTGATCGCCATGACCATGGACTTCACCGCCGCCAATCTGGCCACCATCGATGATAATGCCATCCGGCGTCGGTTCGCATTTGACGCCCAGCGTGAGCAAGCCGTCGGCCATGACCTGGATACGATCGGACTCCTTGACCCGCAGCTCCTCAGCCCCACGCAACACCGTGCGCCCTTCGGCACAGGCGGCCGCGACGAACAGTACCGGGAACTCGTCGATCGCCAGCGGGACCAATTCCTCCGGAATCTCGATCCCCTTGAGCTTGGCTGCGCGCACATGCAAGTCTGCAACCGGTTCGCCACCCACTTCACGCTGGTTTTCCAGGCGAATGTCGGCCCCCATCAAGCGCAGGATGTCGATGACTCCGGTACGAGTCGGGTTGATCCCCACATGCTCCAGCACCAGTTCGGAGCCCTCGGCGATCGAAGCGGCCACCAGGAAGAAGGCCGCGGAGGAGATATCCGCCGGCACCTCGATATGGGTAGCCTTAAGCTTGCCACCGGAGGCCACCGAGGCGGTCGCCCCTTCGACATCCACCGAATAACCGAAGCCGCGCAGCATGCGCTCGGTATGGTCGCGAGTCGGCGCTGGCTCGGTCACAGTGGTCTTGCCTTCGGCATACAGCCCCGCCAATAGCAGGCAGGATTTCACCTGGGCGCTGGCCATCGGCAAGGTGTAGGTCAAGCCCTTGAGCTTGTGCCCGCCACGAATCACCATCGGAGGACGACCTTCGGCCGCCGTCTCGATTACCGCACCCATTTCCCGCAACGGGTTGGCCACACGATTCATCGGACGCTTGGACAGCGACGGGTCGCCAGTCAGGGTGCTATCGAATGTTTGCGCCGCCAACAAACCGGAAAGCAGGCGCATCGATGTACCGGAGTTACCCAGGTAGATCGGCCCTGGCGCTGGCTTCAAGCCATGCAGGCCAACGCCGTGGATGGTCACTCGGCCGTGATGCGGGCCTTCGATAACCACGCCCATGTCGCGAAAAGCCTGCAGCGTGGCCAGAGCATCTTCACCTTCGAGGAAACCCTCGACTTCAGTGGTGCCCTCGGCCAAGGAGCCGAGCATGATCGAGCGATGGGAAATCGATTTGTCACCTGGTACGCGAATCCGCCCACTCAGGCGGCCACCAGGATTTGCCAGGAAAATCATATCGTTGGAGTTCATAGCGTCCACATAGGCCCGACGGGCCAGGATTTTGCCGAAATGCTCGCGGGCTACCCGGGCGCGAGTGAATACGCCCAACAGCTGGTGCCCGTCCCCTGTATCGACCGCGTCGCGCAAGGCGTCGAGGTCATTGCGAAATGTATCGAGTGTGCGCAGGACCGCTTCGCGATTAGCGAGAAAGATGTCGTGCCACATGACCGGGTCACTGCCGGCGATTCTGGTGAAATCGCGGAACCCGCCGGCAGCGTAACGGAAGATGTCGAGATTTTCACTGCGCTTGGCCAGCGAGTCGACCAGGCCAAATGCCAGCAAATGCGGCAGATGGCTGGTTGCAGCCAGAACTTCGTCATGACGCTGGACCTGCATATGTTCGACATCTGCCCCCAATTCACGCCACAGCCCATCGACCAGAGCCAGCGCCAGCGGATCGGTCTGCGCCAGCGGCGTCAGGATTACCTTGTGCCGACGAAACAGCTGAGCATTGGAAGCCTCGACACCGCTTTGCTCGGAACCGGCGATCGGGTGCCCGGGCACAAAACGCGCAGGCATGCCGCCAAAGGCCTCGGTAGCCGCCCGCACCACATTACCCTTGGCACTGCCGACATCGGTCAGCACCGCCCGCCCCAGGTCCATGCCAGCCAGCTTGCCCAGCAGCTTCTCCATGGCCAGGATCGGCACTGCCAGTTGAATGACATCGGCCCCCTGGCAAGCCAGGGCGAGGTCTTCCTCACAGCGGTCCACCACCCCCAGCTCGACCGCCAACCGACGGGACTGGGGATCCAGGTCGACACCAACAACTTCGCGGCACATGCCACTTTCACGCAAGCCCTTGGCAAACGAGCCGCCAATCAAGCCGAGGCCAATCACCACCAGGCGACCGATCATAGGTACAGCAGATTGCATTGGAATGACATCAACCACGGGCCATGACCTTGGCCAGGGCCTCAAGGAAGCGAGTATTTTCCGCTGGCAGGCCAATGGTCACCCGCAGGTGGTTGGGCATCCCGTAATTGGCCACAGGACGCACGATCACACCCTCACGCAACAACCCTTGGAACACCGGGGCCGCCTCGCGTCCCAGGTCCACGGCGACGAAGTTGCCCTTGGACGCAATCCAGCTCAGCCCCAGGTCACGGAACCCCGCCTGCAGCTGATGCATGCCGGCCTCGTTCAAGCGACGACTTTCAGCCAGGTACTCCTCGTCTTGCAGCGCCGCGCAAGCCGCCGCCAGGGCGAGGCTATTGACGTTGAAGGGCTGACGCACCCGATTGAGCACATCCGCCACAACTGCGGTCGAGAGCCCATAGCCGACCCGCAGGGCCGCAAGGCCATAGGCCTTGGAGAAGGTCCGCGACACCAGCAGGTTCGGGTAAGCCGCCAGGAAATCCAGTCCATCGGGCAAGTCACTGCCCTCGGCGTATTCGATATAGGCCTCGTCCAGCACCACCAGCACATGGGCCGGCACATCCTGGAGAAACTCGTCCAGGGACTCGGCATCGAACCAAGTCCCCGTCGGGTTGTTGGGGTTGGCAATGAACACCACCCGGGTTTGCCCATCGATAGCCCTGAGCATGGCGGGCAGGTCGTGCCCCCAGTCCTTGGCCGGGACCACCTTCGCCTGGGCACCCACCGCCTGGGTGACAATCGGGTAGACAGCAAAAGCATGCTCGCTGAATACCGCGTTCAGGCCCGGGGCCAGGTAGGCGCGAGCGACCAGTTCGAGAATGTCGTTGGAGCCATTGCCCAGGGTCACCTGCTCGACCTCGATACCGCAGCGCTGGGCCAACAGGGACTTGAGAGCGAAACCGTTGCCATCCGGATAGCGGGTCAGCTCGGCCAGCTCCTCGCGGATCGCAGCCAGGGCCTTGGGACTGGCACCCAGCGGGTTCTCGTTGCTCGCCAGCTTGACGATGGTCGCCGGATCGATATCCAGCTCACGGGCCAGTTCGTCCACGGGCTTGCCCGGAACGTACGGCGAAAGTTGTTGCACGCCTGGCTGCGCCAGGGCGAGGAAGTCGCCACTCATTGTTTAAGCCTCAGAGAACCGCTTTCGGGTAGGAACCCAGCACCTTGAGTGCCACTGCTTCCTGACTGATCTTCTCCAGCACACCCTTGACCAGCGGGTCGCGGTGGTGGCCGACGAAGTCGATGAAGAACACATAGGTCCATTTGCCGCTACGCGAAGGACGGGTCTCGATTCGCGTCAGGTCGATACCGTTGTCGTGAAACGGCACCAGCAGCTCGTGCAATGCACCCGGCTTGTTGCTCATGGAGACGATGATCGATGTCTTGTCGTCGCCAGTCGGCGGCACCTCCTGGCTACCGATCATCAGAAAGCGCGTGGAGTTGTCCGGACGATCCTCGATCTTCTCGGCCAGACGAGTCAGGCCGTAAAGGCTCGCCGCCATGTCACCGGCGATCGCCGCCGAGTTCCATTCGCCCTTGACTCGCTTGGCCGCCTCGGCGTTGCTCGATACCGCCACACGCTCGACATTCGGATAGTGCGAGTCCAGCCACTTGCGGCACTGGGCCAGGGACTGGGCATGGGAGTAGATACGACTGATGCTGTCGGTCTTGGTGTTCTCGCCCACCAGAAGGTGATGGTGGATACGCAACTCCACCTCACCGCAAATCACCATGTCATGCTCGAGGAAGCTATCGAGCGTGTGGTTAACCGCGCCTTCGGTGGAGTTTTCCACAGGCACCACGCCAAAGTTGACGGCACCAGCCGCCACCTCGCGAAACACTTCGTCGATCGCAGCCATCGGCTTGCTGATCACCGCATGGCCGAAGTGCTTCATCGCCGCCGCCTGGGTAAAGGTCCCCTCAGGACCGAGGTACGCCACTTTCAGCGGCTGCTCGAGCGCCAGGCAAGAAGACATGATTTCACGGAACAGCCGCGCCATTTCTTCGTTGTCCAGCGGGCCCTGGTTACGCTCCATCACCCGCTTGAGAACCTGGGCCTCGCGCTCGGGACGATAAAACACCGGGGACTCGCCTTCCGTCAGGGTAGCCATCTTGACCCGGGCGACTTCCTGGGCGCACCGCGCACGCTCACTGATCAGCTCCAGGACCTTTTCGTCCAGGGCATCAATGCGCAGGCGCAAGGCCTTGAGTTCTTGCTCAGACATCAGCCATGTTCCTTCTCGAACTCCGCCATGTAGGTCACCAGCGCGTTGACCGCATTGATGTCCACGGCGTTGTAGATGGAAGCCCGCATGCCACCCACCGAGCGATGGCCCTTGAGGTTCAACAGGCCACGCGCGTCCGCGCCGGCGAGGAACGGCTTGTCCAGGCGGTCATCGGCCAGGCGGAACGGTACGTTCATCCACGAACGATCGGCCTTGTTGATCGGGTTGCTGTACAGGCCGCTGGCATCGATGAAGTCGTACAGGGTGCGCTGCTTGACGTCATTGAGCTTGGCAATGGCCTGCACCCCACCCTGCTCCTTGAGCCATTCGAATACCAGGCCGGACAGGTACCAGGCCAGGGTCGGCGGAGTGTTGTACATCGAACCGTTATCCGCCGCGACCTTGTAATCGAGCATGGTCGGGCACAACGGCCGGGCACGTCCCAGCAAGTCTTCACGAATGATGTTCACCAGGATGCCGCTAGGGCCGATGTTCTTCTGCGCACCGGCATAGATCATGCCGAAGCGAGAGATATCCACAGGACGCGAGAGGATGTCGGAGGACATGTCGGCCACCAACGGAACCTCACCGGTTTCTGGAATCCAGCTGAACTCCAGGCCACCGATGGTTTCGTTCGGCGCGTAATGCACATAGGCCGCATCTTTCGACAACTGCCACTCGTCCTGCCCCGGAATCGAGAAGTAATCGTAGGGCTTGGCGCTGGCCGCCACATTCACCTGGCCATAGCGAGAGGCTTCCTCGATGGCTTTCTGCGACCAGATGCCGGTGTCGACATAGTCGGCCTTGCCGCCTTCAGGCAACAGGTTCAGGGGAATCTGGGCAAACTGCTGGCTGGCGCCGCCTTGCAGAAACAGCACTTTATAGTTCGAGGGGATATCCAGCAGGTCACGCAGGTCCTGCTCGGCCTTGGTGGCGATGGAGACGAACTCATCGCTGCGATGGCTCATCTCCATGACCGACAGGCCCTTGCCATGCCAATCCAGCAATTCGGCCTGGGCACGCAACAGGACAGCTTCAGGTAGCGCAGCGGGACCTGCGCAGAAGTTATAGGCTCGTTTGCTCACATCCACTCTCGCTATGCATTCACGGTAGCGGACAGAGCAAACACTCTGCCCTGCTACGATTTATTTAGTCTTGCGACTCTTCTTCGGCTGCGGCACCTGCCTGGCCATCGCTGGCCTCATCCGACTCGGCTGCCGTACGCTGCGCAGCTTCCTCGAAGTCACCGCCCTCCTCGCCTTCCAGCTCGTCACCCTCGATTTCCGAAGGTTCCTGCACGCGCTCAAGGCCTACCAGGGTCTCGTCGTTGGCCAGCTTGATCAGGGTCACGCCTTGGGTATTACGGCCCAGGCTCGACACTTCGTCGACACGGGTACGCACGAGGGTACCCTGATCGGAAATCAGCATGATCTCCTCTCCGTCCAGCACCTGCACCGCACCGACCAGACGACCGTTACGCTCGTTGCTGACCATGGCGATAACGCCCTGCCCGCCACGCTTGTACTCGGGGAACTCGGTGATGGCGGTACGCTTGCCGAAACCACGCTCGGAAGCGGTCAGGATCTGGCTGCCCTCTTCCGGAATCAACATGGAGATCAACTTCTGGCCTTCTGCCAGGCGCATGCCGCGTACGCCGCGAGCGGTACGCCCCATGGCGCGGACATCGGACTCCTTGAAGCGCGTTACCTTGCCGCCGTCGGAGAACAGCATGACTTCACGCTCGCCATCGGTGATCGCAGCGCTGATCAACACATCGCCCTCGTCCAGTTCCAGGGCAATCAAGCCGACGCTGCGTTGACGACTGAAGGACTCAAGCGGTGTCTTCTTCACCGTACCGTTAGCGGTAGCCATGAAGATGTAATGACCTTGGGTGTACTCCTCCACCGGCAACATGGTGGTGATGTACTCGCCATCGTCCAATGGCAGCAGGTTCACCAACGGACGGCCACGAGCCGCGCGGGAGGCTTCTGGGATCTCGTAGGTCTTGAGCCAGTACACCTTGCCCTTGCTGGAGAACAGCAACAGCGTGGTATGGCTGTTGGCGACCAGCAAGTGAGCGATGTAGTCCTCATCCTTGACGCCAGTGGCCGACTTGCCCTTGCCACCACGGCGCTGGGCCTGGTAGGCCGCCAACGGCTGGGTCTTGGCATAGCCGCCGTGGGAAATGGTCACCACGCGCTCTTCTTCCGGAATCATGTCGCCCAGGGTCAGGTCGAGGCGCGCATCGAGAATCTCGGTGCGGCGCACATCGCCGTACTCGGCGCGAATCACTTCCAGTTCCTCACGGATCACTTCCATCAAGCGCGTAGCGCTGTTGAGGATGCGGATCAGCTCGCCGATCTGATTGAGGATCTCCTGGTACTCGGCCAGCAGCTTCTCATGCTCCAGGCCAGTCAGGCGGTGCAAGCGCAACTCCAGGATGGCTTGCGCCTGCTCCGGGGACAGGAAGTACTTGCCATCGCGCAGGCCATACTGCGGGTCGAGGTTTTCCGGACGGCACGAGTCCGCGCCAGCACGCTCCACCATGGTCATTACCGCACTCGACTCCCAAGGCGTGCTGACCAGCGCTTCCTTGGCTTCCGACGGCGTCGGCGACGCCTTGATCAGGGCAATGACCGGATCGATGTTGGACAGGGCAACCGCCTGGCCTTCGAGGATATGGCCACGCTCACGGGCCTTGCGCAGCTCGAATACGGTACGCCGGGTGACCACTTCGCGACGATGGCGGACGAACGCTTCCAGCAGATCCTTCAAGTTGAGGATCCGCGGACGGCCATCGATCAGCGCAACGATGTTGATACCGAACACGCTCTGCAGCTGGGTCTGGGCGTAGAGGTTATTGAGGACCACCTCCGGAACTTCGCCACGACGCAACTCGATCACCACGCGCATACCGTCCTTGTCGGACTCATCGCGCAACTCGGTGATGCCTTCGAGCTTCTTCTCCTTGACCAGCTCGGCGATCTTCTCGATCAAGCGTGCCTTGTTGAGCTGATAAGGCAGTTCGGTAATGACGATCTGCTGGCGACCGCCGACCTTGTCGATGTCCTCGACAGTCGAGCGGGCGCGCATGTAGATACGGCCGCGACCGGTGCGATAGGCCTCGATGATGCCTTCGCGACCGTTGATGATCGCCGCGGTCGGGAAATCCGGCCCCGGGATGTACTGCATCAGGTCATCGACCGTCAGCTCGGGGTTATCGATCAGCGCCAGGCAGCCGTCGATGACTTCGCCGAGGTTGTGCGGCGGAATGTTGGTCGCCATGCCCACGGCGATGCCGCTGGAGCCGTTGACCAACAGGTTGGGGATCTTGGTCGGCATGACCGCGGGGATCAGTTCGGTGCCGTCGTAGTTCGGCACCCAGTCCACGGTTTCCTTGTGCAGGTCGGCCAGCAGCTCGTGCGCCAGCTTGGTCATGCGCACTTCGGTGTATCGCATGGCCGCCGCGTTGTCGCCGTCCACCGAACCGAAGTTGCCCTGGCCGTCTACCAGCAGGTAGCGCAGGGAGAATGGCTGGGCCATGCGGACAATGGTGTCGTATACAGCGGTATCGCCGTGCGGGTGATACTTACCGATCACGTCACCGACCACACGGGCAGATTTCTTGTACGGCTTGTTCCAGTCGTTACCGAGCTCGCTCATCGCGTACAGCACACGCCGGTGCACGGGCTTCAAGCCATCGCGCGCATCAGGCAGTGCCCGCCCGACGATTACGCTCATTGCGTAGTCGAGGTAGGACTGTTTCAGCTCGTCTTCGATATTGACCGGTAGGATTTCTTTGGCCAGTTCGCCCATGAGAAGCCTGATTCCTTTTTCTGGTGAAACTTCGCCACATCCAGACAGGACGAACGAAGCTCGCCGCTGCAGGCCTAGTGCCATGCACCGACTTACGACAAATCAACAAGTTATGCCATGGATTTGCGCAGTAGAGGCGGTCGCGTCGAACCGCCTTGGAAACCGCCGGATGTTATCACAATCGCCGCCACGCACCTATCCCCCTGATGCGCATGGAGCATAGTTAGTTGACCGGTGACCGCCTGATAAGGGACGACAGGCGCTCAGAGACCCAACTCGCCCCTATTCATGAGGTTTTTTACCCACCTGGCAGCTATTCCCACGAGCCTGAATCGACCACCTGGCTCCCAGGTCTCAATGCAAGCGCTTGCGGCACATCAACTGGGCCAGCTTGGCCGCATCCGGACGCTCGACTACGCCCTTTTCAGTGACGATCGCGTCGATCAGGTCCGCAGGTGTAACGTCGAACACCGGATTGAAGACCTCGACTTCAGGCCCCACCCGCTTGCCATCCAGCTCTAGCAGCTCCCGGGCATCGCGCTCCTCGAGGACGATGTCTTCGCCACTGGCCAGCCCCATGTCGATGCTCGAACTGGGCGCCACCACCATGAAGCGCACACCGTGATGCATGGCATTGACCGCCAGCTGGTAGGTACCGATCTTGCTGGCCACATCTCCGTTGGCAGCGATCCGGTCAGCACCGACGATCATCCAGGTCGGCCCCTTGGTCTTCATGATATGTGCCGCGGCGGAATCAGCATTCAAGGTCACGGCAATACCGTCGCCGGCCAGCTCCCAGGCCGTCAAGCGCGAGCCTTGCAGCCCAGGCCGGGTTTCATTGACATACACCCGCTCCACCATGCCTTCCAGCCACGCCGCGCGAATCACCCCCAGGGCCGTACCAAAACCACCCGTGGCAAGGCCTCCGGCATTGCTGTGGGTCAACAGCGCCTGGGGATTGCCCTGGTGCCTGCGAATCAGCTCGACCCCAAACTGGGCCATGGTCAGGTTCGCCTCGCGATCACTTTCATGAATCTCCAGGGCTTCCTGCTCCAGGGCCGCCACTGGGTCGGCACACTCCTTGACCCGCTCCAGGCGCTCGCTCATGCGATTCACCGCCCAGGAGAGGTTGAACCCGGTAGGGCGTACGTCGGCCAACCGCTGGAAATCCGCCTGCGAGGCCGTGACCCAATCGCCACCCGCGGCAAAACGCGCCCTGGCCGCCAGAACCGCGCCATAGGCCGCGCTGATGCCAATGGCCGGCGCGCCGCGCACCGCCATCGAGCCGATGGCCTCGATCACTGCGCCGACGCTGTCGCAGGCGATCCAGCGCTCCTCAAGAGGCAAGGCTCGCTGATCGAGCAGATACAGGGTGCCATCTCGCCAAGCAATGGCCTTCACCTTCTCCGCAGCCAACAGACGATCGCGCATCCCTCACCCCGTACTCATGACAAAAGCCGCCGATTATAGCGATCCCCCCGCGAAGACGCTCGGGTATACTTCGCCATCCTTCTATTCGCAAAGCCCTGGACCGATCCTCGATGCCGAACCGTGAAACCGCGCTCGACCTTCTGCTGCTGCCCACCTGGCTGGTGCCCGTGGAGCCAGCTGGCGTCGTGCTCAAGGAACATGGCCTGGGCATCCGCGATGGTCGCATCGCCTTCATCGGCCCACGCAGCGCAGCCCTGAAGCAGCAGGCCAGCGAAGTGCGCGAACTCCCGGGCATGCTGCTCAGCCCAGGACTGGTCAATGCCCACGGGCATGCGGCCATGACCCTGTTTCGCGGCCTGGCCGACGACCTGCCATTGATGACCTGGCTGGAGAAGCACATCTGGCCCGCCGAAGCCAAATGGGTCGATGAGAGCTTCGTCCACGACGGCACGGACCTGGCGATCGCCGAACAGATAAAAGGCGGCATCACCTGCTTCTCCGACATGTACTTCTTTCCCAAGGTTGCCAGCGAACGCGTCCATAACAGCGGCATCCGCGCCCAGATCGCCATCCCCGTGCTGGACTTCCCGATCCCCGGCGCCCATGACGCCGACGAAGCCATTCGCCAGGGCGTGGAACTGTTCGCCGACCTCAAGCACCACCCTCGCATCAGGATCACCTTCGGCCCTCATGCCCCCTACACCGTCGGCGATGAGAATCTGGAGAAAGTCCGGATGATCGCCGAGGAACTCGACGCCTCGATCCACATGCATGTGCATGAAACCGCGTTCGAAGTGCAGCAGGCCATGGAGCAGCGCGGCGAACGGCCATTGGCCCGCCTTGCCCGCTTGGGACTCCTGGGACCACGCTTCCAGGCCGTTCACATGACTCAAATCAGCGATGAGGACCTGGCTTTACTGGTAGAAACCAATACCAGTGTGATTCATTGCCCAGAATCAAACCTGAAACTGGCCAGCGGCTTCTGCCCGGTGGAGCGCCTGTGGCAAGCCGGGGTCAATGTCGCTGTCGGCACCGACGGCGCCGCCAGCAACAACGACCTCGACCTGCTGGGCGAAACCCGCACAGCGGCGCTGCTGGCCAAGGCCGTATCGGGTTCGGCAACGGCCCTGGACGCCCATCGCGCCCTGCGCATGGCGACCCTCAACGGTGCCAGGGCCATGGGCCTGGAGACCGAGGTGGGCTCCCTGGAAATCGGCAAGGCCGCGGATCTGGTGGCATTCGACCTCTCCGGCCTGGCCCAGCAACCGATCTACGACCCGGTGTCGCAACTGATCTACGCCACCGGTCGCGATTGCGTAGCGCACCTGTGGGTAGCCGGCAAGCAGCTGCTGGATGACCGGCAACTGACTCGGATGGATGAGCGACAACTTGGCGAAACCGCCCGCAGCTGGGGCCAACGCATCGGCGGACACGCCCAATAACCCCGGCCTTGAGCTGAAGCTTGAGGCCATACAAAGATTTTTTAGCTTTGGAGCATTACCCATGAGCAACGTCGACCACGCCGAAATCGCCAAGTTCGAAGCCCTGGCCCATCGCTGGTGGGATCGCGAAAGCGAGTTCAAGCCCCTGCACGACATCAACCCACTGCGAGTCAACTGGATCGACGAACGCGTCAACCTGGCCGGCAAGAAGGTCCTGGACGTCGGCTGCGGCGGCGGCATCCTCAGCGAAGCCATGGCCCAGCGCGGCGCTACAGTCACCGGCATCGACATGGGCGAAGCCCCGCTGGCAGTCGCCCAACTGCACCAGCTGGAGTCCGGCGTCAACGTCGAATACCGGCAGATCACCGCCGAGGCCCTGGCCGAGGAAATGCCTGGAGCGTTCGACGTCGTCACCTGCCTGGAGATGCTCGAACACGTTCCCGACCCATCATCGGTGATTCGCGCGTGCTTTCGCATGGTCAAGCCTGGCGGCCAGGTGTTCTTCTCCACCATCAACCGCAACCCCAAGGCCTACCTGTTCGCCATCGTCGGCGCCGAATACATCATGAAGCTGCTGCCTCGCGGCACCCACGACTTCAAGAAATTCATCCGCCCTTCCGAACTGGGTGCCTGGAGCCGCTCCGCCGGCCTGACCGTCAAGGACATCATCGGCCTGACCTACAACCCACTGACCAAGCACTACAAGCTGGCAGCGGACGTGGACGTCAACTACATGATCCAGACTTTGCGAGAGGAGTAAGACATGGCCATCAGAGCCGTTCTTTTCGACATGGATGGCACGCTGCTCGATACCGCACCGGATTTCATCGCCGTTTGCCAGGGCATGCGCCGCGACCGCGGCTTACCGCCCATCGCCGACCAGCACATCCGTGACGAGATTTCCGGCGGAGCCCGGGCCATGGTTGCCGTGACCTTCTCCATGGACCCGCAATCCCCGGGTTTCGAGGAGCTGCGCCAGGAGTTTCTCGAGCGCTACCTGGAGAACTGCGCCGTGCATAGCCGGCTCTTCGATGGCATGGGCGAGCTGCTGGAAGACATCGAACGAGCGAACCTGACGTGGGGCGTGGTCACCAACAAGCCCCTGCGTTTCGCCGAGCCAATCATGCAGCAGCTGGGACTGGCCGAGCGCTCGGCCCTGCTGATCTGCCCGGATCACGTGAAAAACAGCAAGCCGGACCCCGAACCACTGACCCTTGCCTGCAAGATGCTTGACCTGGACCCGTCCACCGTCCTGTTCGTCGGCGATGACCTGCGGGACATCGAGTCGGGTCGCGATGCTGGCACCAAGACCGCTGCCGTGACCTATGGCTACATCCACCCGGACGACAACCCCCGGCACTGGGGCGCCGACGTGGTGGTCAACCACCCACTGGAACTGCGCCAGGTCCTGGATAACGCATTGTGCAGCTGCTGAGCCGCACGTCCGGCCGAACGCCGGGAACGCTCCAATTTCTGTTGAGGTCCCTTTATGTTTGACTACTCCGCTCGCCCCGAACTGCTCAAGGACCGGATCATCCTGGTCACCGGCGCCGGCCGCGGCATCGGTGCCGCCGCCGCCAAGACCTACGCCGCCCATGGCGCTACCGTCCTCTTGCTCGGCAAGACCGAAGCCAACCTGACCGAGGTCTACGACGCCATCGAGGCCGCCGGGCACCCGCAACCGGCCGTGATCCCATTCAACCTGGAAACTGCCCTGCCGCATCAGTACGACGAACTGGCAGCCATGATCGAAGCCGAGTTCGGCCACCTCGACGGCCTGCTGCACAATGCGTCGATCATCGGTCCGCGTACCCCGCTGGAACAGTTGTCCGGGGAAAACTTCATGCGAGTCATGCAAGTCAACGTCAACGCCACATTCATGCTGACCAGCACATTGCTGCCACTGCTCAAGCTGTCCCAGGACGCCTCGGTGGTCTTCACCTCCAGCAGCGTGGGTCGCAAGGGCCGTGCCTACTGGGGCGCCTATGGCGTATCCAAGTTCGCCACCGAGGGCCTGATGCAGACCCTGGCCGACGAACTGGACACCGTGGCGCCGGTACGTGCCAACAGCATCAACCCAGGCGCGACCCGGACCAGCATGCGGGCCCAGGCCTACCCGGGCGAGAACCCCAGCAAGAACCCGATGCCCGAAGAAATCATGCCGGTCTACCTGTACCTGATGGGCCCGGACAGCACCGGCATCAATGGCCAGGCTTTCGACGCACAATAACGCCCCACCGTTCGTCGCGACGGAATACCGTCGCGACTCCTCGATAAAGCCCGCGTCCTGCGAGGTTTTAGCCAAACAAATGTCATCTACGGTGACAGCATTTTTCAGCTGCAATTCAAGCATTTGAATTCAAAAGAGTTTTACTCATCTGAACTGAATGGCACGAGTTTCGCTCTAAGAGCACTCAAGACACCGTGCCTTGGCACCGTGGAAAACGGCTTTTATCGGGGCGTGGAAGCCCGAGATGAAGCGGCATAAAATATGCGCGATTGTCCTACGGGACTGAAGGAACAGTACGACGCGCAGCTCCGAGCCGCTCTCACCCAGCCAGTAAGACCCTATACCGTGCTCAGGGGGCGCAAGCTCAGATGAAGATTCCCACCCAGAACAACGCAATTGACTTTGACAGCGCCAAATTGCAACGCCTGGGCTTTACTCAACAATCGCCACTGCTCAAGCAGCCTGTGAGCCTGGCGCAATTGCGCCAGCAACTGGGCCTGCAATTGCAGACCAGCCTGGAGCCGCAGCGCATCCTTGGTCTGTTCTTTCGCGAAGTACAACGCCTGGTCCCCCTGGACGCCCTGCACTACCAGCACGCTCCCAGCGATCTGCGCCTGGAATTCGGCCAGCGCGGGCACCACTCCATCAGCTACAGCCTCAGCCACGAAGGCGAGCCCATGGGCGAGCTGCTCTTTCGCCGCAACCAGCGCTTCAGCGATAGCGAGCAGGCACACCTGGAATCATTGCTGTCTACCTTGCTGTACCCGATGCGCAATGCGCTGCTGTACCGCGCCGCAACCCGTAGCGCCCTGCGAGATCCGCTGACCGATACCGGCAACCGCATCGCCATGGATCAGACCCTGGAGCGGGAAATCGAAATGGCTCGCCGCCACCTGCTGCCATTGTCACTCCTGATGCTGGATATCGACCACTTCAAGCGCATCAACGACAGCTACGGCCACAGCACGGGCGATGAAGTGCTCAAGGCCGTTGCCGCCTCGATCAAGGGGCAATTGCGCAATGTGGACATGGTCTTTCGATTTGGCGGGGAGGAGTTCCTGGTCCTGTTGTCCAACACCGGTCGCGAAGCGGCGGCGATGGTGGGAGAGCGCCTGCGCAATGCCACCCAAGTACAGGAATATCGGGCCGACAATGGCAGCCCCATCGAACTGACCGTCAGCCTGGGCTGCGCAACGCTATTGCCGGGAGAGTCCGCCGAAAGCCTGTTACGCCGTGCGGACAGTGCGCTGTACGTCGCCAAGCGCGAAGGGCGCAACCGACTGGCGATGGCCGGCTGAACGCGGTGAAAACATCGCCACAAGCACGGTTGCTTGCGGCGATCTTGCCTGCCAACTGCTGACTCAGCCCTCGGCCAGCGCCAGGCGCTCGCGAGTTACCGTGACCTTCTCCAGTTGCATGCAACGCTCCAGGAACAGGTACATGTAGTCATAGCTCTTGCAGATCGCCTGGCGCAGTTCCACTTGCAGGGCCTTGCTCGGATTCAGCCCCGCCAGGGTCACGATGATCTCCAGTGCCTCCCAAGGATGGGCATCATCGTATTGCGCATGCATCTTCAACCACTTCATGGCGCGCTTGCGATCGTCCTCAGGGAAGGAGGCCGCATAGATGCCATTGGAGCAGACCAGGGCCGACCACTCGCCAGTGGCGCCTTCAATGGCGTAGTTGGTGGCGGCAATGGCGACGATCAACGAGTCCGCCGAGCTGGTATGCCAGCACCAATGGCTCAACGCATGCAGTTCCGGTGGCACCTGCTGCGCCTGCAGGTCTTCCAGGGTCACCCCGTGGGCCCGGCTCCAATGCACCCAGTAATCGGCATGATTGAGCTCGACTCGAATGTTGCGCATCAGCCAGCGGCGCGCCATGTCCTCACCTGGATGGCGGGCAAAGCGAGTCTTGGTCAGGTTCTGCGCCATGTACAGGGCGAATTGCTCCACCACCGGCCAACCGCCGATGAGGTACTGGCGCATGACCTTCGGGCTGAGCTTGTTATCCCGCATGCGCTGGTACAGCTCATGCTCTACGACGCGGCGCTTGCTCTCGCTGCAGTCCTGGATCAATTGCTGGGTCCAGGCGGGGTAACTGGCAGCTTCCATGAGCGGGCCGGTTCGGCTGAATGTGTCGATCACTGTCGGGCTCCTTTTGATTGTGATGTATGGATCCAAAAGAGGTTTCAACGGAACGTGCCGGGCGCCTTGAACAACAGGGGCCGTGGCCGCACGGGTCGACACTGCAAACTGTCACAGGTAAACAACTGCGGGCGCTCAATGAGGTAGCCCTGAGCATAATCCACGCCGATCTCGAGCAATGCCTGCTCGATCTGCGGTGTTTCGACAAACTCGGCAATCGTGCGCTTACCCATGACATGCCCGATGTGATTGATCACTTCGACCATGGCACGGTTAATCGGGTCGTCCAGCATATCCTTTACGAAACTTCCATCGATCTTTAGGAAGTCTACAGGCAAATGTTTGAGATAAGCGAACGACGACATTCCCGCACAAAAGTCATCCAGGGAAAAATGACAACCTAAGCCCTTGAGTTCATTTATAAAACGAATTGCACTGCCCAGATTCGCGATTGCGCTGGTTTCAGTAATTTCGAAGCAGATCATCTTTGGCGGCACGCCATAGGCGGCAAACTGCTCGCGCAGGAAGTCGAGGAACTCGTCATCGCCAATCGTGATGCCGGACAGATTGATCGCACACATCGCCATCGGACCTTCGCGCCCCTCTTCGATGCACTGGGCGATGACCTTGAATACATTCTGTACTACCCAACGATCCAGGGCTGTCATCAAGCCATAGCGCTCGGCCGCCGGGATGAAGCTGTCCGGGAGGATCATGCGGCCCGCCTCGTCATGCAGGCGCAGGAGAATCTCGACATGTCCAGTATCACCCTCTACATGCCCCAGGGCGGTGATCTCCTGGGAGTAAAGGCAGAACCGGTTCTCCTCCAGGGCCATGTGCAAGCGCTGGACCCAAGCCATCTCGCCAAAACGCAGGGACAGCTCCGAATCGTCGGCATGATAGACCTGCACCCGATTACGGCCCTTTTCCTTGGCCATGTAGCACGCCATGTCGGCAGCGCGCAAAGACGCCTCCAGGGTCGTTGGAGTCTGCGCAACATGCACCAGGCCGATGCTCACAGTGGTCACGAACGGCCGGCCCTTCCAGACGAAATGCAGGTTCTGCACGGTCTGGCGCAGGCCCTCGGCAATTTTCTCCGCGGCCTCCGGCGAGCAGTTCTCAAGCAAGATGCCGAACTCATCCCCACCCAGCCGGGCCAGGGTATCGCCTTCGCGCAGGCCCGATTGCAACAGCGCGCAAATATGGCGCAGCAACTCGTCACCGGCAGCATGGCCGCAGGTATCGTTGACCAGCTTGAACTGATCCAGATCCAGGAACATCAGTGCATGCCGGGCCGGCTGGCGCGCCAGGTTGTGCAGGGCCTGCTCCAGGCGGAACTCGAATTCCCGGCGATTGGCCAGCCCGGTCAGGGCATCATGGGTCGCCTGCCAGGACAGGTTGGCGATGTACTGGCGCTCCTGGGTCATGTCATGCAGCACCAGCACCGCACCGCTGACCTTGCCGGCATTGCGGATCGGTGCCCCGACCAGAGTCACCGAGACCGTACTGCCATCCAGGCGCTGGATCAGCTTGGAATGCTCGCTGCCACCGCTGAGCCGGCCACTGAGGATATGTTCGATCAAGGCAAAACCGTCGGCCTGGGCATTTTCATCCAGCACGCTGAACAGCGCCGCCAAGGGCAGGCCCACAGCCTGCTCGGCCTTCCAGCGGGTCAACTCCTCGGCGGCCGGGTTCATGTAGGCGATGGCCCCCTCGACGTCCGTGGTGATCACTCCATCGCCGATGGACTGCAAGGTGATCTGCGCCCGCTCCTTTTCCAATTGCAGGGCACTGGCGAAGGCATGACGCTGCGCCAACAGCTTATGGGTACGCAACAACGCCAGCGCGATCAGGATCAGCGCCGTGGCCAGGTTGGTCACCAGCAACAGCCGCAGGATCACCCGTGACCCCTCGCCCAAGGCATCGCTGAAAGCCTTGGCAGCCGGGGTGACGCCATCGTTGATCGCAAAGATCTCACTCTTCCAGCGCTGGATATCGGCTTCGCTGGCGGTATTGTCGCTGATGCCCCGGTGCATCTCCCGCGCCACCGTATCCAGTTGCAGCAGGTAGCTGTCCCCTACGGTCCAGCGGTCGATGGCTTTTTCCAAGTAGCTGAAATGGCGGAAATTGAGATACAGCCAGATCAGGCTGGAAACATCGTCAGGGTGATTGCCGCCTTTGAGAATCCCCAGGCGGGCAGCCTCCAGGTCCGGCGGCTGGCGATCCAGGGCCACGCGCAGCTCATGCCCGCCCTGGGGCACGGCGATCGCATTCTGGTATTTGAGGAAGGCGCCTTCGTCGCGGCTGTCCGCATACAGGCTCAAGTAGTAGATGGCGTCCTTCTGGCCCTTGGACCACAGGCTTTCGCCGGCGACATAACCACGCACAGCCGATAGGACATACAGGCTGAGGCCACCTAATAGTGCCTGGAACACCACCACCGCAATGAAGGGCCAGACAATGCCCAACAACCGTGGCGTTGCGAAAGTCCGCTTTTGCTTCATGAGGGTCCTTGCTTCAGCACTGCCAAATGAACACCCAGTAGTCCCGCCTCAGACAGCACAGATTAGGCTAATTTGCGCAGCCCTGAGGCAAGGCAAACGACTGCCGGATGGGGCCTCTTGCTAAAAGCTTCCACCCGCTGTTTCTGAAACGGTCAATACACCTGGAAATTCAAGCACTAAGCACAGAAAACAGGATAAAACTCAAGGTGATCTAACCTGCTGCAAATGCCCATAGAGCTTGGCATACAAGCCGCCATCGGCGATCAACTGCTGATGGTCGCCATCTTCGGCGATCTGTCCGCCATCGAAGACCAATACCCGGTCGGCCTGCTTTACCGCCGAGAGCCGGTGCGCAATGATCAGCGTAGTCCGCCCCTGCAGGAAACGCGTCAATGCCTGATGCAGGTTGTACTCGGTAGCGGCGTCCAGCGCAGAGGTCGCTTCATCGAGTATCACCACCTTGGGTTCGGCCAGGACCATCCGGGCGATCGCCAGGCGCTGGCGCTGGCCGCCGGACAAGCGCACCCCGGAGCGCCCGACCACGGTATCCAGCCCTTGAGGCAGGGCCCTGACCGTCACGTCCAGCTGGGCGATCTCCAACGCCTGCCAGCAGGCATTGTCGCTGCGCTCGCGGCCCATGGTCAGGTTGGCCCGGACCGTATCGTTGAACAGCGCTGGATGCTGCAGCACCACCGCGACGTTCTCGCGCACGGTATCCAGGCCGATCTCCTGCTGCGTCGAACCACCGAAGCGAATGCTGCCGGTCTGCGGCGTATACAACCCCAGCAACAGCTGCACCAAGGTGCTCTTGCCACCGCCACTGGCCCCGACAATGGCCACCTTCTCCCCGGGGGCGATGGACAGGTTCATGTTGTCCAGTACCCGCTCGTCACCATAACCGAAGCTCAGGCCACGGACCTCGATACCGACGGTCTCCCGGCCCTGGAACGGGTCCACGCCTCCTGCATATTGCGGTTCATCGGCGCGCGCCAGCAGCTCGTTGATCCGGGTCAACGCCCCGCCCGCGGCGTAATAGGCGTACTGCAAGTTCAGCAATTGCTCCACCGGACCGATCATGAACCACAGGTAGCTGAACACTGCCAGCATCTGGCCGATGGACAAGTCGGAAAACAGCACCGTGAGCATGGCAGCGGCGCGAAAGATATCGATGCCGAACTGGAACAACAGGCCGCTGGCCCGACCCGAAGCATCGCTTTTCCATTGCGAGGCCACGGCATAATCCCGCACCTCCTCGGCCCGTTGCCCAAGGCGGCCAAGGAAGTAGCCCTGGCGATTGCCCGCACGCACCTCCTGGATAGCCTCCAGGGTCTCGGTCAGGGCTTGGGTGAAACGCGAAGTGCTGTCGTTTTCCAGCTTCTTCAAATGCTTGACCCGCTTGCCCAGCTGCACCGTGGCAAAGATCACCAAGGGGTTGAACAACAGGATCAACAAGGCCAGCTTCCAGTGCATCCACACCAGGATCCCGGCCGTACCCACCAACGTCAGCATGGCCACCAGGAAACGACTCAAGGTCTCGCCGACGAACTTGTCCACGGTGTCCAGGTCGGTCACCAGGTGAGTGCTCACGGTGCCGCCCCCCAGGCTTTCATACTCACCCAGGGAAATGCGCTTGAGGCGCTCGATCAAACGGACGCGGATGCGGTAGACGATGTCCTTGGCCAGGCTGGCGAACAGTCGCGCCTGGACCACGTTGAACACCAGGGCCGAGCATCGCAGGATCAGGGTCACCAGCAACATCAACCCGATGTAGCCGGCAGCGCTGTGCCAGGAACCCGGCAGGAAGCGCTGCATGATCTGCAACGCTCCATCGCCATGCCCCAGCAACACTTCATCCACCAGCAACGGCAGCAACAGCGGAATGGGCACACTGCACAGGGTGGCCAGGACCGCCACACCGTTGGCGATCCACAACGACCGCTTGTGCTGCAGGGCCAGGCGGCGGATTTCCGCCCAACTCAGACGATCGACGGCCTTCGCGCCAGCACCTGGATCGACCGGCTCAGGCACAGGCGGCACGCTCCAGCCAACGCCCCAGCAGCGGCGACAATTGGTCGAGCGGCTGGTAGCCGTTGGTCAGCAGCGCCAGCTGGCCATTGCGTTCGGCCAGCAAGGTGGGAAACCCGGCGATCCCCAGATCCTGGACCCAGGTGAAATCCGCCGCCGTGGCCACATGCTGGTCAGCCCGGTCGAACGCTGCGGCGAATTCGATGCGCGGCACCCCGGCCTGCTCGGCCAGCTCCACCAGGACACTGGCCAGGGTCACATCCCGACCCTCGACGTAGAACGCCCGCTGGATCAGGCCCAGCAGGCTCCAGGCACAATCTGCTGCCAGCCCGCGAGCCGTGACGATGGCCCGGCAGGCCGGCTCGGTGTCGTAGACGAACCCGTCAGGCAAAGCCCCCTCGAACGTGAAGGGCTGGCCGGTCGCCTGTTGCACCGCCTGCCAGTGCTCGAGGATATAGCGCCGGGTATTGGGCTCCAGCGCCGAGCCACTGCCGGTGCGCAACCCGCCCACCACCAGGTGCAGTTCGACCCCGGCGGCCTTCGCCTGCTCGGCAAGGGCCTGGGCCACGGGCGCAAACCCCCAGCACCATGAACACATCGGGTCCATCACATACAGCAGGCGGGCAGACATGGCTCAGGCCTCGGTGGATGCTTGCTTGTAGTTGTAGCCAATCGGGTGCGGCTGGTTGCGAGCCTTGGCCAACTCGATCTGCTTCTGCCGGTCGATGGCGCTGCGGCGGGTCTTCTCGCTCAGCGTATCCCAGCAATGTGGGCAACTGATGCCAGGCACGTAGTGCTCGGAAGTGCGCTCCTCGACGCTCACCGGAGTACGGCAGGCATGACATTGATCGTAGTCGCCTTCGCTGAGGTCGTGACGTACGGTGACCCGGTTGTCGAACACGAAGCAGTCGCCCTGCCACTTGCTCTCTTGCTGCGGCACTTCCTCGAGGTACTTGAGGATCCCGCCCTTGAGGTGGAACACCTCGCCGAAACCTTCACTGAGCATGTAGCTCGAAGCCTTCTCGCAGCGAATGCCGCCGGTGCAGAACATCGCCACTTTCTTGTGCTTGCTGGGGTCGAAGTTGGCCCGGATGTAGTCCGGGAACTCACGGAAGGTGGTGGTCTTCGGATCGATGGCGCCCTCGAAGGTGCCAATGGACACTTCATAGTCGTTGCGAGTATCGATCAGCAGCACCTCGGGGTCGCTGATCAGGGCGTTCCAGTCCTGGGGCTCGACATAGGTCCCGACCTGCTTGTTCGGGTCCACGCCCGGCACACCCAGGGTGACGATTTCCTTCTTGAGCTTGACCTTGGTGCGGTAGAACGGCTGCTCGTCGCAGTACGACTCCTTGTGGTCGATGTCGTGCATGCGCGGGTCGTTCTTGAGCCAGGCCAGCAGGCCGTCGATACCTTCGCGGCTGCCGGAAACCGTGCCATTGATGCCTTCCTCGGCGATCAGCAGGGTGCCCTTGATGCCGTTGTCGAGCATGGCCTGCAGCAAAGGCTCGCGCAGGCTGACGTAATCTTCCAGGGTGACGAACTTGTACAGTGCCGCCACGACGATGGGTTGAGTCATGGGTAATCTCCAGGTGGCTACCCTCGCAAAGGGTGAACCGGATGCAAAAAAAAACGCGCCGGCTAAGCGGCGCGTTGCGTATTGTAACAGGAAGGCGGTGGCAAGCTCCAAGTCTCGAATGGCAAGCGACCCACCGAGCCGGAAATCCCGGAGTTGCAGCCTGCCGCCGAAGCCCGCAGCTACTCCTAGGGATGACCACCGGCACAGGTTGGCGAAGCCGGGGCCGCGCTGATTGTTTCCCACTCCTGGGGCGTATAGGTATGCAGCGCCAGGGCATGGAACTGGCCCATCAGCTCGCCCAGGGTGGCGTAGACCTTTTGATGGCGCTTGACGCTGTTGAGGCCGGCGAACTGCTCGCTGACCAGCACCGCCTTGAAGTGGGTTTCCAGGCCACGGCTATGCATGTGGCTTTCATCCAACACTTGCAAATGCTCAGGCTGCAGGCCCGCCAGCGCCGTTTCGATCCGTTGTTGCATGGTCATCACGAGCTCCGCTTACTTCTTCTTCGCCGGAGCGGCCTTCGGCTCCAGCTCAGCGGTCATGTCGGCCAGCAGCTTGTTGACCACCGGTACCGCGCTTTCCAGCTTGCCCTGGGTCATCTGCGCCGATTGCTGGGTCAGCTGGGGCATTTTTTCCAGGACTTTCTTGCCCAGCGGCGACTGGTAGAAAGCCACCAGGTCCTTGAGCTCCGATTCACTGAAGTTGCTGGTGTAGAGCTTGACCATGTCCGGCTTCAGCTTGTTCCAGCCGATCGCCTGGTCCAGGGCGGCATTGGCCTTGGCCTGGTAGGTTTCCAGCAGCGCGCGCTTGGACTCCGGAGCCTTGGTCTGCTCGAAGCGCTGGGCGAACATCTGCTGGACTTGCATGTAGACCGGGGTACCGAGCTTGTCGGCATGGGCCAGGGTCAGGAAGGCCTCGGCACTGGCGTTGTGGCTGGCGGTATCGGCGAGAACCTGGCCGCTGGCACACACCAGAGCAACCGCGGTACAGATGGCGCGAAGACGAGTCATCGAGTTTCCTTTTCTAGCAAGCGAGGTAAAACCCCAAGGGCGCCCATTCTGCGCCTATTGATCCGCGTCCCTCAACCCCGGCCCAGGACAGCCCCGGGTTTGCCCGGGCAAACCCGACAAAACCCGGTCAAGGGAACCCGGGCCACGGATCACGGCCTAAACTGGCCAGTCAGACTAGGAGGATCGCCACGATGAATCGAATCGAAACTGACAGCCTGGGCCAGGTTGAAGTCCCGCAGGAAGCCTACTGGGGCGCGCAGACCCAACGCTCGCTGGTCAACTTCGCCATTGGCAGCGAACGCATGCCACTCTCGGTGCTGCATGCCCTGGCCTTGATCAAGAAAGCCGCCGCCCGGGTCAACAACCGTAACGGCGATCTGCCCGCCGACATCGCCCGGCTGATCGAACAAGCCGCCGACGAAGTGCTGGCCGGCGAGCATGACGACCAGTTCCCGCTCGTGGTGTGGCAAACCGGCAGCGGCACCCAAAGCAACATGAATGTCAACGAGGTCCTGGCCGGACGGGCCAACGAACTGGCTGGCAACCCTCGCGGCGGCAAGACGCCAGTGCATCCCAACGACCACGTCAATCGCTCGCAGAGCTCCAACGACTGCTTCCCCACGGCAATGCACATCGCCGCGGCCCAGGCCGTGCAGTTCCAATTGCTGCCGGCCATCGCCGAGCTGTCCGGCGGCCTGGCCGAGCTGTCGGCAAGGCACATGAAGCTGGTGAAGACCGGGCGTACCCACATGATGGATGCCACACCGATCACCTTCGGCCAGGAAGTCTCGGCGTTCATCGCCCAATTGAGCTACGCCGAACGTGCGATCCGCGCTGCCCTGCCGGCCATTTGCGAACTGGCCCAGGGCGGGACCGCCGTGGGCACCGGGCTCAACTCGCCCCACGGCTTCGGGGAAGCCATTGCCGCCGAACTGGCTGCTTTGTCTGGCCTGCCGTTCGTCACCGCGCCGAACAAGTTCGCGGCCCTGGCCGGCCATGAACCACTGACCACCCTGTCCGGTGCGCTCAAGACCCTGGCCGTGTGCCTGATGAAGATCGCCAACGACTTGCGCCTGCTGGGCTCGGGCCCCCGGGCCGGGCTGGCGGAAGTCAAGCTGCCGGCCAACGAGCCGGGCAGCTCGATCATGCCGGGCAAGGTCAACCCGACCCAGTGCGAAGCCCTGTCGATGCTGGCCTGCCAAGTCATGGGCAACGACACCACCATTGGTTTTGCCGCGAGCCAGGGCCACCTGCAGTTGAACGTGTTCAAACCGGTGATCATCCACAACCTGCTGCAATCGATCCGCCTGCTGGCCGATGGCTGCAGCAACTTCCAGCACCACTGCATTGCCGGCCTGGAACCCGATCCAGTGCAAATGGCCGCCCATCTGGAACGTGGCCTGATGCTGGTAACGGCGCTCAACACCCATATCGGCTACGACAAGGCCGCCGAGATCGCCAAGAAGGCCTATGCCGAAAACCTGACCCTGCGCGCAGCGGCCCTGGCACTGGGCTACCTGGACGATGCGCAGTTCGACGCCTGGGTTCGTCCGGAAAACATGCTGGAAGCCGGAAAACAGGGCTAATACCCAAAGCGGGCGGTTGTCTGTACGAAACCGCCCGTGAACGTCACCCGACGGCGCCGCGCCGACGCCGTGCCCGCAGCCCTTCGATCAGCGACGGCCCCAGGGCCGTCAACGCAGACCCCAGCACCACCAGCAGCGCACCGCCGTAACCCAGGCCGTTGATCTGCTCCGCGTGCACGTACGCCGGCCACATCCAGGCCGCCCAGGCCACGGCGGCAAAGGTCACCAGGGGTGTGATGGCCAGGGTTGCGCTGACCCGCGACGCCTCCCAATGGGCCAGGGCTTCGGCAAACGCGCCATAGGCCACCAGGGTATTGAGGCAGCAGGCCAGCAGCAGCCAACCTTGCAACGGCGTCAGCGCCAGGACCTCCAGCGGATGAACCCAGGGCGTGAGCAGCAGGGCACAGGACAGGTAGATCACCATCATCACCTGCAATGAATTCCACACGCTCAGCAACTGCTTCTGGCCCAGGGCATAGAAGGTCCAGACCGCCGATGCCGCCAGCACGGTGAGCACGCCAGCGGTGTAGTCGCCCAGGGACGTCAGCAACTCGGCCAGGCGCTGGTTGAAGAACAACCCGAACCCCACCAGCAATACCAGCAGGCCCAGGCCCTGCCCCAGGCTGAAGCGCTCCTTGAACACCAGCACACTGGCGATCAGCAGCAAGATCGGCCCCATCTGCACCACCAGTTGCGCGGTGCCCGGGCTCAACAGGTTCAGGCCCATCAGGTACAGCACGTAGTTGCCCACCAGGCCGCCCACAGCAAGTGGCACCAGCCAGGCTCCCCGCGGCCCGAGCCGTCGCCAGTCGGGCAAGCGCCGTACCGCCGCCAGGTAGATCAACAGGCACCCGCCGGACACCAGCAAGCGAAACCAGGTCACCGTGACCGGGTCCATCGCTTGCAGCACTTGCTTGAGCTTGATGGGCAGGATGCCCCAGAGCACCGCGGTCACCAACGCGAGGAACAGGCCATAGGCCCAACGACCGGATGAAACGTGCATGCCAACCCCACAAAACCTGCCAGCGACGGGCACATTCTAGGGCCGCAGCCCAGGGTGACACAGCGGCCGTGAGCGGCCGAGCGCAAACAGGACAGTCCAGGTCGCAAACACGCAAGCCGGCCCCATCGGAGCCGGCTCGTATAGCGCCAATCAGCCTAGCGCACGGCCTCGAACAGCCCGGTAGCGCCCATGCCGCCACCCACGCACATGGTGACGATGCCGTAGCGCAGGTTGCGCCGCTGCAGCTCACGCACCAGGTGCCCGACCTGGCGCGAGCCGGTCATGCCATAGGGGTGGCCGATGGCGATCGAGCCGCCATTGACGTTGTAGCGGGCGTTGTCGATCTCCAGGCGCTCGCGGGCATACAGGCACTGGGAAGCGAAGGCCTCGTTGAGTTCCCACAAGTCGATGTCGGCGATGCTCAGGCCCTTGGCCTTGAGCAGCTTGGGTACCGAGAACACCGGGCCGATGCCCATCTCGTCCGGCTCGCAGCCAGCCACAGTGAAGCCACGGAAGAACGCCTTGGGCTTGAGCCCCAGGGCCAGCGCCCGCTCCAGGCTCATCACCAGGGTCATCGAGGCCCCATCGGACAACTGCGAGGAGTTGCCAGCGGTGACCGAACCATCCTCGGCAAACACCGGCTTGAGCGCCGCCAGGTTCTCCAGGGTGGTGTCCGGGCGGTTGCAGTCGTCGCGATCCACCACGCCATCGAGGATCTGCACCTGCCCGGTGTTCTTGTCCTCGACCTTGTACTTGACCGCCATCGGCACGATCTCGTCGTCGAACAGGCCGGCGGCCTGGGCCTGGGCGGTGCGCTGCTGGCTCTGCAGGGCGTAGCGGTCCTGGCTTTCACGGCTTACGTTATAGCGTCGAGCTACCACCTCGGCGGTCTGGCCCATGGGGAAATAGATGCCTGGTACCTGCTCCTTGAGCAATGGATTGATCAGGTTCTCGGTATTGACGCTCTTCATGGTCAGGCTGATGGATTCCACCCCGCCGGCGACGATGATGTCGCTGCAGCCGGAGGCGATCTGGTTGGCGGCGATGGCGATCGCCTGCAACCCCGAGGAACAGAAACGGTTGAGGGTCATGCCCGCGGTGCCGGTGCCCAGGGCCGAAAGCACGGCGACGTTGCGCCCGATGTTATAGCCCTGGGCGCCTTCGTTGGAGCCGGCGCCGACGATGCAATCCTCGACGCTGGCCGGGTCGATGCCAGTGCGCGCCAGCAGCGCATTGACACAATGGGCGGCCATGTCGTCCGGGCGGGTTTGGTTGAACTTGCCCCGGAAGGACTTGGCCAGGCCAGTCCGCACGCTGTCGACTATCACCACTTCACGCATGACGCTCTCCTTGTTGTTGCCAGCTCAAGAGCGTCGAGCATAGATCCGCGGCCAACAGGCCGCGACGATCATTCATTAGCCGTATGCGCGGCCATCGACCTACTTCTTGTGCTTCTTGTCGTGCCGCTCGCTGCGCTCGAACGCCTCCTCCAGCGCCCGGTTGAGGGTACGCAGGACCTTGACCCGGGCCCAGCGCTTGTCGTTGGCCTCTACCAGGGTCCAGGGCGCCACTTCGGTACTGGTGCGGTCGACCATGTCGCCCACCGCAGTACGGTAGTCGTCCCACTTGTCACGGTTGCGCCAGTCGTCCTCGGTGATCTTGAAGCGCTTGAAGGGGATCTCTTCGCGCTCCTGGAAACGCTCCAGCTGGGTGTCCTTGTCGATGGCCAGCCAGAACTTCACCACGATCACCCGGGCATCGGCCAACTGCTCCTCGAAGTCGTTGATCTCGCTGTAGGCCCGCAGCCAGTCGGCCGGGCTGCAGAAGCCCTCGACCCGCTCCACCAGCACCCGGCCGTACCAGGAACGGTCGAAGATGGTGAACTTGCCCCGGGCCGGGATCTGCCGCCAGAAACGCCAGAGGTAAGGCTGCGCACGCTCGTCTTCGGACGGCGCGGCAATCGGCACGATGCTGTACTGGCGCGGGTCCAGCGCCGCCGCCACCCGGCGGATGGCGCCGCCCTTGCCCGCCGCATCATTGCCCTCGAACACCGCCACCAGGGCGTGCTTGCGCATGCGCTTGTCGCGCAACAGGCCGGCCAGGCGCGCCTGTTCGGTAATCAGTTGCTCTTCGTAGTCGTCCTTGTCCAGGTGCTGGGTCATGTCCAGGCTGTCCAGCAGGCTCAGCTGATCCACCGAGGGTGGCAACGGCGCGGCATTGACCTGGGCCGGCTTGAGGGGCATGCGGGCCAGGGCGCTCTGCAATCCCTCCAGGAGAATCCGTCCCACGGTGAGGCTGCGGTAATGCGGGTCGACACCCTCGATCACATGCCAGGGCGCATAGTCGCGACTGGTGCGGCGCAACACCCGCTCGCCATACTTGACGAACTTGTCGTAGGTCTCCGATTGCTGCCAGTCCAGCGGGCTGATGCGCCAGCTGTGCAGCGGGTCTTCCTGCAAGGCCTTGAGCCGGGCCTTCATCTGTTTTTTGGACAGGTGGAACCAGAACTTGAAGATCAATGCGCCCTCATCGCAAAGCATCTTCTCCAGGCGTTCGGCAGCATTGATCGCCTGGTCCAGGCGCGGGTCCTTGATCTCTCCATGCACCCGCCCCTGAAGCATCTGGCTGTACCAGTTGCCGAAGAACACCCCCATGCGGCCCTTGGCCGGGAGCATCCGCCAATAGCGCCAGGCCGGTGGCCGCGACAGCTCCTCGTCGGTCTGCTGGTCGAAAGTACGCACCTCGATCAGGCGCGGGTCCATCCATTCGTTGAGCAGCTTGACCGTCTCGCCCTTGCCCGCTCCTTCCACGCCATTGATCAACACGATCACCGGGAACCTGGCCTTCTGGCGCAACTCGAACTGCGCCTCCAGCAAAGCTTCGCGCAAGGCCGGCACTTCGGCGTCGTAGGTTTCCTTGTCGATGGCGTGACCGATTTCAGCGGATTCGAACATGGGTGGCTCCCTTCCAAGAATTTTCCAAGACTAGCGGATGGCCCCAGGCCAGGGAAAACAAATCTCCGAGCACCAACGCCTTGCCATGGATCAAGCGCCAACCCGGTGATCGGCTAGAATGGCCGCCTTGCGCCACACGAGCCGAACATGACAGCAGAACTGCCCCACGCCCAGCTCGACTGGGACGACCAAGGACGCCCGCGTTCGCGGGTCTTCGACGATGTGTATTTCTCCACCGATTCGGGCCTGGATGAAACCCGCCACGTCTTCATCGAACAGAACCGCCTGGGTGAACGCTTCGCCGCCCTGGCCGCCGGCCAGCGCTTCGTCATCGGCGAGACCGGCTTCGGCACCGGGCTGAACTTCCTCTGCGCCTGGCAACTGTTCCGGCAACAAGCGCCGGCCGGCGCGCGCCTGCATTTTGTCAGCGTCGAGAAATACCCCCTGAGCCACGCCGACCTGCAGCGGGCCCTGGCCCTGTGGCCGGAACTGGCCGAGCTGGCGCAGCCGCTGCTGGGGCAGTACCAGGCGATCCACGGCGGTTTCCAACGCCTGGTGCTGGACGCAGGCAGGGTCACGCTGACCCTGCTGATCGGCGATGCCCTGGAGCAACTGCCGCAACTGGACGCCCAGGTGGACGCCTGGTTCCTCGACGGTTTCGCCCCCTCGAAAAACCCCGAGATGTGGACACCCGAGCTGTTCGCCGAACTGGCTCGCCTGGCCGCACCGGGCGCAAGCATCAGCACCTTCACCAGCACCGGCTGGGTGCGGCGCCTGTTGAACGCCGCCGGCTTCAAGATGAAGCGCACCCCGGGCATCGGTCATAAATGGGAAGTGCTGCGCGGTGAGTTCCTCGGCTGGCCCGAAGAAACTCCCGCTCCGGTAGCAGCCAAGCCCTGGTTCGCCCGCCCACCGCTACAAGGCAAGACCGCCCTGGTGATCGGCGGCGGCTTGGCGGGTTGCTCCAGTGCCGCCAGCCTGGCCGCCCGTGGTTGGCAGGTTCAACTGCTCGAGCGCCATGGGCAACTGGCCCAAGAGGCCTCGGGCAATCCCCAGGGCGTGCTCTACCTCAAGCTGTCGGCCCACGGCACGGCGCTGTCGCAGATGATCCTCAGCGGCTTCGGCTATACCCGCCGCCAGCTGGAGCACCTGCAACGAGGCCTGGACTGGGACGGCTGCGGCGTCCTGCAACTGGCGTTCAACGCCAAGGAAGCCGAGCGCCAGGCACAACTGGCCACGGCCTTTGCCCACGACTTGCTGCATATCCTGGACCAGGAGCAAGCCCAGTCCCGGGCCGGCATTGGCCTGGAACACGGCGGGCTGTTCTTCCCTGAAGGGGGCTGGGTCCATCCGCCGGCGCTGTGCCAATGGCAAGCCGGGCATTCAGGCATCCAGGTCCTGACCCATCGACAGGTGCTGGAACTGCGCCGGGTCGACCAGCAGTGGCAGGCCTGGGACGGCGAACAGCTACTGGCCAGCGCTGCCGTGGTGATCCTCGCCGGCGCCGCCGAGATCAAGCAGTTTCCCCCCAGCGCCGAGTTGCCCCTCAAGCGCATCCGTGGGCAGATCACCCGCCTGCCGCAAACGGCGCGCAGCCAGGCCCTGGCCACGGTGGTCTGCGCCGAAGGCTATGTCGCCCCGCCCCGGCTGGGTGAGCACACCCTGGGCGCCAGCTTCGACTTCAACAGCCAGGACCTGGCCCCGACCACCGCCGAGCACGCGGGCAACCTGGAGATGCTGCGGGAGATCTCCAACGATCTGCTGCAACGCCTGGACGCCGAGCACCTGCCCCTGGAAGACCTGCAAGGCCGTGCGGCCTTTCGCTGCACCAGCCCGGACTACCTGCCCATCGTCGGTCCGCTGGCGGATGCCGCCGCCTTTGCCCACACCTATGCCGCCCTGGGCCGGGACGCCCGCCAGGTACCGGACCTGCCCTGCCCCTGGCTCGAAGGCCTGTACATCAACAGTGGCCATGGCTCACGTGGCTTGATCACCGCACCGCTGTCGGGGGAGCTACTGGCCGCCTGGCTGGAAAACGAGCCCCTGCCACTGCCCAGGAGCGTGGCCGAGGCTTGCCATCCGAACCGCTTCGCCCTGCGCCGGTTGATTCGCGGCAAGCCCTGAAACAGAGCCTCTGCAACCGCATACCCGAGGCGCAGCCTGCTCCTTCCCTGCCCTACCCCGGCCCGTCCGGGGTTGGACAGGACCTGGCGCTTATAACCCATCGATCTAAAACTCCCGAGTTATGCACAGGTCAGTTTCCTGGTAGCCGTCATTTTGGCGGCGACGGATTGACTCTTCCCCAACGGAAAAAACCGGTAAGGACTTATGTGCGGATTAGCTGGAGAACTACGTTTCGATCACCAACCTGCCGACCTTGCGGCAGTTGAACGCATCACCCACCACCTCGCCCCCCGCGGCCCCGACGCCTGGGGCTTCCACAGCCAGGGCCCGATCGCCCTGGGCCATCGTCGCCTGAAGATCATGGACCTGTCGGACGGCTCGGCGCAGCCCATGGTCGACAACCAACTGGGCCTGTCCCTGGCCTTCAATGGCGCGATCTACAACTACCCCGAGCTGCGCGCCGAACTGGAAGCCAAGGGTTATGCCTTTCATTCCGGGGGCGACACCGAAGTACTGCTCAAGGGCTACCACGCCTGGGGCGCCGAGCTGCTGCCCAAGCTCAATGGCATGTTCGCCTTCGCCATCTGGGAGCGCGACAGCAAGCGCCTGTTCCTGGCCCGCGATCGCCTGGGGGTCAAGCCCCTGTACCTGTCGCGCACCGGCCAGCGCCTGCGTTTCGCCTCGACCCTGCCGGCACTGCTCAAGGGCGGCGACATCGATCCGCTGCTCGATCCGGTCGCCCTCAACCACTACCTGAACTTCCATGCCGTGGTCCCGGCCCCCAGGACGTTGCTGGCCGGCATCGAGAAACTGCCGCCAGCCACCTGGATGCGCATCGAGGCCGATGGCCGCAGCGAGCAGCAGACCTGGTGGACCCTGGCCTACGGCCCGGCCGCCGACGAAACCCGGCTGACCCTGGAAGACTGGCGCGACCGGGTGCTGGACAGCACCCGTGAAGCGGTGGCCATCCGGCAACGGGCGGCGGTGGACGTCGGCGTGCTGCTGTCCGGCGGCGTCGACTCCAGCCTGCTGGTGGGCCTGCTGCGCGAAGTCGGGGTGGACGAGCTGTCGACCTTCTCCATCGGATTCCAGGATGCCGGCGGCGAACGGGGCGACGAGTTCCAGTATTCCGACCTGATCGCCCGGCACTACGGCACCCGCCATCACCAACTGCGCATCGCCGAGCACGAGATCATCGAGCAGTTGCCGGCGGCGTTTCGCGCCATGAGCGAGCCGATGGTCAGCCACGACTGCATCGCCTTCTATTTGCTGTCCCGGGAAGTGGCCAAGCACTGCAAGGTGGTGCAGAGCGGCCAGGGTGCCGACGAGTTGTTCGCCGGCTACCACTGGTATCCGCAGGTGGACGGCGCCAGCGACCCGTACGCTGCCTACCGCGATGCCTTCTTCGACCGCAGCTACGACGACTACGCCGCCACCGTGCAACCGCAGTGGCTGACCGCCAACGATGCCGCCGGTGATTTCGTCCGCGAACATTTTGCCCGGCCCGGGGCCGAGGCCGCCGTGGACAAGGCCCTGCGCCTGGACAGCACGGTGATGCTGGTGGACGACCCGGTCAAGCGCGTGGACAACATGACCATGGCCTGGGGCCTGGAGGCCCGCACGCCATTTCTCGACTATCGCCTGGTGGAACTCTCGGCCCGGGTCCCGGCGCGCTTCAAGCTGCCAGACGGCGGCAAGCAGGTACTCAAGGAGGCCGCGCGGCTGGTGATTCCCAGCGAGGTCATCGATCGCAAGAAAGGCTACTTCCCGGTACCGGGGCTCAAGCACCTGGAGGGCAAGACCCTGGACTGGGTCCGCGAACTGCTGCTGGACCCGAGCCAGGACCGCGGCCTGTTCAATCCGGCGATGCTCGACCGCCTGCTGACCGATCCCAGGGGCCAGCTGACGCCGTTGCACGGCTCCAAGCTGTGGCAACTGGCGGCGTTGAATCTGTGGCTCAGTGAACAAGGAATCTGACCGATGAAAGCCCATGCTACGGCCTACAGCCAACGCCTGCTGCGCGGCCAGGCCCCCTCCTACGAACGCTTGCAGGCGCGTTTTGCCGAAGACGGCAGCGAGCCAGGCAACGACCCGGTCGCCGTGCACTGCGGCTGGGGCCGCCTGCTGATCGGCCATACCTTCCCCGACGCCGCCCGGCTGGCCGAGGAACTGCTCAACGAGCGTCCCGGCGAGCGGGACATCGCGCTGTATGTGGCCGCGCCCCAGCAGGTGCTGGGGCTGGAGCCGGCGCAGCTGTTCCTCGACCCCTCCGACACCCTGCGCCTGTGGTTCAGCGACTACCGCCAGGCCACCCGGGTATTCCGTGGCTTTCGTATCCGGCGTGCGCAAAGCGCCGCCGACTGGCAGGCCATCAACCAGCTGTACCTGGCCCGGGGCATGCTGCCCATCGATCCAGAGCGGCTGACCCCACGCCACCAGGGCGGGCCGGTCTACTGGCTGGCCGAGGACGAGGACAGCGGCGCCCTGATCGGCAGCGTCATGGGCCTGGACCATTACAAGGCCTACCAGGACCCGGAGCACGGCAGCAGTCTGTGGTGCCTGGCTGTGGACCCCGACTGCAGCCGACCGGGCGTTGGCGAGGTGTTGGTGCGCCACCTGATCGAACACTTCATGAGCCGTGGCCTGAGCCACCTCGACCTGTCCGTGTTGCACGACAACCGCCAGGCCAAGAACCTCTACGCCAAGCTGGGCTTTCGCACCCTCTCGACCTTCGCCATCAAGCGCAAGAACGGCATCAACCAGCCGTTGTTCCTTGGCCCTGGCCCCCAGGCGCAGTTCAACCCCTATGCCCGGATCATCGTCGAGGAAGCCCATCGCCGGGGTATCGACGTACAGGTCGACGACGCCACCGCCGGCCTGTTCACCCTCAGCCACGGCGGGCGCCGGGTGCGCTGCCGGGAATCCCTGAGCGACCTGACCAGCGCTATCAGCATGACCCTGTGCCAGGACAAGAGCCTGACCCACAAGGTGCTCAAGGGCGCCGGACTGAACCTGCCGGCCCAGCGCCTGGCGGGTAACGCCGATGACAACCTGGAGTTCCTCGACGAGCATCGACGGGTGGTGGTCAAGCCCCTGGACGGCGAACAGGGTCAGGGGGTGGCGGTGGACCTGCGCAGCATCGAGGAGGTGCAGCAGGCCATCGACCAGGCTCGCAAGTTCGACAGCCGGGTACTGCTGGAAAGCTTCCACGAGGGCCTGGACCTGCGCATCCTGGTGATCGGCTTCGAAGTGGTGGCCGCGGCCATCCGCCGCCCGGCACAGATCATCGGCGATGGCCAGCACTCCATCGGCGCGTTGATCGAAGCCCGCAGCCGCCGACGCCAAGCGGCCACCGGTGGCGAGAGCCGCATCCCCCTGGACCACGAGACCCAGCGCACCCTGCACGCCGCCGGCTACGACTACAACAGCGTGCTGGAACCCGGCGAGCTGCTATGCGTGCGGCGTACCGCCAACCTGCACACCGGCGGCACCCTGGAAGACGTCACCGACATCCTCCATCCGCAGCTGGCCGATGCCGCGGTGCGCGCGGCCCGGGCCCTGGATATCCCGGTGGTCGGCCTGGACCTGCTGGTGCCGGCGGCGGACCAGCCCGAATACGTGTTCATCGAAGCCAACGAGCGTGCCGGGCTGGCCAACCACGAACCGCAACCGACGGCCGAGCGCTTTGTCGACCTGCTGTTCCCCCTCAGTCAACCAACCCCCTGAGCCCCTGGGACCTGCGGCGCCAGCGAGTGCCGCAGGTCTTGGACGAAGCCATCGCTGGGCGTTTTTTCATCAGGAGTTTCCATGACCCGCAAGATCGCCGAACCGGACCTCGCCTACCTGCAGAAGGTCCTCCTGGAAATGCTCGCCATTCCCAGCCCCACCGGTTTCACCGACACCATCGTGCGCTATGTCGCCGAGCGCCTGGAAGAACTGGGCATTCCCTTCGAATTGACCCGGCGCGGCACCATCCGCGCCACCCTCAAGGGCCAGAAGAACAGCCCCGACCGGGCCGTCTCGGCGCACCTGGACACCATCGGCGCCAGCGTCCGCGCGGTGAAGGACAACGGCCGCCTGACCCTGGCGCCGGTGGGCTGCTGGTCCAGCCGCTTCGCCGAGGGCAGCCGGGTCAGCCTGTTCACCGACAACGGCGTGCTGCGCGGCAGCGTGCTGCCGTTGATGGCCTCCGGGCACGCCTTCAACACCGCGGTGGACGAGTTGCCCATCAGTTGGGACCACATCGAGCTGCGCCTGGACGCCTACTGCACCACCCGCGCCGACTGCGAATCCCTGGGCATCGGCGTGGGGGACTTCGTCGCGTTCGACCCCCTGCCGGAGTTCACCGAAAGCGGCCATATCAGCGCCCGGCACCTGGATGACAAGGCCGGGGTCGCGGCCCTGCTGGCCGCCCTCAAGGCCATCGTCGACAGCGGCGAACCCTTGTCGATCGACTGCCACCCACTGTTCACCATCACCGAGGAAACCGGTAGCGGTGCCGCCGCAGCCCTGCCCTGGGACGTCAGTGAATTCGTCGGCATCGACATCGCCCCGGTCGCTCCGGGCCAGCACTCCAGCGAGCATGCGGTCAGCGTCGCCATGCAGGACTCCGCCGGCCCCTACGACTACCACCTGTCCCGGCACCTGCTGCGCCTGGCCGGGGAGCACGAGTTGCCGGTACGGCGCGACCTGTTTCGCTATTACTTCAGTGACGCCCATTCGGCGGTCACCGCCGGCCACGATATCCGCACTGCGCTGCTGGCCTTCGGTTGCGACGCCACCCATGGCTACGAACGGACCCATATCGACAGCCTGGCTGCACTGGCCCGGCTGCTGAGCGCCTACATCCTCAGCCCGCCGGTGTTCGCCAGCGACGCCCTACCGGCCCAGGGTTCCCTGGATCGCTTCAGCCACCAACTGGAGCACGATGCGCAAATGGAGAGCGAGACCCGGGTGCCCTCGGTGGACAGCCTGGTGGGCAACCGCTCCTGAGAACCAGCCAGGGGTTTGTGCACGCGGTGGCTGGCGGCGCGCACCCGGCCCCGGTAGCATCCGGGATTGTTTGCCGGAGCCCCCCTTATGCTAATTCCCCACGAGCTGCTTGAAGTCGACACCCTGACCCGCCTGATCGAGGACTTCGTCACCCGCGAAGGTACCGACAACGGCGATGAAACACCGCTGGAAACCCGAGTCCTGCGGGTTCGCCAAGCCCTGGGCAAGGGGCAGGCAGTAATCGTCTTCGACCCCGACAGCGAGCAGTGCCAGTTGATGCTCAAGCACGACGTGCCCAAGGAACTGTTCGACTGAAACACCGCTGGGTCGGGGCTCAAGGGGTCGTGAATCGCGGGCCGAACAGGATGATGCTGGCCCCGATCACGCATAGCCCCAGCCCCAGCCAATCCGAGCCCAGGGGCCGGACCCGCTCCACCACTGCCAGCCAGCCAATCGACGCCACGATATAGATGCCCCCGTAGGCGGCATAGGCGCGCCCGGCGTAGGCGGCCTCGACCTTGGTCAGCAGCAGGGCGAACAGGGTCAGGCTGACCAACGCGGGGATGACCCACAGGGCGCTCTTGCCCTGGCGCAACCACATCCAGAAGGCATAGCAGCCGAAGATTTCGAACAGCGCGGCGAGGAAGAACCACAGGTAGTTGAGCATGCAAAGTCTCGTCAGGATTGCCAGATGCCGGCAACCCTAACCAGACCCGGACCCGCGGGCAAGTTCAGCTGGCGCCCTGCCTGGCCTTGGCCCGCATCTTGTCGGCCATCAGCGTCATCTCGTCGTACAGCACCTGGGGGTTCTTCTGCTTCAAGGCCCAAGCCATGCGCCCCTGTTCATGGGGCAGGATCATGAATTGGCCAGCCTCGACCTGGGCATGGATGTAGTCGGCGATCTGGGTCGCGGAAATGGGCGAGCTTTCCAGCAGCTTGCCCACCTGGGCCTTCATGGCCGGGGTCGGGCCACGGAAGGAGTCCAGCAGGTTGGTCTGGAAGAACGACGGGCACACCACGTGAACGGCGATTTCCTGCTGCGCCAGCTCGACCAGCAGGCTCTCGGAGAGCGCCACCACACCAGCCTTGGCCACGTTGTAGTTGCTCATCGCCGGCCCCTGCATCAGTGCCGCCATGGAGGCGATGTTGATGATCTTGCCCTTGCTCTGCTCCAGCAGCGGCAGGAAGGCCTTGCAGCCCTTGACCACGCCCATCAGGTTGATCGCGATCTGCCAGTCCCAATCCTCCAGGGACAGCTCGCTGAAGAAGCCACCGGAAGCCACGCCGGCGTTGTTGACGATGATATCGATGCCACCGAACTTGAGCTCGCAAGCCTGGGCGAACGCGGTCAGTTGGCTGTAGTCACGCACATCGCAGCGCTGCACGAAGCCATCGCCACCCGCCTCGCGCACCAGCTTCAGGGTTTCCTGCAAACCGGTTTCGTTGACATCGGACAAGGCCAGCCGCCAACCCTCACGCGCCCAGCGCAAAGCGATTTCGCGCCCCAGACCGGAGCCCGCGCCAGTGATCATCATGCGGTTTTGCATAAGAGTTGCCTTGTTGTTCCGGGAAAGATGAGCGCCAGTGTAGCGAAGGCCCCGACCTCACCCATGCACCATCAGGGTGCTGAATGGCGCGGGCAAACCCGTGCCTCGGTCCCAGGCCTGTCCTGGCCACTCTCCGTGCCTGGAACTGGCAACCGGCAGGCAATGAACTTGAATCTTCCCTGCCCTACCCAGGTCGGAATCAGTAGGAGCGTCGCTGCTGCAGGACCGACAGTCCTGCAGCAGCCGGCCATCGAACAACACACCAGGCAAGGACATCGATATGGGCACTCTTTTGATCATCATCCTGATTCTGCTGCTGATTGGCGGCCTGCCGGTATTTCCCCATTCAAGAAGCTGGGGCTACGGTCCCTCGGGGCTCATTGGCACGGTGCTGGTGGTGCTGCTGGTCTTGCTGTTGCTTGGCAGGATCTAGCCCGTCGCCTCGCCCACGACCAGCCACCTAGCGTTATTCCCGGTTTCCCCCAGGCAAAAAAACACCCCTACAGGAGGGGTGTTCAGTCAGTCAGCTAACAGGCCGGGAATCAGTCGGGCTTGCCATTGACCACGCCTGCGGTGTTATCCATCAGGCTCTTGGTAGCGGTCTGCAGGAACGACTCCAGCTTCTGCTTGAGTTGGGCCTCATCGGCGGCCTCGGGGATCTGCTCGCCAGTAGGGTTGCTACCCAGCTCATACTTGTACAGCCGCGGCGGCATGTCCTTGGGCAGTACCAGCACGCGATCGGCCGTCAGCAGGGCTACGGTCTGGTCGCTGCCGGACGGCTTGATCACACCAAAGCCCTTGTCACCTTCCGGCAGGTTGAGCAAGTCACGTCCCCAGCACTGATGCAGCACATCACCACCCAGGCGGCCCATGATGGTCGGCACGATGTCGATCTGGGTCCCCACAGTGTGGTCACGCTGGCCGAACTTCTCCTGGATGCCCGGAGCGATCATCAGCATCGGCACGTTGAAACGCCCCAGGTCCATTTCGGTGATCTGCTGCTCGTTGCCAAAACCATGGTCACCGACCACGACAAACAGCGTCTCCTTGAAGTAGGGCTCCTTGCTCGCCTTCTCGAAGAACTGGCCCAGGGCCCAGTCGGAGTAACGCATGGCGGTCAAGTGTTCGTTGAGGCTGCCACGATCGGTCACCTTCTCCACCGGCAACGGTGTCGGCAACGCGTACGGCGTGTGGTTGGACAGGGTTTGCAGCAGGGCGTAGAACGGCCCCTTGCCTTCCCGGGCCTTCAGCTCTTCCAAGCCACGATTGAACATATCCTGGTCGGACACGCCCCAAGTCGGATCGGAGAACACCGGGTTGACGAAGTCGTTACGGCCGATGAAGTTGGTCATGCCCTGGTTGCTGAAGAACCCCGACTGGTTGTCCCAGGCGAAGTCGCCATTGTAGACATACACATCATCGAACTTGCGCGCGCTGAGCAGTTGCGGCAGGCCGGAAAGCTTGTGGCTGCCTTCCGGGGTCTGCATCAGGTATTCGAAACCTGGCAGGTTGGGGAAGCAGGCCATGGTGGCGAACATGCCCTGGTGGGTATGAGTGCCGTTGGAGAAGAAGCGATCGAACAGCAGGCCCTGCTTGGACAGCTTGTCGAAATACGGAGTGATTTCCCCAGGACGTCCCAAGGCCCCCACAGAATGTCCAGCAAAGCTTTCCATGAGGATGACGACGACATTCTTGATCGGCAGGGTCTTGTCGGCATCCGGCGTGTAGTTACGGCGTACAGCTGCAATGTCGGCATCCACCAGCTTATCGCTCGGGACCAGCAGCATGTCGCGTACGGTCTGCTGTGCCTCAGGCTGAGGCAGGGTCGCCTTCCAGATATTGGTCCGGTCCTCGGACATGCGGTCCTTGGCGGCGGCGAGCAATTGCAGCGTGCCGTTAAGGCCCAGCTGGTTGGCGAAGTTCGACTCAGTGGTGTAGACATCGCCCCAGCGCATGGGCGGGCCTTGGCGCAGGGTGCCACGGGCAGCGACCACGCAGATCACCAGGCACACCACGAATACCGCCAGCCGGGTATACCAGGGAGCGACCTGGCGGGTCCCGATGTTGCCACCGCTGAATGGGCCACGAGGGCGGGTGGCACGGTCGGCCCCCTTGAACGCCAGGCTCAGCAGCCAGGTTCCCACGGCCCAGGCCAACAGATAGCGAACCACTGGGAAGCCATACCAGAGCATGCTCATCACGGTCTTCGGATCTTCCTTCACGTATTGGAAGACCAGGCCGTTGAGGCGCTGGTGGAATTCGCGATAGAAGTCCATCTCCATCAGGCCGAGGAACAACGCGATGCTGGACGTCACGGTTAGCCAGAAGCGCAGCACGCCACGGGCAGCCATGGCTCGGGCGCTGAACAGCGCCAGGACCAGGGGCACGCTGATATAGACCACCAGGCGCAGGTCGAAACGCAGCCCGTTGGCGAACGCCTCGAGGAAGGTCGAGGCCGGCGTGTCGAGAATCATCTCGCGGTTGTAGATCAACAGCGCAACGCGCAACAGGGAGAGCATCACCATCATGACCAGCGCACAAAGGAGCGTGTAGGCCAGGTGGGATTTAACGGTCGGTTGCAGCAGGCGATTCGAGGATCGCTGCTGGCTCAGGGCATCCGAGTTTGCCATGTCGTTTTAGGACCCATTGGAAGTTAAATTGCAAAAAGCTAGCGGCGTTCTGCCCTCTTGTTTGCCACCAGGGCGCCGGGGGAATACGCGGTGCGCGAATGTTGCACGATCACTCAAGGCATTGCCATTGATTCGTGGAAGACCGCGTCACCCACGTTACCAATGGCTCTGGCACAAGAGATTGCAGGGGGTTATACCGAGGAATAAGCGCCGGGGAATTGTCTTAAAGCGTTTGTGAAAATTTCGTTCAACGCATGTTTAGTCACAAAAAAGGGCCTTGCGGCCCTTTTTCATGTAACCACTTGCGGCACCGTCCACCTTGGGATTCAGAGACGGACATCACCTCGTGGGCCGGCAATGGCCCAGATGATCAACCCAAGCACCGGCAGGAAAATGATCAGCAGTACCCAGAGGATCTTCATCCCGGTCTCGGCACCGCTTTTCAGGACGTTGATGATGGCCCAGATATCCAGGGCCAGGATGATCAGGCCGACCAGGCCGTTGAAGGTGGAACCCATGGTGTCGCTCCCGAATGATGGCGTGTTTCTTCTAGGATAGCCGGGGCGTGGCAGGGTTCCGTTTTATTCCGGTGCCGCGGACAACTCAAACGTGCAGCGCAACCTTCAATGCTTCCAGGGCTGGGGCTGCGCTGATCCCGACTTCGGCACACAGTTCCAGGACCCGTGGCACATCGTTGCCGTAGACCAGCACCATCTGCAATTCGTCGTCGAGCAACTGGCTGAAATTCATCAGCACATAACCGCCGTTCTCCGGATTCATGCTACCCATCTGGATCTGGATACGGTTCAGGGCAGTCAACGCCTCGGTCTTGGCCAACTGCTTGGGCTTGATATTGAAAGACACATCCTGACCGAACGAGGCCACGATCCCGGAGAACAACTCCACATAGGTGTCCGCCTGGAACAGCACGGTATCAGGCAGGCTGCCGACCACCACCCACTCCCCCAGGGGAATGGGAAAGCTGTCGTCGTAGTTGATATCGGGATTGGCCGCCAGGAACGCCTCGGGGTCGGCATACGCCTGGGCCGCTTCGTCCGCGATGCGCTGGATCTCGGCATCGCCCATGCACCCGGAGCTGATTTTGCTGATGAGTTCGATAAGGGCGGTTTTCATGGGCATATCCTGCAGGCAAGGGAATTTCGAGGGCGCGAAGGATAGCCTAAAGTGCAGCGTTGCTCCTATTGCCGTCACGAGGGCACCCTGCCCTCGTACGGCCCACAGCGTCAACCCAGGATTTTTTCCAGTTGCGCCGTGGTATCGGCAGCCCCCATGGTCCTGGCTGCCTCAAGGGCATTGACGCCATTGGCATCACGAGCCTTGGGATCAGCCCCCTGGCCGATCAGGTAGGTCACGATCTCGGTACGGTTGAACATCGCCGCCATCATCAAGGCAGTGCGCCCATCGAAGGAGGCCCCCTCCACCTGCGCTCCACCCTCTACCAGCGCCTGGACCACCGCCAGGTCACCCTTGAAAGCGGCACCGGCAATCGGGCTCTGGCCGTTGTCATTACGGATCTCAGGGTCGGCCTTGTGCTTGAGCAGCACCTTTACCGCATCCACATGCCCGTAGTAGGCAGTGAGCATCAGCAAGGTGTCACCCTTGTGATTGCGCAGGTTGACCGGCAGGCCACCAGCGGCCAGCCGGTCGAGCATCTGGGCATCGCCCTGGCGAGCGACGTTGAATACCTGCTCGACAAACTGGGCAGCCTCGTCTTCGGTCATCTGGCGGCTTTTGTCGGTCATCGGAAACTCCAGGTTCGGCAAATCGGAAAGCCGCTAGTTTCCCCAAGCCAACCGCGGCCTGTCATCCCCTTTTTCCCAAGAGCGGTCATAGACAGAATCAATAGCGCAGGCGACCGCCCTGGATATCGGCCAGAAGCTGCGGGGTCAGCCGCACATAGGTGTCCGTGCCCGGCAACCAGGCATAGACCGGATCGTCGCCAGTGTGCTCAAGATCGAAGGCCTGCTCCTTGAGGCGGCTCTTCTGGTACTTGAAAGTACCGGTGGTATCCATCTTCACCTTGATCCGCAAGAACAGCGGTACCGCGTAGGACGGCAGTTGCTGCCTGGCAAACTGCAGCAAGGCATTGAAGTCCAGGGTCGCCAGGGACTCCGCCGGCGTAATCGCCACCATCCCGGCCCGCCCGTTGGTGTTGTGGATTTCAACCCCATAGGCCACCACCTCGGCAATCTGCGGGTGCCCCAGGAGAATGTTCTCCACTTCGGTGGTCGACACGTTTTCGCCCTTCCAGCGATAGGTGTCGCCCAGGCGATCGACGAACTGCACATGGCCGAAGCCTATGTCGCGTAGCAAGTCGCCGGTATTGAAGTAGCTATCGCCCTTCTCGAACACATCCTTGAGGATCACCTTGAGGTTCTTCTCCGGGTCGGTGTATCCATCCAGGGGCGCCTTGTCATCGATCTTCGCCAGCAGCAGGCCCTGCCCCCCCTTGGCAACCTTCTGCATGAAGCCCTGGCTATTGCGCAAGGGCGCGCCGGTGTCGTGGGCGTACTCCACCAGGGCCCAGGGGATCAGGGAAAAACCCACGGTATTGTCGAAGTTGAGAATATTGCTGAAGCCGATATTGCCGTCGCTGGCGGCATACAGCTCGCAGATATGATTCACGCCAAAGCGCTGCTTGAACTCGCTCCAGACACCTGGACGCAAGCCGTTGCCGATCATCTTGAAGACACCATGGTCGTTATCGCGCTCAGAGCCCGGCTGGTCGATCAGGTAACGGCACAATTCACCGACATAACCGATGGTGGTCGCCTTGAAGCGCCGGGCATCGTCCCAGAACTGGCTGGCGCTGAACTTGCGGCGGATGGCGAAACCCGAGGCACCGGTGATGGCCGAGCCCCAGCACACGCACAGGCCCGTGGCGTGGTAGAGCGGCAAGGTGCAATACACCACATCCCCAGGCTGCATATCCAGGGCGATGGTGCCGAAGCCGGCACTGGTACGCATCCAGCGCCCATGCTTGAAGATCCCGGCCTTGGGCAGGCCCGTGGTGCCGGAGGTGTAGATATAGAAGCAGGGGTCGTCGAGAAAGACCTGCTGGGTCTGGGGCAGGTTGTCCGCCGGGTATCCAGCACTCTCGGCCATCAAATTGACCAGCCCCTCGGGAGTCGGGCCAGGATCGGCCAGGGTGTCTTGATCGGCCACGTACCAGGTGCGTCGCGAGTCGATTCCGACCTGGTCGCGCACCGCCGAATAAGCGCCCAGCAACTCGGCACCGACCACGATTGCCACCGGCTTCACCAACGCCAGGCTGTGTACCAGCACACCCTGGGTCTGCGCGGTATTGACCATGGCACAGATGCCCCCCAGCTTTGCCACCGCCAGCACGGTGACCAGCAACTCGGGGCGATTCTCGATGAAGATCGCCAGCACATCGCCCTTGACGATGCCCTGCCCCTGCAAGTAGGCCGCGATGCGGTTGGCCCATTGATTGACCTGGGAATAACTCAGCACCCGGTCGCCACACAGCAAGGCCGGACCATCGGGATTGCGTCTGCTTGCTTGCTCGAAGCTCCAGCCCAGGCCACAGGGCTGGTCGGGTTTCTCGATGTTCCCTGCCTTCATGCCGCGCACCACCCGTGGCAGTGCCCTGGCAATGGACGGCACCTTACGCAGCATCATGCCCCAGGTGATCATGTCGCTCTTGTGCTTGTTCATGGTTGCTCCGATTCGACGACGAAGGTCTGTCCCGGCAAGCTGCCGGGCATTGGCAACAGATCGCACCAGGCTCAGCCCGGGATGGCGATCCGACAGGCCGCCAGGCCACGATCACGGGCCACGTCACGGAGGGAAAAAAGGCAGGGTTGGCGCCAGGCCCCGAAAAGAGCCGGCGGTACGGTGCAGAGATATTTCATGGAGGCGTCCTATGTTCTTATTATCCGTCGGGCGGGATCGCAAGATCGCGCCGCTACACATTCCATGTCGCTGAAACCCACCCTCAAGCACCTGCGCAAGGAGCCTACTGCCAGGGGGGTAACGAGCTGAAAAATACGTCAGCGATCTCGAGCCTGTACACGAGGTTTTTGCAAACTTTTGTATCTCTGCAGCGACCTCGACGGCCCTGCTCCACCCATTGAAATTTATCCTCTGGGCAACGCTCGCATTCCATGCCTTAAGGCCCTGCCTGACCTTGCGACAACCTGCAAAATGCAGGGTGCACGATGCCCGTTCATGCATTTTGCACGAACGGCTTTTCTTGCCATAAATATAACTAATTGATTTATAAAGACTTTTTAAAAAGACAATACTGGCACAATCACTGCACCTATCACTTCACGTTGCCCTTCAAGCACTCACGGAGCTGATAGACATGAGCCTGATCCAAGAAAAGTTTTCTTCCCTGTTCTCCAACTTCGAAGTGACCACCCTGGCCCGCCCCGATGGCGGCATCCTGCTGACCCTGCGCAATAGCGAGGGCAAGGAATTCAAGCGCTCGATCTCCTATGCGCAGCTACATGCCTCGGACCAGTTGTCCTGGGTCATCAGTGCCATTCGCCGTGACTTGGCCGAACAGGCCAGCGAATTGCCCCAGATCTCGATGCTGCAAAGCCAGAACCGCTTCGCCCTGCCGACTTACCACTCCCTGTAAGCCGCGCTGGATTCACGTGCTCGGGCCGACCCCACCTTGCGTGGCGTCGGCCCGAGTGCATTGGGGGACAGGTTTGTTACTAGTCTTCCAGGCGTGGGAAACGGCTGGCGATATCATCGCCAGTGGCCTTCGCGGCCTGCGCTGCATCTTTGCCGGACAAACGGACGGCCAGCAGATTCGGGCGCTCCCCCATATCGAACCAATGAGCGATACCCGCTGGCAGCGACACCAGGTCATGCCTTTCGCACACCAGGCCATAGACGTAGTCATCGATGTGCAAATAGAGCAGGCCACGTCCGGCGACGAACCAGTGTGCCTGGGCGGCATCCAGCCGCTGCTCCTCGGGAAGATTGGCATCGATATCCGCGAAACTGCCCTTGCGGCTGAGCACGGCGAACGAGCCATGGCCACGTTCGACCGACAACTGATCGAGCGCCTCCCGGCAGGCTGCCAGCACCTCCTGCTCGGCGGTTCCCGGCTCGACCCGAACGCTGGCCGGCCAGCGCTCGAAACCAACGCCCCGCTCGACCAGGGTCGCGGCGATATCCTCGAAGTGGGTCAACACCTTGTTCGGCAGGTCCGGGCTGGATACGTGATAGACGGACAGGCTGCTCATTATGCAATTCCTCGGTTTCGGTAACACCCCAAGGGCCGCCTGGGGCTACACATCAGCTGGCAGCTTCTTCAACGAAAGAAAGCCAGGGCAGATAGGGTGACTTGAAAGCATGCGCCCCAGGACAGGTTCAAGACCTCTCCTCGGGCATGCGGGTGGCAATGATAACGGCTGCAGCCAGGGCCGCGACGCTCGCCATACTAAAGGTCAATGTCGCCCCCAGGGCATTCCAGCTATAGCCTGAATACAAGGCCCCCAGGGCGCCCCCGGTACCCGCCAGGGCTGCGTAAAGCGCCTGGCCCTGGCCTTGCTGGCGTGCGCCGAAGCTGCGTTGGACGAAATGAATGGCCGCCGCATGGAAGCTGCCGAAAGTCGCGGCGTGCAGCACCTGGGCCAGCAACAGCACCCAGAGGAACTCCGCCAGGCTGCCCAGGAGCAACCAGCGCAGGGCTGCCAGCAGGAAACTGGCCAGCAGCACCCGGCGCACGGAAAACCGCGCCAGGATCCGGCTCATGGCCAGGAACATCAGCACTTCGGCCACCACCCCCAGGGCCCAGAGCATGCCGATCAGGCCACGACTGTAGCCCAGTCGCTCCAGGTGCAGGGTCAGGAAGGTGTAGTAAGGCCCATGGCTCATCTGCATCAGTGCCACGCACAGATAGAAAGCCAGCACGCCAGGCTTGAGAAGCTGCTGGACAAAACCCTCGCCTGCCGGGCGCTGCCCATGGGCCTGGGGTTGGGCGTTGGGCACCCACAAGCTGCTGAGCACGATACCGCCCATGATCACCACCAGCGTGACCGGGTAGATATCCAGGCTCAACCACTCGAACAGTCGCCCCAGGGCCACCACCGTGAGAATGAAACCGATGGACCCCCAAAGGCGAATCTGGCTGTAGCGCGAGGCCTGGCCCTGCAAATGGGCCAGGGTGATGACCTCGAACTGCGGCAGGACCGCATGCCAGAAGAATGCATGCAGGGCCATAACCATCGCCAGCCAGGCGTAGCTCTTGTCGACGAAGATCAGAGAGAAGCTGGCCAGCGTGCAAACGGCGCCAAAGCGCACGATCGCCAGGCGCCGGCCGGTGTAGTCGCCGAGCCAGCCCCAGAGGTTCGGCGCCACGCACCGCATGAGCATGGGGATGGCCACCAGCTCGCCGATCCGCGCGCTGGAAAACCCCAGGTGGTCGAAATACAGCGCCAGGAATGGCGCGGTCGAACCCAGCAGCGCGAAATAGAACAGGTAGAAACTGGAAAGCCGCCAGTACGGCAATGCCGCCACGGTCATCAGACCGCGGCGACTGGCAGAGCCACCATTACAGCTGGCCCAGCACTGGGGTACCGACCCGTACGTCGGCGTTCTGGCCGCGATGACGCAGCAAGTGATCCATCAGCACGATGGCCATCATCGCCTCGGCGATCGGTGTGGCGCGGATGCCGACGCATGGGTCGTGACGGCCCTTGGTGATCACGTCCACCGGGTTACCGTCGACATCGATGGAGCGGCCCGGGGTGGTGATGCTGGAAGTCGGCTTGAGGGCCAGGTGGGCAACGATCGGCTGGCCCGAGGAGATGCCACCGAGGATGCCGCCGGCGTTGTTGCTGAGGAAACCTTCCGGCGTCAGCTCGTCCCGGTGTTCCGTGCCACGCTGGGCCACCGAAGCGAAACCGGCACCGATTTCCACGCCCTTGACCGCGTTGATGCTCATCAGCGCATGGGCCAGCTCGGCGTCCAGGCGATCGAAGATCGGCTCGCCCAACCCAGGCATCACGCCCTCGGCAACGACGGTGATCTTCGCGCCCACGGAATCCTGGTCACGGCGCAGCTGGTCCATGTAGGCCTCCAGCTCCGGCACCTTGTCCGGATCAGGGCTGAAGAAGGCGTTGTCCTCTACGCTGTCCCAGGTCTTGAAGGGGATTTCGATCGGGCCCAGCTGGCTCATGTAGCCACGCACCACGATGCCCTGGCTGGCCAGGTACTTCTTGGCGATGGCACCGGCTGCCACGCGCATGGCGGTTTCCCGCGCCGAGCTGCGACCGCCGCCACGATAGTCGCGGATCCCGTACTTGTGGTGATAGGTGTAGTCAGCGTGGGCTGGGCGAAACAGATCCTTGATCGCCGAGTAGTCCTTGGATTTCTGGTCAGTGTTGCGGATCAGCAGGCCAATGGAGCAGCCGGTGGTCTTGCCTTCGAAGACCCCGGAGAGGATCTCGACCTCGTCGGGCTCCTGGCGCTGGGTGGTATGGCGGCTGGTGCCGGGCTTGCGTCGATCGAGGTCACGCTGCAGGTCCTGCAGGGACAGCTCCAGGCCCGGCGGACAGCCGTCGACAATGGCGACCAACGCCGGCCCATGACTTTCGCCTGCGGTGGTGACAGTGAACAGCTTGCCGTAGGTATTGCCGGACATGCGGGATGCTCCATGAAATCAGCTGGAATGACTCAATCTGGACCAGGGCCTGTTACGGCTTGTCGATCATCCATCGACCTACGGCAACAGCTCCCAGCAGCGCGCCAGTATACGCAGGCAACCCAACTAGTTCATCCTCGAACCTTCTGTTCCCTGCCGAGTCCAACCGGCACCTTATCCATGATGGCGTGATGATGCTGCGAGCCCTTCTGCTGAGTCTTCTACTGTTCACCGGCCTGGCCCAGGCCACCATCCTGCAACGCCCCATCAGCCTCGACACCGGGCACGGCGAGCTGTACGGCTCGCTATTGCTGCCCAAGTCAGAGCAACCGGTGCCAGTGGTATTGATCATTTCCGGTTCCGGGCCGACCGACCGCGACGGCAACAATCCCGACGGTGGCCGCACCGACAGCCTCAAGCGCCTGGCCTGGGTCCTGGCCCGGCACAACATCGCCAGCGTGCGCTACGACAAGCGTGGCGTGGCCGCCAGCCTCGCGGCCACCCCGGATGAGCGCAACCTGACCCTGGATGCCTACGTGGCCGATGCCGTGGCCTGGGGCAACAAGCTCAAGGCCGATCCACGCCTGGGACGCCTGATCGTACTGGGACACAGCGAAGGCGCATTGATCGCCAGCCTCGCCGCCCCGCAACTGGACGCTGCCGGGGTGATCTCCATCGCCGGCACCGCCCGCCCGGTGGACCAGGTCCTGCGCCAGCAACTGAGCTATCGCCTCCCCCCGGCATTGATGGTGCGGGCCAACGAACTGCTCGACAGCATCAAGTCCGGCAAGGTCGATAGCGACGTGCCAGCGGCGCTGCAGGTCATCTTCCGCCCCAGCGTGCAGCCCTACCTGATCACGCTGTTTCGTGAAGATCCGGCCGCCGCCTTTGCCCGCTTGAAAATGCCGGCACTGATCGTCCAGGGCAGCAACGACATCCAGGTCAGCGTCGACGATGCCAAGGTGCTCAAGGCCGCCAAGCCGGATGCCCGGCTGACGTTGATCGAGGGCATGAACCATGTGATGCGCATCGTGCCCAACGATCTTCGGCGCCAGCTGGACTCCTACAAGGACCCGCAACTTCCGCTGGCGGCACAGTTGGGCAGCACCGTCATCGATTTTATTGACGGACTTCACACCCGTTAGCAGGTGTTAACCCTCCAGTCCTGGAAAAAACGGCCGATAAGCCTTTGCCGGCCGTTCGATTGCTGTCGGCGCACAGCGATTGGACAGGACTTTGCGTTATGACTGATACCCAGAATTCACCTGCTGCCGAGCAGGAAGAGGCCGCCCCGGAGCGGGCTCCACTGCCTTGGGCGGATGTCCAGGTCGAACATCGCAAGATGCTACGCCTGGCGCCCTTGCAAACCGATCGTGCTACGGGTGCACGCCCCCTGCGCTTTATCGAGTTTGGCTATGCCGAACGCAGTAACAAGGACTACAGCCTGCTACGCATGGTTGTCAGCCTGCCTGGCCAACGGGTCCGCAAGGAACAGAATCACCTGGACGTGTGGGTCGAGCACGAAACCCGTCGGGTATTCTTCGAGCCCGAAAGCGGCTTGCAGATCGAACCGCTGAATCGTGGTATCGGTCGCTTCCTACTGGCGCAGGCCACGCAATGGGCGCAAAAGAAGTGGTCGCACTACCGGGTCGATGGTTTCGAGCTGGCCAACAAGGATGCGCTGAACGAAGACACCCGACTGCGCCGCGACCATGTGTTGCGCACCCTGGGCCTGGATGTGGTGTATGCCGATGCCCAGCATCTCAAGGGCAGCGTCAAGGATATCCAGGTCGGTGAGTTGCAGAGCCAGTGGAACACCGAGAAGCTGCAGTTCGTGGAAATCCTCGAAGCCGCACAGATGCTCCAGCAGGCCGAGCAGAACCTGGAAGAGCTGGAAGGCAAGCTGCGCAAGCAGGAAGAGAAAGTCACCAAGTACAAGCGCGAAGACACTGGCTTGCGTTTCACCATCACCTGCCTGGTGGCCTTCGCGGTGTTCCAGGCCGGGCTGCTGATCTGGATCGCGACTCACCGCTGAGTCGCGACCACATTGCCCATGGCCCGTATTGCACGGGCCGGCGAATCCCTCAGAGACGCGAAGCGAACAACGCCTGGTGCTGACGGCATTGTTCGGCGGTCAGCATGAACACTCCATGGCCACCGCGCTGGAAATCCAGCCAGGCGAAATCGACCTCTGGATACAGCGCCTCGACGTGCACCTGGCTATTGCCCACCTCGACGATCATCAATCCCTTCTCGGTCAGGTGATCGGCGGCTTCGGCCAGCATGCGCCGCACCAGGTTCAAGCCATCGTCACCACAGGCCAGGCCCAGTTCCGGCTCATGCTGGTACTCCTCGGGCATGTCGGCAAAATCCTCGGCGTCGACGTAAGGCGGATTGGAGACGATCAGGTCGAAACGCTGTCCCGGCAGGCCAGCAAAGCCGTCGCCCTGCACGGTGAAGACTCGCTCATCGACGCCGTGGCGCTCGATGTTCTGGTTGGCGACTTCCAGGGCCTCGAAGGACAGGTCGGCCAGCACCACCTCGGCCTCGCGGAACTCGTAGGCACAGGCGATGCCGATGCAGCCGGAGCCGGTGCACAGGTCGAGGATTCGCGCCGGCTCATTGGCGAGCCACGGCTCGAAGCGCTTCTCGATCAGTTCACCGATGGGCGAACGGGGAATCAGCACGCGTTCGTCGACCACGAACGGCAAGCCACAGAACCAGGCTTCCCCTAGCAGGTAGGCCACGGGCACGCGGTCTTCGATACGGCGCTTGAGCAAATGCTGCAGATGGACCAGCTCGTTGTCTTCCAACGCGCAGTCCAGGTAGCTATCGGCAATTTCCCACGGCAGGTGCAAGGCACCCAGCACCAGCTGGCGAGCTTCGTCCCAGGCATTATCGGTGCCATGGCCGAAGAACAGATTCTCCCCATGAAAACGGCTGACGGCCCAGCGGATATGGTCACGCAAGGTGCGAAGACGGGAAGTGATCACGGAACAGACTCCTGACAAAACGACCGGCGATTCTAACAGCCAAAACCGTTGCCGACTAAGCGTGAAAACCATCGCGGCACAATCGACCTGTCACTGCCCGGCCCTTCCCCAAACAGTGCTCGACGATGGCCCTTGACATGGCTGTAAGCCAGCAACGACGCCCCTTACGTTAGTAGCGATTCACAGAAGCGCTCCGCCAGAGGACAATGTCGCAAAAGCCCCACTCACAGGAGCCCCAGAATGTCCGTTCCAAAGACGATGTTTCAACTCAGCGGTCGTGGTTATGCGGCGGCCAACTTGAGCCACGCGACCCTTGTGATCATCGACGCCCAGAAAGAGTACCTCAGCGGCCCCCTGGCCCTGTCCGGCATGGATGCTGCGGTAGCCAACATCCGCCAACTGCTGGCAGCGGCCCGTGCCGCCGGTCGGCCCATCGTGCATGTGCGCCATCTCGGTACCGTCGGCGGCCTGTTCGACCCCCAGGGCGAACGCGGCGAGTTCATCCCAGGCCTTGAACCCCAGGGTGACGAAACCATCATTGGCAAGCTGCTGCCCAGCGCGTTCCATGGCACCGAATTGGAAAAACGCCTGCAGGACCTCGGCTCGCTGGACCTGATCGTGGCCGGTTTCATGAGCCATTCCAGCGTCAGCACCACCGTGCGCGCGGCAAAGAACCTGGGCTTTCGCTGCACCCTGGTGGAAGATGCCTGCGCCACCCGCGACCTGCCCCACAAAGGCGGCATCCTCAGTGCCGAACACGTCCAGCAGACCGAAATGGCGATCATGGCCGACAACTTCGCTACCCTCGCCCTGACGGCCAGCCTGATCTGATCGTCCCTGATGAGCGGCTAATCGCCGCTCATCCATGAATGCCTCGCATTTGCAGCAATTACCCGAGCCTCAGGAACCACCCGAGCAACTTCCGGTCGAAGGGCCGATACCCACTGAGGAAGGTCGGAATGAAGATATCCGATGGTTTTGACGCACGTCGGCTGCGGCCCAAGAGCCCGCGGAACTGGCGCTTGCGCTTGGGAGCGGCATTCTCCGCGTTGCTTGCGACCTGCGGCATCCTGCTGGCGATGGCCGGCGTCGCGAGCCTGCTCGGACGCATCCCCGCGCTGGGCGAGGTCAACGCCCGCCCGCTGGGCTCGACGATCATCCTCCTGCTCGGCCTGGTGGTGCTGTATATCGGCATCCGCCTATGGCGCCGCTGCCGCCGCCGCATGCGCCAGCCACTCGCGCTGAACATGGCTCCACACCTGATGAAAAAACACGACTGACACTTCCAAGGCGCAATTTACGCGCCTTGCTGCGTGCCGACTTGGGTAAACTAGCCGCCCTTCGCGGAGGCTGACATGCAAGACGACGACTTTTCCCTGTTCAAGAACGAGATGCGCGGCATCAAGCCGATCAAGCATGATCGTGCCGAAACAGGCAAACCCAAGACCGATCGGGCGCAGATCGCCAAGCTGCGCCAGGCCGCCACCATTCGTAGCGAAACCACCACGGTGGACGGACTGTCCGACCAGTTCGTGATCGATGTAGGTCCTGAAGATGAGCTGATGTGGGCCCGTGACGGCGTCCAGGACAGCCAGATGCGCAAGCTGAAATTGGCCCAGATTCCCTTTGAAGGTAGCCTCGACCTACACGGAATGACCGTGGAAAAGGCTCGAGAAACCCTCTGGGCGTTTCTTGCCGAAGCCACCAAGCTGGAGGTTCGCTGCGTACGGGTCACCCACGGCAAGGCCGTGCGCCTGGATGGCAAGCGCCCCATGATCAAGAGCCATGTCAACACCTGGCTGCGCCAGCATCCACAGGTACTGGGCTTTGCCTCTTGCCAGGCCAAGCACGGCGGCACCGGAGCGCTGTACGTGATGCTCAAACGCACCATGATGGAAGGCCGCGACGAATAAAGGCGCTGCGTCACGCTTGCAGCGCCGTGCCCGCCACCGTACCCTTGCCCTTTGCGTAAATCCCACAGGTAGTTTCATGTCCCTGGAACAGAATTACACCGCGATCCTCGGCCAACTGGGCGAGGACGTCTCCCGCGAGGGCCTGCTCGATACGCCCAAGCGCGCCGCCAAAGCCATGCAGTATCTTTGCCGCGGTTATGCACAAACCCTGGAAGAAGTCACCAACGGTGCCTTGTTCAGCTCCGACAACAGCGAAATGGTGCTGGTCAAGGACATCGAGCTCTACTCGCTGTGCGAACACCACCTGCTGCCTTTCATCGGCAAGGCCCATGTGGCCTACATCCCTAGCGGCAAGGTCCTGGGGCTGTCGAAGGTCGCGCGCATCGTCGACATGTACGCTCGTCGCCTGCAGATCCAGGAAAACCTCAGCCGGCAGATCGCCGACGCCGTCCAGCAAGTAACCGGCGCCCTGGGCGTGGCCGTGGTGATCGAAGCCAAGCACATGTGCATGATGATGCGCGGTGTGGAGAAGCAGAACTCGTCGATGATCACCTCGGTGATGCTCGGCGAATTCCGCGAGAATGCCGCGACCCGCAGCGAGTTCCTCAGCCTGATCAAGTGACGGGCGGAGAGTGAAAAGACCGGCGTTGATCGCCGGTTTTTTTTCGCCTGGCAAAAATCAGGTAAGCTGCCGCCCCTTCATTCATGGGCAAGAGGCAATACCGTGATCGTCAAAGCGCTGCGAGTCGGCCTGGGCCAACTCATCATTTTCATCGACTTCATCACCCGCCCGCGCAAGCAAAAGCGCAGCGCCGCCGCCCAGGCCCAGGTCGAACAGGCCGCCAAGGGCCTGAGCCTGTACCAGTTCCACGCCTGCCCCTTCTGCGTGAAAACCCGCCGTACCTTGCACCGCCTGAACGTGCCGGTGGCGCTGCATGACGCCAAGAACAACCCGCAGGACCGCCAGGCCTTGCTGGAGCAAGGTGGCAAGATCAAGGTGCCGTGCCTGCGCATCGAGGAAAACGGCCAGACCACCTGGATGTATGAATCCAAGGTGATCATCGACTACCTGAACCAGCGTTTTTCCGCCGCCTGAATCCTCCGGCGGACGAGCCCGGCACCTGCCTGATGCCGGGCCACGCTCAGTCGAGCATCGCCACGTGCCGTGGATGGCTCGCCACCCGTTGCATCCAGGCCTGGATGCCAGGGTAGCGAGCCAGGTCGAAACCGCCTTCATGGGCCACGTGGGTATAGGCATACAAGGCAATGTCGGCGATGGAATAGTGCTCGCCCACCAGGTATGGCGTACGGCTCAACTGCTTCTCCATCACATCCAGCGCCTTGTAGCCACGCTTGTGCAGCTTCAGGTATTCCTCCTCGCGCTCCTGGGGCAGTCCTTCGTAGAGCTTGATGAAACGCGCCACGGCGATGTAGGGCTCATGGCTGTACTGCTCGAAGAACTGCCATTGCAGGACCTGGGTACGTAGCCGCGGCTCGCTGGGCAGGAACCGGCTGCCATCGGCGAGAAAGTTGAGGATTGCATTGGACTCCCACAAGCAGGTGCCATCCTCGAGTTCCAGGACCGGGATCTTGCCATTGGGGTTCTTCGCCAGGAATGCCTCGGTCTGGGTATCCCCACCCAGAATATCCACGGCCTGCCATTCATAGGGCAACCCCAGCAGATTGAGCATCAGTTTGATCTTGTAGCAGTTGCCCGAACGATAATCGCCATAAACCTTGTACATGGCCCTCCCCTTGGGCTGCCTATGCAGCCTGTGCTTGACGTATCACGGTGGCCAGCCGCTTGAGGCCTTCATCCAGCCGTGCTGGATCGATATGGCTGAAATTCAACCGCAGATGCCCGTGATTCTGCTCCGGATCGGAAAAGAACGGCTCACCGGGCATGAATGCGACGTCGCGCTCCAGCGCCGCCCCAAGCAAAGTGCGGGTGTCCAGCGGCTGTTTCAAGCTCAACCAGAAAAACAATCCACCCTGGGGCACCTGCCAATCGGCCAGGTCGGCGAAATGAACCTGCAGAGCTGCCTGGAACGCATCACGGCGCTGGCGATAGAAACCGCGCAATGCCTCCAGGTGCAACTGGAACTTGGTGCTGCCGATCCATTGCATGGCCTGCCATTGACCGAAGCGGTTGGTGTGCAGGTCGGCCGACTGTTTCAGACGCAACAAGTGTGGGAACAGGTCCGCACTGGCGATCAGATAACCCACCCGCAGCCCAGGCAGCAGGGTCTTGGACACCGTCCCGCTGTAGATCCAACTGGCCTTTTTCAAGCGGCTGGCAATCGGCGTGGCACTGCCACCGTCGAAGGTCAGTTCACGATAGGGCTCATCCTCGATCAGGGTGACCTCGAACTCATCCAGCAAGGCCGCCACGGCATCGCGCTTGGCTTCGCTGTAGCGCACCGCCGACGGATTCTGGAAGGTCGGGATCAAATACACGAATGCCGGACGATGCTGCTCCAGGCAAGCCCTCATCCGTGCCAGGTCGGGGCCATCGGCCTGTAGCGGCACGGTCAGGCACTGGGCGCCGAACAGCTGGAAGATTTGCAGGGCCGCAAGGTAAGTCGGGGCCTCCAGCATGATCTCGGTGCCCTTGTCGATGTACAGCTTGGCCGCCAGGTCGAGGGCCTGCTGGGAACCACTGACTACCAAAACCTGGCTGGCCGTACAGGGCAGGCCGAGTTGGCGCGCCTGTTCCGCCAGGGCCTCGCGCAATTGCGGCTCGCCCTCGCTCATGCCGTACTGGCCAATCGTGTGGGGCGCATCCTGCCACTGCACATGGGGCAGCATCGCCTCGGCCGGCAACCCACCAGCAAACGACATCACCTCCGGACGCTGGGCCGCGGCAAGAATTTCACGGATCAAGGAGCTTTTGAGGCGCGACACACGTTCGGAGAAAGCCATAAAGATCACCGCTAGCGAAGGTTGGAGGGAATACGTCAAACTGGTTGACCAAAATTACGCCGGCCTTTGCAGATACGTCAATATGTTTGACCTTACCCAGCCAACCTCGCAGCAAACCGCCATGGAAGCCTTCTTCTTCGGTTACCAGGCCTTTACCGCCAAAGCCGACGAAATGCTCGAACGCCGTGGCTTGAATCGCGTGCACCAGCGCATCGTGTTCTTCATCGCTCGCTATCCAGGGCTGAGCGTGAAAGAACTGCTGGCCTTGCTGGGGGTCAGCAAGCAGGCCTTGAACACCCCCTTGCGCCAACTGATGGAAATGCACCTGGTCGATAGCGCCGCGCCCGCCTCTGACAAACGCAAACGCCTGCTGGAACTGACCGACGAGGGTGCGCGTTTCGAACAATCCTTGCGCCGCGAGCAAGTCAAGCTGCTGCAACGGGCCTTCAGCTTAGCCGGGGAAGATGCCGTCAATGGCTGGTTGGCGGTGAACCAGGCGCTAGCCGGCAAAACGGCCGACGACTGACCTGCCCAGGGGCGGTCGCTGCCATCTCCGCACGCCCCTCCTGATATAGCAGCGTCTTGGGTTTTCTTGCAGACAACTCAAAAAACATTATTTGCATTCTTTGTATACAAAAGCATAATCGCCACGTGTGAGTTCTTGACCCGCAGGTCAATAAACCCTACAAGCCCTGCCTGCCTCAAAGAACCGTTGCCCAACCCCGCGCATCCGGTTCCGAAAAAACAATAAAACTCTTGAGGAGTACTCGCTGTGGAAAGCCGCAAATCCGAAGCCTCGCCGCTCGACCTCTCGCCATCGCCGAACAGCGGCTGGCTGGAGCGCATCTTCAAACTCAGGTTGCATGGCACCACGGTGAAGACCGAGTTGATTGCCGGGGTGACGACGTTCATCACCATGGCCTACATCATCTTCGTCAATCCGAACATCATGGCCGACGCCGGTATCGATCATGGCGCAGCGTTCGTCGCCACCTGTATCTCCGCGGCCCTGGGTTGCCTGCTGATGGGGCTCTATGCCAACTGGCCGGTAGGCCTGGCACCGGGAATGGGACTCAACGCCTTCTTCACCTACACCGTGGTCGGCACCATGGGCTACCACTGGGAAACCGCCCTTGGTGCGGTATTCATCTCCGGCGTGCTGTTCATGATCCTGACCCTGTCGCGGATCCGCGAATGGCTGCTCAACAGCATTCCCGCCAGCCTGCGCTTCGCCATGGGCGCCGGAGTCGGGCTGTTCCTCGGCCTGATCGGTCTCAAGACCTCCGGGATCATCGTCGACAGCCCGGCGACCCTGATCAAGCTCGGTTCCCTACGCGAGCCCGGGCCGCTGCTGGCCGCGGTGTGCTTCCTGATGATCGCCGTGCTCAGCTACCGCCGGGTGTTCGGCGCGATCCTGATCAGCATCATTGCCGTGACCCTGGCCGGCTGGGGCCTGGACCTGGTGCACTACAACGGCATCCTCTCCCCGCCGCCAAGCCTGGCGCCGACCTGGATGGCCATGGATGTCGCCGGAGTGTTCAACGTCAGCATGATCAGCGTGGTCCTGGCGTTCCTGTTCGTGCACATGTTCGATACCGCCGGGACCTTGATGGGCGTGGCCCAGCGCGCCGGACTGGTGAACCCCGATGGCCGGATCGAAAACCTGTCCCGGGCCCTCAAGGCCGACAGCGCCTCCAGCGTATTCGGCGCAGTGGTCGGCGTGCCGCCCGTCACCAGCTATGTGGAAAGTGCCGCGGGCGTAGCCGCCGGTGGCCGTACCGGCCTGACCGCTATCACCGTGGGCGTGCTGTTCGTGGCGGCGATGTTCTTCGCCCCGCTGGCGGGG
>MCND01000020.1_pt1 | contig 80193 bp, 79 predicted proteins | sample 778211 | NCBI WGS metagenome assembly MCND01 (sample SAMN04296812, study PRJNA304217) | bioreactor metagenome | isolation source: activated sludge enriched with benzalkonium chloride | place: Turkey: Istanbul urban wastewater treatment plant
CATTGCTTTAGGCAATCCATTTAAGAGTACAAAAATGCCCACCTTTCCCTGTTTTTTATCTGCCGTGTTTGTGGTGCGAAATCAGTCAGCAAGTATTGAAAATATCCTGTCTGATGCCGCGGCTGTCATTGCGAACATCGTTAGTGATTATGAGTTGATCGTGGTGGATAACGCCTCGGATGACGACAGCATTTTAGTGTTGAAGCAGTTAACCGCTGAAAACGGGCTGGCCAATTTACAAATTTATGCCCTGACCAAAGAGGTAGATGCGGATACTGCCTCCTGGGTTGGATTGGAGAATGCGCTGGGTGATTTTGTTGTCGTTGTCGATCCGCTGGTCGATGACATTAGCTTTATTCCAAAGATGCTCGATCAAGCAGTCAGCGGTGCTGATGTGGTGTTTGCTAATAATGCGCAAAAGCCCGCGCAGAGCCTTGCTTATCGTGGGGCCAACGCCGTTTTTCATGGCCTCTACAATCGCTTCAATGGTGTTCATCTGGCCAAGGAAGCACCGCAATACCGTATTCTAAGTAAGCGGGTGATCAATTTCATACTGCAGCACCCTCAGCCAGCGATGACCTATAGGCACCTTCCCGCAACGGGTGGATTCGCGCGTGCTTACCTGAACTACAGCTCCGCACCACTGACATCTCGGCCCAAGCGATTGGGTGAAAGCATCGACCGTGGCATGCGCTTGCTGGTCTCGACCACGCGTGCACCTATGCGCTTGGTTACCTCTCTCTCTCTGTTTGGCGCCATTGCCAACTTGGTGTACTGCGTTTATGTACTCGCGGTTGGTATCTTAGAAACCAACGTTGCACCGGGCTGGATCAGCCTTTCGCTGCAACAGTCGGGCATGTTTTTTCTGATCTCGCTCGTTCTGTTGGTCTTAGGCGAATACATTCTGAACATGGCCAGCCTGTCGAATGAGGGGCCGCTTTATCATGTAGGCCAAGAGTTCACGAGTGCCCGTATGACCCGGCTTGAAAAACTGAACATCGAAGAGGTGTTATCAGATTCAGCCGCGGCGAAAACCCCGACCGTTGAACGTGTTTCCTGATGTCGCGCCTCGATTCAAGCCGAACCAGTCAGGATGCCGTAGTAATTGGGGGTGGGTTCTACGGTGCCGCCATCGCCGTGTATCTGGCCAAGCAACGCGGGCTCAAGCGCATCCTGCTAATTGAACGCGAACCAGCACTGTTGATGCGAGCCTCTTACAACAATCAGGCGCGAGTACATAACGGCTACCACTACCCACGCAGTTTTACGACCGCTTATCGAAGTCGGGTAAACCTACCGAAATTTGTACGGGATTGGCCGCTCGCGGTGAAGCAAGACTTCACCAAGCTCTACGCTATCGCCCGGCGAAACTCGAAAGTCACGGCCAAACAGTTCGAGCGCTTTTGTAGGGAAATTGGTGCGGATATCCAGCCAGCAGATCCCGTATTGCGGGGCTTGTTCGAACCCCGCCTGATCGAAGATGTGTACCTGGTCAAAGAATATGCGTTCAACACCAGTCAACTCGCACAGTGGGCAGAGCGCGAACTGAAAGAAAGCGGTGTGCAAGTCCACTACGACACACGAGTGACCTCGATTTCAAAAGGGGTACAGGCGCCGTTGCAGGTCGTAGCCAAGAAGAAGGATGGAAGCCAGGAATCAATCCCCTGTCGCTATGTATTCAACTGCACTTATAGCGGCCTCAATCAGTTCAAAGGTGATTTCCCCGGTGTCAGTACCGGCCTCAAGCAAGAAATTACGGAAATGGCCCTGATGCAAATGCCCCCATCACTCAATGGTTTGGGTATTACGGTGATGGACGGCCCGTTTTTCTCGATGATGCCTTTTCCTGCGCGAGAGCTGCACACCTTGTCCCATGTTCGCTATACACCGCACCTGCACTGGAATGACCTTCCAGAGATTGATCCTTATGAAAAACTGCGATGTTACGAACGCGACACTCGCGTAGATCGGATGGTCAGAGACGTAGGGCGATATATTCCTGAAGTATTGAAGGCCAAACACATCGACTCGTTATTCGAAGTTAAAACCGTTCTAATGAAGAACGAGGGTGATGACGGAAGGCCAATTCTTTTTGAAAAACACGCAGAGTTACCAGGTTGTTATTCGGTTCTTGGCGGTAAAATTGACAATATTTATGACGTCCTGGAGATTCTGGATGAATCTGTTCAAATCAAAAATACAAATATTTAGAATTTTTTGTTTTTCTGTTTTTTTATTCTTGGGTGTGAGTGTTTTCCAGTGCAACATCATTGGATCATCGGATAGTTACTTCTTTTCAACATTCGATAGGTACTCTCAGGCATTGGTGACCGGCAATATTGTTGCTGATAGTGCCGGATTGGATAGGGGGGGGTGGAACCTTGGATCGATATCGATAAATGGGGAGACTGAATACTCGGATTATAACTGGGAGTCTTATAATAGGGCTGTTGCGGCTGGCAATTTAAAGTCAATAGAGTTCACTCATTATCCGTCGCAGTACGGCATTCAAGGTGCAGCTTTTTTATGGATTACGAATTTTTTTGGCGTTAAAAACATATTGGGGCTGAATTTTGTTGGCGCTCTACTATTCTCCATCACTGTAACCGCGCTGAGTTATTTATACACAAAAGTTTATGACCTTAAGTTTGGAGCTGTCTTTTTCCTAGTGATGATTGGGTCCCCTTGGATCGTTGCAATGGCACGGAACATTTATTGGGTTCCGTTTCTGTGGTTCTTGCCTGCAGTTTTTTCGGCCATGCTTTATCTAAGCAAGCAGTGGCGGCATAAAGCTTTTTTTCTTTTTTGCGTGGCTTTTTCTATTTTCTTAAAGAGCCTTGCAGGTTATGAATACCTTTCGAATATTGTCATCTTTACTTGCGCTATTTTTGTAACAGCTCCATTTTTCAGGGATGAAAAAGTCGATTACTCATACAATATAAAAATGGCGTTCCTTGTTGGAATTGCTTGTATTTTTGGTTTTCTTTGTGCCTTTCTTATTCACGCAGGAATGCGAGGAGACTCGATCCTGCAGGGCATCTCAAACATTATTGATCAAGATGTAAAAAGAAGGACTTATGGAAGTGCATCGAATTTTGGCGAGGTGTACAGTCAATCGCTTAACTCATCCATCATAACTGTGTTTGATATGTATTGGTCTGGATGGAAGACGGATATTATAGCTTGGCTACCTAAGTCTTTTTTAAACTATAGCGTTACTTTTGTTTTCCTGGGACTTTGTTATTTTGGCATAAAGAAAAAAACTTTTGATGTAAAAATTGCCGCTCTGATTTTGTTTTATTTCGCAGCATCAGTATCTTGGTTTTTTTTGGCTAAGGCTCATTCTTTTATCCATACTCAGCTCAACTATGTTTTGTGGTATTTTGGGTTTATTCAGGCTTTAGCTTATGCTGTGCTTTGCATTGCGCTGATGTTGCTCGCTGATACTTACAATTTGTTCAGGCATGGTGGACGGCTGGAAAGAATCAGTGCAGTGGCTTTTTTTGGTTTGTTGGTCTTACTTTATTCTGTTAAGGCTGCAGAATCTGATAGAGAGCTTGATAGGGTGTTGGATGCTAAGCTGGAATCTTCGGTTGACTCGTTTGATATCGGCTCTGGATTTAAAGTTTTTTTCTCACAAGGTCACGAACTGATTTATCTCAAGAAAGATTGTAATTCATTTGACTTGGGTCCAAGATTTTTTCTTCATGCCTATCCCGAATCGCCCGAGGGTAAGGTTGATATGGCTTCGGGGTTTGGGAACTTTGATTTTGAGTGGGCATCTAAAAGTCAACCAAAAAGAATATTCTCAAAGTATCGTAATTCATGCGTTGCTTTTGTTGATCTGCCTGCCTTTAGCTTAAAAAAAATAAATACCGGGCAATTTACAGTATCGGACATGAAAATTATTTGGCAAGGCAGCGCAGATTTATCTGAAAAAAGTTACTTAAGAACGCTGACTCCTCTTGATTTTACTGATATCAACTGGAACAAAGGTGTTTCCAGGAGCCGTGCAGGTTTTTTTGTTGAGAATAGCTTTATAAATAGGCAGTCATTGAAAGTTGGTGGTGTCGTTACATTTTCGGGGTCTGGTACGAAAACAATAAAATCTATTGAGTATTCCGAACCGTATATCAATATTTATTTTGAAGGACATGATCTCAACCCTGATCTAGATGGGTATCCCAATCGATTTAATATTGATTGATACTTCCTGTTCTGTTTTGTGAGGTTTATATGAGCAGCGCAATAATTGGTTTTTCTGGTTATGTAGGGAGTACACTGCTAAAGCAGAAGTACTTTGAATCAAAATACCGTTCAACAAATATTTTCGAGATAGAGAATCAATCATTTGATACGGTAGTGTGTGCCGGTGCTCCAGCGCAGAAATGGATCGCCAACCGGGAGCCAGAAGCCGACCGACAAAAAATAGAGGAGCTGATCGCACACCTCAAAACCATCCAGTGCAAAACCTTTATTTTGATCAGTACTGTTGATGTCTTTAAGAACCCTACGGGTGTTGACGAGGACACTATTGTCGATGAGTCGGGACTGCACGCCTATGGTTTGCATCGTCGCCTACTGGAAACATTCATCGAAAAGCACTTCCCGAATCACCTGATTGTTCGCCTACCGGGCCTGGTAGGTCCAGGTCTTCGCAAGAACGTCATCTTCGACTTTCTGAATGACAATAACCTTCAAGCAATTGATAGCCGAGGGGTATTCCAGTTCTACCCGATGGTTAACCTTTGGTATGACATTCAAACAGCACTCAATGCCGGCTTGAAGTTGGTTCACTTTACGGCAGAGCCCGTTAGTGTCGAGAACATTTCCCAACAGGGTTTTGGTAAATCCTTCACCCATACCTTGGCAAACCCCGCTGCGACCTATGATCTGCGGACCAAACATGCCGAAGTATTTGGTGCATCGGGCGCCTATCAATACAGCACCCGCGAAACAATTCTAGCGGTCAGGGCTTACGCGCAGTCCGAACCACTGACGATTAAAGCCAGCGCGGGGATTGGCGCATGAGGCTGGCGATTTCCAATATTGCGTGGGACACCGACGAAGATGAAACGGTCGCTATGCTGCTTCAGCGGTTTGCGATTGATGCAATAGATATTGCTCCTGGCAAGTATTTTCCAGAACCAGCCAAAGCTACGAATAGGGAGATTAATCAAGTCAAAGACTGGTGGGCGGAACGCGGGATCGAGATCACCGGCATGCAAGCCCTATTGTTTGGTACCACAGGGCTAAATGTCTTTGGCTCAGCTGAAAGCCAGGCTGCGCTGCTAACGCATTTGGCAGCGATATGCCGTATCGGCTCTATCCTGGGGGCGACCCGGGTGGTTTTTGGCTCACCGAAGAATCGAGATCGCAGCGGTTTGAGTGATCTAGAGGCTCTGGACATCGCGATTCCTTTTTTCCGACAGCTAGGAGATATCGCTCAGGCTTGCGGGGTGACTATCTGTCTTGAGCCTAACCCAACCTGTTACGGCGCCAACTTTATGACCAGCAGCGCAGAAACCGCCGATGTAGTGAAACGCGTTGCACATCCAGCCATCCGAATGCAACTGGACACTGGCGCGCTCACTATTAACGGTGAAAATCCTCTGGTGGTCCTAAGCGACTGTGCCCCGCTGATTGGGCATGTACATGCCAGCGAACCTGACCTGTTGCCTTTGGGCGATGGTGGTACTGAGCATGGACAAATGGCTGCCGCCCTGACGCAGTACCTTCCTACGAATGTGGTCTCCATCGAGATGGTAGCTACCAAGGGAGAATCGCATGTAGTGTCGATTGAACGAGCCCTTCAGGTGGCGATACAACATTACCGCGTGACTGGCGTTGAGGTGGCTACATGAGTATGAAGTGGCTGATCCTCATTCTCGGCATTCTCTCCAATGCTTCCGCCAGTGTTCTGGTGAAGATGGCCATGATGCCACCCCGTAAGTTCCCCTCTCTCAGCGAGCCTATGGTGGCGTTGAGTAATTGGCCATTTTGGGTGGGGCTTGGGCTATATGGCGCAGCTTTTCTGCTTTATGCCGCTGCCTTGGCACGCCTCCCATTGAATGTGGCACACCCGGTTCTGACTGCCGGAGCAGTGGCGACTGTAGCCCTGTTTTCAGTCGTGATTTTTCGTGAATCCTTCCACTGGACTACAGGGGCAGGGATCGTATTGGTAATTGCTGGCGTAGGGCTGATTACAGCTCGCGTGGCCTGATGGTAAACATGATGACTTCTTCTAATATTGCTCCTGCTGCCAGCCAAACATGGCAAGTTCCTTCCTATGACACTCGACTCTGGCTTGGCCGTCAGCACTCTTGGTGCGTGGTGATTCCCGTCATCAATGAGGGGGAACGCATCAAAAGCCTGCTGACCAGAATGGCGGCACTCAAGATCGAAAATATTGCCGACATAATCATTGTCGATGGCGGTACCACAGATGGCTCGCTGGAGTTGCAAGCATTACAACAAGTCGGCGTGCGAGGATTACTGCTCAAAACGGCTCCCGGAAAACTCAGCGCCCAGCTCCGTTGCGCTTATGCCTTTGCTCTCGATCAAGGCTATGAAGGCATTGTGACCATTGACGGTAATGACAAGGATGACCCTGAGGCTATACCGCGCTTTATCGACGCGATGAAACAGGGCGTCGATTTTGTGCAGGCCTCCCGCTTCGTAGCGGGCGGTGTCGCCGAGAACACCCCTAAATCGCGAGACTTCGCTATTCGCTTTATCCATGCACCGATGCTTAGCCTTTTCTCCGGGTTCAAGTGGACGGACACCACTCAAGGCTTTCGTGCTTACAGCCGGAAAATGCTGCTAGACCCGAAAGTGTCACCATTTCGTGATGAGTTCATAGCTTACGAACTGTTGGCGTATCTTTCATATCGCGCTCCTAAACTTGGGTATAACTGCTTGGAACTCCCCACTGTTCGGCGATACCCCAAAGGTGAAGTACCTACAAAAATTAGCGCTTTCAAAGGAAATTTTGCTGTACTTAAAACTCTGTTTTTTGCTTGTCTTGGTTTTTACTCGCCAAAAAACTAAGCCTGCTTATTATGAGAAACTTGAAATGAGCCCAGACCCTTTTTGTGCATCGCGCCATAAATGGCTGGCGATTACTTTGCTTGCACTAATACTTAGTGCATCATTTATTTTATTCACTCCCGACACTGTCATGAGTGACACAATGACAAGATGGGCAACAGCTTTCAGCATTACAGGCAAGCTTAATATCGCCTGACCCATGCAGCAATGGCTTCAACCCACAATGACCATGTTCATGCTGCCAATTGGACTGTTTGACTTGCCCACAAGCGTTTTCACTGCAGTTCAGATTGGCTATCTGATATTAGCCTGCTCGTTGTGGATCACAGCGTTGTCCAGTAGAAACTCTTTCTAGGTAGCATTAATATTTTTGTTACCTCTGACATTTGTCTATACATCCTTCGTCGTACCGGATGTATGGACATTTGCATCGATCATTATGGTTGTAGGTGCAATCTTTGCTATAGAGCAAGGCAGCAGATGGGCGCCAATTACTTTATTTTTTCTCCTGCATTATTTTGTTTGGCTTTCGCCAAAACTCCCTTGTACTCATCCCAATAGTATTGGCATTAATATTTACGGGAAAAACGATTCCACGCAAAATCAAATGCTTGCTTATAGCATTGATCATGTTTCAATCGGACTTATTTCTGCATCCCCAAGCTGGCTAGGCTTCAGCGAACGAACAAGCTCAGCAGCACCTGCATGGGAACTGATGGGATGCTACGTTTAGCTGAAGAATCGAAAATCGCGATTGAGCCGTCTCTAACTCTAGAAGGGATCACTGACACAAATATTGCTATAGAACGACATTCATTTTCTACTATTGAAACTCTACTCTGGGGAGAAAATGCAATCCTGCCCCCAGGAATCATATTAGTAAACTCTGATGAACTAAAGGCTCGATGGATGAGCATGATACTCCATCACCCCCTCGTATACGCCAATATGAAAATTAGAGTTTATGAGTGTATGATCGGTTTGTGCGAAGGCTATATTCAAACGCAAGTGTTTGCTGCCGAGCCCTGGCCTACCCTAAACAACCTTGTTTCGACTTACAGTCAAGCGACAGGGGTTGGTGGTACGATTTTGAACCTAAGCAACTGGATGGGTGATGCGTTAAAAGCAATCACAAAACCATTCTTCTGGCTGCCCATCACACTACTTGTACTTCTACTTAACTGGAAATCCTACGGACGTTATGATCGCTGGCTGATTGCGCTGACTGTTTCCTACATGGGATCATTCTTCATACTCAATCAAGCAGCATCATTCAGATATATATTCCCTGCATATGTCATCTTCACGGCTTATCAAGTTAGATTTATCGGATGGTTACTGAAAATCAAATTCCGTAAAACCACTACAGAAATATCATGCGAAAAAAATAATTTCCAGACAAACAGGACAAGCTAATAATTACTGCTCGATTAAAATTTCACACTGGGTGTCAACTCTTAAAAAACATAATTTCGAGCAGCCACTCTCAGCTCTCGAATAGGAAGTTGACACCATGACCAGCGGTCTGCCAGTAAGGCGGAGCCCATGAAGTGGAAAGTTTGAGCGAGATAGTAGTGCTCTGCACATTCAAGCAGGAGAGGTTTTCGATCAAGGTACCGAGCTGACCAAGAGGTTTTCCTCGCCACATAGCAGGCTAGCGCCTAAGCGATGGTCGCTAGCCCCTGCCGGCGAAGGTGCTGCCTGTAGTGGTCAACTAATCCCGGACACTGCGGGCGCCAGCCCACTGTTGAATTGATGTGGCCGTTGCCAGTTGTACCTCTGCATCAAGAACCGACCGATATCCTGCTGGGCCAGCGATGCGCTCATGTAGCCCACGCTCGGTATCCATTCTGTTTTCAGACGGTGAAACAACCGCTCCATTGGTGCGTTGTGGTAGCAGTTTCCACGCCGACTCATACTTTGTGTGAAGCGATAACGCCATAGCCGCTGGCGAAAGCTTCGGCTGCCGTACTGGCTTGCTTGGTCGCGGTGAAATAGCGCATTCTGGGGGCGGCCACGCTGTTCATACGCCACCTCCAAAGCCTTGATCACCCGGTCGGCATTGGGCCTCGGTGAAAATGCCCAACCCACTACGCGGCGGGCGAACAGATCGATCACAGCCGCCACATAGTGCCAGTGGCCTTGAGCCCAGATATAGGGGATGTCACCGCACCAGACCTTATTCAGCCTCTCTATAGTGAACTCCCGACCCAGTACATTCGGGATATCTGGCCGTTCCACTGTTGCCTTTTTATAGGCATGTGAGCCCGGCTGCTTGCTGACCAGTTTCATCTCGCTCATCAGCTTGCGTACCTTGAGGTGACTGATCACCACGCGGTTAAGACAAACAATCGCCGTCGACTTGCCTTCCCTGAATCGGCAGAGCGATAGGCAGCCATGTCGCTAGAGCGGTGATGACCAGGCCCTTGGTGGCAGTTTGAGTCCGCGCACCCGTAGTAGGCCATGGCGGGGATGATAGCGGGGGCTTGGGCGGAACATCACCCTCTCCCAATTCCCCAAATGAAAAAAGCCCCGAGGGCTATAAGCGCTCGGGGCTTTCAATATGGCGGAGAGATAGGGATTCGAACCCTAGGTACCCGCGAAGGTACAACGGATTTCGAATCCGTCCCATTCGGCCACTCTGGCATCTCTCCAACGGCGCGCATCATAACAGCACCTTTGCCGGAAGCGAAGCCCCTTTAGCAATTTTTTTCCGTGCTATCAGATGCTTGCGTCGATTACAGCGGTACGCCGAGGCGCTGGGCCACTTCTTCGTAGGCTTCGATCACGTCACCGAGGCCCTGGCGGAAGCGGTCCTTGTCCATCTTCTTCTTGGTGTCCTTGTCCCACAGGCGGCAACCGTCCGGGCTGAACTCGTCACCCAGGACGATGGAACCGTCGCTGAACACGCCAAACTCCAGCTTGAAGTCCACCAGCAGCAGCCCGGCGTCGTCGAACAGCTTGCTCAGGACTTCATTGACCTTGAGCGACAGCTCTTTCATGCGGGCCAGTTGCTCGGCAGTGCCCCAACCGAATGCCACTACGTGGGATTCGTTGATGAACGGGTCGCCCTTGGCGTCGTCCTTGAGGAACAGCTCGAAGGTGTAGGGGTTGAGCTTCATGCCCTCTTCCACACCCAGGCGCTTGACCAGGCTGCCGGCGGCGTAGTTACGCACGACGCATTCGACCGGGATCATGTCCAGCTTCTTCACCAGGCACTCGTTGTCGCCCAGCAGCTTGTCGAATTGGGTCGGCACGCCCGCGGCTTCGAGCTTCTGCATGATGAAGGCGTTGAACTTGTTGTTCACCATCCCCTTGCGATCCAACTGCTCGATGCGCTTGCCATCGAACGCCGAAGTGTCGTTGCGAAACAGCAGGATCAGGCGGTCGGCGTCATCGGTCTTGTAAACCGATTTGGCTTTGCCACGGTAGAGTTCTTCACGTTTTTCCATGATGGGCTCCGCTTGCTAAGTAGGTGGGCTAGGCGATGTAGCGCCAATCGAGCCCTGAATCTTGATCGGCCAGTTGCAGCCAATCCGGATCGCACCCGAGGGTGTCGACAAAACATTGCCGGGCCAGCTGCGGCAGGTTGTTCTTGCTGCTCAGATGGGCCAGGACCAGGTGTTGCAGGCCCTGCCATCCCAATTCGGCCACCAGGCTTGCGGCCTGATGGTTGTTCAAATGTCCCAGGTCACCGCCAACCCGCTGCTTGAGAAAGTACGGGTAGTGACCGCGCGCCAGCAGGTCGCGGCAGTGGTTGGCCTCGATCATCAAGGCGTCCAGGCCACGGTAGCCGCCCAGCACATCAATGCCATAGGAGCCAAGGTCCGTCAGCAGGCCAAAACGCCGCCGACCGTCGCTGAAGACAAACTGCGTAGGTTCCTGGGCATCATGGGCAACGGCAATCACCTCGATACCCAAGGCACCGATCTGCAGCCGCTCGCCACCACTGACAAAACCTGTCGCCTCAACCGGCTTGCGCATCCCGCGCAAGGTGCCCTGGCTGAGGTAGACCGGTAGATTGTAGCGCCGCGACAGCAAGCCCACGCCATGCACGTGATCGGCATGTTCGTGGGTCACCAGGATAGCGCTCAGCTGCGCGGGATCGACTCCCAGTCGCAGCAAGCGCCGCTCGGTTTCTCGCAGGGAAAAACCACAATCCACCAGAACACAGGTATCGGCGCTTGCGATCAGCGTGCCATTCCCTTGGCTACCACTGCCGAGAACGGCAAAACGCATCCAATCAGCCCAGGTTGTCCTGAATCACGCCCAGCACCTTGCGCGCCACATCAGCAGGGGCAACGGTGTTGATGTTCTTCTCGACAGTGACCTGTACGTTCTCGCCCACCTTGCTCAGGCGAACCTGATAGCGCTCGGCACGGGCCTCGATTTCTTCCTTGGCCGGCTTGCTGCCGAACAACTTGCCGAAGAAGCCTGGCTCGTCGTTCTTCTTCTCGGCTTTTTCGGCCAGGTTGATGTAGTACAGGCCCAGGCTGCGGTTGATGTCTTCAACTCGCCATTCGCCCTGCTCCAGGGCACGACCCACGCTGGACCAGGCACGATCGAGGTCAGCCCCCAGGTTCAGTACCGGGTTGCCGCTGCCGTCTTCGCTGAGGCTGACTCGGCTCGGGGTATCGAAATCACGGGCCGCCAGCAACGATACCGAACCGCCTTTCTCGGAGGTGCGGCTCATGCTTGCCAGCATGTCGTCCACCAGGGCGGCGTCCAGGCCAGTGTTGACCGAACGATTGGTGAACTCCACATCCGCGCTGCTTCCGGCAGGACGCTCGGCGCTGACCACATAGACTTCACTGGTGTTGCGCTGCACGCCCGGCTCAATACGCACTCGTACGCGGGTCTCGCTGTCAGCGGCGACGCCGGCACTGGCCAGGCGCTTGGCCACGGCAGCCGACAGTTCGTCGGAGCGCTGCCAACGGGTGGTGAATTCACCGGTCTGTGGGCGCTGCTGGTCCAGGCGGAAACCATTGTCCTGGAAGAACTGCACGGCCACAGGCCAGACTTCAGCCGGTGGGTGCTGGGCCATTACCCAACGGGAATCGCCGCTCTTCTGCAGGGTGTAGTCGCTGGAGTCGGCAATGGCCGACAACGGCAGCGGACGAGGCACTTCGTACTCGCCCTTGACGTTGTCATCGGCAACGTTGCGTGGAATCGGCAACAGCGGATCCAGGCGCTTGGAGGTCTGGACATCCGTTGGCAATTGCATCGGTGCTGTTTGTTGCGCTTGCAGGTAATCGCTACCCCGGTCACGGAAGTAGCCTTCCGGCCCCCAGATCCAACCGCAGCCACTGGTGCTGGAGATAATCAAGGCAAGTGCGGAAAGTCCGGCCATTCGCTTCATGCGTTGTACTTCCTCAATTAAACCAAGACGCCGGACTGGCGCATGGCCTGCCGCAGCGGTTCGTGACAGGCAGCACTGAGCCAGGTGAGCGGCAGACGGATACCGTCCGGCATCATGCCCATTTCGTGCAGGGCCCATTTCACGGGAATAGGGTTGGATTCGATGAAAAGTGTCTTGTTCAGCGGCATCAGGGTCTCGTGGATCGCCCGGGCCTTGTCGGCATCGCCAGCCATGGCTGCGGCGCACATTTGGCTCATGGCCCGTGGCGCGACGTTGGCGGTCACCGAGATATTGCCCTTGCCGCCCAGCAGGATCAGCTCCACGGCAGTGGCGTCATCGCCGGAGTACACCAGGAAATCGGCAGGCACGCCGGCCAGGATCGCCTTGGCCCGGTCCAGGTCGCCGGTGGCTTCCTTGATACCGATGATGTTCTTCACGCTGGAGAGGCGAATCACGGTCTCGGCCTGCATGTCGCAAGCGGTACGGCCCGGCACGTTGTAGAGGATCTGCGGAATGTCCACCGCCTCGGCGATCGTGCGAAAGTGCTGGTACAGGCCTTCCTGGGTCGGCTTGTTGTAGTACGGGGTCACCAGCAGGCAGGCATCGGCGCCGGCGATCTTCGCATTGGAGGTCAGTTCGATCGCTTCGCGCGTCGAGTTGGCGCCAGTACCGGCAATTACCGGGATGCGCCCAGCCACCTGGTCAACCACCCGGCGGATCACTTCGATGTGCTCGTCGACGTCCAGGGTAGCCGATTCACCTGTGGTGCCGACCGCCACGATGGCGTTGGTGCCCTCTTGCAGGTGAAAGTCCACCAGTTTGCTCAGGCTGTCCCAGTCGAGATTCCCCTGTGCATCCATGGGTGTGACCAGTGCCACCATACTGCCCGCAATCATGCAACCGCTCCTGCCGGAAAAAGAGAGCGGTAATGGTACTGGCGCCAAGTTCCTTGCACAAGCGAAGTCCCGCACCCTGAGCATTCCCCTGAGCGATGGTTTTCGCTACCCTTCAGCCTTTGATTGCTACTGAATAAGCACATAAGCCGGGTTATCGCCTGCCTGCTGGTTCTGCAAAGCCCCACTCTTGTGTTGCCTGCCCGTGTTCCGCGAGTTTCGGGACCCGCCGTCGGCTTGAGGTTCAAGGCCCATCCAGACCCGTCCACGGCCCTTGCCCGCTATTGGCTTGTTAACAGTGGTGACCGCTCATCGCTTTAGGAATGCTGCATGTCCACCCCCACAGTTCGCGAACAATTCCTTGTCATCAGTGCCCTCGGCGCCAACCCCATGGAGCTGACCAACGTCCTGTGCCGCGCCAGCCATGAAAACCGCTGCGCCGTGGTGACCTCGCGCCTGACCCGGCACGGCGAGTGCAGTGCGTTGGTACTGGAGGTTTCCGGTAGCTGGGACGCCCTGGCGCGCCTGGAAAGCAGCCTGCCGTTCCTGGCCAAGAAGCATGCCTTCACCGCCAATGTAGTGCGTAGTGCCGCCCTGGAGAATCGCCCCCAGGCCTTGCCTTATGTCGCCTACGTCAGCGCAGCCTATCGCCCCGACATCATCAACGAGCTGTGCCAGTTCTTCATAGACCACCAAATCGAACTGGAAAACCTCACCTGCGACACATACCAGGCGCCGCAAACCGGCGGCACCATGCTCAATGCCACCTTTACCGTGACCTTGCCCGCCGGGACCCAGATCAGCTGGCTGCGCGATCAGTTCCTGGACTTCGCCGACGCCATGAACCTCGATGCCCTGATCGAACCCTGGCGCCCACAGAACCCCATGTAAGGAAACCCTCATGGCCGTAGCTATCGACCAACCCGTCGCCGATTTCCAGGCCCCCGCTACCAGCGGCCAGACCGTCAGCCTGTCTGGCCTGAAGGGCAAGCAGGTGGTGATCTATTTCTATCCCAAGGACAGCACTCCGGGTTGCACCACCGAAGGCCAGGGCTTTCGCGACCAATACGCCGCCTTCCAGGCTGCCAATACCGAGGTTTTCGGTATTTCCCGCGATGGCCTCAAGTCCCACGAAAACTTCAAGTGCAAGCAGGAATTCCCCTTCGAGCTGATCAGTGACAAGGACGAAGCCGTCTGCCAGCTGTTCGATGTGATCAAGCTGAAGAAGCTCTATGGCAAGGAATACCTGGGTGTAGACCGCAGCACCTTCCTGATCGACAAGGACGGCGTGCTGCGCCAGGAATGGCGCGGCGTGAAGGTTCCTGGTCATGTCGATGCGGTACTGGCTGCCGCCCAAGCACTGCACAAGGCTTGAAAACAACGGGGCGGCATAAGCCGCCCCGCTTGCATCTACCGGCCCTGCACTAGAGCAGAGGCGCCACCACCGGGTCTTTTCGTGGCCAGGCATCCAGTACGGCCTTGAACAAGGTCGCCAGGGGAATCGCAAAGAATACCCCCCAGAATCCCCATAACCCGCCAAACAGCAGCACCGCACAGATGATCGCCACGGGATGCAGGTTCACCGCACCAGAGAACAACAGTGGCACCAGCACGTTGCCGTCCAGGGTCTGGATGATCCCGTAGACCGCCATCAGATAGATGAACTGATCACTCCAGCCCCACTGGAACAGTGCGATCAGCGCCACCGGCACCGTCACTATCACCGTGCCGACATACGGCACCACCACCGAAATCCCCACCAACAACGCCAACAGCGCCGCATAGTTCAAGCCAAGCATGACAAAGGCGACATAGGTCACGCCGCCACAGATGACAATCTCGATGACTTTGCCACGGATGTAATTGGCAATCTGCTGGTTCATTTCATGGGCTACCCGGGTAATCAGGGCCCGCTCTCGCGGCAAGTAGCCAATGACCCAGCGACTGATCATCGCCCGGTCCTTGAGGAAGAAGAACACCAGGATGGGCACCAGCACCAGGTAGATCATGATGTTCACCAGCAACGGGAGGCTAGACAGGGAGAACGTCAGCGCCCATTGCCCGAACTTGCCGATTTCACCGCGCGCCACCTCGATAGCCTGGAGCACCTGCTCATCGGATACCAGGTGCGGATAACGCTCAGGCAACAGCAACAACAGCGACTGCCACTTGGCGAGCATGCCCGGCAGTTCGTTGAACAACGTGATCAGCTGGTGCCAGAGCAACGGCACCACCACCAGGATGAACAACAGCAGCACCCCCATGAATAGCGCGAATACCAGCCCCACCGCCGCAGCCCCGGGCAGACGCAAGCGCTCCAGGCTCACCACCAGGCCTTGCATCAGGTAGGCCAGGACCATGCCGGCCAGCACCGGCGCAAGCATCCCGCCCAGGGTCAGTACGGCCGTGAAGGCCAGGAACAGCAGGACGGCCAGCACCACCGCCTCTTCATCCGAGAAGTAACGCTGTATCCAGTCGCGTAGCACTTTGAACATCAATGATCCTTAAAAGATGAAAGCGGTGAACGGCGCTCAGGCCTTTTTCAGCCAGTAGCGATAAACCCCGGCATCGTCCTCTTCGCGCAGCAGGGTATGACCGGCCAGCCGGGCGAAAGTGCGAAAGTCACGCTGGGAGCCAGCATCGGTGGCAATGACCTTGAGCACCGCACCACTGGCCAGGCGATTGAGCTCCATCTTGGCCTTGAGCAGCGGCAGCGGGCAGTTCAAGCCACTGGCATCCAGCTCGGCATCATGGGTGACAACATCCGTCATGGCGTTACTCCGGTGATCGATTCAAGGTGCCTAGAATACCCTGCGAGGCCAAGCTGCCGACAAATAAGACAGCCTGAGAAATCAACACGCAACTGGGGTATCACGCTGCTGGTGTAGACGCAGGATATTGCCGAAAAGCACCTTTTTTCGATCAGAGTTTTCAATGCTATTGTCTGGTCCCCAGGCAGGTGTCCAGCTACAGTAGACCCTTTGTCGATTAAGGCTTTGTGCATGAATTTTTTGCGCCCTACCCTGCTGACGCTCGCTTGCCTGCTCGCCTCACCGGGCTTCGCCGACGACCTGCCGTCACTCGGTGATGCCAGTTCAGCCATTGTCTCGCCACAACAGGAATACCAACTGGGCCGTGCCTGGCTGGCCCTGCTGCGCAGCCAGGTTTCGCAACTCAACGACCCGCAGCTCAAGGACTACGTCGAAAGCAGCGTCTACAAGCTGGTGGAGACCAGCCAGGTCAATGACCGCCGCTTGGAGTTCATCCTGATCAACAGCCCACAACTCAACGCCTTTGCCGCTCCAGGCGGGATTGTCGGGGTCAATGGCGGGCTGTTCCTCAATGCCCAGACCGAGGGCGAATACGTTTCGGTACTGGCCCACGAACTGGCGCACCTTTCCCAACGCCACTTCGCTCGCGGCGTCGAGGCCCAGCAACGGATGCAGATCCCCATGATGGCCGCGCTACTCGCCGGCATCGTGGTGGCCGCCGCCGGCGCTGGCGATGCAGGGATCGCGACCATTGCCGGCACCCAGGCAGCGGCGATCCAGGAACAACGGCGCTTCTCTCGGCAGAACGAGCAAGAGGCTGACCGGATCGGCATTCTCAACCTGGAGAAGGCCGGCTACGACCCTCGCTCGATGCCGACAATGTTCGAACGCCTGATGCGCCAATACCGCTTCGATGCCAAACCGCCAGAATTCCTCCTCACCCACCCGGTCACCGAATCACGGATTGCCGACACCCGCAACCGCGCCGAACAGGCCAGGCCCGGGGGAGTCGAGGACAGCTTGCGCTATCAACTGATCCGCGCACGAGTGCAACTCAATTACGAAGAGTCTCCGGGCCTGGCGGCCAAGCGTTTTCGGGCCCAGCTCGACGAAAACCCAAAGAACGATATCGCTCGCTACGGACTGGCCATCGCCCAGCTCAAAGGCAGCCAGTGGAACGAAGCCAGGGAGAATCTCAAGCCATTGCTGGCCAAGTCGCCCAACGACATCACTTACAACCTGGCCCAGATCGAACTGGACATGAACAACAATCGCCTGCCGGACGCGCAGTCGCGCGTCGAGCGGATGCTCGGCCTGTACCCGAACAACTATCCGCTGAACCAGATCCGGGTCGACCTGATGCTCAAGCAGAATCGCCCCAGCGATGCGGAAAAAGCCCTGGAGGGCCTGCTCAAGAGCCGGCCTAACGACCCAGACGTTTGGTACCTGGTCGCAGAAACCCGTGGCCTGTCGGGCAACATCATTGGCCTGCATCAGGCGCGGGCCGAGTACTTTGCTCTGGTGGGCGACTATCGCCAGGCCATTCAACAGCTGGATTTTGCCAAGCGCCGTGCCGGAAGCAATTTCCCTCTGTCCTCACGAATCGATGCTCGCCAGCGCGAGATGATGGACCAGGAACAGATGGTCAAGAACATGATGCGCTGACCCTGGCAACAACAAAAAAGCCCGCCTCTTGTGAGGCGGGCTTTTTATTGGGTTAACCCCGGGGCTGGTGAATTATTCCGCCAACTTGAAGGTAATGAAGCTGGCTCGGCCCTGGCGCAACACGCGCATGGACACCGAACGATTCTTCGGCAGCGCCTTGGCGATCTCGGTGAACTCCTTCGCCGAGGTGATCGCCTGGTTGTTCAGGTGCGTGATCACATCACCTGGCTGCAAGCCGATCATCGCGGCCGGGCCATCCTGGACTTCCTTGATGACCACGCCACTCTTGAGGTCGTAAGCCTTCTTCTGCTCTTCGCTGAGTTCGACCACGGCCACCCCAAGACGATTGCTGCTACGCTCGACACCGGATTTGGACGCCTGGCTCAGGTCCTTGTCTTCTTCCGGGATAGCGCCAACGGTCAGCTCGATGTTCTTGCGCTTACCATCGCGAATCACTTCCAGGTTGGCCTTGGCGCCCGCCTTGAGTGCCCCAACCAGATGCGGCAGGTCCGCCGACATGACAATCGGCTGGCCATTGAGACTGAGGATCACATCACCGACCTGCAGGCCGCCCTTGGCCGCAGGGCCATCGTCCTGGATCTGGGCGACCAGGGCACCAGCCGGTTTTTCCAGGCCGAAAGATTCAGCCAGGTCCTTGTTGACCTCCTGGATCACCACACCAAGCCAGCCACGGCTGACTTTGCCGCCTGCCTTGAGCTGGGAAGAAACATCCATGGCCACGTCGATCGGAATGGCGAAAGACACTCCCATGAAGCCGCCGGAACGGGTATAGATCTGCGAGTTGATCCCTACGACTTCACCCGCCAGGTTGAACAGTGGACCACCCGAGTTGCCTGGGTTGATTGGCACATCTGTCTGGATGAACGGGACATAGTTCTCGTTGGGCAAGCTGCGGCCAATGGCGCTGACGATGCCCTGGGTCACCGTGTGATCGAAACCGAATGGCGAGCCGATGGCCACGACCCACTGGCCAGCCTTCAGATCCTGGGACTTACCCAGCTTCAGCACTGGCAGGTTCTTGCCGTCGATTTTCAACAAGGCCACGTCGGAGCGTGGGTCGGTACCGATCAGCTTGGCTTTCAGTTCGCTGCGATCGGCCAGGCGCACGAGGATCTCGTCGGCGTCGGCGATCACATGGTTATTGGTCAGGATGTAGCCATCCGGAGAGATGATGAAGCCCGAACCCAGCGATTGGGCCTCACGCTGGCGATCCCCGCGAGGAGAGCGCTGCTGGGGCATGCCACGCTCGAAGAACTCGCGCAGCATGGGCGGCAGCCCTTCAAGGTCAGGCATCTGCGCCGAAACACGGCGATCAGGCAATTTCTGGGTAGTACTGATGTTCACCACCGCAGGCGACGCCTGCTCGACCAGTTGCGTGAAATCAGGCAACTCGGCGGCCTGGGCAGAAACAGCCTGCCCAAGCACCAGCACAGTGGCAAGAATGGTGAAGTACGACTTCAAGCGTGGTATCGACATACGGCTCCCGTTACGACGAGCGTGGTTAAGCGATATGGAACAAGCCGTGCCGTAGTAGCAGGGGCGGCACTTTTATTCCAGGAACGACGAATAAGGTCAGAACCGAGGGGGCTCTGACCTATAGAAAAACTCTGGGAATTTTGCAAATGAAATTGTTCACCGAACATTTCATCTTCTCAATTGTGAAGTAGCCATCCCTGCCCTCTTGCACAACCAGCGACGCTTCATTGCTTGGTGCTGGAGTCAGAACGCATCGACAAGGCGATACGCTCGGCAGTACCAATAGGAATTTCCCCGACCACAGTGACCATCATTTCGCCGTCGGGCGTGGTCAGGCGACGAGATACCGCAACGGTAGGCCCAAGCTGAGTCCGAGTATCGGTGACCGTCGCGCCATTGAGCGGTTCGAGAAACACCGAGAAACGCGCCAATCCATCGTCATACAGCAGGCTGTTGACCATGACCTTGGTTTCAGGGTCCTTGCGGGCGCTACTGCTGGTCAGTTCGAAACCTGGCGGAAGCCAATCGGAATGCCATGCCTGCGTAGCCTTGATCGCCGAGGCCTTGTCGCTGTCCAGCACTACGGCCTTGCAATTGCCGCTAGGACGTAGCTCGGCATCCCCAGGCACATCAGCCGTATCCAGCTGGGTGAACTGGAAACGCTCGAGCAACTGCCCCTTGTCGTTCAATAACAGCGACTTGAGCGGTAGCCCGGTTTCACGATCCAGATGCAGTTCAAAACCGTAACGGTGCTGATCCCTGGGTGCGAGCGAAACGATGACTGCCGGACGCCCAGCCACTCGCGACTTGCCGATAACGGCAAGATCGTACCAATTCTTGAGTTTCTGCGGGTCCAAAGAACGCGCCGCAGAATCGGGCGAGTCTCCCAAGCCTGCGACCAGCGCACCACTGACGCATTGAGTGCGACCATCGACGCGCACGACCTCTTGGGCGGAACCATCGAGCTGGATCAGCCGCTCAACAACCTTCCCATCCTGGACTCGATGCCAGATGTTATGGGTGGAGAAACTGCCATTGCGCTCGTAAACGAAGGTACCTTGAAAGCTTTGCTGTTGTTCCGCTTGCCCAAGACGCTGCAGCCAGTCCTGGGCTTCATCGGCATGGGCTGGAACCACGAACCAGCCACTGAGCAGAAGCGAGAGTAGAGGGATGGCGCGCATGATCCTCCTTAACGGTTTTCCAAGCTCGCCGCACGAGCATAAGGCAGTGCGCTTTCAGTGCCTTTGAGTGCAGCTTGCTGGGCATGCTGACGCAGATAGCTTGGCAGACGCTGGTCATGCCAACCTGGCTGCCCTTGCAATACGCCATTGGCCATGGGGCCTGTGGCTTCCGAGCTTTCATTGTAGCCGGCCAATACCGCTGGACCTTTGACCTGAGGCGTTACCAGAGGAGGTTGATTAGCCTGTTGGGCTAATTCGACACCCGCAATTTCGTCGTGGTTATACAAACGTACACCAGCCAGCACGGCCACGGTCACCGACGCAGCGACTGCCAGGCGACCCAGGCTGCGCCAAGGACCACGGGAAGTCTTGGTCGGTGTGGCTTCATCAGCCAAGGCTGCAGAAACGGCAGCGGCGATATCCAGACGCGGAAGCAGCAACTCCTTGTGCATGGCGGCCCGAGCGATCTGATAACGAGCCCAGGTCTCACGGGTCTCCACTTCGTCGACGGCATTCAATACCCGACGTAATTCCAATTCGTCCGCTTCGTTATCCATCACCGCGGACAGCGATTCCTGCAGGGCTTCACGACTCATGGCGGTTCCTCTCTTGGCTGTCGCCGCTGTCTCAGGTTTCCTGCAACAACGGCTGCAGGGCTTTGTCGATGGCTTCCCGGGCGCGGAAAATCCGGGAGCGCACGGTACCAACCGGACATTGCATGACGCTGGCAATGTCTTCATAACTCAGACCATCGAATTCACGTAAAGTTAACGCTGTACGCAAATCTTCCGGCAATTGCTGGATGGTTCGATGGACAGTGCCCTCGATCTCATCCCTTAGCAGTGCACGCTCCGGTGACTCAAGATCTTTCAGGCCATGATCGCCGTCATAGAACTCCGCATCCTCGGAACTTACATCGCTATCCGGCGGCCGGCGGCCGCGTGAAACCAGATAGTTTTTCGCCGTGTTGATGGCGATGCGGTACAGCCACGTGTAGAACGCGCTGTCACCTCGAAAATTACCTAGTGCACGGTATGCCTTGATAAAGGCTTCCTGTGCGACATCCTGGGCTTCATGGGTGTCGTGCACGAAACGCACGATCAACCCGAGAATTTTGTGCTGGTATTTCAGCACGAGCAGATCGAACGCTCGCTTGTCGCCACGCTGAACGCGCTCGACCAGCTGCTGATCCTCTTCCTGGGTTAGCATGAACACTCCTCGATAAGCTCGGAGGAGGCTTGCATCACTAATCGATCAGGCTTGCAAACATAGACTCGGGCTTTTCGCAAAAGTTCTCCCCCTCCAAGCAAGTTTCCTGCGGGCTCTGAAGCGGCACGCACGAAAAACGCAGCGCGGGCTAGGCCGGCTGCGCGAATAATCCTGTCATCGATTCCGACCGAGGGAAATACACTGCAAACCCTGGGTAAAACCGACGCTGTCCCTTCTTTCAGGCAACCTTCTATTGAGTTTGGGGCCTCGGCAAAAGTTCCCAATCTTTATAGCTGCGCTGGACGAAGATTGTGTAACGCTAAAGAGAAAAACAGCCCGGCGCCCTCGATCTACCCGGCTACGAACAACATCCAACACGCCGCAGTGATCGAGAACAACGCATTTGCTCAGCGAAGTCGCACAATGCCATGAAGGCGCGACTATTGTGCCGATCCCCCCCTCTATATACTAGTGGGCTGTGTGGCTGCTTCGACTCGCCGATTCAGGCGTCTTGCGCCAACCCCATATCGGGTCGCTTTGAGCGGAATCCATCAAATGAGCCAACAGTTTCAACACGATGTCCTGGTGATTGGCAGCGGCGCCGCCGGCTTGAGCCTGGCCCTGACCCTGCCCAGCCATATGCGTATCGCGGTACTGAGCAAGGGCAACCTGGCCAACGGCTCGACCTATCGTGCCCAGGGTGGTGTAGCCGCGGTGCTGGATGACACCGATACCATAGAATCCCATGTCGACGACACCCTCAACGCCGGCGCCGGCCTGTGCCATGAGGATGCGGTGCGTTTTACCGTGGAACACAGTCGAGAAGCCATCCAGTGGCTGATCGACCAAGGCGTGCCCTTTACCCGTGACGACGAGTCCGGCAACGATGACAACGGCTTCGAATTCCACCTGACCCGAGAAGGTGGCCATAGCCACCGGCGGATCATCCATGCCGCCGACGCCACTGGCGCAGCCATTTTCACCACCCTGCTGGCCCAGGCCCGGCAACACGCCAATATCGAACTGCTGGAACAGCGGGTCGCCATCGACCTGATCACCGAAAAACGCCTGGGCCTTGGGGGCGAGCGCTGCCTGGGCGCCTACGTACTCAATCGTGCTACCGGTGAAGTCGACACCTTTGGCGCACGCTTCGTGATCCTGGCCTCCGGTGGTGCAGCCAAGGTCTACCTCTATACCAGCAATCCCGACAGCGCCTGTGGGGATGGCATCGCCATGGCCTGGCGTGCCGGTTGCCGGGTGGCCAACCTGGAGTTCAACCAGTTCCACCCCACCTGCCTCTACCATCCGCAGGCCAAGAATTTCCTGGTGACCGAAGCCCTGCGTGGCGAGGGCGCCCACCTGAAACTGCCCAACGGCGAGCGCTTCATGCACCGCTTCGATGCCAGGGCGGAACTGGCGCCCCGGGATATCGTCGCCCGGGCCATCGACCATGAAATGAAGCGCCTGGGTATCGATTGTGTCTACCTGGACATCAGCCACCAGCCGGAAGCCTTCATCAAGAGCCATTTCCCGACGGTGTACGAGCGTTGCCTGGAGTTCTCCATCGACATCACCCGGCAACCGATCCCGGTAGTACCGGCCGCCCATTACACCTGTGGTGGGGTGATGGTCGACCAACACGGCCACACCGACGTCCCAGGCCTGTATGCCATCGGCGAAACCAGCTTCACCGGCCTGCACGGGGCCAACCGCATGGCCAGCAACTCACTGCTGGAATGCTTTGTCTATGCTCGCTCGGCCGCAGCCGACATCCTCCGGCAACTGCCGCATGTCTCGATTCCCATCGCCCTGCCCGCCTGGGACGCAAGCCAGGTCACCGACTCCGACGAGGACGTGATCATTGCGCACAACTGGGATGAACTACGGCGCTTCATGTGGGACTACGTTGGCATCGTGCGCACCAACAAACGCCTGCAACGCGCCCAGCATCGAGTCCGCCTGTTGCTGGATGAAATCGATGAGTTCTACAGCAACTACAAGGTCAGCCGTGACCTGATCGAGCTGCGCAACCTGGCCCAGGTCGCCGAACTGATGATTCTCTCGGCCATGGAGCGCAAGGAAAGCCGCGGCCTGCACTACACGCTGGACTATCCAGGCATGCTCGACGAAGCCAAAGACACCATTCTCTGCCCGACCTGATCCGGCCAACGGGGCTTGAGCATGATGCGCCAGTCCCTTTCCGTCTCTTCGCAACACCTTCTTTGGGGCCAGCCCTCCCCCTAGACCGATCCCCATCTGCTGCGGCCGAACTTGAGCCGCACACGCAGTCGCCGGTGCTCATCGGACGCCATCGAGTCCCATGGCACGCAAATGCAATGAACCCAAGGCCGCCCCGGCAACCGAAAACGCAGCACCACGATCAATGGCAATGCCAGGCTATCGGGACGCAGCTCCACAGCCTGCCAACCCCGTGCCGGGCTCCACAATTGCCAACCGCTGGTACCGTGGCGCAAGCACCTGAATGCCCGGGAGTGGGTCAGCAAGACTTGCCGGGGCAACACCCAGGCGCCGTGCAGCAGGCACGACAAAACCGCCAGTACCTTGGCAACTGAAGGGATATCAAGCAGGAAGATGGCGCCCAGGGCCATGGCCTGGGCCAGCAGGTACGCCGCCAGCAGCAGCCTTGAGGCCTGCCAGCGGCATTCGAACAACTTACTTGGGTTGGACACGGTCCAGGATCATGCGCACCATGCGCTGCAACTCAGGGTCCGAGGACTCGCTGCGCTCCATGAACCAGCCGAACATGTCCTGGTCCTCGCATTCGAGCAACTTGCGATAGCACTCGCGGTCGGTCTCGTTGAGGTTCGGGTACACCTCCCTGACGAACGGCACCAGCAATACATCCAGCTCGAGCATGCCGCGACGGCTGTGCCAGTAGAGGCGATTCAGTTCAACATCTTCAACCATGGAACGCTCCTCAAATAGGGCGCCAGTATACAGCCCGAGGAAAGCGATGACAGTCGGCTTTGGTCGTCCACCGCCTATCCTTTGTGAACTATCCATTTCAAGGGCACCCCCTTATCATGTGCCCCAGACTTTTTACCCTGCGATGACCCATGGCTGACTCCGCTTTTTTCTGCCCCCTGTCCCACGAAGGCGTACTCGCCGTCCGCGGCCCCGACGCCAGCAAATTCCTGCAGGGCCAATTGACCTGCAACCTCAACTATCTCAGTGCCGACCAATCCAGCCTGGGCGCGCGCTGCACCCAGAAGGGCCGAATGCAGTCGAGCTTCCGCATTCTCCTGGAAGGCGACGGTTGCCTGCTGGCCATGGCCTGCGAACTGATCGAGCCACAACTGGCGGACCTGAAGAAATACGCGGTGTTTTCCAAGGCCAAGCTCACCGATGAAAGCACCAGCTGGGCACGTTTCGGCCTTAACGCCGCCCAGCATGTGCTAGCCGGCCTGGGCCTGGAACTGCCCCAGGAAGCCGGCGCCGTGGTCCGGACGGACGACCTGATCGCCGTACGCGTCTCGACCGATCGCGCCGAGCTCTGGGCCCGGGCCGAACGCGCCGAGAGCCTGCACCAGCAACTGATCGCACAACTTCCCCAAGGCGACTTGAACCAGTGGCTGCTGGGCCAGATCCGTGCGGGCCTCGGCCAGGTCATGCCGCAGACCCGTGAGCTGTTCATCCCGCAGATGCTCAACCTGCAAGCCGTGGGCGGCGTCAGTTTCAAGAAGGGCTGCTATACCGGCCAGGAAATCGTCGCGCGCATGCAATACCTCGGCAAACTCAAGCGTCGCCTGTACCGCCTGGCACTTGCCGGCGACGAGCTTCCCGCTCCTGGCACGCCGCTGTTTTCCCCAACCCACGGCAGCTCCATCGGTGAAGTGGTGCTGTCCGCCCAGGCATCCGGCCAGGTGGAACTGCTGGCCGTGGTGCAGGCCGAAGCGGTAGAGGATGACAACCTGCACCTGGGGACGCTCGAAGGACCTGGCCTGCAATTGCTGGACCTGCCCTACCAGTTGGATCGTGATCGAGAAATCCAGCGCTGATTGCCTGCCCCTTTCCTGCAATACCCTAGAGAATTGAAATGACTGAGCTGGCGGAAAAGGTCCAACAGGATTTGGTCGAGGCCATCGACAACGATGACCTGGTCCTGCCAACCCTCCCGGAGGTGGCCATGCAAATTCGCCAGGCCGCCGAAGACCCGGAAATCAGCGTCAGCACCCTGAGCAAAGTGATAGGCCGCGATACCGCGCTGTCGGCGCGGCTGATCAAGGTGGTCAACAGCCCGTTGCTGCGAGCGACCCAGGAAGTCACCGACCTGCACACCGCCATCACCCGCCTGGGCGTCAACTACAGCAGCAACCTGGCCATCGGCCTGGTGATGGAGCAGATCTTCAACGCCCGTTCCGAGGTCGTGGAGCGCAAGATGCGCGATGTCTGGCGCCGGAGCCTGGAAGTGGCCGGGGTCAGCTATGCCCTGTGCCGCAGCTACACCCAACTCAAGCCGGACCAGGCGGCGCTCGGTGGCCTGGTGCACCAGATCGGCGTACTGCCGATCCTGACCTACGCCGAAGATCACTATGAGCTGCTGGCCGACTCGGTGAGCCTCAATCACGTGATCGAAGAGATCCACCCACTCCTGGGCAAGAAGCTGCTGCAAGTCTGGGAGTTTCCCGAACAACTGGTGCAGATCCCCGAGCACTACCTGGACTTCAATCGCCAATCCAGCGGGATCGACTACGTGGACCTGGTCCAGGTGGCGACCCTGTACTGCCACAAGGACAGCGACCACCCGCTCTCGCGCATCGATGCCTTCAGCGTACCGGCCTTCAAGAAACTCAAGATCGATCCGGACGACCAGGCCATGTGCAACGACCTGCAAGAATCCCGTTCGATGCTCTATTGAGAGCGTGCCTTGTCAGGACTCCCGGCCCGCGACAAAGCTCACCCGCACCTTCAATCCCGACGGCTGGCCGTCATGCAGGCTGATCTGCGCCAAATGCGCACGACAGATCTCGCCGACGATCGCCAGCCCCAACCCTGACCCTGCCACCTGCTGGTTACGTCGGTAGAAACGCTCGAAGACCCGGTCGCGCTCCTCCAGGGGAATCCCCGGCCCGTCGTCCTCCACCTCCAGCACCCCTGGTGGGGTAACCCGCAACACCACATTGCCGCCCGACGGGGTGTGGGCCAGTGCGTTGTCCACCAGATTGCTCAGCAACTCATTGAGCAGGGTTGGCTCGCCTTTGAGCCAGACCGGCTCGTCGGCTTCCAGGGCCAATGCCACGCCACGGGCATGGGCCAGGGGTGCCATGGCCATGCCCAGCTCCCGCGCCAGTTGACTGAGATCGAGCAATTGCGCACCGCCTTCGGCGATGGCCCTGGCACCGTTCTCCACCCGGGCCAGGGACAACAACTGGTTGGCCAGGTGGGTCAGGCGGTCGGTCCCCTGGGCCGTGCTCTCCAGGGTGGAGCGCCAGGCTTGTGGTTCATTGGAGCGCAGCCCCAACTCCAGGCGCGCCTTGAGCGCCGCCAGGGGCGTGCGCAGCTCATGGGAAGCATCGGCGATAAATTGCGCCTGGCGCTCGAACTGCCCGCGCAAGCGTTCGGTGAAATGGTTCAACGCCCGCACCAGAGGCCAGAGCTCGCGCTGCACCGAAACCAGCGGCAAGGGCCGCAAGTCGTCCGGCTGGCGCTCCTCCACCGCACTGCGCAAACGCTCCAGGGGCCGCAAGGCGGCGCTCACCGCAAACCACACCAGGAGCAAGGCGCCGATGGCCAGCATGCCCAGGCGCAGCAGGGTATCGGCCATCAGGCTGCGGGCCATGGCGACCCGAGCCTCATCGGTCTCGGCCACGCGGATTTCCGCCATGCCATTCATGTTCGGCTCGCTGACCGCCTTGAGCAGACTCACCACCCGCACGTTCTGCCCCAGATAGCTGGCGTCGTAGAACCGCGCCAGGGCCGGATAGTCATCGGTACGCGGAGTACCTGGTGGCGGCCCGGGCAGGTTCTCGTAGCCGGAAATCAGTTGCTGGTGAATGTCGTTGACCTGGTAGTAGATGCGCCCGGCGCTGTCATAGGCAAAGGTATCCAGGGCCACATAGGGCACATTGGCACTCAGGCTGCCATCGCGCTGGGACAGGCCGGCAGCGATGGTTCGCGCCGACGCCAGCAGGGTCCGGTCATAGGCAGTATCGGCCGCCTCGCGGCCATTCCAGTAGGCGCTCAGGCCGCTGGCCAGCATCAGCACCACCAGCAGCAGCGCCAGGTTCCACAGCAGGCGCCAGCGTAGGCTGCTGGGCTTATGCATCGCGGCTTTCCAGCAGATAACCCAGGCCACGGAAAGTGACGATGGCCACCGCGTGGCCATCGAGCTTCTTGCGCAGTCGATGGACATAGATCTCGATGGCATCGGGACTGGCCTCCTCGTCCAGGCCAAAAACCTGGGAGGCCAGTTGCTCCTTGCTCATCACCCTTCCTGGCCGGGCGATCAACGCCTCGAGCACCGCATGCTCGCGAGACGTCAGGGTCAACAGCTCATCACCCAGAGTGAAACGCCGGGTATCCAGGTCATAAGCCAGCCCTCCACAGCGTTGCTGGCGCTCCCCGCCCAGCACGCTGCGACGCAGCAGGGCCTTGACCCGGGCCTCCAGCTCGCTCAGTTCGAAGGGCTTGGCCAGGTAGTCATCGGCCCCAAGGTTGAGGCCGTGGACCCGATCCTTGACGTCGCTGCGAGCGGTAAGCATCAGCACCGGCAGGTTCTTGCCACGGGTACGCAAGCGCGCCAGCACCTCGAAACCGTCCATGCGCGGCAGGCCGACATCCAGTACCGCCATGGCGTACTCCTCGCTGCTCAGCGCCAGGTCGGCGGCCACCCCGTCGTGCAGCACGTCCACGGTCAGGCCCGTGCTCTTGAGCGCCTGGGCGACACTTTCAGCCAGTTGCAGATGGTCTTCGACCAGCAGGACCCGCATGGTTTTGCACCTCGTTCAGGGGGGAATCGACAGTACTTTTGCGCGCGGAGTGTACCGCCGCAACCGCTGCTGTGAAGCCTGGAAACCGCGAAAGCTGGCTGAAAGGTTAGCGAAAGGTTGGCCCTTTAGAGTCCTGTTACGGAAAGTTTCGGCAGCCTTGCCGAGTTCCGCCGACATGCAAAGCGCCTCGAAGCGTTTTCATCAGAATAAGAACAATATCGGAGTACCACCGGATGCCATCCACGCACTCCCAGGCCAGCGCGCCTGTGCGTTTCTCCCGCCTGACCCCGACCGCCCTCGCCAGCGCCGCCGCCCTTGCTGCTCCGCTGACCCAGGCCGCGTTCTTCGAAGACAGCAGCGCCACCTTCGAAACCCGCAATATGTACTTCAATCGCGACTTTCGCGACGGCACCAGCGCCCAGCAATCCAAGCGCGACGAGTGGGCCCAGGGCTTCATGCTCAACCTGCAGTCGGGCTACACCGAAGGCACCGTGGGATTTGGCGTCGATGCCCTGGGCATGCTGGGCGTCAAGCTCGACTCCAGCCCCGACCGTACCGGCACCGGCCTCTTGCCGACCCACGACGATGGGCGCGCGGCCAACCAGTACTCCAAGCTGGGCCTGACCGGCAAAATCAGGTTCTCCGCCACCGAACTGAAGGTCGGCAGCCTGATCCCCGAACTGCCGATCCTCAAGCCCAACGATGGGCGGATCTTGCCGCAGACCTTCCAGGGCGGCCTGCTGACCTCCAGGGAAATCAGCAACCTGACCTTCACCGGCGGCCGCCTGGACAAAGCCAAGGACCGCGACGACAGCAACTACGAGGATATCCGCCTCAACAACAAGAACAGCCGCTTCGCCGGCAACGTGGCCGGCAAGCACTTCAACTTCGGCGGCCTGGACTACAAGCTCAGCGACAAGATCACCGCCAGCTACCATTTCGCCCAGCTCGACGACGTCTACAACCAGCACTTTGTCGGCTTGGTGGCGTCGCGCCCCATGGGGCCCGGCACCTTCGCCAGCGACCTGCGCCTGGCCATCAGCAATGACCAGGGCCAGGCCCGCGGTGGAAAAATCGACAACCGCGCCCTCAACGGCCTGGTGAGCTACGCCCTCAAGGGACATAAACTCAGCGCCGGCTATCAGCACATGTCCGGCGACAGCGCCTTTCCCTATGTCGATGGCAGCGACCCATACCTGGTGAACTTCGTGCAGATCAACGATTTCGCCGGCGCCGAGGAACGTTCCTGGCAAGTCCGCTACGACTACGACTTCGCCAAGCTGGGGATTCCCGGCCTGAGCTTCATGACCCGCTACCTGAGCGGCGACAACATCGCCTTGAAGAACGGCGACACCGGCAAGGAATGGGAACGCAACACCGAGGTCAAGTACGTGGTGCAAAGCGGCACCTTCAAGGATGTTGCGGTGCGCCTGCGCAATGCCACCTACCGCTCCAACTATTCGGCTCGCGACGCGGACGAGGTACGCCTGCTGGTGAGCTACAGCGTGGCCCTGTGGTGATCCCACAGGCCGCGCCCACGGCCGGTGCTGGCAGGCCGGCCCCTGCGCCCAAGGATCGAGGACGACCCGGGCATACCGATAACAACTCCTGTGGAGACACTCATGGACTTTTCATTGCGTAAACTGGCCCTCGCCGTCGGCTGCCTGTTGTTCACCGGCCAGCTGCTGGCCGCATCCGCCGAACCCAAGCGCCCGGAATGCATCGCCCCGGCCTCCCCCGGCGGCGGCTTCGACCTGACCTGCAAGCTGGTGCAGAGCGCCCTGGTCAACGAGAAGATCCTCAGCAAACCGATGCGCGTCACCTACATGCCCGGCGGCGTCGGGGCCGTGGCCTATAACGCGGTCGTGGCCCAGCGCCCGGCCGATGCCGGGACCCTGGTGGCCTGGTCCAGCGGTTCGCTGCTGAACCTGGCCCAGGGCAAGTTCGGGCGCTTCGATGAAAACGCCGTGCACTGGCTGGCGGCCGTGGGCACCAGCTATGGCGCCATCGCGGTGAAGAACGATTCGCCCTACAAGACTCTCGATGACCTGGTCGCGGCCCTGAAGAAAGATCCGAGCAAGGTGGTGATCGGCTCCGGCGGCACCGTCGGCAGCCAGGACTGGATGCAAACCGCGCTGATCGCCAAGGCCGCGGGCATCAACCCGCGGGACCTGCGCTACGTGGCCCTGGAGGGCGGCGGGGAAATCGCCACGGCCCTGCTGGGCGGGCACATCCAGGTGGGCAGTACCGACATCTCCGACTCCATGCCGCACATCCTCGCCGGCGACATGCGCTTGCTGGCGGTGTTTTCCGAGCAGCGCCTGGACGAGCCGGAAATGAAGAACATCCCCACTGCCAAGGAACAGGGCTATGACATCGTTTGGCCGGTGGTGCGCGGCTTCTACCTGGGGCCGAAGGTCAGCGACGAGGAATACGCCTGGTGGAAAAACGCCTTCGACAAGCTCCTGGCCTCCGAGGAGTTCGCCAAGCTGCGTGACCAGCGCGAGCTGTTCCCCTTCGCCATGACCGGCCCGGAACTGGACACCTACGTGAAGAAACAGGTGGCCGACTACAAGGCCCTGGCCAAGGAATTCGGCCTGATCCAGTGACCGTTCCTTTCTGACAGCCTGCCCTCGGACCTGAGGGTGGGCGGGAGTTCGCCATGCTCATTCAACGTCTGTTTGCCGCGTTGCTATTGCTCGCCTGCGCGGGCCTGGCCCTGATGGCCTGGCCGTACCAGGCGGCCTTTTCCTACGAACCCGTGGGCCCAAGGGCCTTTCCGCTACTCATGCTCGGCCTGATGGGCCTGGCGCTGCTGTACCTGCTGGTGCGCCCGACACCGATCAAGCACAGCGACGACGAACCGCCCCTGGACCGTGAAACCCTGGTCAAGATCGCCCTCTGCGTAGCCCTGCTGCTGGTATTGGCCGGCACCTTCGAACCCCTGGGCTTCATTCTCGCCGGGATCCTCGTCGGCGTCCCCATGGCCCGCCTGTATGGCGGCCGCTGGTTGCCCAGCCTGGTGATCGTCAGCCTGCTCAGCATCGGCCTGTACTGGCTGTTCGATCGGGTCATGGACGTGCCCCTGCCCCTGGGCCTGCTCGACGTTCTGGAGAATTGATATGGATACCTTGAGCTATCTCGGCCAGGGCTTCGGCGTCGCGCTGAGCCCGTACAACCTGGTCACCGCCCTCACCGGCACCCTGATCGGCACCGTCGTCGGCCTGCTGCCGGGCCTGGGCCCGATCAACGGCGTGGCGCTGCTGATCCCCATCGCCTTCGCCCTGGGCCTGCCGCCGGAGTCGGCGCTGATCCTGCTGGCGGCGGTCTACCTGGGCTGCGAGTACGGCGGCCGGATCAGTTCGATCCTGCTGAACATCCCCGGCGAGGCCTCTACGGTGATGACCACCCTCGACGGTTATCCGATGGCTCGCAAGGGCCTGGCCGGGGTGGCCCTGTCGTTATCGGCCTGGAGTTCGTTCCTTGGCGCCTTCATCGCCACCTGCGGCATGGTGCTGTTCGCCCCGCTGCTGGCCAAGTGGGCCATCGCCTTCGGCCCTGCGGAATATTTCGTGCTGATGGTGTTCGCCATCGTCGCTCTCGGCGGCATGGCGGGCGACCGGCCACTGAAGACCTTCATTGCCGCGCTGATCGGGCTGTTCCTGTCGGCGGTAGGCATCGATGCCAACAGCGGCGTGTATCGCTTCACCGGTGACAGCATCCATCTGGCCGACGGCATTCAGTTCGTGGTCCTGGTACTGGGCCTGTTTTCCATCAGCGAAATCCTCCTGCTGCTGGAAAAGACCCACCGCGGCCAGGAAGCGGTCAAGGCCACCGGACGCATGCTGTTCAACTTCAAGGAAGCCGCCTCGGTGTTCACCGTCAACCTGCGCTGCGGCCTGCTGGGCTTCATCATGGGGGTATTGCCCGGTGCAGGCGCGACCCTGGCCAGCGCCGTGGCCTACATGACCGAGAAACGCATCGCCGGGGCCAGCGGCAAGTTCGGCGAAGGCGACAAGCGCGGCCTGGCGGCTCCGGAAACCGCGATCGGCGCCTCGGCCTGCGGCGCCCTGGTGCCGATGCTGACCCTGGGCGTGCCGGGCTCGGGCACCACGGCGGTGATGATCGGCGCCCTGTCGCTGTACAACATCACGCCGGGGCCGTTGCTGTTCCAGCAACAACCGGACATCGTCTGGGGCCTGATCGCCTCGTTGTTCATCGCCAACATCATGCTGGTGATCCTCAACATCCCGATGATCCGCATCTTCACCCGCATCCTCGCGGTGCCGAACTGGGCCCTGGTGCCGGCCATCGCGATCATCACCGCGATCGGCGTCTATGCCGTGCATGCCACCACTTTCGACCTGTTCCTGATGGTGGGCATCGGCATTTTCGGCTACATCCTGCGCAAGCTCGACTTCCCGCTCTCGCCGGTGCTGCTGGGCTTCATCCTCGGCGGCTTGATGGAACAGAACCTGCGTCGTGCACTGTCGATCTCCAACGGCGCCCTGGAAATCCTCTGGTCGAGCCCGATCACCGTCGGTGTCTGGGCACTGACCCTGTGCATGCTGCTCATGCCGCTGCTGCGCATCTGGCGCAAGCGTGCCAGCCAACGCCGCGCCTTAGCCGATGTCTGACGCCACCTTCAGGCAATGGTGGGGCACGCCCCTGGTGGGCCTGGCGGGTGGCTATCTGGCCAGCCAGGTCGGCTGGCCATTGCCCTGGATGGTCGGTTCGTTGCTGGCCGTCATCCTGGTGCGCTGCCTGACCCCATGGCAGTTGGGGGAAATTCCCGGCGGTCGCAAATGCGGACAATGGGTGGTGGGCATCGGCATCGGCCTGCACTTCACCCCGGCGGTGATGGAACAGGTCATGAGCCATTTCGGCCTGATCTTCTGCGGTGCGCTGGTTACCAGCCTGTCCAGCGTAGTGGCGGTCTGGTTGCTACGACGTACCGGCGAGGATCGGGCCACCGCCTTCTTCTCCAGCATGCCGGGTGGTTCGGGGGAAATGGTCAACCTCGGCGCACGCAATGGCGCGGTACTCAGCCGGGTAGCCGCCGGACAGAGCTTGCGGGTACTGGCGGTGGTGCTGTGCGTACCCGCCGCCTTCAAGTACCTGCTGGGCCAAGGCTCACCGGTATTGCAAGGGGCGGTCGTCGACTGGCACTGGCTGGCCCTGCTGTTTCCCGCCGGAGCGCTGCTGGCCTGGCTCTGGCAGCGCCTGCGCCAACCCAACCCCTGGTTGTTCGGCCCCTTGCTGCTCAGCGCCACGGCGAGCATCGCCTGGAACCTGCACATCGGCCTGCCGGACGGAGCCAGCCAGCTGGGCCAGTGGCTGATCGGCAGCGGCCTGGGTTGTCATTTCAATCGGCAGTTCTTTCGTCGGGCGCCCTCATTCATGGGGCGTACGCTGGTAGGCACCGCCCTGAGCATGTTGATCGCCGGCCTGGCGGCCTGGTGCTTGAGCCTGCTGACTCACCTGGATCTGCGTTCACTGACCCTGGGCATGATGCCCGGAGGCATTGCGGAAATGAGCCTGACGGCCGAGGTGCTGCAACTGTCGGTGCCATTGGTGACAGCGATGCAGGTGATGCGCCTGTTGTTCGTGCTGTTCCTTGCCGAGCCCCTGTTCCGCCACTGGAACAAGGACCTGTAGCCGCTGCCGCAGACTTGGGTCGGGCAGCGACCACAGGGCTGGCCTACAGCGGTGGCAGGCGCCACTCGATCGGGGCTTCGCCGTTCTGCTCGAGGAACTTGTTGGTACGGCTGAAATGCCCGCAACCGAGGAACCCACGGTAAGCGGACAGGGGCGATGGGTGCACGGAAGTCAGCACTAGGTGCTTGGTCGCGTCGATCAACTTCTGCTTGCTCTGGGCATGGGAGCCCCAGAGCAGGAAGACCAGGTGCGGCTGGTGGGCGCTGACCACCTCGATGATCCGATCGGTGAAGAATTGCCAGCCCTTGCCCGCATGGGAGGCGGCATTGGCGCGCTCCACGGTCATGGTGGTGTTGAGCATCAACACGCCCTGGTCGGCCCAGCTCTGCAGGTAACCGTGGTTGGGGATGTCGATGTTCAAGTCGCGCTTGAGCTCTTTGTAGATATTCACCAGCGAGGGTGGCGCGGGCACGCCCGGCTGCACCGAAAAGCACAACCCATGGGCCTGGCCCGGGCCGTGGTAGGGGTCCTGGCCGAGGATCACCACCTTGACCTTGTCCAGGGGTGTCGAATTCAGGGCGTTGAAGATCAGCGGACCCGGCGGATAGATCTGCTTGCCGGCGGCATATTCCTGGCGCAGGAACTCCCGCAGTTCGCTCATGTAGGGCTGCTCGAATTCGGCACGCAGTGCCTCCTTCCAGCTCGGTTCGAGTTTGATACGATCGTCAGCAGTCATGGCCATGCCCGTGAAAAACAATGGCCGCACCCTAGGAAAGCCGACTTCGCTTGTCAATTGATCTGACACAGGAGCAGTACTTTCCCTCACGGCGATCATACTGACCGCTCTTATTTTCCATCGAGGTCACGATGAACCTGCACGTCGAAGAACTCACCGGTACCGGCGGCGCCCGCATCGCCATCGCTACCCTGGACGCGGAAAAATCCCTCAACGCCCTGTCGCTGCCCATGATCCAGCAGTTGAGCGAACGCCTCGACGCCTGGGCCAAGGACCCCCGCGTGGTCTGCGTGATGTTGCGTGGCAACGGTGCCAAGGCCTTCTGTGCCGGTGGCGAGGTCCGCAGCCTGGCCCTGGCTTGCCTGGCACAACCCGGCCAGGTACCAGCCCTGGCCGGGCATTTCTTCGCCGCGGAGTATCGTCTCGACTACCGTCTGCACACCTATCCCAAGCCATTGATCTGCTGGGGCCATGGCTATGTGCTCGGAGGCGGCATGGGCCTGCTGCAAGGCGCCGGCATCCGCATCGTCACCCCCAGCAGCCGCCTGGCGATGCCGGAAATCAGCATTGGCCTGTATCCCGACGTGGGGGCCAGCTGGTTCCTTTCGCGCATGCCCGGCAAGCTGGGGCTGTTCCTGGGGCTCACCGGTGCCCACATGAACGGCCGCGATGCCCTGGACCTGGGCCTGGCCGACCGCTTCCTGCTGGATGAGCAGCAAGAGGCGTTGATCCAGGGGCTGCTGCAATTGAACTGGCAGGAACAGACCCCACGCCAGCTCAATAGCCTGCTCAAGGCCCTGCAACAAGAAGCCCTGGGGCAGATGCCCGAAGCACAATGGTTGCCGCGTCGGGCCGAAATCGACCAATGGCTGGACGTCAGCGACGTGGCCTGTGCCTGGCGCGCCATTGGCCAGTTGCACGACCATCAGGACACGCTCTACAGCCGTGCGGCCAAGACCCTCGCCGAAGGCTGTCCACTGACGGCACACCTGGTCTGGGAACAGATCCGCCGGGCCCGCTACCTGTCGCTGGCCGAGGTGTTCCAGATGGAGTACACCCTGAGCCTGAATTGCTGCCGGCACCCGGAGTTCGCCGAAGGGGTGCGTGCACGCCTGATCGACAAGGATCACCAGCCACGTTGGCACTGGGCAGATATCACCAGCGTGCCGGAAGCCGTGGTCAAGGCGCATTTCCACAAGGCCTGGGAGGGCCGTCATCCGTTGGCGGACCTCACAGGCTATTAACGGCCAACCCACTACCGGGGATGGGAAGTATCCAGCCCCGGCGTGCAACGGCCCTAGGATTGCGGGTCGTGCGAGCCTCAGTGGCCGCGCCCTCCCCGGCCGCGGTCATGACCGCCATGGCCTCCCCAGTCGTGGTTGCCCCCATTGTTATTGCCCCAGTTACCCTGATGATCATGCCCTCCCCAACCATGACCCGGGTATGGCCGGTACCCCGGTCGAGGCTGGTAGTAGCGTGGTGCCGGTTGGTAGTAACGGGGGGCTGGCTGGTAATAGCGGGGCGCGTAGTAGCTGCGCCCAGTGGAGTAGTAATAGGAAGAACCGCCACCGTAGTAATAGGCCGGCGCCGGCGAGCTGTAGACCCGGGAGCCGTAGTAACCGGAGTCTCCATCGTAATAGGGGACGCACGCGCAAAGACTCGAACCCAACAGGATAAGCAGCAGAAGTCGACGATACATGGCGGCCTCCTGGACCGCGAAGAAGCCAGACCAGCGACGCTGGCAGGCGGCAGCCAGCAATGGCTGACTGACAACATATCTGACCGCGAAAACCGCTTTCAGTGCGGTTCTCACCCCCACATTTATAGTGCCTGACGACCACCGGCGACCTGGGCACGAGAACCCGCCAGGCCACGGTACTTGCCACTGATCGTCAGCCGCTGCTTGACCGGTCCGCAATCCGCAGACACCCTGCACAACCTGTTACCCCGAGCCGCCCATGCGAAGCAGGCCGGACACCATCGAGCCTGCGCGCAAACACCCCTGCATACCATGAACAGACCCGACCTTTGCCCAGCCTGCGGCGCCCGCAATGACTGCACCCTGGCCGACCCGCGCAGCGCCGACCGTGCCTGCTGGTGCTACAGCGTGAGTATCGACCCTGCCGTCATCGAGGCCCTGCCGCAAGAGCTGCGCAACCAATCGTGCCTGTGTCCGCGCTGTGCGGGTGTCGAGGCGCAGTTGCGCACGGCCCAGGCACCACGCTCATGAGCCCGCGCTTCCTGCCTGCAAGGCCTGGGCACCATGCGTATTGATCGCTTCCTCAGTAACCTGCCGCACTTGAACCGCCAGCAAGCCCGCCTGTTGCTAGCGCAACAGCGCGTACGCATCGATGGTCGGCCAGTCACCGATGCCATGGCCGAGGTCCGTGAATTCAGCCGGGTGGAGCTGGACGGCGAGGTGGTGCAGGCCGGCAAGCCAGCGCGCTACTTCATGCTGCACAAGCCCATGGGCTGCGTCAGCGCCACCCGCGACCCCGAACACAAGACCGTGCTCGAGCTGCTCGACGAGCCCGACCTGCATGAACTGCATATCGCCGGACGCCTGGACTACAACACCACCGGGCTGTTGCTGATCACCAACGACGGCAGCTGGTCACGGCGACTGACCCAGCCACAAACCAAGCTGCCCAAGCGCTACTACGTGGAGACCGAACGGCAGATTGGCCCCGAGTATGTCCAGACCTTCGCCCAGGGCCTGTACTTCGCCTTCGAAGACCTCACTACCCTGCCGGCGCAGTTGCAGATCCTCGGCCCCCGCAGCGCCCGGCTGAGCATCGTCGAAGGGCGCTACCACCAGGTCAAGCGCATGTTCGGTCATTTCGACAACAAGGTCGTGCGCCTGCATCGCGAGAGCATGGGGCCTCTGATACTGGACCCGGCCCTGGCCCCTGGTGAATATCGGCCCCTTCACACCGCCGAGATAGAGCAGGTGTGACACCTTTCGCCCAGGGACGACCGCTGGGCGGAAGCTGTCGAACAATTTACCCAACGGCACTTGCGGGTTCCGGACCTCCCTGCTTGAATCAGTCCGTCGGCCGAATTATGACCGACCAGTCACACCCATAACCAGAAACCCTTTGCCGGCTTGAGCCCTGCCTGCTCTGCATTCGCGCCGGTAAATCGCCCGCCTATAACAATACCCGTCGACCTGCCTTACCGGATCGACATGGGCCCCGATTCCAGGCGTATGCCTACCTGTCACATTGCCCGTGCACACTCATCGTATGCGCGCATACCCGCTTGCCAGGAGTCTTATGACATGAGGCCAGAAATCGCTGTGCTGGATATACAAGGTCAGTATCGGGTTTACACGGAGTTCTATCGCGCGGAAGCTGCGGACAAGACCATCATCCTGGTCAACGGCTCGATGGCCACCACGGCGTCCTTTGCCCAAACCGTGAAGAACCTCCATCCGCAGTTCAACGTGGTGCTCTACGACCAGCCCTATGCAGGTCGCTCCAAGGCCCATAACCGGCATGAGCGCATGCTGACCAAGGAAATCGAGGGGCAGATCCTGCTGGAGCTCATCGAACACTTCGCCGCCGAGCATGTGCTGTCGTTTTCCTGGGGCGGGGCCGCGACCTTGCAGGCACTCGCCCAATGCCCGCGGCGCATCGAAAAGGCGGTGATCAGCTCATTCTCGCCGGTGATCAACGAACCGATGCGCGACTACCTGGAACGCGGCGTCGACTACCTCGGCAACCTTGACCGCCATCGCGTCGGCCATCTGGTCAACGACACCATCGGCAAGCACTTGCCATCGCTGTTCAAGCGCTTCAACTATCGCCATGTGAGCAGCCTGGCCGAGCATGAGTACGGGCAGATGCACTTTCACATCAGTCATGTGCTCAACAGCGATCGCCAGTGCTACATCAAGGCGGCGAAGAATATTCAGATACCCGTGCTGTTCATCAATGGCGAGTGGGACGAGTACACCTCGGCCAAGGACGCCCGGCTGTTCGCCAACCATGTGCGAAACTCGAGCTTCAGTACGATCAGCGCGACAGGGCATTTCCTGGACATGGAACACAAGGCCGCTTGCCAGGACAGTCGCCGGGCGCTGCTGAGCTTCCTCAAGCCCTTGCAATACGATGCTCGTCCGCGCCCCTCCTACGTTCAGGGCCAACATGCACGAGCCGTCTGAAATCCCGCTTCCACAGGTCGCCATCCGTCTTTGGACGAGCCCTCTGTCCGTGGCGCCTGGCGTCCCTGTGGCAAGTGTGGGAAAACAGATAAATGCGGGCCAGATAAAGAAAAACTTCAAATTCCCGGTTACATCTGGTACAAAGTCAGCCGTTCGAGCGGGTGTCGTATAATGGCATTACTCCAGCTTCCCAAGCTGATAACGAGGGTTCGATTCCCTTCACCCGCTCCACTTCCCTCCTCAACTCATGGATTTTCAATAAATCACATGAGCTAAAGCACAAAGTCACGCGAGTCCTCCTGTAAAGGGTTATCGATGTGACACGACGCAACAAACTCCAACACCACCCGAACAGAATCGATGTCCTGGGCATTACGCTCCCGCTACACCATCGCTCGCACTTTTGAAGCAACAAGACGTGCACGAATCAATTCACGATCGTCCAATCTTTCTATTGCCCTCACACACCGTGAGAAGGGAACGATAGGCTTCGATGTGGCTACAGCCGGTGCAGAGTCCGCTCCAGTGGCTAGCTCAATCACTGGCTAGGTGATTCTTCCAAAGGCTTGCGGCACCCGGATGAAACAACAACGGATGAAGCCACTTGTGAACAATGCTCAACGTTTTCTTGATTTCAGCAGCTACTGCGCATCCCCAGGATGGGCTGGTTATTTCCATTCAAAAAAAGGTATTAACCGAAGAGCCTGCGCCGCGGCAGCAAACTCCATCGTCCTTGACTACCTCCGACAGCACCCGCAGAAAGTTACCGTGTACAGCTCACTTGTAACCGCCTATACGCAAAGACAGTTGCGAGGGAAAGGGTACAAGGCACGCGAAGCCCAAGAGTTGTACGCCCGGGCTATCAATCGTGGGAGGTTTGTCCAGTTCGTCGATTACGACTATCACGACGCCCCTGCGGAACTCCCGATACGCGACATTGAGCTTTCGCCAGAAAACCTTGATGGCTTTCTGGCTGTGAGTCATGCGACTTTGGCGCAGAACACCTTGAGCGGTGGGTTCCACGGACATCTTTTTGTTGTTTTCGAGAAAAGTGGCTTAGTGATCTATCCTCATGACGACTGCGGTTATGGTGCGTTTGATAATGAACCAGCCGCAAGCCGAGCATTTTTTTCATTGGTCGATCCCGAGCGCTTCGAACTCACTCTCCAAACCGAGCAGAGGGCGAGCCAGCCCCCTCTTCCGTGAGCCGGTTCCTTCATGTGCAGCTCTCCTGCCAATCCCATGGCGCAAGCGCCTGCGCTACCGACTACAAGCTTGGCCACTCAAGCCTGATTCTTGCCAGGGTTTCAGGGAATACCTGCTACCCAGGCCGATCAGGGCTGGCCAGGAAGGCTGCATAGCTATCGGCGACGACTGAAGCCTGGCCTGTCTCATGGGACCAAAGCACCACCACGGGTTCGCCGGTTTCACCGAGCGTGGCGTAATCGAAGCAGTAGCAGTCCCCCGTTCCGAACTCCGCGAACGGCAGTAACCTGGAGCAGCCTTCCGGACGATCGCCAAAATTCTCTTGCCACCGCTGCCAGCCCCCCTGGAAATAGCGAACGATGGAGTCCCAGGTCTTGCGGGGATCGCGCCCATCGAAGACCGGGAGCACCACCAAGGCGCCCAGGGCCCTGCCATTGTTAGCCAAAAGCCAATCGGCGAAAGACTTCGGCAGGGGCAGCCCCAATTGCGTCTCGGCGGCATGGATCGCCTCCTGCGTCGTGCCTAGCACCCTCACTTTGCCCATGATGCCTCTCCCCATACGCAAAACCGGCCCAACGGCCGGTTCTTGAAGCGGTTCATTATCCCTTCCAGGCTATGGATGGGCCACATAACGTGCAAAGAACTCACTGAGGTCCACGCGCAAGGAACGCAACGCCAAGCCGCGGTCGATGCTGCCGAACACCTCCCCCATCTCTTCGACCACGGGCCCTGGGAGCACCCAGCGGCCATCGGTGAAATCATGGTGGCCTGCATTCCCCAGGACCTTGCGCACCCCCGGCCCTCGATGGACGGCCCAGACCTGGTCCATGCTGGCATCCTGCGGATCGTTACCAGCCGAATACAGCAGCAGGGGCTTGTTCCAGGGGCCGGCCAGGCTGCCCTGGATGGTACCGTCCAGGTTCGCTGCGGCCCGCAAGCGCTTGTCTACCCGAGCGGCTTGCAGGGCGGCCGACCCACCGAAGGAATGGCCCAGGGCACCGATGCGATTCAAGTCCAGATGGCCACCCAGCAAGTGCTTGGGGTCCTGGTTCTGCCGCTGCAGCCAGTCCAGTGTCGTGCGCAGGTCATCCACCACCACCGGCGCAGCGCTCGCCAAGCGGGTCTCGTCTTCTTCCAGGGCCGCAAGCATCGGGACCACCCGCCCTCCAGGCAACACGGTGACCCCGGAGATGTGGGGATGGTTGATGGCCACGACCACGTAGCCACGGCTGGCCAGGTCTTCGAGCAGGCCACTGTAGAACTCGGCCACCGCTCCCAACCCGGGAGAAAACAGCAAGACCGGATATTGACGCTGTTTCTGCATCCGGGCTCCTGCGCCGGAGTGGCTGAGCACCGCGAGCTCCTCAGGGGCAATCTTCATCGCCATCAGGGCCTGGGGTTCGGCATATTCGGCACGAGGCAGCTGGCGTGCGGGATTGGCAATCGGGTACCAGACTTTCAGCGCCAGCTCGCGCCGGGCATTTTCCGTCCTGGAGAATGGCTCGGGGCGTGCCGCGTCCCGCAATGCGAAACTGGCCTTGCCGACGCACCAGGCACCACCAGGCGCGGGGAGTTGCCGAACCTGCGCACTGACTGCCGGCAACTCGCAACGGCGCATGTATGGCTGTTCCAGCGCAGCGTGACTACAGCTGGCCATACCGAACAGCAGCGCACCACAGCAGGCCATGGCTCTGACAGGCTTCATCATGCAGCGATCCTTAGGGCATCAGGCTAAAAATGACAGCAGCCTAAAGAAGTGCCCTGGGCTCTTCATCACGAAGTGTGCGGATTTTGTATAGAAAGGTTAAACCCCCACCTGCCCTGGCCAGGGCCTCTCCGCCACGACCCAAGGCAGCGATCCGGCCAACACGGGCGACATCGCCTGGCGCTGGCCAGGCCACACAATGCTAGAAGCCTGCCTGCAGCGGAAAGCGCTGCGCTTCGCTACGGGCCAGGAACTTGTCCTGGGGCATGGGCCGGGCCAGGAAGTAACCCTGGGCCTCGTCACAGCCGAAGGACCGCAACATCTGCAGGCACTTGAAGCTCTCGATGCCCTCGGCCACGGTGCGGTAGCCCAGTTCGCGGGCCAGGGCGATCACCGAGCGGGTGATCTTCTGGTGCTGTGCGCTGCTCTCAAGGTCAGTGACCATGGATTTGTCGAGCTTCACCACATTGGCCGGAATCTGGTGCAGATAGGCGAAGTTGCTGTAGCCGGTACCAAAATCGTCGATGGCCACATCCATGCCCAGGGCGCGAATCTTGCTCAACTGCTCCAGCACTTTCGGGTTGGAGCGCAGCCAGGCGCCTTCGGTGATCTCCACTTCCAGGCGCCGGGGATTGATGCGGTGGCGCAGGCAGGCATCGCGCAACACATCGGCGATGTCCTGGTCCTCGAAATCCTGGGGTGACAGGTTGATCGACAGGCGTTGCACATCACTGGCACTCCATAGATGCAACTTGTGCAACACCGCATCGATCAGCCAGTGGGTCACCTGGTGGATCTGGGCGTTGCGCTCCATCACCGGAATGAACTCCGCAGGGGAAATCGGCCCCAGCCAGGGATGGTCCCAGCGGATCAGCGCCTCGGCACTGACCTGGGCGCCATCGGGCAGGGCGAAGCGCGGCTGGAACATCAGGTAGATCTGCCCGGTGTCCAGAGCCTCGCCGATGTCCGCGGCCAGGTTGAAGGCACGCCGGTAGGCCTGGTCGCGCACCAGGTCGTAGGGCGCCCAGGTACAGCGCTCCAGCGCAGCCAGCTCCAGGGCGAACATGGCCTTGCGCAACACGTCCGGCACGGCGTCATGATCCGTGGAAAACTCCACCATGCCCGCACACACTCCCGGCACCATCGGCAATTCCAGGCCCGGCGGCTGGCGGCGCAAGCGACGCACCAGGCCCTCCAGCAAACGCTCGACCCCAGGTGCGGCCGGCAGCAGGAAGCCGAAGCGCTTGGCGGAGACGTGATAGACCCGCACATGCCGACCCAGGTAGGCGAGCAACTGCTGGGCAAGAAAACGCACGATGATCTCGAACGGCGCCATGCCCAGGGCCAGGGTCAACTCATGGGCCACGGTCATGTCCACCGCATCCACCAGCACCAGCACCCGTCGCTCCCCGGGGTGTTCGTCCGCCAGATCGTGCAAGTCGCGCTGGAACTGCTCGCGGTTGGGCAGGCCACTGACCGGATCACGGCGGGTCTGGCGCTGGCGTTGCTCGATCTGCTCCATCACCAGGGAGGCCAGGTCACGCAGCTGTTGACGCTCGGCGGCATCGAGCCGCTGCGGCTGCTTGTCGATGACGCACAGGCTGCCGATGGCGTGCCCCGTGGAAGTGATCAATGGCGCCCCGGCATAAAAACCTATGCCCGGGCCCTCGGTCACCAGTGGATTGGCATGGAAACGCACGTCCTGGCGAGCATCCTGGACTTCGAACACCTCACCGGACTTGATCGTGTAGGCGCAGAACGACTGATCGATCGGCGTCTGCTCGACGGCAAACCCCACCCGCGACTTGAACCACTGTCGATCACGATCCACCAGGGTAATCAGCGCCGTGGGGACCTTGAAGAACTGCGCGGCCAGGCGGCAGATGCGATCGAAGCTTTCGCAGCGGGCCGTATCCAGCAGCTCGAGGGCATACAAGGCGGCCAGGCGCTGCTCCTCGGCCAATGCCTTATCCGGCATGCCGCGACTCGGACAGGATCAACACAATCATCAGAACACCTATTTCACCATCGAAGGGGAGCCCAACAGCAGCTATGAAATGTCCATACCGCCAAAGTAGTGGCACTACGACATCCTCTGACAGCATGCCGCAGTGACTGATACTTGCCAATTCCATCCGTCGGACGAACGGTAATCTGGAGAGAGTGTTCCCCACCGAGGTAATGGCCGGGCCAGAGCCTTCCGTTAACACAGGTAGCAGATATGCCGGGGGTTCATGCTCCGCAAAGCCGGAGCCCGGCAACAGGACCAAACTCATTGACCGGCCATTTGCGGGCACAAAAAAAGCGATCCCAAGATCGCTTTCTCTGTTATTGCGTACTGCTATTGCTGCATGGGAAGGTCGGGGCCATAGCCCCGACCTCACTGCCCCCTTGTCCACCCGGCTCCTGCCGAGTGCGTGAACGTTGTAACAGCCCGCTCCTGTCTATTGGCTGAACCTGTCCCGGGCAAACGTCACAATTCATGACAGCCATACCTCTTAACAGGTACTTGCCAAGCGCCTCCAATCCCGGAACCATGCGCGCCCCCGGTGCCGTTGGCGCCTTATCCATGGAAGGAGCCGCACGTGAAAAAACTCATCCTCCTGTTGGTTATCGGCCTGCTGGTCGAGCTCAATATCGGCTACTACACCGAATTGGAAGAAGCTGAAACCCACACCCGCTGGTTCCTCAAGCATTCGCCGAGCCTGCAACTGGAGTTCTTCAATATCCACGCCAACGACGGCGATTACCGGCGCGTGGAGAAGCTCACCGCCGAAGAACGGCAGATGATCATCGACTACTGCAAATATCGCCTTGGCATCGACACCCAGGTCACTACCCAGGCCGATGTGGAGCGGTGCGCCAAACTCTGACTCTCTGCCTTGCGCCCTGCCCAGCCAGCCATCATCTGCGGGCGAACCTGCGCCCTGATGTCGCTGGGAATGGTATGGTGGCCGGCTGCCCTGCATGCAGGGTCAATCGGAGGAGCAATACACCAAGCGCCTGGTCGCAAGGTTCGAGGAGGTCATTGAAGAGCTATGTGCAACGCCGAAGATATCTACACCGCAGGTTGGGTACTGGTGGTCATGTCCGCACTGGTGTCCCTGGCGATCCAGGTCTACCTGGGTTACTTCAGGCTCGACGACATGGTCGGGCATCTATCCCGCTGCCGGGCCATCGCCATTCGCCTGCCCCTGCTGGGCAAGGACCCACTTAGCCGCTTCTTCATGCTGCTGTGCATCGGCGCCATGTTCGCCATGCCCCACTTGTTCCTGCGTAACGGCGGCTTGAACGCGCGGGACTATCGAAACTTCCCCCTGGGCCTGAAGTGGTCGATCAATCTGTTCCAACTCTCGGCCTTGGTCGCCTGCATCGCGTTCCTGGTGCTGTGGTGGGTCGGCCGCCACCTCTGATCCCAAGCGTTCAACATCACGTGGCGCCAAGCAATGGCGCCACGCCTGCCAGTCTCAGGCACGCGACAATCCAGCGCTGGCCTGCTGCCGAAGAAAATCCTCGCGGGTCATCTCGAAGAAACGGCTGGGCAGGCCTTCGAAGTCAGCGTCGTGGGAAACCCGAAAGCCAATCTTGCGGGCCACTGCCAACGAGGCAAGGTTGTCCACATGTGCATCGGCCACCAGCCGCTCGACCTGCGGATCGGCGAACGCGTGCTCGACGATCCGTCGGGCCGCCTCGGAAGCGAAGCCCCGCCCCCAGGCTCGTTGCACCAGGCGCCAGCCCATCTCCAACTCGGGCCCTACGGCATCGAAGGGGATGAACGAGACCCAGCCCAGCAACTCGTCAGGCGCCTGCCTGGCGAAGATCGCCCAATAACCGCACCGCTCACCAAAGTCCTGGGAAATCCGCGCCTGCAGGAAATCCCGGTGCCACTGCCCGCCGTCCCACTCACCGGGTATGAAACGCGTAACTTGCGGGTCCTGGTCCATGCGAAGGCAGGCCTCGAAATGCTCGAAGGTGCGCGGTCGCAGCAACAGGTTGGCGGTTTCGAAGTGCAAGTCCATGGCAGGTCTCCTTGTTCGGACGGTATCGACGAAGGCGTAATCTGGGGCAAAAGAACATCGCCCGCAACAACCTCAGAATCCAGGATGCGCAGCCAACAACCCCAAGTTTGGCTGACGACCAGCCTATCGATCCGAATACATTTTTAGACATGATTGTTCGGATAGATCCGATTGAATGACACAAATTCGCATATGAGAATCACTTCCAAATAAACCGGAGGTCATATCTCAATGTCCAGCACTACCCGTCCACATTCTTGGAAGTTGTGGCCCACATCCCTTGGCTTGCTGGCCCTCAGTGAAGCCAGCCTGGGTGCTACCTCGGAACACCCCGAAGCGCCATCCGGCAGCGCTGCCGTCACCCTCGGCACCACCCAGGTCAAGGGGCAGCACCAGCCCGGTTACAAGCGTGAGGCCTCCGACTCGGTGAAATTCACAGCCCCGCTGAGAGAAACCCCGAAGTCGGTCACCATCATCACCGAATCCCTGATGCAGGAGCGTGCGGTGTCGACCCTGGCAGACGCCCTGCGCACCACTCCTGGCATCACCTTCGGCGCTGGCGAAGGTGGCACGCCATTGGGCGATCGCCCGTTCATTCGCGGTTTCGAAGCCAGCACCGACATCATGATCGATGGCATTCGCGATGTAGGGCGCATGACCCACGAAGCCTTCAATGTCGAACAGATCGAGATCGTCAAGGGACCAGGCTCAGCCTATTCCGGCCGCGGCTCCACGGGTGGCAGCATCAACCTGATCAGCAAGGCCCCGAAGCAGGAATCCTTCGCCTCCGGCAGCCTGACCCTGGGGACCGATCAACTTCGCCGTAGCACCCTCGACGTCAACCAGTACCTGCCCGAACAGAACATGGCCCTGCGCCTGAACGCGATGAAGCACGAAGCCGACACGCCCGGGCGCGACGATGTCGAAGTCACCCGCTGGGGCCTGGCCCCGAGCGTCTCCTTCGGCCTGAACACCGATACCCGCGGTACGCTGAGCTACTACCACATGCAGAGCGACGACATTCCCGACCAGGGGCATCCGGTGTCGGCCATCACTGGCAAGCCGGCCAAGGTCGACAGGGATAACTTCTACGGTTTTGCCAAGCGCGACTTCCGCAAGACCTCCTCCGACATCGCCACCCTGCAGCTGGAACATGACGTCAATGAACACCTGACCCTGCGCAATACCACCCGCCAGGGGCGCAGCATGCAGGACTACATCATGAGTCGGCCGACCTTCGGCTCCATCGACAATGAGCTGGCCGGCGTGGTGATGCGTGGCCCCGCACGTGGACGCAACGTGGTCAACACCTCGCTGATCAACCAGACCGACATCTTCGGTACCTTCGACACCGGTCCCATCGGCCACAGCTACAGCGCCGGCCTGGAGTTCTCCCGTGAACGGATCGATGTGAAGAACCGCTACGCCCCCCGTGGTTCCGATCCAGGTAGCCTGCACGCCCCCAACCCACGTGATGCCCATGCCCCGGTAGCACGAGGTAATGGCAGTCACGACGTCACCCGGCACAACAACCGCGCCCTGTATGTGATGGACACCCTGGCCCTGCACGAGCAGTGGGACCTGAACCTGGGAACGCGCTTCGACAACTACCACGTCCGGGACGCTGCCCAGAGCAACCGCAGCAATATCTGGACCTACCAGGCCGGCCTCGTTTTCAAGCCCCTGCCCTACGCCAGCCTCTATCTGTCCTACGGCACCTCGTTCAACCCATCTGGGGAAACAGCCGGGCAATCCGGCGGGGCCGACGGCGCGGCCGGCGGCCGCTTGAGCAACCTGGATCCGGAAAAGAGCCGCAGCATCGAACTGGGCACCAAGTGGGACCTGCTCGATGAACGCCTGGCCCTGACGGCCGCGGTGTTCAAGACCGAAAAGTCCAATGCGCGGACCTACGACCCGCTCAGCAATGAGGTGACCCTGGACGGCAATGTCGAGGTCAAGGGTTTTGAAGTGGGAGCCACTGGCCATCTCACGGACCAGTGGGAAGTGATGGCAGGCTACACCTACCTGGACGCCAAGACGGTCAAGTACGCCTCAGGCAAGAACACCAACTTCGACGGCAACCGCGCCAAGTTCATCGCTCCCAACAGCGGCTCGGTGTGGACCACCTACAGCTTCGCCGAACGCTGGAAGGCCGGTGCCGGCGCCAACTATGTAGACAAGCGCTACACCGACGATGCCAATACCCGGAGCCTGGATTCCTACTGGCGCTACGACGCCATGCTGGCCTACCGGGTGAACAAGAACCTCGACCTGCAGCTCAACCTGCTGAACCTCACCGACGAGACCTACTACGACGCCTCCCACGTCGGCATGTTCGCCATCGTCGCCCCTGGCCGTTCAGCCGAACTGGCAGCCAACGTGCGCTTCTGATACCCCGGATACCAGCCGGCCCCACGATCTTCGTGGGGCCGGCTGGTCAGCTATGGGTCCAGGGATTCCGACCAGCCGCCTTGAGCAGGCCCTCTGTGCTCAAGACCGCAAGCCGTCATCGATCGAAAGAGACGGCGCTCACTCTTCTTCGTCGCCATCCAGCGCCAGCTTGGCACTGGGAACGCCGGTATTGGCTCCCCAGTAGTAGATACACAGGGCCATCAGGGTGACGGTCAAGGTATCGAACGGATGCGCCAGGACGCCAATCCCGCCAAAGCTGCCCAGGTAGGAAATGACGATGGTCAGCGCGTAGAAAGCGATCAGCCACGACGACGAACGTACCTGCTCACCCAGGCTCAGGTGATCGGTGGGTACCAGGCGCTTGCACAGCAGGTAAATCACGAACATCAGGATCTGCAGCCCCAGCAGCCAGGACACGGTGCTCCAACCTGACCAATAGACGATCAGCGCAGCGATCACGAACGACAACGGCCCCAGCACGGCGAACGCTCTGACCCGAAACGGTCGCGCCAGATCAGGGGCGCTCTTGCGCAAGGCGGCGACGCTCACTGGCGCGACGGCATAGCTCAATACCAACGCGGCCGAGACCACATTGATCAGGGCTTCCCAGGACGGGAACGGCAATGTCCAGAATACCGACAGGCCGAAGGTCAGCCACAGCGCCGGACGTGGGATACCCGACTGCTCGTCGATACGGGTGAATATCTTGAAGAAGGTGCCGGTCCGGGCCCAGCCGTAGACCACTCGCGGCGTGGCGTTCATGTAGATATTGCCGCAACCGCTGGGGGAGATCACCGCGTCGGCCACCACCAGGTAGGCCAGCCAGCCCACTCCGAGGGTCAGGGCGATATCACGGTACGGCAGCGAGAACTCCTTGCTGATACCGCTCCAGCCATTGGCCAGCATTTCCGTGGGGATGCTGCCCAGGAATGCCAGTTGCAGCAAGCCGTAGATCAAGGTCGAGAGCAGCACCGAGAGGATCAGCGCAATGGGAATCGTACGCTGGGGGTTACGTACCTCGCTGGCCACGGAGATGATCGGGGTCAGCCCCAGGTAGGCAAAGATGATGCCGCCCGCCGAGACCGCCATCTCGATCCCCGACAGGCCGAATGGGGCGAAACCCTGGACATGGAAGTTGTCGGGCTTGAAGAAGGTGAACAGGACGCCGATCACCAGCAACGGCACCACGAACTTGAACAGGCTGATGAAGTTGTTGGATTTGGCGAAGGTCTTGACGCTGTAGTAGTTGAGCCAGAAGAACAGGCACAGCAACGCGAACTGTACCAACCAGCCTATGATCGTCGGGTCGCTGCTGCCTTCATGGGTCAAGCTGGGAAACCAGGCCGCTGCGTATTGCCGGGCCGCCACCACCTCGATCGCCACCAGGCTGGAAAAGGCGATCAAGGTGATAAACCCCATCAAGTACCCCAGCAGCGGGCCATGGGAGAACACCGGATAGCGCACCACGCCACCAGCGCGCGGCAAGGCTGCCCCCAGCTCGCAGTAGACGATGCCCAGCAACAGCACGGCAAAACCGCCCAGCAGCCAGGAAAAGATCCCTGCCGGTCCGGCAATCGCCGAGACATGGCTGGCGGCAAACAGCCAGCCGGAACCGAAGATCGCACCCAACCCGATGAAGGTCAGGTCCACCAGAGAGAGTTGTTTCTTGAATTTACCTTTGCCTGACATGGAGGCGCGCCTTTTTGAGGTTATTGGAATAGGCAGATCGAACGTTGCGCCGGCCGGATCATCCGGCAGCGGCAGTGCTGTACCCAGCTGTGCGTAGTGGCTTCACAAGCGCGGTAGCGCCTCAGGACAGTGAATCCGCCCGGCCGGGCGCGGCCTCCAGCTGGCAACGCAATACCTTGCGCAAAGCTGGCAGGTGATGGGGGCAACCGGTGTCGAACTGAGGGGGCTCGGAGGGCGATGCACCGCTCCGGCGGATGGCTGTACGGCTCATGGTCTTGTCCTTATATGGAGTCGTCCCAGCCGATCAAGGCCGGAAACAAAAACCAGAGTCGCCTTTTCTCCTCGTTGCAGCTTGAGGTTTTTCCTCCTCGAAATAGACGAAATCAGCACACTTTCAAGCCCCGCGCGGAGGAGCAAGCGTTCTCTATTTCGCTAGGCGCCAAGCAAATAGCTGCCTCATCCCGCGTACCTCACGAGAGGCGCCCAACCTTTCGACTATGCTGATTTCGTCATCAAAGCCAGCGAAAACCCACAAGCACCAAGCCCCTGTCTCGCTCACTCTGTAGCTCTTTTCCATCAGGTGCTGCCATGAAAAAAATATCCGTGATCGACTCCCATACCGGCGGCGAACCCACTCGCCTGGTCATCGATGGTTTCCCCGACCTGGGCCGGGGTTCCATGGCCGAGCGCCTGGATATCCTGCGCGATCGGCATGATCAATGGCGCCGCGCCTGCGTCCTCGAACCCCGCGGCAGCGACGTGCTGGTGGGAGCCCTGCTCTGCGAGCCGCAGGCGGCCGACGCCTGTGCCGGAGTGATCTTCTTCAACAACAGCGGCTACCTGGGCATGTGCGGCCACGGCACCATCGGCCTGGTCCGCTCGCTATACCACCTGGGGCGCATCGGCTGTGGCGTGCACCACATCGAAACACCGGTGGGCACGGTGCAGGCCACCCTGCACGAAGACCTGTCGGTGAGCGTGCGCAACGTCCCCGCCTATCGCTATCGTCGCCAGGTGGGCGTGCAGGTTCCCGGCCTGGGCCTGGTGCACGGTGATATCGCCTGGGGTGGCAACTGGTTCTTCCTCATCAGCGAGCACGGCCAACGCATCGCCCTGGACCACGTCGAAGCCCTGACCCAGTACACCTGGAACGTACGCCAGGCCCTCGAGGCCACCGGGATCACCGGCGCCGAAGGCGCAGTGATCGACCATATCGAGCTGTTCGCCGACGATCCCCAAGCCGACAGCCGCAACTTCGTACTCTGTCCCGGCAAGGCCTACGACCGCTCCCCCTGCGGTACCGGCACCAGCGCCAAGCTGGCCTGCCTGGCAGCCGACGGCAAGCTCGCTCCGGGCCAGACGTGGCGCCAGGCCAGCGTCATCGGCAGCCAGTTCAGCGCCTCCTATGAAACTACCGGTGAGCGCATCATCCCGACCTTGCGTGGCAGCGCGCATATCAGCGCCGAAGCCACCCTGCTACTGGACGACAGCGATCCGTTCGCCTGGGGCATCGGCTCGTGAGCCACGGAGCCGAAGCGGATGTGATCGTGGTCGGCGCCGGGATCATCGGCGCAGCCTGCGCCCATGAGCTGGCGCTGCGCGGATTGCGGGTACTGGTACTGGACGACGCCGTTGGCGGCGCCACCGGGGCGGGCATGGGCCACCTGGTGGTCATGGACGACAACCCCGCCGAACTGGCCTTGAGTCATTACTCCATAGAACTCTGGCGACAGTTCCAGAAGCGCCTGCCGACAGCCTGCGCCTATCGCAATTGCGGCACGTTGTGGCTGGCCGCCGATAGCGCGGAAATGGACCTGGCACGGGCCAAGCAGCGCACCCTGGCCGAGCACGGCGTGGCCACCCAGCTACTGGATGCAACGCATCTGGCGAAGCTGGAACCCATGCTGCGCAAGGGGCTGGGTGGTGCCTTGAAGATTCCTGGCGACGGCATTCTCTACGCACCCGCCACGGCCCAATGGCTGCTGGAAAGTCACCCTTCGATCAGCCGCCGGCGCGGCCATGTACGACATGTCGTCCAAGATCGGCTGGAACTCGATGACGGCCAGCTGTTGCACGCCCCAAGGATCCTGGTGGCCAACGGCTTCGGTGCTCGCCAACTGCTACCGACCCTGCCCCTGCGCCCGAAAAAAGGCCACCTGCTGATTACCGATCGCTATCCGCGCCAGGTTAATCATCAATTGGTGGAGCTGGGGTACGCCGCCAGCGCCCACGCCAGCAATGGCACCTCCGTGGCCTTCAACGTCCAGCCACGCCCAACCGGCCAGTTGCTGATCGGCTCGTCCCGCCAGTTCGACACCCTCGATCCACAGGTCGATCCCGAAGTGCTGGCACCGATGCTGCGCCGGGCCGTGGGCTACCTGCCGGAACTGGCGCAACTCAACGGTATTCGAAGCTGGACCGGTTTTCGCTCGGCGACCCCGGATGGCCTGCCGATCCTCGGCGAACATCCGCAACAGCCAGGTTTGTGGCTGGCAGTCGGACATGAAGGACTGGGGGTGACCACCGCCCCCGCCAGTGCACGGTTGCTGGCTGACCTGATGTGCGACCGGCCCCCAGCGATCGACCCTCGTCCCTACCTGCCCGGGCGCTTTACCTCCCTGACTGGAGTCACCCCATGATCATCTACCTGGACCAGCAGGCCGTGCTGGTACGCCCTGGCATCAGCGTTGCCGCTGCCTTGGCCGTCAGCGGCAACTCACGCACCCGGCTCTCTTGTACCGGAAGTCCCAGGGCAGCGTTCTGCGGCATGGGAATCTGCCAGGAATGCCGGATGACCATCGACGGGCGCCGCCAACTGGCCTGCCAGACACTGTGCCGCGACGGCATGCAGGTGGAGCGCAGCCAATGACGAACCCTCACCTGCAATGCCAGGTCCTGATCGTCGGCAGTGGCCCCGCGGGGCTGGCCGCCGCCCGGGCCGCCAGCCACAACGCCCGTTCGATCCTGATGATCGACGATAATCCGCGCCCTGGCGGGCAGATCTGGCGCAACGGCCCGAACCATCCGCCGACACCCGCCCAGGCCGAATACTTCCAGATCCTGCAACATCCATCGGTACGCTACCTCAGTGGCACCCGCATCATCTGTGCATTGGGGCCCGACAGCCTGCTCCTGGAGGACGCCGAGCAAGCCTGGCAGGTGCAGTACGAGCGGCTGATCCTGTGTTGCGGCGCCCAGGAGCTGCTGCTGCCTTTTCCCGGCTGGACCTTGCCAGGCGTCACCGGCGCCGGCGGCTTGCAAGCCCTGCTGAAGAACGGCCTGCCAATGGCCGGCCAGTCCGTGGTGATCGCCGGTAGCGGCCCCCTGCTGCTGGCCAGTGCCGCCACCGCACGCCAGGCCGGGGCTCGGGTGGAGCGAGTACTGGAGCAAGCCTCGGCAAGTGCCTTGCTCGGGTTCGCCAGCCAGCTGTGGCGCTGGCCAAACAAACTGGCCCAGGCCCTGCACCTGGGCACCACGGCCTATCGTTGCAACGCCCATGTGGTCGAGGCACTGGGCGAACGGCGCCTGGAAGCCGTCCGCATCCGCCAGGGCCGACGCATCCGGGAAATCTCCTGCGACTACCTGGCATGTGGCTTCGGGCTGGTACCCAACACGCGTCTTGCCAGCCACCTGGGCTGCCGCCTGGAACAAGGTGCCATTGCCGTGGACTCGGAGCAGCGCAGCAGCCTGCCCCTGGTCTACGCCGCGGGAGAATGCACGGGTATCGGCGGCAGTGAGCTGGCTCTGGTCGAAGGGGAAATCGCCGGCTACGCCGCTACCGGCCAGGCCGGTCGAGCCGCCGCATTGAACGCCCAGCGGCAGCACTGGCAGCGGTTTGCCGGTCAACTGCGGAAACACTTCGCCCTGCAGCCGCAGATACTGGAATTGGCCCAGCCTGATACGCTGCTGTGCCGCTGCGAAGACGTACCCTACGCCGCCGTGGCAGCAGCCCCCGACTGGCCTACCGCGAAGCTGCAAAGCCGCTGTGGCATGGGGGCTTGCCAGGGCCGGGTCTGTGCCAGTGCCGCCCAGCAGCTGTTCGGCTGGAGCATCCCGGCGCCACGGGCGCCACTGGTGCCGGCCCGGATTGCCAGCCTGCTGCTCGATGACGCGCAGCCAGCCTGCGATCCCTGAATGGGCGCACGGGGAAATACCCCAGCCAGTTCATGCCGCATCCGACCCGCCAAGCACCCAGGAGAGAGGCCGACGATGATCGATAGCGCACAACTGCACCATCTGCCCCGGGCCATGGCCGCCCAGCGCCCCCGGGACATCGACAGCCTGCTGGCCAACCTGGCGCTGGTCATGCCCCTGCTGGACGGCATTCCCAGCGCCGTGTTCTTCGTCAAGGACCTGCAGGCCCGCTACCTGATTGCCAACCTGACCCTGGCCCAACGCTGTGGCTTCAAGAACATCCGCCCGTTGCTGGGCAAGACCTCCGCCGAGGTCTTCCCCGAAATGCTCGGGCCCGTCTATACCGAGCAGGATCGGCGCGTGCTGCTCCAGGGCATCACCATCAAGGGCCAGCTGGAATTGCACCTGTATGGCAGCCGCGAACCAGGCTGGTGCCTGACCCACAAGCTGCCACTGCACGGAAGCAGTGGCGAGATCATCGGCATGGCCGGCATATCCCTTGACTTGCAAGCCGCTCGCGACACCCACCCGGCCTACGAACGCCTGGCAGCGGTGGATCGGCACATTCGCGAGCACTACAGCGAAGCCATCCGCCTGGAGGACCTGACCCGCATCGCCAACCTGTCCATCGCCCAGCTGGAGCGCTACTGCAAGCGCATCTTCCACCTGACGCCACGGCAGATGATTCACAAGGCCCGCCTGGAAAACGCCTCGCGCCTCCTGATCACCGAGGAACCGATCACCGAGGTGGCGCTGCAGTGCGGCTACACCGACCACAGCGCCTTCAGCCGACAGTTCAAGGCCCTGACCGGAGTCAGCCCGCGCCAGTTCCGACTCAATGCCGGTCGCTAGCGGCGCGAGTCACTCCTGGCAGAAGGTGCGGTAGTCGAACAGGCGCTTGAAGCCGACCTTGCGATAGATCGACAGGCCGTCCAGAGACGCCTCCAGGACGCAAGTCCCGGCCCCCTGGGCCTTGGCGAAAGCCAGCACATGGTGGATGAGCGCCGTGGCGTGACCGCGCCCCTGGCACTGTTGCAAGGTACCGATGTCGTCCAGGCGCGCCACTGCAGGCCCCAGGGAGAGGGTCAAGGCGCTCACCGGACGTTGATCGACATACAGGGTGAAATGGCGCAATGCCCTACCGGACTGCAACGCGGCCCGGTGCCGGGCCAGGTACTGTTCGATCCCCCCTGCGCCGGACTCGAATGCGCTCTCCACCGGCAGCCCCCAGTCTTCAAGGCAATCATCGGTGCAACGGATATCCAGCCGTTGCGCCGATACCTGTGGCGCTTCATAGGCCTCGAGGTCGAGGACCATGCAAGTGGTTCGGTCTGCCGGCAGTAGCTGTTGCTGGCGTAACGGTTCGCTGACATGAGCTACATGAGCCTCGGGTACCACGACGCAAAACGGCATGCCGGTCAGTTGCAGGAAGGCCACGCCTTCGGCCAGCTGGGCAGCGCTGTGCGGGCCCTGGTTCTTCATGATCAGCAAGTTCAGGCTGCTGGCCTCGACCCCGGTGCAATAGGCACTCAGGTCCGCTCCGAAGCGACGATAGAACTGGGAGATGGATACGAAGAAATAGTCCTCCGCACGGTGATACAGGTCGCAGACCGAATCCCCGGCCGTACTCGTCATGTGCTGTCTCCTTGAGCCTCGCGGCGCCCTGGCGGCGCCGGGTCCTGGTCACGTTAAGCCCGCAACCGCCAAGGCTCCAGCACAATCCTGTTTTATTCTGCGAAGGAATGTTCTCAGGTGTAACCATCAGGGCAACCACCCGCCCGGTACCGGCCCTGAAGCCCGCTGTTCGTCACCCCTCCAGGTGATCGGACAGGCGTCCGGCCTGTAGTGCCTTGGCCATCTGCAGGTGATTTTTCAGCTTGGGCAAGGTTTCCTCGGCAAAGGCCTTGAGCTCAGGCAGCTCGCTGGCCTGGGCCTGCTGGCGGATCTGCCGGATCGCCTGCTCGGTGCTCTTGATCTGGTTCGTCGCGTAGGCCCGGTCGACGTCCTCGCCTTCGGCGACGGCAGGAATCAGGCGCCTGGCCTGGTCCATCAATTGCTCGCGTGGAGCGATCGGCAAATCCAGTTGCTTGGCGATCCTGGCCAGATGCTGGTTGGCGGTGGTGCGGTCATTGATGACCTGGATGGTGTATTCCTTGACCGCCCTGGAAGAGGTTTGCTGGTGCGCCTGGCGACTGGCCTCGATGTCGGCCATGCCTTGGGCCGATGCGTCATCGATGAAGGCCACAGGGGATTGGGCCAGGGCACTGTTGGCACACAGGCCCAGGAGCAGCGCCAGGCCGGCGCTGCGCATCACAGTGGCAATGGCGTTCATGGGGAGTTCTCCTGTTGCAGATGAATCGGTCGTGAACGAAAACGTTCGTCTGCATAGGGAAAAGCCCAAGCCATAAAGGTTTAGCTTGCGCGACGAACGGCGCCCGGGACGGTGCTCGTTCGATCAGGCGTTGGAACGGCTCTTGTGGGCGCGCTTGACGGCATACATGGCCTCGTCGGCATGCTTGAACAGTTGCTTTTCCTCCAGGCCATGCTCGGGATACAGGCCAATGCCGATGCTCGGCAGGATGTGCAGCGAATGGCCGTCCAGGCGCAGCGGTTCACCCAGCGCACCGCGGATCTTGTCCGCCACCCGCTGGGCATCGTCGCTGTGCTGCACGCTCTCCAGCAGGATCACGAATTCATCGCCGCCAATCCGAGCCACGGTATCGGTCTCCCTGATACAGGCCTTGAGGCGGGTGGCCACGGCTTGCAACAGCATGTCGCCCACCGCATGCCCGCAGGTATCGTTGACCTCCTTGAACCTGTCCAGATCGACATACAACAAGGCCATGCGCCCGGCTTCACGCCGGGCACGGGCCAGCGCCGACCTGAGGCGTTCCCTCAGCAGCTCGCGGTTAGGCAGGTGAGTCAGCTGGTCATACTCGGCCATGTAGTGCAGCCGGGCATGCAACTGCTTGCGCTCGATGGCCGCGGCCAGCTGGGCGCTGACGTACTGCAGCAGTTCCTGGTCCTGCTCGCCGTAGCCCTGGGTACCCGGAGCACTCTTGACCATGAGCACGCCGATGGTGCCCTTCTGTGCGTTGAGCGGCACGCCAAGCCAGCACCGCGGCCCCTGGATCGCCGCAAATTCGTCCCAGATGCTTCGGGTCGGCGAGCACTCGGGCGCCAGCAGCAAGGGCTGGCCGCGGAGCAGCACCTCGTGGCAAAAGCGCCCGATCAATGTCCCCGGCAGTTCCGGGCTGCGCTCGCAATCATCCACATGGTAGGGAAAGCTCAAGCCGGCGCAACGCTCGTCATACAGCGCCAGGGAGCAGTTCAATGCCGGCAGCCACTCGCCGATGATCCGGTGCACGTGCTTGAACAACACCAGCAGGTCCTCGGTGGCGTGGGCAGCTTCGGAGATCGCATACAGTGCCGCCTGCTTGGATTCGGCTCGCTTGCGCTCGGTGATATCTCGGGCCACGGCGATGCGCAACTGGTCCACTTCCGACCACCGCGCGGACCAGAGGATATGCGCCACCCGCCCGTCCTTGCGCAGGTAGCGGTTCTCGAAATTGGGCTTGGGCACGCCACCCATGATTTCCCGGGCGGCTTGCAAGGTGCGCTCGCGATCGTCCGGATGCACCAGCTCGATCATCATTCGGCCGATCAGTTCATCGGCCGTATAACCGAACACACGCTCGCAAGCCGCACTGACGAATACGAAGCGACCCTCGGCATCCACCGCACATACGGCGTCCAGGAGCAGGTCGATGAAACTGGCCAGAGGCGCGGAGTTTTTGGTTGCCATCAGAGAAAGTTACTACCCATGGAAAATGCACTGAGTACCCATCCCTTGAGCCCGATCAGCCGATGCCTGGCACCGGCTGCGCTGCGTCGCAACCTGCGAACGGCCTTGCCTACGATTTGTTGCCGACCAGCCCGGGCACCGCATGCACCAGGGCATTGACCGCAAAGCCGATGAACATCACGCCACACACCCGGGTGATCGCCAGTTCGTGACGCTGATACCAGCCACGCACCTGGCGAGCCCCGACAATGCCGATGAGAATAGCGTATGCCGCAAGACCGCCAAGGAAACTCAAGGCAATCAGGCCGGGGAGCATCGACCAACTGAGCATCTCGGCCCGGCTGGAAAGCAGCGCAGTGAAGGTCGCCACCGCCACCGGATAAGCCTTGGGATTGGTCAGGCCGAAGAGGATGCCGTGCCAGAACGGATTACGAGCCGCCCCCTGGGGATCATCGGCGCTGCCACCCTTGCTGCGAATGGCTCGCAGACCGAGCCAGAACAGATACAGGCCACTGAGAAAGCCCAGGATATTGAAGGCTTCGCTGCCGATTTCCCGGGCACCGACAATGGCCACCAGGGCCGTGCTGCACCAGACCACATCACCGACCATATGCCCACAGAGAAACCCCGCCCCGGCTTGCCGTCCACGAGCCGCGCCAATGCCGAATACTGCCAGCACCCCGGGTCCGGGGGTGATCGCATAAATGAAACCCGAGGTGATAACGGCCAGCAACAGCGATGAGGTCATCGACAAGACTCCAAGTCAGTGCACCTCGCGAAGGGCGCCAGGTACAGGATGAATGTGCAGGATTCTGCACGATCCCGGGCCCCGACCACCAGCGGCTTTGTTCAACTGTCGAACACGGCACTGCTCTTCTGGTCGGCGGGATAGAAACGCATGCCGGCATAGGGCCGCTGGCGACAGGCCCGCAACCGCGAGGCCAGGTCGCCGACATGGGCTTCGAGCCGGTGCCCGTCCGGATCGAGAAAATAGAACGAAGCGCCCTCGCTGCGATTGTCGCGCCACTCCCTTACCCCGGCCTCACGCATACGCAGGACGAAGGAATCGAAATCGCCAGCCTCCAGGCTGAAGGCATAGTGGGTGTAGTCGGCCACCGCCGGCACCTGGCGTTGCGCATCCAGCGAAAGGCACAACCACAGCCCTGGCAGCGACAGGTAGGCGCCGCCATCCCAACTGGCCTCCAGGCGCAGTTGCAGCAGCGAATGATAGAAGGCCAGGCTGCGAGGCAAATCGGTGACCGCCAGGGTCAGGTGGTTGAGGCCAGTCAGCATGGATCAGGATCCTTTCAAGGCGTCGGGAATCGGATAACGCACACCGTCGTAGTGCAACGTCAGGGTACTGTCACGAGCAGGCAGGTCGCGGCTGTCGCAACCGTCGCGGCCCTTGAAGTGCTCAGTCTTGATTTCGCGGGTGCGCACGATCAGGTCGGCGTAGCCATGACGCTGGCCAGGGCCCATCTGCAAGGTCCGGTGCATTGTCCGGGAACGCCCCGAGCACTGGCCTTCCCAACCGAACTCACCGGAGCGCTCATCCACCACCAGCCCTTCCAGCAAGGGCAGGATTTCCTTGTCCTCACGCCGGTAGAGAGTCAGCACGGATTTCTCGTAGGGAGCGGCGCTGGAGTCGTGGCTGTAAAGAACCCGCAGGCCAAAGGCCTGCTCCGCCTGGTTCAAGCGATAACGCGCGGTATCGATCTGCAGGCCCTGCACGGCCACGGCATCGCAGAACAGTGCCGAATCCTTGTAGTTGCTGGCCACCGCCCAACCGGAGTCACCATCCACCAGGGCCACATCCAGGCTGTAGCGGCGAGTGTCGCCATCCCCAGGCCCGGGCATCGGGGTCGCCCGGGCACTGATGCTCATCCCAGGCTGCGCAGGCCAGGCCTTGCAAACATGCAACTGCCCAGGAACATCGACGCGGTCATCACAGTCGGCCCGGGCCGCCGTGACCACCAACAAACCCAATAACGCCAGCCCAGGGCCAACTCCACAGCGCTTCATCGACACGCCTTCAAATCCCGTTCAGTTCATTGGGCAACACATAGCGCTGGCCATCGTAATGCAGGGTGGTCAACACAGGCTTGCTGGTGACGGAACGGGACTGGCACTGCTCGCCCTGGCCTTCGCCGAGGGTGGTGACGCTCACCGAGCGCACGATCAGGTCGGCATAACCGTGGCTGCCGGTCTTGGCGATATCCAGGGTACGGGTGGTCTCGACCCGCTGTCCGGTGCATTGCCCATCCCACTCGCCGCTGTAGGAATAGGCCACGAACTTCTCCATCACCGGACGCAGCCTGGTGCCTTCGCGCACATAGAGACTGAGCAGCACCTGATCGAACGGATTGACCCGCGAAGAGCCGGAGAATGCCGCCCTGACGCCAAAGGCACGCACCTGCGGGGCCAGCTGGAAGCGTCCGGTGTCGAGCTTCAGGCTGTCCAGGTGGATGGCGTCGGAGACGAAGGCCGCCGGCTGGCGGTAGCTGGCCAGCACCTGCCCGCCCTGGCGATCCAGCACCGCCAGTTGCAGATCATAGGAGCCATCATCGGAGGCATCGGCCACCGCCGGATCCGGCGTCAGTTCGGCCAGTAGGCTGATGCTCTGGTCAGCGAAGGCCGGCCACTCCTTGCACAGGGAAAACCCCGGCACCTGGGCATTGCGTGGTGGCGGCAGGCACTGGGCAGCGACCGCGGCGCTGCCCAACAGCAACCCAATGCCACCCAGGACCTGGATCAGGGACGATGGACGGATCATTCACGGCTCCTTGTGATGAGGGCAGACAAGGGCCGCACTATCCTCCGTGGAACCGCCGCTTTCAATGCAATCAGTGAAGGAAATCACCCATCCTGGCATGGACCGATCACCACTCCAGGCCTGACGAACGGCGACCTCGCAACCACGACATGACGGAGTAGTATGTTGTATTACACATCACTACAACGAGAACGCTATGTCCATCATGTCCCTGCGCCTGCCCGACGAAATGGCTGAAACCCTTGCTCTGCTGGCGAAAGCGACAGGGCGTAGCAAGTCGTTCCTGGCGGTGGATGCGTTGCGTGAATACCTCGCCCGGGAAGCCTGGCAGATCGAGGAGATCCAAAAGGCGCTCGGGGAAGCTGATGCGGGGGATTTCGCCAGCGCGGAGGAAGTAGCGGCCATCACGGGTAAATGGACCGGCAATGCACATTGAGTGGCTGCGAACAGCCCTGAAAAACCTGGATGACGAGGCGCGTTACATTGCCCAGGACAATCCTGAAGCCGCCAGGGAGTTCGTGCAGACCCTGCTCACTGGCATCGGGCATTTGGCCCGTTTTCCGGCCAGCGGGCGCGAAGGTCGGCTACCCGGTACCCGAGAATGGGTCGTGCCTGGATGGCCTTATCTGATTCCCTATCGAGTGCGCGGTAGTCGGTTGCAGATACTGCGCATCTTCCACACTCGCCGCCAGCCTCCGCAGCGCTGGTAGACCCCTGCAACGGCAGGGGCCCAATTCGCTCGGCGCTGCCCTTTTAGAAGGCGTTGCGGAAAATCTCCTCGATCTGCCGTTGCTCCGCCGGACGCGGGTTGGTCAGGCCACAGGCATCCTTCAAGGCATTGGCGGCCAGTACCGGAATGTCCTGCAGCTTGGCGCCCAATTCACGCAGGCCAGCGGGGATCTCCACGTCACGAGCCAGGGTACGAATGGCGGTGATCGCGGCCTGGGCCCCCTCCTCCGGGCTGAAGCCACGTATGTCCGCGCCCAGGGCATGGGCCACATCGGTCAGGCGCTCGGCGCAGACACTGGCGTTGAAACTCTGTACATGGGGCAGCAGCACGGCATTGCATACACCGTGCGGCAAATCGTAGAAGCCGCCCAACTGGTGAGCCATGGCATGCACGAAGCCCAGGGAGGCGTTGTTGAACGCCATCCCGGCGAGGAACTGGGCATAGGCCATGTTTTCCCGCGCCACCAGGTCACCGCCGTCATGCACCGCCTGGCGCAGGTTGTGGCTGATCATGCTGATGGCCTTGAGCGCGCAGGCATCGGTGATCGGGTTGGCCGCCGTGGACACATAGGCTTCCACCGCGTGGGTCAGGGCATCCATGCCGGTGGCGGCGGTCAGCCCCTTGGGCATGGCAACCATCAGCGCCGGATCGTTGACCGACAACAGCGGTGTGACATTGCGATCGACGATGGCCATTTTCACGTGGCGCGATTCGTCGGTGATGATGCAGAAACGGGTCATCTCGCTGGCGGTGCCAGCAGTGGTGTTGATGGCGATCAGGGGCAACTGTGGCTTGGCCGAGCGATCGACCCCTTCGTAGTCGCTGATCTGTCCGCCGTTGGTGGCGCACAGGGCGATACCCTTGGCGCAGTCATGGGGCGAACCGCCCCCCAGGGAGACCACGCAATCGCACTGCGACTCGCGCAACAGCGCCAGCCCCTGCTCGACGTTGGCGATGCTCGGATTGGGCTTGGCGCCGTCGAAGATCACCGAGTCGATGTCCTGCATGGCCAGCTTCTCGGCGATCATTCCGGCCACGCCGGCATTGGCCAGCCCGGCATCGGTCACGATCAGCGCCTTGCCAAAACCATAGTTGCGGATGGCGCTCATGGCTTCGTCGAGGCAATCGATGCCCATGATGTTGACGGCTGGAATGAAGAAGGTGCTGCTCATCAGGAAATCTCCAGGCGGGGGGCCCTTTCAGGGTGTCGATTCAATGTCTGTCGAACAGAATCGACCGATCGGTCACTGGCGTTCTTGATCTGGCGCAAGGGTCGGTCGTGATAAAGTCTGCGCCCGCCTACCTTCTGCCTTGAGACCAATGACCGCGATGATGGATTTCCAGGAATTTGACGCCGAACTTGAAGACTGGAATGCCCTGCGCGCAAGCACCGGGTTTACCGGCCTGCTGATCGGCAACGGCGCCAGCCGGGCGGTATGGGAAGACTTCGCCTATGAGTCGTTGTTCGAAAATGCCCGCAGCGTTGAGGACAAACCCCTTGGCCAGTCCGAACTCAGCGTGTTCGATGCCCTGCAGACCCGCAGTTTCGAGCAAGTGCTGGGCGCGCTGAAGACCACCAGCCGGGTCAACAAGGCCCTGGCCGTCAGCTCGGCGGCACCGCGCAATCGCTACTACGCCATCAAGGAAGCGCTGATCAACACCGTGCACGCCATGCACATTCCCTGGCGCCTGGTGCAGCCACAAAGCCTGGCAGCGATCAACCACGAGCTGCGGCAATACCCCACGGTGTTCACCAGCAACTACGACCTGCTCAACTACTGGGCCGTGCAGCATGATCCCCAAGGGCTCAGCGACCTGTTCCAGGGCGCCGACCCGGCCTTCGAGCTGGGCTGCGCCGATGCCAGCGCAACCCGCATCCTGTACTTGCACGGTGGCCTGCACCTGGTACGCAACCTCGATGGCAGCGCACGCAAGCTGACCTCCACCGAAGGCACCCTGCTGGGCAGTTTCGCCATCAACAACACCCTCAAGACCCTGGACGACGTGCCATTGTTCGTCAGCGAGGGCCCCCTGGCGGACAAGCTCAAGACCATCCGCAGCAGCGACTACTTGTCGTTCTGCTACCAGCAGCTATTGGACCACCAGGGCGCCCTGTGCCTCTTCGGCCACAACCTCGGTCCCCAGGATGCCCACCTGGTCCAGGCGATCCGCCAGTGCGGCGCCGGCACCCTGGCCATCTCCATCTACCCACGCAGCCCGGCGTTCATCCAGCACCAGAAACGCCACTACGCCAAGCTGTTCGACGGCCTGGAACTGGACCTGCGATTCTTCGACTCCAGGACCCACGCCCTGGGCAAACCGGCGCTGGCAGTCCCGGTAGAGCGCTGAGCCAATCGACCACAAACGCCCCGTGTAGCCGCTGCCGCAGGCTGCGCACGGGCGCGTAGCGGCCGCACGATCATCCTGGCGCAAGGCCCTGCGAGCCCTGGCACAGCTTCGCCAGCCCAGTAGCGGCCGTGTAGCGCATCACTCCTCGGCGCTGTGCACCACCACCAGCAACTGCGCCTGCTCGTCCCCCAGGGAGCGGATGCGGTGGGGTTTTTGCGCGTTGAAATGCAGCGCATCGCCACGCTCGAGCACCACCCGTTCGTTCATGAAATCCACTTCCACCCGACCTTCATGGACGAACAGGAACTCCTCCCCCAGGTGCTCCTTGAAGGTCTTGTCGCTGAACTCCCGGGCCGGGTAGATGATGAACGGCAGCAGGTTGCGCTCGCTGACCTGATGGGCCAGCACCGCATAGCCCGGGGCCTGGTCGTTGGCCGCCAGTGACTGGCGTTCGTGACTGCGCACCAGGCTGTAGCTATCGAGACTGACGCTGTCCTCGGCGAACAATTCCTCGACCTTGACGTTCAAGGCCTTGGCCAGCTTCAGCGCCGCCGATATCGACGGCGTGTTCAGCCCCCGCTCGACCTTGGACAGGTAGCTCTTGGTCATGCCGGATTTCTCGGCCAGGGCCTCCAGGGTCACGCCAAGTTTTTTTCTCAATAATTTCAAACGGATAGACATGTAGAACGATTAATCCATCTAGGAAACAACGATTGGTGCTTGCCAATGACACAAAGTGTCATATAGCCTCTTTAGTGTCATTAGCGCTCACCCAACGACCTCGCAAGCAGCGGGTGAGCTGCAGACCCGACGTCCATCGCACCGATCAAAGGACCCCGAAAATGGCCAAGACATTAGCACTGCCCAAAGAGCAACTGGTCAAGCAAGCCCTGACCCAGATGCACAATACCCTGGCGGATAATACGTGGACCGACCGGCAAAAGCTGGCCCTGACCTGCCGCATTCTGTTCGAACACGGCCACGACTCCGGCCTGGCCGGGCAGATCACCGCCCGCGGCCCGCAACCAGGCACCTACTACACCCAGCAACTGGGCCTGGGCTTCGACGAAATCAGCGCCAGCAACCTGCTGCTGGTCAACGAGGACCTGGACGTCCTGGAAGGCCACGGCATGCCCAACCCGGCCAACCGTTTCCACAGCTGGGTGTATCGCGCCCGGCCGGATGTGAACTGCATCATCCACACCCACCCGACCCACGTCGCCGCGCTGTCGATGCTCGAAGTGCCGCTGCAGGTCTCGCACATGGACCTGTGCCCGCTGTACGAGGACTGTGCGTTTCTCGAAGCCTGGCCGGGTGTGCCGGTGGGCAACGAAGAAGGCGAAATCATCTCCGCGGCCCTGGGCGACAAGCGCGCGATCCTACTGTCGCACCACGGCCAATTGTCCACCGGCGCCAGCATCGAGGAAGCCTGCGTGATCGCCCAACTGATCGAACGCGCGGCGCGCCTGCAATTGCTGGCCATGGCTGCCGGCAGCATCAAGCCGATCCTCCCGGAGCTGGGCCGCGAAGCCCACGACTGGATCTCCAAGCCCAAGCGCCATGGCGCCGCCTTCAACTACTACGCCCGGCAAAACCTAAAACGACACGCCGACTGCCTGAACTGATCCGCCCCTTTCATGCCTTGCAGGAGTTCCACCATGTCCACCCCCAACATTCACGGCATCATCGGCTACACCGTCACCCCCTTCAGTGCCCACGGCGAAGGCCTGGACCTGGAAGCCCTCGGCCGCTCCATCGATCGCATGATCGACGCCGGCGTACACGCTATCGCCCCCTTGGGCAGCACTGGCGAAGGCGCCTACCTGAGCGACGCCGAATGGGAGCAGGTCAGTGAATTCAGCATCCGCCACGTGGCCCGCCGGGTGCCAACCATCGTCAGCGTTTCCGACCTGACCACCGCCAAGGCCATCCGCCGCGCGCGCTTTGCCGAAGCCCAGGGCGCTGATGTGGTGATGGTGTTGCCCGCCTCCTACTGGAAGCTCGGCGAGGCCGAGATCCTCGCCCACTACCAGGCTATCGGCGACAGCATCGGCGTGCCGATCATGCTCTACAACAACCCGGCCACCAGCGGCATCGACATGTCCGTGGAGTTGATCCTGAAGATCTTCCACAGCGTGGAAAACGTCACCCTGGTCAAGGAAAGCACCGGCGATATCCAGCGCATGCACAAGCTGCAACTGCTCGGCGAAGGACAGGTGCCGTTCTACAACGGCTGCAACCCCCTGGCGCTGGAAGCCTTCGCGGCCGGTGCCCGGGGCTGGTGCACCGCGGCGGCGAACCTGATCCCGCAGCTCAACCTCGACCTCTACCAGGCGATGCGCGACAACGACCTGGAGCGCGCGCGCACCCTGTTCTACCGGCAATTGCCATTGCTGGAGTTCATCCTCAAGGGCGGCCTGCCTGCCACGGTCAAGGCTGGCCTGGAGCTCACAGGCCTGGCCGCCGGCGAACCGCGCCGGCCGGTGTTCCCCCTGGCCCAGGCCGGACGCCAGCAATTGCAGGGGCTGTTGCACCAGCTGTCTTGAGCTGCCGCTGAAAGCACAAGGCCCGAGCGGTGCGAACCGCTCGGGCCTTGTGCCTGGTGCCTGGTGCCTGGTGCCTGGTGCCTGGTGCCTGGTGCCACGACGCTACTCGCGCCAGCTGGGGTCCTTGCGCATCTGCGCGATGAAGTCGTCGGCGATGCGCTGCAGATGCTCGTTGCGCCCGCCATCGGGGTTGAACAGCCCGCGCCAGGCCTGGGTGCGGTTGTCGATCATGTACTTGGCCAGTGGTCGGTCGCCACGGCTGACATGGAACATCATCTGGCTGTTCCAGCTCACCGGTGCCGGCACGATGAACAGCGTGCAGGCACTGAGCAGGGTCAGGGGCAGGTTGTGCTGGTCTTCGAGATCGCTCTGGGCCAGGACGATGACGTTGTAGCCTTCGGGGTCATGGCCCCTGAGCACGTCGGCAAAGGCCCCGCGCCGGGCCAGCGCCTCGCGCAGCGGCGCGGACGTCAGGTCACCCATGCCACTGACGTAGATCACCGGCAATTCGCGCGCCGGCTCCAACTGCACGGGAGGCAGGCTGTGTTGGGTCTGGCAGCCGCCCAGCGTCAACAACGCGAGCAGCACAATCAACGGACGAAGCATGATGTCGCAGTTCCCTTGGACAATGTTCGAAAGCCTCACCCTGGCTCGACAGGTCGTCGCGGCCGGATGACCCGCGCAGGATAAACCGCTTGGGGCTCATCGACAAAATTCCGCCGTCAGGAAACCGCATCCGCTGCCCTGGCCGCCCCATGGACGACCAGGTCCAGTGGCTGGCTAGGCCGCCGTCAGGTCCTTGATATTGTGGGTCGGGCCATTGTTCTTGACGCTGGCGATACCCTTCTCCCGGGCCGCCTCCGAGGAATACAACTCGCTATTGCCGATGACCTGGTGGTTAGCGGCCTTGAGGTTGAAATAGGGCTTGCCGTCCTTGGCGCTCTTGCGCTCATAGCGCTCGTCCAGCGGGCTGTTGGCCTGGACCGAGGCGATACCGTTTTGCGCTGCCGCGCGGGTGGTGTACAGCTCGCTGGTGAGAATCACCTCGGCATTGGCGGCCTTGAGCACGAAACGAAACTGGCCATTGCTGCTTTTCTTCAACTCATACCATCCGGACATGCTGTCGCTCCTTGGCTGATCGATAGGTGTCACGCCTACTGAGTAAAGCCCCTCACAACGATTCAGCCAGGCTCCCGTGCCTTGAAAAAGCGGTTCTCCACCCGCGCCAGTCCCAAGTGCTCGCGCAAGGTCCGCCCTGTATAGCGCCGGCGAAACAGGCCACGCCGCTGCAACTGCGGGGTGATCAGCCGGACGAAGTCGTCGATGGCCCCCGGCAGGTGGGTGAACAGCACATTGAAGCCATCGGCGGCGTACTCCTGGTACCAGGTGGCCAGTTCATCGACGATCTGTCCCGGGGTCCCCACCAGCACTTTATGCCCACTGGCGGACAGGCTGCGCAGCAACTGAGCCACGGTTGGCCGCTCCCGCCGGATCAGCTCCACCACCAGTTGCCGCCGGCTCTGGTGGCGTTCGGTGGAGCTGCCGTCGTCCGGCAACGGCACGGGTGCATGCAGCGCCAGGCGCGACAGGTCGATGCCCAGGTCCAGCAGGTAGGACAGGGCCTTGAGCTGCGCCTGGGGATCCTGCAACTCCTGCAACTGCTGGTACTTCTCCTCAGCCTCATTGAGGCTGCGGCCCACGGTGGGGGCGATCCCCGGGAAGATCTTCAACTGGCCGGCATGCCGCCCGTAATGGGGTAGCCGTTCCTTGAGCCCGGCATAAAAAACCTTGGCCTGGGCCAGGTCGGTCTGGGCGGTGAACACCAGTTCGGCGCAGCGTGCCGCCAGCTCGCGCCCCGGTCCCGAGGAACCGGCCTGGGCGATCACCGGCCAGCCCTGCACCGGCCTTGGCGCATTCAAAGGGCCCTGGACCTGGAAGTGCCGGCCGCGATGCTGCAACAGATGCATCCGCTGCGGATCCAGCCACACACCGCTGGCCTTGTCCCGGGGAAAGGCATCATCGGCCCAGCTGTCCCACAGGCCGCTGGCCACATCGAAGAACTCCTCGGCCCGCTCGTAGCGCAGGTCATGGTCGGGGGGCTGGGGCTGGTTGAAGTTCTCGCCGCCGATCAGCCCGGTCACCAGGTTCCAGCCAGCCCGACCGCCGCTCAGGTGATCCAGGGAGGCGAACTTGCGCGCCAGGTTGTACGGCTCGTTGTAGGAGGTGCTGGCGGTAGCGACCAGGCCGATATGCCGGGTCACCACCGCCAGGGCCGGCAGCAGGGTCAAGGGGTCCCAGCGCAGGCTGTAGGAGCTGTGGGCCAACACCCGCGGATCGAGCTCGCCCACCGCCACGTTGTCGTTGAGGAACAGGGCATCGAAACAGCCCCGCTCCAGGGTCTGCGCATAGTGGCGGTAACGCTCGAAATTCAACGACGCATCGGCGTCCGCCAGGGGATGACGCCAGCTGCCGCCATGGGCACCGGAGCCGGAAAGAAATGCCCCCAGCCCCATCTGCCCGCCGCGCTCAGCCACAGCTGGTTTCCTCTTGCGCCACCGGTGCCGGGGCGGCCGCGGCGCGCAGCAACAGGCTCACCGCGCTCCAGGCCAGCAGGCTGACCAATGCCAGGAAACCCATCACCACCTGGTAGCCATTGAGAAAGGCCGCCTGGGCATCGCCCGCCGGTGCAGCGGCAAACTGGTGGAACAAGCCGACGCCCAGGGCCAGCCCGATACCGCCGCCGACATTGTGCAAGGTCATCAACGAGCCCATGGCCACCGACCCCACCTCCTGGGGCACCGAGGAAATCCCCAGTACCGTCGATGGCCCGAGGATGCTCGCCCAGCCCAGGCCCATGACCACGAAGGCGCCCAGCAGGTAGGGCAACGACGTCTGGCGCTCGAACCCGGTCTGCAACAGCGCCGACAGGATGAACAGCGCCAGCCCGGCCTTGATCAGCAACCCCGGCCCCTTGCGGTCCACCAGGCGTCCCACCAGCGGCGATAGCAACGCCACGCCCAGGGTGGTGGGCAGCAGCAACAGGCCGCTGGCCTGCACCGAGGCACCAAGGATCTGCGCCAGGTACAGCGGCATGACGAAGAACGCCACGCAATAGAACACCGCCAGGCTGAAGCTCGCCACCACCGCCGCGACGAACCGCCGGTTGGCGAACAGCTTGAGGTCGATGATCGGTGCCGCGACCCGCCGCTCCACCGCCACGAACCCGCCCAGGGCCAGCAGCGCCAACAGCGCCAGGCCCAGGACCGGCGGCGATCCCCAGCCCCAGGCCGCGCCCTGGACGATCACCAGCACCAGGCTCGGCAGGCCGATCAGCAACAGCAAGGCGCCCCAGCCGTCGAGCCGGGCCCCGGCCTCTGGTCCTCGCGACTCCCTGACGCTGAAGCTGCAGATCCCCAGGCTCAGCAGCACGAACGGCACATTGATTAAAAAGATCCACTGCCAGCCGAAGCTGCTGGTGATCAACCCGCCCAATACCGGCCCGGCCGCCAGGCCCACGCCGTTGACCCCGAACAGCACACCGAAGGCCCGGCCCTGCTCGGCACTGTCGAAGGTGCTGGAGACGATGGCCCCCGAGGCGGTGTAGAGCACCGCGCAAGCCAGCCCCTGGATCACCCGGGCCGCGATCAGGGTATCGATCTGCCCGGCCAGGCCCGCCGCCAGCGAAGCCAGGCCGAACACGCTCAGACCAATGAACAGCACCCGCTTGCGACCGTGCAGGTCGGCCAGCCGCCCCACCAGCACCATGAAGCTGGACAACGCCAGGATGAAGCCGTTGATCACCCATTGCAGGCTGTCCACCGCCGCCCCGAGGTCGGCCTGCAAGGCCGGTAGCGCGGTGTTGACGATGGTGAAATCCACACAACCGAGAAAACTGGCGATGCTCACTCCGAGCAAGGCCCACCATTTGCGTTGCTGTTGCGCAAAAACGCCCATGGAAACTCCTTGAATTCACAAATCCCGTTGGCCGTGCCCCAAGGCGACGGCCATTGGCAGAAAAAAACACGGACTCAGATGGCGATGGCGCCGCGGGTCCAGTTCGGGTGGATGGCGCCGGGCAAGGTGAACGGGATCGGGATCCCGCGCTTCTTGAACTTCAGCGGCAACCAGCGCACCCGGTCCGGGCTGTGGGGCTCGATCAGCAGGTCGCGGCTGGTGGCCATGGCCGTGGTCATCTGCTGCGGATAGAGCACGTAGTGGTAACCCTCGTCGGCCCATAGCGGCAGGATGATCGGGATCTCCTCGAGGATGTATTCCCGGCACTGGGCCGCTGCCCGCTCCAGGTCAGCGTGTTCGTCACGCAATCGCAGGCGCTCGATGAACACGCCGATGGTGCTGTCGATGGCCTCGCGCAATTCCACCTGCTGCTGGTAGACCTGGTTGAGCCGCTGGCGTAGTTCGGCATAACGATCGCTGGCCAGCTCCTGGTTCCAGCGGGTGATGTGGTAAGGCACCCGCAAGCCATCGAGGATCACCTGATTGCGCGCCAGCCAGGCATCGCCATCGCGGATCGCCGCCGACAGCGCCTCCCCCGGCGACTGGCCATGCTTGTTGTGGCGCTGCAGGGTGTCGGCCACCACCACCTTGACGTGGCTGAAGCCGGACTGGTTGATCAGGTGGATGGTCGAGCGCAGCTTCTGGTCCTCGTGGTACTCCTGGCCGACGCTGACCGCCAGCACCACCCGCTTGCCCTCGAATTGATGCTCTTCGCCGCCCTTGTTGAAGTAGGCCTTGAGGTTGATTTCCTGCACCTTGCTCATGAATTCAGCTCCAGTAGGCCAAAGGTTGTTGTTCGCCGTAGTAACCGATGAAGACCCCGAGGGTGACCCGGGTGCTGGTGGCCGAGGGGCGCACCGCGTGGATCAGCCGCGGGTTGAGCAGGATCAGGTCGCCGGGCTCGGGCTTGACCACGAAGTCCGGCGGCGGCAGCAGGTGGCGTTCGATGCCGTAGGCCCGTTCGCCGCGCAGGCGCTCGTACTCCTCCTCGTCCGGCTCGATGCCCCAGATCTCCAGCTCGCCACCGTCCTCGGGAATCTCCAGGTAGATGTTGGTGGACAGCTGGGTCAGCAACGGCGGGCTGTGGCCCTCTGGCGCATTGCGCTCGAGCTTGTCGGTATGGGGCGTGAGATCGACCCCCGAGCCCTGGAAACGGGCGATACCGACAAAGCACTTCTGCCCGTCCACTTGCAAAAGGTGCGCACCCTGGGGCCAGACCTCGTCCATTAGCAGGCGCAGCTCATCGATGGGCGAGGCCAGCGGGCGGAACAGGTTGCGGATCTTGCGGATGTTGGGCAGCGCCAGGGCGTGGTACTCGGCCCGGCTCTGCTCATCCTGGATCTCGATATAGGCCTTGCCGATGCGCACGAACTCCTGCTGCTGGCTGAAGGCGCTGCGCAGGTCCTGCTGGTACAGGTGCTCGCGTGCCACCTGCAAGGTATCCGGCGGACAGAAACCTTTGAGCTGAACGCCGTAAGAGCGTTTTTCCACCACATCGATAATGTGCCGCGCTTCAAGTTTGTCGGCAGTAGTGACTGTGAACATGCAAGCTCCCTTATTCCCTGGAAGTAGCGATGAAGTGCATCTGGATGGAACGTAATAATTTGTTGCAAGGCCACCTTAGGCAGTCGCCCAAGGCTTGTGAAATACCCTTTATCTCTAATATCCAAACTTAAAAATGTATCGAAAATCAGGCAAATACCGGCCATCACAGGCCGTTTGAACAGGCTGCGGAACAAGTATTAAATTCACTGATAGCTAACTTGAAAGACTCACATACTTAATTGGTTAGTTACTCTTTCCTCCTGAGCTTTATTAATCAAACCGCCATCTTTCATTCAACTTCGTTGAACTGCCGATCGATATGGGCCGAGGCCTCGAAAGACTTCTGGATGATGCCCTCCTCCCGATACAGGTCGGCGGTGCGTTGCAGGTCTTCCACCACCGGCGGCCCCACGGCGATACGCCGGGGTTCGGCATAACGGTTGGAACGCAGGTGCACCTCCACCGGCAACCCGCTGTAGCTAGCCTGGATCCGCGAGAACGCCTCCTGATGCTGGTTGGCCCAGGCATAGGCACGCCCCAGGCGACGCAGGAAATCGGCGATCTGCACAGGTTTTTCGGCAATCGCCTGGTCGTTGGCCACCAGCAGCATATGCCCGGCGAATAACCCCGCGCCGCTGACCAGCACCCGGGTGCCGCCCTCCAGCTGCACCATGCTGGTGTAGGGGTCCCAGGTCGCCCAGGCGTCGACCTGGCCGTTGCTCAAGAGGCTGCGGGACTCGGCAGGCTGGAGAAAGATGAACTGCGCATCGCTGCCATGCAGGCCCACCGAGCGCAGCGCCGCCAGCGCCAGGAAATGGCCGATGGACCCCCGGGTGGTGGTGATGCGCCGCCCCTTGAGGCTGGTAGCGTCCTGCAAGGGCGAGTCGTCCCTGACCACGATCGCCACCGCCGTGGGGGTGACCTTGAGCTTGATCACCCCCACCGTCTTGAGCGGCGCCCCAGCCGCGGCGGCGAACACGAACGGCGCATCTCCCAGGCTGCCGATGTCCACCGCCCCGGCGGCCAGGGCCTCGGCGGTGGGCGCGGCGGCAGCGAACGAGGCGAATTCGATGGGATACGGCACCTGTTCCAGCTCTCCAGCCGCTTGCAGCAGGATCTTCAGCGACTGCTTCTGGCTGGAGACCCGCAGCGTCGGTTCGGCCAGGGCCTGGGCGCCAAGCAACAGCAAGCCGCCGCACAGCGCGACCACCTGGCCCAAGCGCTGGCGCCAGGACTTGCCGGTAGGTTCGGCCATCACTCAGAACGCCAGGCTGACGCGGCTGTAGTAGTAGCCGCCACCCAGGCCGTAGGGCGAGAACATCCCGTACTCGTAGGTGCCGGCCCAGGCCTTGAGGCCGATCTTGTCCGGGTAGACATCGAACAGGTTGTTGGCCCCCACCGCCACCGTGAGGTTCTGGGTCACGTCGTAGGCCACGTCCAGGTCGGTGATCCACTTGGCGCTGTAGGTCCGGTCGTTGGCCGGGATGTTCGAGCCTTCGGTGTATTCGCCAAAACGGGTCAGCTGCAGGTTGGTGGTCCAGTCGCCGACCTTGTAGTTGGTGGACAGGATCCACTTGTCCTTGGGCGTGGACTGGGTCAGGTCGATCTGTTGCTGGCGGTCGAACAGCACATAACCGGCCCCCAGCCGCGACAGCGCCGCCGGGGTGTCGGCCAGGTCGCGAATGGTGGTCTTGTTGTGGTTGTAGGCGATGCTCCACTTGGCCGTGCCGTACTCGCCGAACGACTGGCTGTAGTCGGCCACCACATCCACGCCCTTGGTCCGGGTGTCCGCGGCGTTGGTGTAGTACTGCCCGGCGAGGTTGGGCGACAGGCCGTTCTCCACCAGGATCTGCGACACCGCCGGGCCCTTGAGGATGCCGGTCTGGAGGATGCGCTTGTCGATGTCGATCAGGTAGAAGTCGGCGGTCAAGCGCAGGCGCTCGGTGGGCTCGGCGGTAAAGCCCAGGCTGTAGTTGCGCGAGGTTTCCGGTTCCAGGTCCTTGGCGCCCAGGGCGATGGCCTCGGGCGAGTTGGGACGCATCTGCTTGGTGCGCACCGAAGTAGTGGTGCCGGCCGCGCCGAACTGGGTCACGGTGCTGGTGGTGGAGAACACGCTCTGGGCCAGGGACGGTGCGCGAAAGCCGTTGCTCACCGCTGCTCGCACCGCGTAGCCGGGCAGGAACTCGTAACGGGTGGTGAGCTTGCCGCTGGTGGTATCACCCACTCCGAGGTTGTACTTCTCGTAGCGCGCCGCCGCCCCCACGTACCAGTTGGGGGTGATGTTCAGGCCCAGGTCGATATAGGCCGCCTCGCTATGCCGCTTGAGGCTGTAGGCATCCTCGGGGGTGGTGCCATTGACCGAGAACAGCCCCGGGTCGGGCACCACGCCGGCGAAAGGTCCGGTGGCAGGAATGTAGCCGCCCTGGTTATAGGAGTTGGCCTCGCCCTCCTCCAGCGCGTACTTCTCCCAGCGGTATTCCACACCGAAGGATGTTTCCAGCGGGCTGCTCCAGCCGATGTCCAGGGCCCGGGAGAAATCCAGGTTGTTGGTCCACTGGTCGAACACCAGGTTGCCCAGGTGGAAGTCGTGCTGGCTGTAGGGGCCGTTGGAAATGTTCAGGTTGTTGGCTGTGTCCAGCACCCCACGGTCCTTGCCATAGGTGCTGGACAGGTCCCAGTCCCAGCCGCCCAACAGACCCTTGGCGCCGCCGGCGACCTGGAAGTCGGTCTCGCGGATTTCCCGGCGGGCCTGGCCACCGTTGGGGTACGGGGCGTTGGGCACCCCGGCCAGGCTGGTGATGTCGGTGGGCTTGCGGTGCCCCAGGTCCTTGTTGCTGTTGCGGTAGCTCAAGGTGGAGAACGAATACAGCTTGAGGTCGTCCTCCAGGGGCAATTCGGCGTTGTAGGCCAGGCTGGTGGTGCGATCGCGCCCCAGGCCGTACTCGGTGCCCCAGCCCTGGCGATGGCTTTCCCTGGGATCGGGCGAACCGTCGGGCTGGTTGAAATACAGCTGGCCGCTGGCAGCGCTGGAACGCTCGTAGGGTTCCTGGAGCTTGGCGTCCCAGGACAGGTTGATGAACCCGCCGTTGTCCCCTAGCTTGTTGCCCCAGTTGAAGGCCTCGTGGCCGGTGGTGCCGTCGCCGTCGTAGTACTGGCCCAGGCTGGTGTCGGAGGTCAGGCCCTCGGCATTGCGCTTGAGGATGATGTTGATTACCCCGGCGATGGCGTCGGAACCGTACTGGGCCGCCGCGCCATCGCGCAGCACCTCGATACGTTCGATAGCGGCGGTAGGGATCAGGTCCAGGTCCACCGGTACCGAGGCATTGCCGACCCGGGCACCGTTGTTGATCAACGCCGAGTTGTGCCGGCGCTTGCCGTTGATCAGCACCAGCACCTGGTCGCCTCCCAGGCCGCGCATGCTCACCCCACGCACCAGGAACGCGGTGCCGCCACCATTGATGGTGGGCACGTTGAACGACGGCAGTAGCCGTCCGAGCATCTCTTTCAGGCCGTTCTGGCCAATGCTGCGCAGTTGTTCGCTGTCGATCACGTCGATCGGCGCCGGACTGTCGGTGACCGTGCGTTGCTGGCTGCCACGCACCCCGGTGACCACCACGGTGCCCAGGGTCTCGTCGGCGGCCAGCACCTGTTGCGCCGGGGCCAGGCCCAGCAGGCCGAGGCCCAGGGGGGCAGCGCCCAAGGCGATTTTATGCAAGGAAATACCCATGACTTCAGATCCTTTCGAAGAATGCTCAGCGCGCTCGGGCGGCAACGGTTTCGACTTCGATCAAGGCGCCGGGCAGGACCAGCCCCGCCACTTGCACCGTGGTCCGGGCTGGCTTGAACGGCTGCTCCTGGGTCCCGAAGAACTCGCGAAAGGCGGTTTGCAGGCCATCGAAGTCCAGCTTGCCGCCCAGCGCCGGATCGCCCACCAGGTAGATGCGCAGCTGCACCACATCGCCCAAGCCCAAGCCCTGGCTGGCGAGGATCGCCTGCACCTTGCCCAGCACCACCCGCGCCTGGGCCTGGGTATTGCCCACCGCATGGATCTGCTCCTTGGCGGCCTTGGGGTCCACCGGGTCCGGTAGCAGGCCGGACAGGTAGGTCACCTCGCTATTGGCCGGCAGGGTCACGGCCTGCAGGATCGGCGAATTGGGATAGGTGGACGGTATGCGCTGGATTCCTGCGGCCCAGCTATTGGCGGCAGCGAACAGCAGCCCCAGCCCTACGACGGTATTTTTCAAAGACATGCAAAGACGCTCCCAAGGTTGTGGTTGCCAGCCTCGGAGGTCCGCTACCCGGCATGGGTTACCGCTGTTTTTATGAATGTTCGGCCGGTTCAGGCCGTTTGCTGTAGCGATGCGCCTTGCGCCCGCTGGAACAGTTGCCGCACCACCCGGCGGGCGGCGCCGGCGGCGGCCTCCTGCCAGATACCCACGCCGCTGTGGGCCAGGCCGTCGCTGGTCAGGTAGACCCGGCCCTGGGGCTGGTTGAGCAGGCTGTAGTCCGGCTCGACCACTTCATGGCTGATCCAGGGTCCGAAGTTGTAGGGAATCCGGCTCCAGGCGATCACCAGCGGATTGCGCAGTTCATGGCTGTGGCCCGGGTGCAGCAGCTCCACTGCCTGGCGGGAGATCTCGATCTGCTGGGCCAGGCTCTTCTCGCCGAATTTGCGCGCGGTCTCGCCATTGTTGTAGGCCGCCACCAGCACCCCTTCGGGCTGGTTGAAGCCGCCGCTGGGATACCACAGCCCCGAGGCCTCCTGGTTGATGAAGGACAGCCCGCCGTAGATCTGGTACTGGCTCTCCCAGAAGCGCCGCGACTGCCAGGCCACCTTGTTGGCGTAGCCGAACTGCACGGCGGCGATGGCCTGGCGTACCGGTGCGCTGAAGTTGTTCTCGACCCGGGCCAGCAGCGGCAAGGGCAAGGAGCTGATCACATAGTCGGCCACCAGGCGCTGGCTGCGGCCGGTACGCCGGTCCAGGTAGGTCACCTCGACGCTGTCCTGGCGGTTGCTGATCGAACGCACCTCGCTGTGCAGCCGCGTTTGCCCCTTCAAGTGCCGGGCAAAGGCCTGGGGGATGCGGTCCATGCCGCCCACCGGCTGGAACATGGTGGGCGAGAACTCCGGGTATTCGTCGATCATCAGCGCCGTGGTCAGCGCCGGGTTGAGCAGGGTCTGCAAGGGCAGCGGATCGTTCTTCTGCGCCAACTGGTCGCCGGCCCCGGGCCAGACCTTGTAGCCGGAACGGGCCGAGCCCAGGTACTCGAGCTTGTCCGACAGGTCGCCCCAGGTCTTGAGGAAACTCAGCAGGTTGTCGCGATCCGCCGCGCTCAGTTCCTGGTCCAGGGCATGGCGGTTGACCGCCTTGGCCAGCAGTGCGGAAAAATGCCCGCGACTGTCATTGACCGCCTGGCGGATCTGCAGCGCCGGCTGGTTCAAATCAGGGCGGACCAGGGCATTGCGGCTGGTGTTGACCAGCACCTCCAGCTCCACCCCCAGCTCGCGGCAATAGCCGAGCATCAATTGATGGTGGCTGGGCAGGCGCCCGGCGCCGGCATTGAGGTAGAAACCCTGATCGAAGCGTGCTACTTGCGCGCTGCCATCGCTGTACTCCACCCGATCGCCGCCGCGCACCGTCCAATTGCGCCCGCCGACCCGGTCGCGGGCCTCGAGCAAGGTCACCTTGAACCCGGCCTTGTGCAGTTCATAGGCACTGACCAGACCGCCGATCCCGGCACCGATCACCACCACCCTGGCGCCCTTGCCCACCGGTGTGGCCGGCAACGAGGCGTAGTTTTCCTCGACCGCCTCGGCATTGCCCGCCATGCCGAACAACCCCATGACCGCGCTTGCCGCCTGGACGCCGCCAACCGCGGCGATACGGGCAATCAATTGTCTTCTGGTCAGTGGCATGCCAGCGCTCCCTGCTGCGGATGGATAGTACGTTCGGTTATAGCCCGGCAACTTGTGCAGTCACTTGGGTCTATGTAAAGCCATCCTAGGGGCGCTTATTTAATAAGAGAAATACATTTTAAGCATATGCAAATATTACTTTGTTTCATATTCAAGCGATTATGAACTGCGTCACACGCATAAATATTCACCCCTGCATAGCCTCAGTGCACTGCGTGGAAAAGACTAGCCTGGCTCCACTCGTCTACGTCTATAACATAATTATTGAACAGTAACATTTACAATGATACCGTTCAAAAAAATAGTTACCAAGGATGAGTCATGACTCAAGATTTCCAGCCAATCGAAGCAGATCTGCTGCTGTTGGCCGCCTATATCGAAACCGTGCTAGGCGACCGGCCAACATTCGCTACCTGGTCCCAGGCCGCCAAACTCCCCCATTACCTGACCAGTACCTATTCCTGCCCGGAGATGAAGCTGCTGGGGCAGGCTTGTATCGTGCTCATGCAAAACCAGCAGGTGTCCATCAGCCTTCCCGATATCAAGAAACACCTGCAGGCTCTGCGCAAGCTGACCGATGCACCACTGCTGCTGGTGGCGCCCGCACTGGCTTCCTATGAACGCAAGCGGCTAATCGAAGCAGGCGTGCAGTTCATCGTGCCAGGCAACCAGCTGTTCATTCCCGAGCTGGGCCTGGATCTGCGGGAATACTTCCGGGCCCGTCAGGAAAAGATCGAACACCTGAGCCCGGCGACCCAAGCCATGCTGATTCACCTGCTGATGAACAACTGCACATCCTCCCTGCAGCTCTCCCAGGCGACCCTGGGCCAACCGTTCAAATACTCCAAGATGACCATCTCGCGGGCAGTGAAAGAGCTCAAGAGTCTGGATCTGGTCACGCTGGGCGCAGATCGCCAGCAACACATCGAGATTCATACTCCTGCCCGCCAGCTCTGGCGCAACGCCAGGAAACACATGCGTTCCCCGACCAGGAGAACCCTGTGGCTGAATACGGTCCCGCAGCTCGATGGGCAACCTTTGCTGCTCGCGGGCGAGTCGGCCCTGGCAGGCCAGACACTGTTGGTCGCCCCCCGGTTGCCGATCTATGCCTGCTCGAGTGAAACCTTGGCCAGTCTCCAGGGCATCGACGCGACGATCATCGAAGTCGCTCGGGACGAAGCAGTCTGCGCGCTGGAAATCTGGACCTACGAACCCACGATCTATGCGTGGGCCAAGCCCTGGGTCGATCCTTTCTCGCTGCTCCTGAGCCTGCAGGAGAGCAAGGATGAACGGATCCAGATCGCCCTGGGCCAACTGGAGGAAGACATGCAATGGTGAGGGGGCTGGAGCGCTTTCGAGAGTTCTTTGCCGACTACAGCGATCGCTATGTGCTGATCGGCGGGGTAGCCGCCTACCTGAGCATGGAGGAAGCCGGCCAGGCATTCAGGGCCACCAGGGATCTGGACATCGTGCTGATCGTCGAGGCCCTGGACAGCTCCTTCGCCGCCAGCTTCTGGGACTTTGTGCGGCATGGTGGTTATCGGATCAGGCAACGTAACGACAGGCCGGTCTTCTATCGATTCACCACACCGCAAGACGACAGCTTTCCAGCGCAGCTCGAACTTTTCTCACGCAGCCCCAGTGGAATCGACCTCGCCGAGGGGGCAACCTTGAGCCCGCTTCCCGTCGAAGAAGCCGTATCGAGCCTGTCCGCCATCCTGCTCGACGACCGTTACTACGACTTCCTGCTGGGCGGCATACAGCAAACCGACTTCATCAGCCACATCGGGGCCGATCGCCTGATCCCACTCAAGGCTCATGCCTGGCTGAACCTGACCCAGCAACAGAGCAACGGTGAAAGTGTCGATAGCAGGAATATTCGCAAGCATCGCAATGACATTCTCAGCCTTTCGGTGCTGCTGGCCCCCCGATCGATAGTGTTGCCCCAAGCCATCGCCGAGGAATTGAGCCGGTGCCTGGCGCTGCTGGCCGAACAGTCGATTGAGCCGGCAACCCTTGGCCTGAACGAAGAACTGCCCGCCGTGCTCCAGCGAATCAGACAAGCCTTTCACCTGGCCTGACCTGGGCTCAGTTATCCGCAACTGCCTTGGCCTGGGCCGCTGCCAGCACCCGCAGCAAATTACCGCCCCAGATCTTCTCCAGGTCGGCTTCGTTGTAGCCCGCCGCCAGCAGGCGTTCGCTGATGCGTGGCAGT
>MCND01000022.1_pt1 | contig 73015 bp, 59 predicted proteins | sample 778211 | NCBI WGS metagenome assembly MCND01 (sample SAMN04296812, study PRJNA304217) | bioreactor metagenome | isolation source: activated sludge enriched with benzalkonium chloride | place: Turkey: Istanbul urban wastewater treatment plant
ATGTGAAGCTTCACATAATTGAGCGTCGAGTACCCGCCACGCGATGCGGCGGCGGGGTCCAGACACACAACCTGCGTTCGTCCATTTGGCCCCTGCTGGTTGCAGTTCGCGGCTTTCGCCGGCCAGTGCTCCCAGAAGGCATCCAAAAGCATTGGATTTGTCGGAGAGGACGCCGGGGACGTTTTCCCAGACGATGACCGAGGGCTGTTGATGCTGTTGCTGACGGGTCTGGTCGATGGCACTTGCAAGCTCCGTGTATTTGAGGGTCAGGGCACCACGCGGGTCGGACAGACCGCCGCGCGCACCGGCCACGCTGAACGCCTGGCAAGGCGTGCCCCCGACCAGAATGTCGGGCGCAGGCGCGGTGCCGGCGAGAATCTGATCGGCGATCCCCGTCATGTCGCCGAGGTTGGGGACGTCGGGGTAATGGTGGGCGAGTACGGCATTCGGGAACGGATCGATTTCCGAAAACCAGGCCGGATGCCAGCCGAGCGGTTTCCGGGCCAGGCTCACGGCCTCGATGCCGCTGCAGACGCTGCCGTATTGAAGGTTGGGATGGTTCATGTCGCATCTCCTGTTCTGGTTGGGGCGCGATGGCCCATGGCCGCGCGACCGAAGGGGTCGGCGGTGGTGCGAAGCGAGGAAGGAGAGGAACAGGGCGCTGGAGGCTGAATGCCTCCAGCGACTGACAAGGAAACCACCTGTGGGCTGTCGCAGGGACCTGGCCGTCGTCATGAGCCTGTCGCTGTGTCAGCGGTCGCACCCGACCCGTTTCGTGGCTGGGGCCGGCATCGTTCGGCGCACATCCGCGCACAAAAGGAACCCGTTGTTTCACCGGCGGGCACCGGAATCGAACACCGTCGTCCCCGAAGGGTCTCCTGGCGCTTCGCACGCAAGGCGCCAGGAGACCCTTCGGATCGGACGTAGAAATCGCAGATCAACAGGCTGCGTTTACGCAACCGGGCAGGAAAACACCTTCATCCCTTCCGGCGACACGAACCGCTGGAGGGGAACATGCCTTTGCAGAAGGCGGAGACATGCTCGGGATACCCCGCCTTTGGCGGGGCAATGCCTGACAACCGCTGGAAATCGCGGTATGGGCAGGACGTGTCTGACGTCAGGACGTCTTGCGGGGTGCGCGCCGCTTGCGGGCGGCCGGACGCTTGCCACCGGACGATTCGATCGCCACGGTGCCCTTGCAGTCGGGGTAACGGCTACATGACCAGAAGACGCCGGTCTTGCCGGTGCGCTGCCGGGTCGCGGCGCCGCACACAGGACAAGCCGGTCCCTCGGGAACCTTGATGGACAAGCTGGTACTTCCGTATTGCCGAACTAACTGCGTGATCCAGATGGATTGTTTTTCGATGAACGTGTCCAGCGTCATCTGGCCAGCTTCAATCATGTCCAGGGCCTGTTCCCACACAGCGGTCGTACCCGGATCGGCAATGGCGGACGGCACAGAGTCAATGAGCGTAAACGCGGCATCCGAAGCGCGAATGGAACGGCCTTTCTTGACCAGATAGCTCCGGCCGAGCAAGCCGTTGATGATGCTGGCGCGCGTGGCTTCGGTGCCGATGCCCGTCGTCTCCTTGAGTTTCTGCTTCAGCCGCGGGTCGGTCACCAGTTTGGCGACGCCTTTCATGGCCTTGATCAATTCGCCCTGGGTATAGGGCTTGGGCGGCATCGTTTTCAGCGCCTTCAACTCGACCTGCTCGACACCGCAGCGGGTGCCGTTGCTCAGAGGCGGCAGGATCTGGCTCCGCTGAGCGGGTTCGTCGTCCTTGCCGTCTTGTGTCTCGGGTTCGCTGTTGATCAGCGCGAGCCGCCAGCCCGGAACGATCACCTGTTTGCCGTTCGCCTGCAGCGATTGGCCGTTCGCCGACAATCGCGCGACCGTCCGATCGAACTCGTGGTGGGGCATGAACTGCGCAATGAAGTGCGCGCGGATCAGTCCATAGACCGCCCGTTCCTTCTCCGACATGGCCGAAAGATTGCTGGGCTCCAGCGTCGGGATGATGCCGTGGTGCGCCGTCACTTTCGCGTCGTTCCAGGCGCGTGAACGCTGATTTCTATCGAGCCGGTCGATCAACGGGCGCAGGCTGGGATCGGTGGCGACAATTGCGTCGAGCACTGCCGGCACTTCAGCAAACATGCTTTCCGGCAGATAGCCGGAGTCGCTGCGCGGATAGGTCGTCGCCTTATGCGTCTCGTACAAGGCCTGGGCAATGTCCAGCGTTTCCTGGACATCGAGGCCGAACTGCCTGGAGCATGTTTCCTGCAGCGTGCCGAGATCGAACGGCAGTGGCGGTGCTTCGCGCACGCGCTCGGTTTCCACCGATTGCACCAGCGCCTCGCGGCCATCGCGTATCTGATCTGCCGCATGCAATGCCACGGATTGTTGCAGGCATCTTCCAGCTTCATCGCTGGCACCTTCGGGTGGCACCCAACTGGCGGAGAATGAATGACCCGAATGGGACAACTGCACTTCGACAGCCCAGAACGGCACGGAAACAAAACGCGCAATCTCGCGATCGCGGTCGACAACCAGCTTCAGCGTCGGGGTCTGCACACGGCCGACCGACAGCACGCCCTGATAGCCGGCCTGCCGGCCGAGCACGGTGAACAGGCGGCTGAGGTTCATGCCGATCAGCCAGTCCGCACGCGAACGGGCGAGCGCCGAGTAGTACATCGGCAATGTCTCGCTCGACGGTTTCAGGGCGTCCAGCGCCTTACGGATGGACGCATCGTTGAGCGCCGACAACCAGAGCCGCTGAATGGAGCCACGGTAGCCGCACAGGTCGATGATCTCGCGGGCGATCATCTCGCCCTCACGGTCCGCGTCGGTTGCAATCACCAGTTCGGTGGCTTGTCCGATCAGCTGTTTGACCGCTTTGAATTGCGTGGCAGTCGAGGACTTGACCTCGTTGCGCCAGCGCTCTGGAAGAATCGGAAGCTGTTCGATGGACCAGCGCTTGTACTGCTCCCCGTACGCTTCCGGTGGCGCCGCTTCGACCAGATGGCCGATGCACCAGGTCACGACGATACCGGGTCCGTTGTAGCAGCCGTTACCACGCTGCCTGGCGCCCAGCACTCGGGCGATGTCCTTTCCTTGCGAAGGCTTCTCGCACAGATACAGTCGCATGCAGCCTCCCCGGAAATGGCATGGTGATCGTCGAATGAGCACCAGAATGCCGGGGAGATCAGCGGCAGGCAGCAAACAAGGTGGACTACATGCTGACCGGCTTTTTGCACGCCCGGAGCATCGTTGCGGCAGTGAGTAACGATCGTGGGAAAGGGATGATGTACTGAGGCTTAGCCATCGGTGCGCGCGGAACTCAGTGGAATCCAGTGGACTTCGCCATCAGGGATTGGCCCGAACGTGGCTGCTGCAGGTGCAGGCGGTAATCATCGCTGGGTAGGCGTACTGGCGCATTGAGGGCGCATGTTGATTGCTACAGTCGCCCCGCAAGACGTGTAACCTGCTGCGCGAACAGCAAAGATTGAGGGCGGCTGGGGATGGCGCAGCCGCCCTCGGTGCTGCCTATTCTTACGCCTTACCCTGCTTCGGTTCCTTCTGTCCCCTGGTCTCCTTCGGCTTCGTCTCCGCTTCGCCCTCGATCTCCTGTGGCTTCGCGCCGAGCGTCACGGCCTCGACCCGATAGGGAAGGATGCCGATCCGCCGGGCCTCGATCTTGAAGGTGACGCGCTCGTTTTCGTCCGCATCCTCCCACTCGTCGCGAACGGCGCGTCCTTCGACCAGAACGCGCATGCCCTTCTGGTACAGGCCCTTCCAGTGCTCGGCGTCGCGGTGCCAGATTTCCACAGGGGCCCAGAAGCCGCCGCGATCCTCGAAACCATCCTTGGTGGGCACCGGGTTATCGAAGTAGACATTCAGGCGCAGCAGCCTGCGCGGTTCGTCGTTCCCGTTCGGAAACTCCCGATAGTCCGGCGCAGAACCGATGTTGCCTTCGCCGTAGTAGTGCGTGCTCATAGTGAAAACTCCTTGCTGGTGGGAAATACCTGAACCGATGGGCATCAGTGCAGGCGCTGCTGGTCGATGAACGACCGGTTCAATTCGCAGCCGATGAAATGCCGTTGCAGGCGTAGTGCTGCCACGGCGGTCGTGCCGCTGCCCATGAATGGATCGAGTACGGTGTCGCCAGCGCGAGAGCCGGCGAGAATGCACGGCGTCACGAGGGTGTCGGGGAACACAGCGAAATGGCCCCCGCGGAATGGCTTGCTCGCGATGGTCCAGACATCGCGCCTGTTGCGGGTGCTGCGCGCGCCGATCTTGTGCAGGCTACCGCGCAGATTGGCGTTGCCGCTGGAAGCGCGTTCGCCAGGCGGTGCGCTGACAGGGCGGATGTTTCCGGGGCCGCGAGGATCGGTAGAGGGTTCGCGGATCGCGTCCTGATCGAAGTAGTAGTGGCGATTCTTGGCGAGCAGGAACAGATATTCATGCGAGCGGGTGCAACGGTCTGCCACGCTTTCAGGCATCGGATTGGGCTTGGCCCACACAATGTCCTGGCGCAGATACCAGCCATCCCTGCGCAAGGCGAAAGCAAGCGCCCAGGGAATGCCCATCATGTCCTTGGGTTTGAGCCCATCCCCGGTTCGCATGCCGCCGGCGGCCTGTTGGGCAGCAGCGTGTTTGGGGCCTCCGCGGGTGCTCGGCGCCTGCCATGTCCGGGTTGCGGCGTAGGTATCCCCGATGACGACCCACAACGTGCCGTCATCGGCGAGCACCTGGCGAACCGCGCGGAACACGTCTACCAGATCGCGGATGTATTTCCGAACGGTGATCTGCCGTCCGATCTCCAGGCGCTTGTCCGGATGTCCTGCGGGCAGGTAGCTGCGAAGGCCGAAGTACGGAGGACTGGTCACGCACATCTGCACCCGTACGCCGTCCTGGTACATCCGTTTCAACAACTGGCGGCAATCGCCGGCATGGGTGCGATCGAGCCAGCGACCCGCATCATTGACAGGCCTGCTCATGACGATGACCCGCCATTCGATGGACCAGTTCCGGTCCCGCCGGCGGCGCGGCGTTGGTGAGCCGCCTGCGCCGATACCAACTTGCTGGCGCATTCCACCCCCTGCCGGGCAATGGTGTGGCACAGGCTGATCTGCATGTTCAGCACGATGCGCTGCTGTTCCAGCGCAAGGAGGTCGTCAATCAGGCCGATCGGCGTGGCGGGGCTGGCAATCAGTCCTTCCCACAGCGCCACGCCCATGCTGGAACGGTCGAGGTTGCGCCAGCGAAGAAAGGTTGTCCCTGCGCCAGTGGTCTGCTGGGCCAGTTGAACGGGCAGCAGGTTGAAGGGATGGCTGCGGGCCTGCGCCAGCACCTTGCGCTGCGCCAATCCAATCAGGTCGTCCCGCAGCGCTTCGCACTGGCTGGCCCAGGTCGCAAGCTCCCCATTACCTTTAAAGGGTCTTAAAAGGCCTTTTAGGTAGGCTGCGTGTTCCAGCTTCTGGAAGTCAGCCTGTTCCAGCGCCTCAAAGCGGCTTGGCGCGTTCATGCTGATGCATCCTCTTCGTCCGAAGACGCGGATGCTTCACCCTCGGCTTCGTCATCGGAATCGGCTGGCGCAGTCTGGTCGGCGTCACTGGCCGGCACGACAGCCGATGTACCGGACCGGCTGGTCGCTGAGGCCGGTGGCGAACGCCGGATAAGCGGCGGCGCGAAGCGGGAGCGGCGTTCGCCTTCGAGAACGTCCTGCGGCAGTTCGCCATATTTCTCCACGGCTGCACGTGCTGCGGCGTTGTTGGCTGCGAAGTCGTCGCGCTTCGTGCCGGAGTAGCGATACTGCTGCGCCAGGCTGAACAGACTGCGCAGGGAATGCGCGCCTTCGCCCAGCCAGCGTTCGAGCGTGCTGCGGTCGATCAGGGCCGTGTGATGCGCCAGGATCAAACGCCGGGCAAGATCGTCATAGTCGGCCAGGAGGTACACGGCCATGAAGCCGAGCTGCGAGGAAACAAACAGCGGCAACTTGACCGGCTGGACATTGAGGTTTTCGCCAAGGCTGAGCGCCTGCGGGATGTCGGCGAGCGCCTGGTCCACCTGCTCGCGCAGGGTCTGAAGCTGCTCCTTGGTCGTGCTGAGCTTGTCTTCGATGCGCAGCATCCACCAGTCCGAATAGGGATCGTCCTGCTCGGCTCCGCGCTTCAGCTTGTTCATGATGGCGACAAAGCCGTTGAGGCCGATGATGCCGGGCTTGCCTTCGGATGGTGTACGCCCGTGCCAGATGCGCGAGGCATGATGGGTGTGCAGCGTCAGCGACATCGCGCTGCGCAGGGACCCCAGGTTCAATTGCAGAGATTCTGTTTCGTTGGCCATGTTGACGACTCCCGGTGTTGGAACGAGAGGTCAGCATCGCCATTGGCCGGAAGGCCGTCAGTCATCAAACCGCACCGGAGCAGCGCCTGTTTGTGAGCAGGCGGCGAGATGGCTGGCCCGGTATCGGAACCGGGAATCTATTCGTGGGAGCGAGGTTCACGAAATCTACCCGGATCGGGAAGGCAGGCTGTTCTTCTATATCAGTGGTATAGGCGCCCACGGCCTTCGGTGGACACCCGAATTACCTGTTGGGCCGGCGCATAGCTATCCAGGGCCGGAAGGCTGTGTGTTGCGCTATACCCGGGGTATAGGCGTCCACGGCTCTCAGTGGACTTTCAGCCTCGTCAGCCAGGGCAAAGATCTGGATGCAATGGCTGGAAGGCTGTGTGTTGCGCTATACCCAAGGTATAGGCGTCCATGGCTCTCGGTGGACGCTCAGCCCGTCAACCACGATAAGCGCTTTATCACCCGTGGCTGGAAGGCTTCATGTTTCGCTATACCCGGGGTATAGGCGACTATGGAACTGGGTGGAATCTCTCGTCATGGTCGATGGCGGCGAATTGCCTGACATCGCCACGACTATTCGTCGATAGAGGCGAGTTCTACGACAAGCGAAGCATCGAGCGTAGCCGGGCGATGTGAGCCTGAGCGACTTCCGGATCTACAGGTTGCCGTGGTTCCTGGGGCGGTGTGGCCGTTTTATCGGGCAGCGTCCTCTGTCCAGCCCAAGCACGGAACTCACCGCGCATGGCTTTCTGGATAATGCCAAACAGGTAACCGGCCGGATTGCGCACGGTGCTCGCTCGGCAGCGTGCATCCCACTCATCGAGAACAGCCTGATGCAGGTCGGGATCAACCGGCTGCAACGCGGCCAATGCACCCGATTGCTGTTCTGCCTTGAGCGACATGAAGCGCTCGGGAAGGCGAAGCATGCCCAACCCGCGCGGTACTGTACGTACTTCTTTTATTTCTTTTTCTTTACGTACTGTACTATCGGTCTTCGGATTCCGAAGTGAGCCGGTTTTCCGGGGTTTTTCGCCCACTTCGGATTCCGAAGAAGGTGCGTCACGATTCCGAAGAAGGCCGTTTTCTCCGTCTTCGGATTCGTAATTATCCACAGGCTGTGGATAAGTCGCGGACTTCGTCCATCCTTGTGCTGCCAGACGCTGCGATATCACCTGCAGCCGGCTCGGCAGTTCCCTGCCGCTGAGCAGCGGGTCATCGTTCATTTCCTTGAGCGTGTGGACGCCGACGCGTTGGATGGATTTGCTGGCATGCGCCAGTGACTGGCTGACCAGCCCCAGATAATCGGCGTCGAGCTGAATGGCTTCGTAGGGAGTGAGTGGCTCGTCATGCAGGACATAAAGGTTGCCCTGGATGCGCCCTGTCCTGGGGTCACGCCGGCATCGTACCAGGCTTATCCAGCGTGTGAGGCGTAGCAGAGTCAGCGCGCGTGCCACGGTTTCATGCGAGGCTCGGGTGGCGCACGGCATAGAGGCCAGCCAGGGGGCAAGCTGGTCGTAGGTCGGGAGAGCCGTGATGCCATCGTCGTTGAGCAACAACCGGAACACTTGCCAGGCGTTGCGTTCCAGCGGCGTCAGGCGATTGTCCGTGAGCAAGGCGCGAGGCACGGAGTCATGGCGATTGCCGCTGAAAATGAAACCGTCAGTCTGGCGCGATGGGGCTGTCTGGGCCGGTGCGGGCTGCGGTTGCTGAACCTGCATTCGCTGAAGCGCCTGATCGAAAAGGTCGCCCAGCGATACGGGACCGCTTGATCGGCGTGAGCGGTCCATGCTCAAACCAGCCCTTCATCGATCCACCTGCCGATGGCGCTCCAGATGACTGAGATGGGCAGATTCATGCTTTCGGCAAGGTCTGCGGCAATGTCGAGCATCGCCGTTTCGTTGGTCAGCGCCACACCGCGCTCTTTGACGGTTTCCGACCAGCGGTTCCATAGATCGCAATCCTGCTCTTCTGTCAGGACAGGGTGACGCCCCTTGCGTTTCGGCAGGCCAATGATACTGCGGCGCAAGGCGATCTCCTGGTGGGTCAGGCCGAAGAACTTGCTGATGAGTTCCGTACTGGCGCCCAGGCGCAGCAACCTGTCGATCCTGACCACCTCCTGGCTCACGTCCTCGGCCTGATGCAGCAGGCGTTGCACGACATCGCGATTGACCGTTACGCAGCACCAGGAGACCAGGGCATTGGCCAGCACGCTGGCCAATGCGGGATGTTTAAGTGCATCGAGATCCGCGTCGTCAAATCCCATGGACTTGGCGCGGCGCAACTGACCGTTGCGCAAATCGTGGAGCGCCTGCGCGATTACTGCCTGATTGAGAGGATGAGGATTCGACATGGCGCCTCCCCTCATGACCCAGGCATGGCGCTATCGCCATCCATGGTGCCTGCCTCAATCTCCAGCAGTCGACGCGAGAGCCGCACCAGCCGGAACAGTTTCACCAGGCCGTTGTCGGTCAGGACATGGGACTGGCCCCGAGAGGGGGTAGCCCGCTGTGCCATCCCCAGCAGCAGGACGGCCAAATCTCCTGCCAATTGCGAAGTGTCGATACGCGCAGGGGAGGCACTGGCCGACAGATAAGGCGCGCTCAGGACGTGCAGCAGCGTCAGGGTTGCACCGGGGAGCGCCATTGCGCCGGCCGAGTCCATGCGCTCGATATCGGTCGCGCATGAGAAGCCGATACCGTCATCGGACGGGACGATATGGTCTCCCACGCCAGCTTCACTGGCAATTTCCAGTGCGAACTGCGCAATATGCGTACGCAAACGGTTGGGTTCGTCCAGGCCGGGATCGATGTGCCATACATCCGAGATCGGATACAGGCCGCCGACCTGCACGGGGATAGCCTGAAGGACGTTGCTTTCGAAGTCGTTGTGCGCCTCTCCAGTGTGGTCGGCAATCAGGCGCTGGATCGACTGGAGGCGATCGGTCGTTGGAGCAGGCGAGATAATGTGCTCCTGAAGCAGCGCAGACCGCTGGCTTTCATCGTCCGGCTGATCGTCAGATGCAGGAGGCTGCATCGGGGAAGGCTTCGTCTGCAGGCTGGACTCTGATGCCGCGACTGGCGTCTCACGCTGCGGTGGCGTCGAGGGTGTGGGCGGGGAAAGTTGCGCAGGCGCGGTCTGCGGTAATGTCGCCACGGCAGGCGTGGCCGGTGGTGCCGCGGCGGGTTCACTGGTCAAAACTTGCCAGCGCTTCTCGGAGTCGACGATTTCGAGAGCGAGCGTGTCATACACCACACCGAGCAGGTCGGCCATCTGGCCGATCAGTTCGTCCTGAACGCGCTGGATGTTGAAGTTGCCGGGCGTCCCATCGAAGACGGCAAGAACGTCCTGGAACAGTGTGGCGAAATCAACATCCACCTGTTTGGTCGCGGCGCGTGCCTCCCAGATCCTGGCGCCGGCCCGGCGCAAGCCGGTCAGTTGCTCGACCTGATGGCGGCCCAGCCCTCCGTAGAGGACGTTCGGGATTGCCGGCAGCAGGTACTGGATGGCCTCCTGCATGCGGCTGATATGCGGCTGTGGAACAGGATAGCCGTCGGCTTTGAGACGCCGGGCAAGCTCCGATTGCGACAGCGACTTACCGTCTTCCTGCTCGTAGAGTTCACGAACTTTTTCCACGCCGAGCGCGCGTTCGATGAACGACAGACTGCCATGCAATTCGTTCTCTGCGAGGTGCCCAGTTAGGGCGACAATCTCGCCGCGCTCAGGCCAGGGGCGGAACAGGCAACCGATACGGAAGAAGCGTTCATCCCTGGTCTCGGTCCACAATTCGCGCAGTATGGCCAGCCTGGTGTTGCCTCCATTGCGAATGATGTAGTGGGCTGAACCAGGCCTGCGGGTGATCGGCGGTGGTGCGTCCAGGCCGCGTTCGCGGATCGAGGCCTTGATTTCGTCATAGAGCGGGTTGCGGGTAAGGCGCGGGTCAAGCTCGTACGGACGCAACTCATCAAGCGTTACGACCATCGGGGTATCCGAGACCGGATCGGTCAGTGCGCCGGCCACCGGGCCAGCGCGGCCGAAGCCATCGCTCATCAGCTTCGCCGCCATTTCCTGTTCGGAGATATCAGCCATGGCCGGTCTCCTTTCCATAAGGACGGGCTTCGGCGCTCTGGCGGTTCGCGCGGCGCAACATTGCGCGGGCGTTGCGCCCGGCGCGGTGATCGCTGGCTGTCGAGCTCGTGAATATCGGCGGCAATCCCGGCTTTATGAACTTGAGGTGCCCGCCCGACGTGCGCGAAACAGCCCAGCCTTCGCTCAATGCAAATTCAATAAGAGGCAGGAGTTGCTTGTGGCCTCGCGCAAGCTCATGGGCGTTCGACATGAGAATGCCTCCTCCCGATCTTGCCGGTGACCAAGTTGAAACGCTCACGCCATTGCGGGCATAACTCGGTGGCCAGGGAGCGGATGATGTCGAGTGCGGCAGGGGCGAGCCTGCCTGTCGGGCGCCGGTGTTCGACACGGTGAGCCGGAAGACTCTGCGTTGCCGCACGTGGAAATGCCTCTATCGCGGGGACTTCGGTCTCAAGAACCTGGACGCCTGTTTGCTCACGGAAGATCATCCGCAATGTCTGCCGGATCAGGCGGGCATTGGATGACACGGCGGGCACCCGGTTGATCAGCAACTGCAAGGGCGGTGGCTCAATGCCGAGATGGCGATACGGGCCGATATCCTGGATGAGTTGCACGGTGCCACGACGCATTTCGCGAGCGGCAAGGATTTCGGGCGTGATCGGCGAAACCGCGGACCCGGATGCCAGTACCGCCATTTCGAGAAGCACGCTGCGGGAACCCTGGGTGTCGATCAAAACCAGGTCGTAGTGCGGCTCGAACGCCGGCAAGAGGTTTCGCAGCCTCAACCGGCTATCAGGGGCATGCAACAGCAGCGTATTCAATTGCCGGTGCTGGTCGTTGGACAGAACTATGTCCAGGCGCTCGACCGCCGTGCGCGAAGCCAGCTGCGCGATGTCGCGCTCATTGAAGGCCAGCAACTCATAGACGCCGCCGGGCGCGCGGTCAGCCAATTCGTAGTACGACGAGAGCGTGGGCTGTATGTCGAGATCGAGAAGCAGCACCCGCAGCCCCGCGTCGGCGATGAAGCCACCGAGGTTTGCGGCGATCGTCGTCTTGCCAACGCCGCCTTTGGTAGAGATGACGGAAATCACCTGCATGACGTGCTCCTCTTCGTGAAGGAAATGGGGAGCAGGGTCAGACGCGCTCTTTAAGGCGGTCGGTGATCCATTGGTCGATCTCGGCAGAGTCCCAGCCCACAGCGCGAACGCCAAGTCGCATGGCCTTGGGAAACTTGCCCTCTTTCATGAGGCTGTAGATGTGGGCGCGTTTGAAGCCCGTCTTTGCCTCAACTTCTGCACGGCGCAGTATGCGCCGCTCCGGTGCCGGAGCGGGGTTCTGTTGAAACATGATGGTCACTCCTTGATGCTCGGTGGATCTTCTTGGGTCTGAACCGCATTAGAAGAGCGTCACCGTCAGAACACATCAATCAATAGGATCGTGCTGACCACCGCATTCATGGGTTGCAATTAACCTGGTGCTGTTTCAGAACTCATCGCTGTCAACTCGATCCTTGGAAATGCCAATATTCGGAATTCAGCCGACTTGATAAAGTGCAGGAACAGCCGATACCTCTCTGCCTATTCAATGTGCAGACAGGTGGTGTCGGTTTTCGTCGTTCGGACGACCAAAAATGTCCGACGAATTTTGCTGAAAGGCATTGACATGTGGCTGCTATGCCGCGGTCGCCAGAAACGCTCGGCTCATGTCATCGAGCAGCAAGATGACCCGCCCGTTGCTGTGGGCGAGAGCGACTTTTTTTGTCGTTGAGCCGACAAAAAAGCATGGCGCCAGTGACGATGCCATGCGTTATGGTGCCGACATGAGCATCAGCCGGCCGATGTTTTGCCGATTTCCTGCGCTCGCTTTATGAAGTGCTCCAGCTCTATGGAGGCCGGCTTCTCTGGCACCACAATGAACGTCGCTGTATTGGGAACCTCGTCCACGACCTGCCTGATGATGACATCGGGATGACTGTAGAGCGCGATCTGCGACTCTAGGCCGATCCCAATGCCATAGCCTGCGGCGACGAGCATTATCATCGGCTCATGCCCTGAAACATACTCGGCAACTGAGGGTGAGGGCAATGCGCCATCATTGAACCAGCGACGAATGACATTATGGCCGCCCGCGCACCGCTCCGGATGGCAAAGGATCAGTGGATAGCGGAGAGCTTCGGCCAGAGGGATCTTGTCGAAGGCAAGCAACGGATGGTGGGTGGGGATGGCGATCGCGGGGCGCTCGGCCCAGACCATCTCCTTGACGTATCCATCGGTCGCTTCGCCGTCTACCGTGAAGCCGACATCGATCTGATCATGGCGGAGAGCCTGAAGCATTTCGTTGACCGTCATTTCGGAGATCCGAACTTCGGTGCGAGGTTCCTCCTCTCTGCAGCGTGCGAGCAATTGCGTGAGCCGTGGCTGAGCAAGACTATCGGCAAGGCCGATACGCAGCCGACCGCGGTAGCCCTGCGAGGCTGCGTGAACGCGAGACTTCGCATTGTCCATGAAAGAAAGCATGCGTCGTGCTTCTTCCCGGAACACCTCGCCTGGCCAGGTCAACCGTATCCGCCCCTTGGCGCGGTGGAGAAGCCTGACGCCAAGCTGGTTCTCCAGCTCCTGGATGGCTCGGGACAGTGGCGAGGGTTCGATATGGACCCTGGCTGCGGCGCGAGCAAAGCTCTGCTCTTCGGCGACGATTAAGAAATAGTGCAGGTGGCGTATCCTCATGGTGTGTCTTCCTTTTGTTGTTGGAATGGTTCTCCGACAGCGGACAGAACGCTGCAATTCGAGCTTGAAAACGAACCGGAAAAGCCACCATGCTGAGAAGGTTTCCCATGTTGGATGCTTCCATCATTGACGCCCGACTGTTCCTCATGCCTGCGCATAGGACCAACGAATCGGCCTGCCTCACGAAGGTACGACAGTTGACCACAGTTGCCAGGTGGCGCAGGTTCGTGTGCCGACCGCCGGCCGAACACTGATGTGGTGTTCGCGATCAGAAATAGCTCGTGCAGACAGAGTGCTTCGTACGAGCCCTGCGCTGCGATCCGCAGCGTCGCCCATGAGGCGAAGAGGGCTGTCGTTCTGCCTGGCTTGTACAAAGCCGGGTCTGGTTATATGAGCGTAGCGCGAACGGTCTGTTCCGGTACGATCGTGAGGACTAGGGGGCAGAGGTCATGCGAGCCCCAGATGTTGATGGACGTCAGCAGCCTAGGGTGGAAAAAAATTTGGCATAACACTTGCCATCGCGAAAGAATAAGTCCATAATCATGTCCATTCCTGTTGCGGGAAAAACGAAAACTCTTTTCTAATCAAAGAGTTACGGACAAGGTTCTAGTCCCATCACCCGCTCCAGCATCATCATCCAGGGAACTCCAGGCTCGTCCAGCGAACGTTGTAAGTGGTTGATTTTGGGAAGATTTTCCAAAATTTAGCGTCCACTGGCATCCATGGAAATCCACCGCAAGCGCCGTCGAATGTGTACATTGGAATAGGAACGGCTCGGCTTAGGATTGTTGATGGGATAGCGCAAGCGAGGACGCCAAGCTCGCACCAACTCACTGGAGTTGGAACCATGGCACTTTCCGAATTTGCATGCCGCAAGGCACGGCCCACCGCCAAGAAGCGCACGCTGGCCGATGACCTCGGTCTCTCCTTGCTGATCCCCGTACACGGCCGCAAGGCTTGGCATTTTCGCTTTCGTTGGGGCGGGGGCGCCCAGATGATGACGGCGATGTTGAACGCTGACGTGGAAAAGTTTCAGTCGCGACGTGCGACTGCACGAAACTCTGCATGGGCCACGAAAGCTCCCGCCGTCAGAGCAATATCGGCCCCTGCAATACCAGCCCTGCGCGCTGCTTCCTGCCACACATCGACCGCTGCCGCCACTTCCTCCACCACCTGCCGGGCAGGGCCGTCGCCAAGTCCGTAGAACGCCGCCGTGCCGAGAACCATCTGCAGATTCGGCCGATTGTCGACGTCGTCGATGTTCAGGACATGCTCCGCTTTGTCGATGTTCGGGTTGACGTCAAACGCTGGCGCGAGGCGCCACCCTGTCTTGCCAAGCACGAAGCCGTGGTTGCGCAGGTGATCGTCTCGGTTGCCGATCGCGACGTTGAATGCCATGCGACGGAAAAGTTGTGCCAGGTCTGCGTCTGCATGTTCCGCATCGCCCTGGGCCCGGATGAACTGCGCCAGTTCCAGGTAGCTCGTGCCTTCGCTCTGCGTCTTGCGCAGCAGCGTCATCGCCGAGGCGTAGAAGCGCCGGGCGCCATGTGTGCGATCGAACCTTTGCACGCAGAAGGTGTGGAAGTCGTTGCCCAGCCTGATCAGTCTTGCGGGGGGCACATCCACGCCAGCCTTCCGGGCCAGTTGATGAGCAACGTACTCCCAGGCTCCAACGTCCCGGTCGTCATCACGGGCGGGGAACTTGGCGATCCAGAGCGAGCCGTCGGCTTCGGTGAAGTTGGCCTTCGGCCTGGCCCCGCCCAGCGAGGCACCCGGCGCGACAAGTACCGCCAGCCACCTGCGCAGGGCATCGAGGTCGTCGATGCGCCGGTTGCTGAGCTGATAGGCCACCGCTTCCAGTTCGCGCAAGGTCGTCACTGGCGGAGCCGCCATCTTCTCGTCACCAAGGAAGGTTTCCGTGCCCGGCCGACGAAAGCGCAATGCGCCCTGGCGGGTCTGGTCCTGCACACCAACCAGGAAGTCCCAGGCGTAGAGCGTGCGGGGCGGCCGCTTCTCGTCCTTGGCCAGCAATGCCTCACGGCGCTTCATTAGCGTTTGGCCCCAGCGGTCAGGCGATGAGTCCAGGAAGATCCCGAAGTTGCCCAGTTCCGGCTTCGGAAAGAAGGGGTGCTCGTCCAGGGAGAGGCCGGGGTCCAGCGCAAAGGCGCGAGGGTCTTTGAGCCAGTCCCGTTCGTAGTGAAAGCGGATCTGGCCACGGTCATGAGCCAGCGTGCCGACCAGACATGGAGGGCCGAGGTCATCGTCCAGCCAGACTTCCAGGGCGCTGTCCTGCTGCTTGCTCATTCAGACCCCTCGCGGTTCCGGGCCGACGAAGGGCTAGCGACCTTTCGGCGCCTGGCATCGGGTGATGGCTCCAACGCCAGATCCTGCAATTTGCGCCCGATCCGGTCGTCGGCAGCCAGCAGATTGAGATCGCCTTCAAGGCCTAGTACAGCCAGTACCCTGACATAGGTGCCCAGGGTCGCGCCCGGGGCGCCTGCCTCGACCTTGTACACGGTGGTCCTGGAAATCCCCGCGCGTTGTGCCACTACCGCGCTGCTCAGCTTGCGCCTCTTGCGCGCAAGACGCAGCCGTTCACCCAGCTCGGAGAGCAGGCGCTGCTCTTGGGGAAAGACAACAGGTGGTTTGCGAGGCATGTTTTCTATTATGGACAAAAAAATCAAATTTTGTCCATAATAGGGAAATTTATAGCCTATAGCAAGAGTTCGCCAACAGATGTCAAATGGTACGGAATCAAGCCTATCGCTGCTCTGTGGGCAGGGATAACCAAGCATGAATCAATAGGCGATGTGCAGGATTCGATTCCCGTCGCCCGCTCATTTTGAGCATCACATCTACCTTGTGATTCTGAGAGGTTTCCTAAGTTTTTGACCTTATTTCTCGTGTGTGCTTCGCTGGCAATCAGTGATATCTGCCCACAGCCTACCCATAATTAGGTATGACCTCCGTCCCGTCTGAGACTCGCGCGCAAGCAGAGGCAGCAAGCCGCTCGGCTCGCAGGTCCAGCGGCTCAGTGGTTAGCCAGAGCGCGTCGATACGGAGCATCTCAGCCACTCGCCTGGCTTGGTTCAACAATAAACGTCTTCATTCGTCGATTGGCTATATGCTACCGAGCGAGGTTGAACAAACAGCGACAGCCCGTCTCGCGAGCCTGTCCACGAGGTTGTTTTTCTTTAATCAAGCAGCCTCCTTGATACCTGGGGTGGTTCAAACTGGTGAAATACGGACAGCAGGCCGGAAAATTACCGTATACAAGAATATGAAACCGCGCCTGCGCTTTGGAGATGAGCAGGGGCGGTTATTCGATGCTCTCTATCAAGCACGGTTTTTGAATAAAAAAATCAGATTGGTTTCGGGGTTTTCCACATGCTGCAATAGCGCCCGGAGTCAGGGCTTCATGGCGTGCCCATCATGTTGGGGTATGGTCGCCGAATAGTAATGGCGATCAATCCGTGGAAATTCACTCTCCATCCTGCATTCAATAGAGCGCTAGTTTCGTTGTTTTCAACGTCGTGCCGCGCCAAGCCGGAAGGCCACTGGGACCGGACGATTCATTCAGGAGGGCGTTCAGTGAAAAGGCCCGTTTTTGGAAGAGTAGTATCGGCGCTTATCTTTCTGGCTGTCTTTTTTTCATTCAGCGTCAATGCGTCGGTCTTTGGCGATGGCGAGCGCAACGACTTCGGCAGAGATTGGATAGCCTACTTACTGGACGTCGAGGCATCAGAATATATGCTCGCACCAACCGACTGGGAGCTGTTCCCTAGCGAAGGAATCACGCTTAATACATGATAGCAATGATCGCTCCTTGATTGCGATGCGCCGCAACGCCTGTGGCGCATCGCTGCCTGGTTCCAGACACGCTAGGCGGTTTGCCCGATGCTGTACACGGCGTGAACAGGTTCTGCGGGATCGCGTGCAAGTCCTGTCCAGATCCGTGCTTTTCAAAATGCCGCAACAGCGTCCGGCGTCTGGGTTTCATGGCGTGCCCATCATGTTGGGACATGGTCGCCGAATAGTAATGGCGATCGATCCGTGGAATTTCACTCTCCATCCTGCATTCAATAGAGCGCTACTTTCGTGACTCTCAATATCGTGCCACGCCACGGCGGAAAGCCGTCGTGATCGGATGATTCATCCAGGAGGTGTTCAGTGAAAAAGCTCGCTTTTGGAAAAGCAGTTTCATCTCTTTTTTTTATGGCTGTCTTTTTTTCATCGAGCGTCAATGCGGAGGTCTATGCGCATCCTGCTGGATACACTTGGTTGACAGAATTCGTGGCGAGGGTTTTCTTTAATCACGGTGAAAAACCTGAAGCATTGTCGGCCGACGCAGGATTGCTGCAGGACGAAGAGATTTCATTAGATACGTGGCGGTAATGATCACCCCTTGATTGCGATGCGCCGCAACGCTTGCGGCGCATCGCTGCCTGGTTCCAAACAGCTAGGCGGTATTTCCCGATGCAATCACGGCGTGCACAGGTTCTGCAGAATCGCGTGCAAGTCCTGTCCAGAACCCGCTTCGCTTCCACCCGTCATTTGGCAGCCGTCCTGGCTGAGCGCGACGGGGCCGCTGTTCTTGCCGCCGGGCAGGGTGCCCAGGTCCACGGAACCGCCGCCCGGTGTCCACTTGAAGGCGCGTTTGGTGCCGTCGGTCATTTCACTGGTGCCCACGACATTGTCGTTGTCGCCGATGTCCACTACCGTCGCATGCTGGGCGCCGGCGGGCGGGGCGATATCCGTTCGTATATTGGTCGTGGTATCCCAATGGAAGGGAATGGCGTCGCCATTGGTGTTGGGGTAATGACCGATGACGTGGCCATTGGCGTTCAGCGTCCTGGCATTGCTGCGCTGCGCGCCCGTGGACAAGACCAGCGGTGCCGATGCCGGATTGCTCCACAGCACCGCATGGCCGCCCTGTGCGCCAAAATCGCATTGGCCCAGGATGCGCGCGTTCACCACCTGGGTCGCGCGGCAATGCAGGGCGTCGGCAGGCAAGGGCAGCGCGGTGGACGCATAGACGCCCAGCAGTCCCGGACCCCACAGCACGGGCTGAGGCCGGCCATTGCTGCCCGGGCAGTTGCCGACGATATTGGGCATCGTCGGATTCTCGGAGTGATCGTCGATATCGGCGGGTACGCAGTTCGTGGCAACCAGGCCCAGCAGGCCGGCAGGCAGGGAGCGAGCTGTGGTCTCGTTGTTGCGCCACATGACGGGCAGCGCTGTATTGTCGGCGTTGAGACTGACGCCGGCGACGGCTCCGCTCTGGCTCAAGGCCGTCACCTTGCTGCGCACACCGCCCACCAGCGCCTGCAATGCCTGCACCGATGTGGGCGCCGTGGCGTTCCAGACCACGCCGGTGTGCAGCGAATTGCTGTTCATGCAATGGCCCACGATTCGGCCGACGTTGGTGATGGCGACCGCCGAACAATTGCGGCCCGCGACCAGATGCGCCAGATCGACCCCGCCGCCGGGCGTCTGGGCGACAAAGCCCGATGCCGAGCCATTGGACTCCACGCAGGCGCCCACCACATAACCGGAATTATTGACATCTATGCCTACGCACTGCGGGCCCGAGGACGCGCCTATATCCTGCATGGGCCCCGCCTGAGCCACGGGAATGGCAAGCAGCAGGCTGCCGGAGATAACCAAAGAAAAACAAGAAACCGAAGCAGTCATGCGTATTCTCCAAGAGGAAACGAACGAGCTGACGATAAAAGACGATTTTCTTGCGGGCAGTGAACAGTCTTGTGAAATCTAGAGACCGCATTCAAGCACGAGATAATATTCGTGCGCCAATGTGTGATTGGTATTGAAAACACCAGCCCAATAGCTCAGGGCTTCTTTGGTGGCCCGGAAGCGCGATTGGAGGCTGAGAGATAGTGGCGGAATTGGCCGGCGGCGATCTGGAATCGGCCTCGGCTCGCGAGGCCTATTCACGCCATCAGGGCATCGAGCGTCCTTCGCAGCGAATAATCGATGGTTTCCCTGGCGAACACTCAGCCTTGCATCCCATCCACATAGTGCCCATGCTCCAGCGACGCGCAGCTGAACCGCAGTATGAACCTCGGCCTCTTCTGCTCGTCCCGCCTGGGCACGAAGTGTCCCGCGCCCGTTGCCCAGTCATAGGCGCTCAGGTTCAGCGGCATTCTCGTCAGCACGCCCGACACGGACCGGCTTCTGATCCATTCCTCGGCGAGCGCCTTATCGTCAAAGACCGCGGAGCAGAATTGGGCTGATTCGCCGGTGAAAACCCAGATCCATTTCTGTTGGTGATGTTCGTTGATTGGTTGATCTGTTTGCGCTGCCCAGGATGCCTGCGCAGCAGGCGCGGCCCGATTCCCCTATCCGCGCGTCCCGTTCAGTCGCGGCACGCGACATGAAATGACTTCTGCCTGCCAGGGCGGTCCCAGTATCGCTGGTACATGTAAAAGCGATCCATGGCCTACTTCAGGCCATGATTCGGACCGTCGTTGGGTTTCTTTTTCGCCTTGTTCAGATTGACCAGCGTGATGTTGATGCGCCGCTCCGCAATCCAGCCCAGGTCCTGCATGCCGCTGTCGACGACGCTGACGGCGTTCCAGAAGTCTCCCGGGAATTGGAATATCTCGTTCATGTGCAGGACAAAGCCGTGCTGCGTCAGGCATTTGGCCAGGTCGATTTCCACGTTCAGTTCGCTCAATTTGCAGATGCCTGAATCAGCTTGCATCGCTTGAATACCCGGACGAATTCAAGCCTGGGCGGCATGCCGGGCGGACGGCTGCATCCGCGCCGGGGAGGGCCGCCGCGCCGATCCCGATGACGCGGTGGACAAGGCTGGCCGTGAAGGCGCGATCAAGGCAAGGCCGTTTCCTGCAGATAGTGCCACAGCAAGCCCTGGCTCGCCCGCTGCATGATCACGACGGAGCGGCGCGAGGTTTCCACCCCATTCAGCCGATGGGTTTCCCGGTAGCGCATCGCGATGCCGGTTTCATCCTGCCAGACCGGCTGCACCTCGGCCACGGCGATCTCCAGTCCCGGACGCTTGCCGGCAGCGAGCCTGAACATCTGCGTCACCTGGCCCAGCGCGACGACATCGCCCGCCGTGGTGACCATGCTGAACCCGGGCGTGAACATGGGCAGCAGCGCGTCCAGCGCGGCCTGCGAGTCCGTCGGGTGGGTGAAGATGGCATGGATCAGGTCGTGGACCCGATGGATGTTGCGCGTGGCCAGTTCAATGGCTGTGTCCTGCACGATGGCGTTTTCCTGTATTGAAGAATCCCAGTTGCAGCGCGGGCAACAGTCCCATCAACGACGCGATCACGAACGTCAGGTGATAGGCCCGGCTGGCATCCAGGTGGGTGGCGAGGGAATTGAAGATCATCAGGAAGAACGCCGCGCCGACGCTGAACGCCATTTGCCGGTTGATGTTCCAGATGACGCTGGCCTGATGCGTCTGCCGGCCGTCGAAGTCCAGCAGCGCAGTGGTCTGCGCGGTGTTTGCGCCCATGCCGCCGCCCAGTCCCATCAGGCCGTAGGCGGCGACCAGCAGCCAGGTGTCGGTCGCGGCCGTCACGCCGGCCAGCGCGGCCACGCCCAGGCTGTGCAGCGCCATGCTGGCCAGGAACAACGGCCGCATGCCGGCCCGGTTGTACAACCGGCCGCCGGCCATCATGGCCACGAAGGCGCCGCAGGCGTAGACGATCATGAGCGTGCCGGTGGCCCGCGCGCTCATGCCCAGCACGTCCTGCAGATAGAAAATGTTGAGCAGGTTCACGCCGGTGAAGACGCCGGGAATGGCATGATAGATAGCGACCGACAGGCGCAGGCGCGGACTGCCGAGCAGCTTCAGTTCCACGATGGCATGGGTCGATCCGCGATAGTGGACGACATACGCCAAGGCGGATGCCGCGCCCGTCGCCAGACAAATCCAGGCCGGCGTCATGTCCTGGCCGGCGCCATAGAGCGACATGCCGGTCAGCAGGCTGGCCAGCGCGATGCTGATCAGCGCCAGCCCCTTGAGGTCCGGACGCGGCGGACGCTCGGACGGGGTGTCGCGCACCCAGCCCCAGGCCAGCGCCGCGGCGGCCAGCGCCAGCGGAATGTTCGAATGGAAGATCCAGCGCCAGGACCCATGATCCACGATCAGCCCGCCCAGCCACGGCGAGAGCGCGGGCGCGATCAGCGCCACCGCCATGACCAGCGTGGAGATCCGCGCGCGCTCAGGTCCCTGGAACAGATTGAAGGCGGCGGCCTGTCCCACCGGAATCATCAGGCCGCCGGCCATGCCCTGGACGAAGCGCCAGCCGATCAGCTGGCCGAACGTGCCGGCCAGGCCGCAGGCCCAGACCGCCAGCGCGAACGCCAGCATGGATCCGGCCATGAGCCTGCGCGCGCCCCAGCGGCCGGCCAGCCAGGTGCTGACCGGAATGGCCAGCGTCAAGCCCAGCATGTAGGCATTGGCGACCCAGGCGCCGGCCGACACGCCGACGCGGAACTCGGCCGCGATCGTGGGCAGGGCGATCGCGGGCATGAATATATTGATGCAGTCGACAAAGAACCCCATCAGGAACACGGCGGCCAGTCGGTATCGGTACGTCATCTTGCTCACTCCAGGGCCGCAAGCGTAGCGAGCGTGGACGGGCGCCGTCGATATGGATATGCTTGATTCTTTGTTTGATCGGATTGAACAATGACCCGGCCAGCCATGCATACGCTGCTCAATCAGGCGCAGACTTTCCTCGCCGTGGTCGACTTCGGTTCCTACACCAAGGCGGCGGATTTCCTGGGGATCAGCAAGGCCATGGCCAGCCTGCACGTCAAGGCGCTGGAAGAGGCGCTGGCGGTGACACTGCTGGTCCGCAGCACGCGCGCGCTCTCGCTGACCGAGGCGGGCAAGGCGTTCCATGACGAGTTCAAGGACGTCGTGCGCGACATGGAAGGCGCATTTGAAAACATCATGCATCAGGGCCGGCGGATTTCCGGCAAGCTGCGCATCAGCACCACCAGCGAGTATGGCGAGCGGTTCGTCCTGCCGCTGATCCCGGACTTCGTGGCGCAGCATCCGGGCATCTCGGTCTGCTACGACGTCAACGCTTCCCTGAGCGACCTGCTGGCGGAAAAGCTGGATCTGGTGGTGCGCCTGGGCAATCTGGCGGACTCCAGCTTCAGGAGCCGCAAGCTGGCGCAGTACGACATCGTGCTGGTGGCGTCCCAGGCCTTCCTGCGCCAGCATCCCGTCCGGCGGCCGGCGGATCTGGCCGCCGCGCCCTGGATCGCCAACAGCAATCTGTCCCATCCCACGGCCTGGACGCTGCGCAGCGCCAACGGACAGCGCGTGGACATCGCCGGACGGGCTGCCCACCAGTCCAACTCATCGACCGCCATCCGGGCCATGGCGCGGTCCGGGCTGGGCGTGGCGCTGCTACCCGCCTGGTTCGTCGAGGACGACCTGGCGAGCGGCGCGCTGCGGCGGATCCTGCCCGGCCATGCCTTGCCGCAACAACCGATCAACGTGGTATTTCCGAACAGCGGTCATCTGCCGCGCAAGACGCGGGCGTTCATCGATTTTCTGTGCGAGCGCCTGGGCGAGGCTTGAGTGCGCGGAGCGCGCGGCGCCGGCCATGGCCGCGCGGTCAAGGCCCCTTACGGCGCGCAGCCCGTCCCGGCCCGCGCCGCCGGCAGCGGCGTATCCCCCGACGTATTCCCCGCGTACTTGCGGATCCTGTCCGCCAGTTCCGCCGTGGGCCGTTCATAGCCATAGCAATATGGCGGCGTGGGCGCGGCTTCCGGTCGATAGTCCTGCAATACCGGCTTGGCGTCGCCTAGGTACAGATTGTCCTTCAGCCGCAGGAAGGCCTTGTAGTCGCGCGTGTAGCCATTCTGGGCTTTCAGGTTCTGATAGGCGCCCTCGTCCGACGCGCCGTTGTCCAGCGCGCTGCGCCTGGCGGCCTCGGGGATGTAGCGGCAGTAGTTCACCTTGACGCCTTCCACCGTCGGGAAGAACTCCGGCTCCACGCATTGGCGCTTGGCGTCGTTGTTGAAGATGTTGCCCTCGACCAAGGCCTTGGCTTCCAGGCTGAAGCTCATGCCGTAGAAGTCCCAGTTCTCCAGCAGGTTGTTGAATAGATGAAAGGTGCCGAACTGCCCCCGGGGATTGCGCTGCACCGTGTTGAAGAAGTAGTTGTGGTGCAGCGTCACGCGCGCGATCGCGTCGCGGTCGTAGTTCTCGAACAGGTTCTTGGACGTGATGTTGTTGAGCAGCATGACCTTGTTCGAGTTGTGGAACTTGGTCCACGATATCGTCACGTCCGTCGAACCGTTCTTCACGTTGAGCAGCCGGTCCGACATGCGCGACAGGTCCAGGTGATCGACCCAGACGTCGCGGCTGCCGTTGGCCACGTTCACGGCCTGCGTGAGCCGGTTCAGGCGGCCGTCGATGGTCAGATGGGTCAGGATGACGTTCTGGCTGCCATACACGCCCAGGCCGTCGTCGATCAACGCCACGCGCCGGCCGCGTCCGTCGATGGTGGTGTTGGACGGCACGCGCAGCTGCTTGTCCAGCACGATCGTCATGTCGGACGCGAAGCGGATCCAGGTCGGACCTTTCTTGGCCTGCGCCAGCGCGGCGCGCAGCGTTCCCGGGCCTGAATCCTGGTCGGAGGTGACTTCGATGAAGCGTCCGCCCAGCCCGCCCGTGGCCTTGGCGCCGTAGCCTTCGCGCTGTTGCAGCAGCGCGGAGACAAAGGCACAGCGCTCATCGGGGCTGGCGCAGGACTCGCTCGCCAGCGCCGCGCCGCCATGCAGCAGGGCCAGGGCGGGCAGCCAGCGCAGCGCGCGGGCCAGCCGCAACCCGCGCGGTTGCCGGGGCGTCGCCGCCGCGGTGGAATGCATGCGTGATTTCATGGTGACTCACTCCTTAACGCGGCGCGGATCGATCCGCGGCCTGCACATGACGCCAGATGCCGCCGCTCAGGCGCAGGTTCTCCGGCGGACCGGCCACATGCGCGCGCAGATGTTCGAAATAGGCCTGCCGCCAGCGCAGGGCATAGGCGTCGGCGTCCTCGCCGGGCGTCGCGGCGGGCAGCAGCGCCAGCGTGTAGGCCACCCTGCCGTTCTCCCAGCGAGGCGCATAGAACACTGACGGCACGCCCTGGCGATGCGCCAGATGGGCCGCGAAACCGGAATACGTCACTTCCTGTCCCGCGAAGGACGCGCGCGGCGCGGCGGGATTGGCCGCGCCGTCCACGGCCAGGCACAGCACATGGCCCGATGCCAGCGCGCGCATGCAGGCCTTGGCGACCTGCGCCTCGGTCTGGTCGGCGGTGGAGATCAGGGCGGCGGCGTAGCTGCTCCGGGCGATGCGAGGCGCCGTCGCCAGCCAGCGCGACGGAATGCCCAGCAATTCCAGCGCCATCAGGCCGGCGTACATGGGACCGACGTGGGCGGTGGCGACCACCACGCCCCGGCCCGCCGCCAGCAGCGGCGCGAAGAACCGTTCGCCGGTGTCCAGTTCGCCCAGCAGCTGCATGGCCTCTTCGACGCTGTCCTCGCGGCATTCGAGCCAGTCGAACAGCAGATGATCCACCAGATGGCCCCAGCGCGCGCGGCGCTCCCAGTGCTTGCGGTCGGCCTGTGCGTCGCCGCGCAGCGACCAGGCCCAGTCCAGGCGCGCCCGTGGAATCGGCGCGCTATCGAGCCGCTCGTCCAATTGGTCCAGGGCTTCCCGGAAGGTCGGCGGCAGGCGCAGGCCGCGTTGCGCGACATACCGCTCGAACAGCGCCTCGGCCTCGCGCGGGCGGCCCGCCTGCGATAGCGCGCCGATGGCCGAGCGCTGCCATAGCGGCTTGTCCGGAGACTTCGTGACCAGATGCAGGAGCTGATCGGCGGCCTCGTCGTATCGTTGCGTGTAGCGCAGCGCGCGCGCATACAGGGCGCGGGTCTGTTCCAGTTCCGGCGCCAGGGCGATGGCCTGTTCCAGCGGTGGCACGGCGTCCTTGTAGCGTCCGGCGCGCAGCAGCGTTTCGCCATGCAGCGTCAACAGCCGCACGTCCGACGGAGCGGCCGCAAGCCCCGCCTCGAAATGCGCCAGCGCATGGATCTTGCGGTCGTCTTCGGTGGCGCGGCGCAGGTGCGCCAGGCCCAGCGAGGCGCGCAGGGGCGGGCTGTCGTGGCCCGCTTCCAGCGCGGCGTCGCCCAATCGGATGGCCGCCGCTATCCTGTCGTCGTCGAGCAGGGCGCGCACGGCCACCGTGGCCACGCGCGCGTTCGGCAGGTTCGTCGCGTCCAATGCCGCCGCGATGCCGGCCGCCTCGGCCGCGTCGCCGTGGCGCGCGTAGGCCAGCATCCACCAGTGCGCGTCGGCGGGCGCGGCCAGCGCCAGGGCGTGCGTCTGGCGCGCGACCCCGGCGGCGTCCTCGATCCGACCGGCCTGAACGCGCAGCTGTATGCGCGCGGCGTGCAGGCAGGCGTCTTCGGGCGCGATGCCGGCGGCGGCGTCGGCCTGGGCGATGGCGCGGTCCCATTGCTCGGTGCGGCCTAGCAGGCTGGCGAGCAGGCGGCGCTCGTCCACGCGCGCGGGGTAGGCGGCGACCATTGTCTCCAGCGCGGCGATCGCCGGCGCGTAGCGGGCCTGGCGCACCCAGGGCGACACCAGCAGGCGGCGCGCGTCGCGCCAGCCGTCCGCCGCCTGCGCAAGCGCCGGCCCCAGCGCCGCCATGGCCTGCTCGGGATCGGTCGCCTCCAGGATGCGCTGGATCACATCACGCAGCCGCGTGGCGGCGTCCGGTTCCGTGGCGTCGCGCGCGCCGCGCCGTTCGATCGTCGCGTCAACCATGGCGCAATCCCCTCAGCAAGGCCATCGCCGCGCGCAGCACGAACATCAGCACGAAGCCCAGCGCCAGCGCCTGCAGCAGCAGGATGGCGGTGCGCGGACTGCTGGGCCGGTCGGTGGACACCGGCTGCGCGATGATGGACAGGTAGCGTTGCAGACGCAGGGCATCGGTCACGGCCTGCTGGTACGACTGCTGCGCCAGGGTCAGGTTCGAGTCCGCGAAAGCCTGGGTATTGCGCAGCGCCTCATAGGATTTCAGTTGCCTGGCCTCGGTGTTGCCGTCGCCGCTCAGGCGCTGGCGCACGGTCGCCAGCCGCTTTTTCAGCGCCGCGACCTGCGTTTCGGCGGGCTTGAGCATGAAGTGGTCCTTGTTGCCCAGCGCGCGGATCTTGTCCAGGTTGACCTGCGCGCCGCTCAGTTCCGTTTCCAGCTGACTGGACAGGTTCAGCAGCATGGCCACCGTGGCCGTGGGATCGATATTGCCGTGGGTGGTGCGCCAGGCCGTCAGCGCCTCGCGGGCCGCCAGCGCCTTCTGTTCGGCCAGCCTGACCGATTCCTCGCTCACCTTCAGCTTGTCGGCCACGCCCTTTTCGTTCATGGAGCTGACGAATTCCTCCGCCAGGCCGATCAAGGCGCGCGACAGGGTTTCGGCGTCCTGCGGCGAGTAGGCGCGCACGCGCAGCACGTCGATCTGCTCCAGCGCATTGAAGGAAACCTGGACCGAGGCGCGGTAGGCGCGGTAGAGGTCGTCTTCGCTCGAATCCTCGGACAGGTGGTTGACCGGGTCCATGCCGGCGTTGAGCAGGATCTGGCGCAGGCCGATCTTCCTGTCCAGCTGCCGCATGCAGTCGCGCGACTTGAGGAAGTCGCTGACCGCCCAGCCGTCGACGAAGCCGCCCAGCATGCCGCCCGAGTTGCCCGTGGTGAGCAGGCTGGCCGCCATGGCCCCGCCGCCCTGCTGGCCGGAACCCGATTGCACGAAGAAGCGCGATTCCGCTTCATAGCGCGGCGTCGCGATGCTGAGCGCGTAGATCAGCGCGCAGGCGACCGGCGCCACCACGATGAGGGCGTTGAGCCAGCGGCGTCGGCGGCGCTCGCCCACCATGGCCTGTCGCTCGCGGCGGCGGCGTTCGATCTCGGAGCCGCCGTCAGAGGCCGAGCTGGCCCTCGTCGAATCCGCCGAGAACGTCGTCGCCTGCGCTGCCGGATTCGCTTCTTGAGCGTCGCGGGGGGAATTTGCGGATGCACTGGTCGAGGTCGTCTTCGATGCGGAGTGCGCTTCGTTCATAAATCAGGCCCTTGAGGCAATAGTCCGCCAACTGGTTCTGGCGATAACTGGAAAGAATGAGCGTCCTGCCGATCAGCCGTTGCTCGAACAGCGCCAGCCAGAGACGGGTGAAACGGCAGGGTTCGAAGGGAATGGCGCCTTCGATCACGTAGACGTCGAACGCCGGCGCCAGCGCCAGCGCGAACGAAAACTCCTGCCGCGCATGCAGCGGCCAATGTTCCATGGGCCGCGCCAGGGTCGTGGGATCGCTGACCAGATCCGCCACCAGTTCGCGGGTGGCGTCGGCGTCGATCTCGTACATCTGGCAGGTCAGCTCGATCATGTTCAGGCCGGTCGCCTTGCCGCGAATGAAACCCTGCCGGCCGATGGCCCAGGACACGCTGCCTTCATGCTTGACGAAGCCCTGGCGCGGCGGACGCAGACCGCAGAGCACGTCCACGATCTGACGGTGCAGCTCGGGCGCGGGCGAGAGCAGGGCGTAGCGCCCGACCGGAATGTCGAGATCGGCCCCGGCGAGCAGCGGCTGCCGGCTGCCGAAGGCATAGGGTTCGTCCGTCACGCCATTGAGATGGATCATCCTGCCTCCTCACATCGGCTGGACATTGGGGCGGGCCAGGCGTTCGGCCGCCAGGGCGAGCACCATCAGGAACACCAGCGAGGTCAGGAAATAGCCCAGGCTCGCGTCCTGCGAGGCGTACGCGTCGAAGTAGGCGGATCGCAATAGCTGCATGCCATGCGCGAAGGGCAGCCACAGCATCCAGGGCCGCAGGTGCTCGGGCAGCTGCTCCGAGACGAAGAACACGCCCGAGAAGATCTGCAGGAAGCGTTCGATCACCGGCGCCAGCCGCAGGAAGAAGTGCCAGAAGGTCGCGATCGCGCCGAACAGCAGGCCCATGGCGGCGGCGCAGCAGGCCATCAGCACGACGTACAGCATGAATCCCGGCCAGCTCCGGGGCAGCGTGATGAGTTCCAGCGCATGGCCGGCGCCGATCAGGACCACGAACACCACCAGGTACACCGACACGTACAGCAGCGCCTGCACCAGCGCGCACATCAGGGGCGTCACGCCCTGGAAATTCAGCAGGCCGCGCGCGGACACATACGCCGTGCTGCTGCGGAACACGATCTGCCGGAACATGATCCAGGTCGTCGCACCCAGCAGCGAGAAGGTCTGCACGTCCATCCCCAGGATGTAGTGCGTGCCCATCAGGATGTACAGCGACGAGATCAGCGTCAGCAGCACCACCGGGCCGACCAGCGCCCACAGCAGGGCGATGCGGCTTTCGCCATGCATCACGTGCAGCTGGTAGACGAACAGCGCCAGCAGCGTGCGGCCGCTGGGCCAGCCCTCGCCGGCCGCGCGTGGCTGATGCCGTGCATGCAGGCCGTTCAACCTGGCCCGCAGGATCGCCAGGTCGCCGGCCTCGCCCGGGGGCAGCTCCATTTCCAGCGCGATGTCGTGGCGCGAGGCGTGGCGTCGCGCGTCGCGCGCCGCGTCCTGCCTGCGCCGTTCCTCGCGCCGCGCGTGCGCCTGCGCCAGGCGCTGGTCCTCGGTTTCCAGCCGGGCCGGCATGTAGCCCGGGACGAATACCGCGACGCCCGCGCGGATGTCCTGTTCGAGCAGCCGCACGATGAGGCGCAGCCGCCGCCGGGAAAAATCGGCCAGCGTCTCGTCGACGCCGGCGCGCGCGATCTCGGCGTCCAGCTCAGCCTGCACCGCCTCGTACACTGTCCGTCGCGCCGCCACCGAGTCATGCGGCTCGCCCTGCAGGCGCGCGAGCAGCGGCTTGAGCAGCACGGCCGGCTTGGCCTGGGCCTCGAACAGCGCGGCCGGGTCCAGCCGCCAGGCCGAGACGCCGGCTCCCACCGCGTAGCTGCTGTCCTTTCTGCGCGCGCGCCATCCCTTGATCCGATCCTCGTTGCTCATCGGAACGCTATGGGTTGACGCCGGAGGCGCCGGACTTGTCGGCGTCGATCTGCCGGGTGGCGCTGAAGCCCGCGCTCATGGTCACGCGGAAGGCCGACAGCACCTTCTGCACCTGGGTGAAGGGCGCGTCGGAGATGTAGATGGCCTGGCCTTCGCGCACGCTGAAGTCGCGCGCCAGCGCCACCTGTTCCGGGCGCGTGAGGTCGAACTGGTACACCACCGGCAGCAGGTCCGGCTTGCCCTCGACGCTGGCCTGGGCCGGCGTGAACAGGAAGACGGAGCGCGGGTCGGCGGTCTGGTCGTCCAGGCCCTTGGCATCGGCCAGCGCGTCCAGCACGCTGTAGTTGCGCTTGCTGATGGCCACGCGCCCCTGGTTGCCGGCCGCGCCCAGCACGGTCAGGAACTCGCGCGATTCATAGGCGGTGATGACGTCGCCGGAGCGCAGCAGGATGTCGTTGTTCTGGTTGCGGTAAATGTCCGACAGCCGCACCGAGGCCACCTGGTTGTCGCGGCGCAGGCTGATGACGAGCTGTTCGGGGTTGGTCTGCACCGGTGCCGCCTGCGCCAACGCGCTGCTCAGGCGCTGGGCGGTCTGCGTGATCGGATACATGCCGGGCTTGGTCAGGTTGCCCTGCACCGTCACCATCTGGCCGCGCGCGTCGGCGGCGCGGGTCACGCTGACGTCGGCGCCCGCGACCAGCCGGCTCAGCCGCGCCACGATGGCGTCATGCAGCTGCGCCAGCGTCATGCCGCCGGCCTGGAATTTTCCCAGGATGGGGAAGGAGACATTGCCGTTGCGATCCAGCTCCTGGACGCCCAGGTCGCTGACGCCGGAGGGATCGGCGGCGAACACGCCCAGCCCGCCGCGCTCCCATACCTTCACGTTGATGCCGTCTCCGGGAACCAGGCGGTCGAAGCCGGCCTGCGTGAGGTCGCGGTAGCGCACCGGGAAATCGGCGACGTCGGCCACCCGGCTGGCGCGCGCCAGTTCGCGCGAGACAGGCATCACGATCACATCTTTCTCGTGGGCGCCCGTCATTTCGCTCAGCATCGGGCCGGAGCGCGGCAGCTGGCAGCCGCTGAGCGTCAGCACGGTGATCAGCAGCAGGGCCGGCGCCGCGATGCGGCGCGGGCCCGCGGCCGGGACTGTCATTTGCATAGATTCCTTTCGTGTTCCAGGATGTGGGGAGGATGGCCCGCGGCCGCTCAGGCCTGCATCAGGCGCATCGGCGCCATGTCCATGCATTCATCGTTCTCCGATTCGGGCATGACGGGCACGCACAGGCTCAGGAACTTGGCCAGCATCGCGTCCAGCGAGAACAGGTGCTGCGCCCGCGTGCGGCTTTGCGCCTTCAGGGCCGGGTCGTCGCGCACGCGGTCCACGATTGAGGCCACCTTGTCGCAGGCCTCGTGCAGGTCCGGATGCTCGACATCGCCCAGCAGGTGGCCGGTCTGGTCCTCGACGAAGCACTCGCCCGCGCCGCCGGCGGGCGTGGAGACCACCGGCACGCCCAGCAGCTGGGCCTCGATCAGCACATTGGGCAGGCCTTCGTAGCGCGACAGCAGCACCTTGGCGTCCATCTGTGAATACCAGTAGCCCACATGGTTGGACAGGCCGACGAGCAGCAATCGCTCCGTCACCTGCAGCTCTTCCGCCAGCGCCACGATGTTCTCGTGCAGCCGGCCGTCGCCGACGATGACGAAGCGCGCCCGCGGGCGCTGCTTCAGGTAGAGCGCCGCGAGCTTGATCCACAGCTGCGGCCGTTTGTCCGGTTCCAGACGGAACACGCCGCCGATGGTTTCCGTGGCATCGGCCGTGTTTTCCTGGAATGCCCGCCATTTGTCCTGGTCCGTGGCGGCGGCGTCGGTGGCAAGATCCGGCACGCCGTTGTACAGCACATGGAAGCGCACGATGGGAATGCCGAGCCATTCCGAATAGGCCTCGGCCGCCTTGCGGCTGTTGCTGACGAAGTGCACGCCGGGCACCTGGGCCAGGGCCTGGTACAGCTCGGGATACTCTTCGCGGAAGCGGTCCTTGCGGATGTTCGGCGGCAGCCCTCGGAACACCAGGTGGATGGTGGGCGCGCCCGCCAGCAGCGCCGCCAGCGCGCCGAACAGGCAGGTGCCGTCCTGCCACAGGCTGACCACGTCGAACGGGTTCGTCCGCAGCACCGGCGCCAGCCGCGTCACGCCGTAGTGCACCGGCGGCGGCAGCTGTTCCAGCAGCCGGCCCAGGCGGCCCTCCGGCACGGATTGATGGGACACCGAGACCGGCGGCAGCTTGTTGATCTCCGTGACCGGGATCTGCGCCTTGACCAGCACGGGCAGGAAGAAGTCCAGGCCTTGCTTCTTGGCCGAGCCCGACGGCTCGGTGTGCTGCTTGACCAGCACTTCGACTTTTTCCGGCTTCGGCAGCAGGTCCAGGGGCACCTGCCCCGGCTGTTCCGCCAGGCGGGTCAGTTCGCCAGCCAGTCGCGTCAGCTGGCGCTCGGCGCCGCCGGGGCCAAGGCTGCCGGTCACCAGCGCGACCGAGACCGGTTTTTCCGGCCCCTGTTCGGGCAGGTGCCGGTCGCGGAAGTGCAGGATCGCGTGCTTCATCGACACGATCCGGATGTCCTTGCCGACCAGCGCCGATTCGGGCTCCAGGCGCTGATAGAAGGCGTAGTCGCTTGCCAGCGCGTCGGCCAGCTCGGCAGCCTTGCTGCCGGGCGCCAGGTGCCGCGCGACGGGCGCGATGACGTCGAACGCATCCGCCAGCAGCCCCCGCTTGCGCAGGCGCTTGGCGAATTCCACGCGCATGTTGCGGTCGGTGTGCTGCGAGATCAGCCGGCGGAACAGCGCGTCGGATTGCTCATGCGCGCGAATGTCGCTCAGCAGTTTGGCGCGGGCGAACAGCCGGGCGGGATTGTCGCTGGACTCGGGCAGATGGCGCTCGACCAGGGCCAGCGCGTCCTCGACATGCCGTTCCTTGACCAGGCGCGTCGCGCAGTAGCGCACGATCTCCAGGTCATCGGGGCATTCCCGCAACAGCGTGGTCCACTGTTCGGACAGGCCTTCGTTCAGGCCCGCGGCTTCCTGCAGCCGCAGCAGCAGGAAGCGGACCTTGGAATCGGCCATGTGATCACGCGCCAGCGCCTGCGCGCGCGCCAGGTTGTCCTGCGCGACCTGGACCCTGCCGGATGCCGCGACGATTTCCTCCAGCCGCGCCTGGACCTCGGGAAGGTCGGACTCGGCGTGCTTGCGATCGGTGGTCAGGGGCGGATTCATGCTGCCTTCCTTCGATTGGCCTTTTCGATCCACACCTGGCAGCGCTGGATGTAGTGGTCGTACTGAGCCGGATTGTCGGAACGTTCCTGGAGCGCGCGCCAGTAGGGCAGCGCTTGTTCGAAGCGGTGCAGGCGCATGGCGCCGACAGCGGCCAGGCGCAGGCCGATGGGATCATCAGGCACCAGTTGCAGAATGCGTTCGCCCAGCGCCAGGCGTTCGGTGGTGCTGGACGATTCCAGACCACGCGCCTCGGCGTACAGCACGGCCAGGATGCGCCGCTTTTCGTGATCGACTTCCGTCATCTGCGGCCAGGATTGCGCAACGCGATCCAGCAGCTTCCAGGCGGCCTTGGGATCGCCCGCCGACAGGATTTCCCGGGCGCCGCGGATCGCGCGCGGTCCCAGCCGGCCGAGCTGGCGCTCGGCCTCGTCGCGGGCGCTCTGGTCGGCGCTGGCATGGGCCAGCACCATCTGGTAGGCGTCGATGGCCTCGCCGAACCAGCCGCCGTTGAACGCCACCCGCGCGAAATGCAGCTGCGTGCTGAACGGCGCGGACTCGTTGGCGGCCGCCTGTTCCAGATGACGCATGGCGGTCTGCTTGTCGCCCAGCGCGTCGGCCGCGCGGCCGCGCATGGCGTGCAGCTCGGGGAATTCGACCTCGGTGTCGAGCGCGATGTCGGTCAGGTCGATCACCTCCTTGTGGTTGCCCGCCACCAGCGCGGCCCGCGCGCCGAGGCGCATCGCGCGCTCGAAGGCGCGTTGCGCGCGCACGCTGGACAATGCGTCCGGATTGAGCAGGCGGTGCGCGCAGATGCGCTCGGCGGCGTCGCGCAGGCGGCCTTCATCCAGGGCCCGCGCGCCTTCCTCGGCCCAGGTCGAAGACTGCGCCCGCAGCCAGGCTGGGATGTCCTCCTGCGCGCTCTCGGCCAGTTTGCAGGACACGGCCAGGGCGGCCCCGGCCATGATGCAGCCGCGCCAGGACGCTTCCTTGACCAGCTCCAGCGCCTCGGCATCCGTCAGCGCGGGCGACTCGGACGCCAGGGCGCGCAGCCCCGCGCGGTCGCCGGCGATCAGGCGGTCGCGCCACAGCATCGCGAAGCCGCGCGCATGGCGGGGGATGGCCGCGCGCACTTCATGGACCCATCGGATCGCCGCGTCCATGTCGCCGCTGGCCTGCAGCAGCGAGAGCACCGTGTCGGCGGCGACCGTGGCCACCGGATCGTCGGGCGATGCGATGCGGAACAGCTGCTTCCAGTTGCCCAGCGCCTCGTCGGCGTGGCCCAGATGGCTGGCGCAGATCGCGGCGATGCGCAGGATTTCCGGGGTTTCGATCTCGTCGCCCAACAGGCCGGCCGCCAGCGAGTAGGCCACGTCATGGCGGCCCAGCTTGAAATGGTTGCGCATCAGGATCTGCTCGGCCTTGCTGCCGGCCGCCAGCGCGCCGTCGGCGCCGTCCAGCAGCGCCAGCGAGCCTTCGTAGTCGCCCAGCTCTTCCTGGATGCGCGCGAACAGCAGCGTATGGTCGGGCAGGCCGGGATGGCGGCGCAGTACGTCGCGCAGGCGGCGCGAGGCCTCGCGCAGCTCGCCGGCGTCCCAGAGCTTCTCGATGCGCTCGGCGCTGTCGTCGGCGCCCAGCTTGGACGCGGCGGGCTGCGGCGCGGATGCGCTCATGCGCGGACGCATGAAGGTCTTGTACCAATCGGTATACAGCCGCTCGGCGAACAGCGGAGTGTAGTGCGTCAGGTCCAGGCCGCCGTCTTCCATCGCCTCGGCCTGGCCGAGCTTGTTCATCAGCGGCGTCGGGTCGTAGCAGGGCACGCCGATGCGCTGGCTGCTCGCGACCACCGCGGCGATCAGCTGTTCGCGTTGTTCGATCGGCACATTGTCGGGCGTCATGGCGTTGACGTGCGTGACGAACACCACCTTGTCCCGGCCCAGCAGCTCGACCAGCTGGCGCATTTCCTGTTCGATCTCGTCGTCCGTCAGATCGCGCTTGACGATGCGGGCCAGCAGCTCGCGGTTTTCCGGCGTCAGGCTCTTGTAGACCGCATCCTGTTCCAGCGCCGCGCGCCGCTCGGCCAGGCGGTCTGCGCTGGCCATGGACCAGAACAGCCGGGTGCGCGCGCGATCGGCGAAGAACTCGCTGAAATAGCGCGCCAGGTAGTTGGACTGTATCGGATGGCCGTCGATGGTCAGCAGCTTGCGCGAGGACAGTTCGACCATGTACAGGTCGGCCGGCTTGTGCGTGGCGCGGCGCGCCTGCTCGCCGTTGGACGGGCGGAAGATCAGGCGCTGCACGTCGGCGGGAATCTCGCCCTGGCCGAACATGTAGCGGGCCTGCTGCAATGCCTCGGTGCTGGTGTGCACGAAGCCGTAGTTTCGCCCGAGTTGCAGCTTGATCGGGTAACGACCCACGGCGTCGCGCAGTGGGGTGTGGATGCGGCAGGTGCCGATGGGAGCGATGGTGAAGGCGGTCATTCCGGCCTCTCCTGTGATGATGGGTGGCGGGCCTGGATTCAGAGCGTCCAGTACAAGAGGTCGGACTGAAGCCGGCGGCTGTCCAGCACGGATTTCAGGTCGCACACCATGCCGCCCGTCTTCACCAGGCCTGGCAGGTCTTCCCAGATGGTGTCCATGGTTTCTCGGTGCGGCACTGCCAGGATCAGCACGTCCATGTCGCGGAACTGATCGCGCGGCACGAGGCTGATGCCGTACTCGTGCTGCATCTGCTCCGCGTCGACCATCGGGTCGCACGCCACGGGCGTGATGCCGTAGTCGCCCAGCGCGCGATACAGGTCGACCACCTTGGAGTTGCGGATGTCGGGCACGTTCTCCTTGAACGTCATGCCCAGGATGCCGACCCGGGTCGACGCGTTCAGGCGGCCGTTGCGGGCCAGCGTCTGCACCACGCGCGCGGCCACATGGCTGGCCATGCCGTCGTTGATGCGGCGGCCCGACAGGATGACTTCCGGGTGATAGCCCAGTTCCTGCGCCTTGGAGGTCAGGTAGTAGGGATCGACGCCGATGCAGTGGCCGCCCACCAGGCCGGGCGTGAACTTCAGGAAGTTCCACTTGGTGCCGGCCGCGTTCAGCACGTCGGCGGTGCGGATGCCGATCAGGTCACAGATCTTGGACATCTCGTTCATCAGCGCGATGTTGATGTCGCGCTGCGTGTTTTCCAGCACCTTGGCCGCTTCGGCCACTTTGATGGAGGAGGCGCGGTGCACGCCGGCGTCGATGATCTGCTCGTAGACGCCCGCGATGTGATCCAGCGAATCCTGGTCCTGGCCGGACACGATCTTGACGATCTTCTCCAGCGGGTGCTCGCGGTCGCCCGGGTTGATGCGCTCCGGGCTGTAGCCCAGCTTGAAGTCCACGCCGCAGCGCAGGCCGGAGGCCTTTTCCAGTTCGGGGCCGCAGATGTCCTCGGTGGCGCCGGGGTGGACGGTGGATTCGAAGACCACGATGCAGCCCGGGCGCAGCACGGGGCCGATCGAACGGCAGGCTTTCACCAGCAGGGAGAAATCGGGATTGTTCTTCTCGTCGACCGGCGTCGGCACGGCCACCACGAAGAAATCGCAACCCTGCAGTTCCGTCACCTGGTCGGTGAATTGCATCGGGGAAGCCAGCAAGGCTTCGCGTTCGATCTCGCCTGTCCAGTCGTTTCCGGCTTTCAGACTGGCGATCCGCCGCTTGTCCACGTCAAAACCGATGACGTCAAAGCGCTTGGAAAATGCCACGGCCACGGGCAGGCCGACATAACCAAGGCCACACACTGCGATTCTCTTTGCCACGGGGGGACCTCTCTGTTTTCGTCGTGTCGTAGACACTAGAAACCGACGCTCAAATACCAGTCATCAATATGAAATCGATGCGCGCTGGATTTACTTTGAGGTGGATGCGATGCTGAAGATTGATTACAACTCGATACCCCGTCATACGAACGAGGCGGCGAACAGACGAATCGTAGAGGTCGCGGACAGCAATTTTCTTTCTAAATATTCTGATTGCTGTGGAAATAAATCGGAGATATCGCAATAAACCCGGGGTATCCCCAATATTGATTACATCGATTACATAGATTGCTACATTTTCCATTGGGGGAAATGTTTTCAAATATTAAAAGTCGTTTTTCTTGGTCTTTTTAATGAAGTTGAAAAGACGCGATATTCGGTCTGTGGGTATTTATTAATAAGCGGGGGAAATGTCACCGCAACAATATCGGGTTACGGATGGGCCATGGTTCATCTGTCCGCCCATGCCTGCCGTCCCGCCGCATCAGCGCGGGAACACAATCGCCACGGGCGGCTCGGCCTGTCGGCCGGGGATAGAGCATTGCACGATGCGGGTCAGGCGTTCGATCAGTTGATGGCTGACGATGGCGCTCAGCGAAGCCGGTGCGATCCCATAGCGCCGATTCGGTTGCGCCCGTTCCGGAATGCCGCGCTGCCGCAGGTGAAAAAGGCGTAGGGCGAGGACGTGTTTTTCAGGTAAATCCTCCGCGATACCTTGGTATGGGTGTCGAAGTCCCTGACCAGATCGATCAGGTGGCCGTGCCCCTGGGCGCAGATGTGCGGGATATCGGCGGCCCGCAGGGCCATGGATTGGCTCACCGGAGTCCCTGCTGCCGTGCCGATTTCGTCGGAGGATGTCCAGAGCACGTCGTATTCAGCACAGAAGAAGCCGATACGCGCCGTCGGCGCCGGGGATTTTCACCAGCTCCACGCCGTCGCCATGGCGGTTGCGGTGATCTGGGTCTTGGTATATGAAGCCGATCTGGTGCATGAGATTCTGGTTTCGGGAAGATTCGGGTGGCGGGCTGCCCCAACGCCACGGCGTCGGCGGCCTGGTCCGCGCGAATCGACCCTAGGAGCGAAATTTGCATTACCAATACCACGACGGCTTGCTGGAGCAGGCCAGCCTCGACGCGTCTGATCGCAGCGCCGTGCTGACTTTCCTGCTCTATGCGGTGTTCGACAGGCCGCGCGCCAGGGTGTCGCTGCGTTTTGAAGGCATCCACAACTTTGCCGCAGTTCAAGCGTACTTTGCAAAAGTCCTGAGCGACGCGGATCCTGAGGCGGACGATTGCCTGGACCGGTGCGACGCGCTCCACTGGGACACGAAGCGGCCCGCGTCGGCGCGGTCGCGTTATGTATTCCTGCGCCTGGCGCACTATGGCAGCTTGCGTATCCACTGCGAGGCGGTGGTGGAGGCGGCGGTGTAGCCCATGCGGGTCTGGGCGGGATCTATTCAGAAGGGATTTGAGACGTGTCTTATGGATCGTCGCTGGCGGCTGATCGTTGCTTGCGGCAAGCTGCGGGCACTTGCCCAAGAGTGCCCGTTTGGGCGTCAGTTGATGACGCGTAAATTTTTTTTCGGCTGACCTCTAAACTGATTTCCGGCAGGGGGGATAACTTGATTTATGTAGCGGCGCGAAAGGCGCGCCGCGCTTTTCAAGTCTATCCATGCTCCGCGAAATTCAATGGTTGTGGCCCGCTCCCATCTTGCATCGCAGCCTGCGCCTGAGCGGCTGGGTGGATGGACGGGCACAACGCACGTGGCCGGAATGTCCTGAGCGGCGGGCCGACAGGCCGGTGCATGGCATGCCACGGCGGACCGGACGACGGCTGAAACTTCTCGCCGGCACGACGGGCATCGCCCACGGCAAGCACGAAAGACCCTCGTGAGACGCACGCAAGCCCCGCCCTGTAGGCAGGGCGGGGCATTCGTGCGGCCAGTGTTTGCAACATTTAGATTTTCCTGTGCATCTCTTGATACGTCAGTTCTCCCATCCAGAACTTTGAAGTAGCGCGAATCCCCCTGCTTTCCGTTGCCGGTTTCGAGTCCACACATGTCTTTCCCGTCACGTCCCGTCAAGCGCTGGCATCCTGTCCAGGGATGGGCCAGCGCTCATGGCGTCGTCGGTGCCGCAAGGCGCGCGGAGGCGGCGCATGCGGCCTGATCTGGCAATCCAATTGATGAGCGACCTGTTCTGGACGGGCCTGCTGATTTGCGCGCCGGTATTGTTGTTGACCCTGACGGTGGGCGTGGTGATCAGCATCCTGCAGGTGGTGACCCAGGTGCAGGAGATGTCGCTGACGTTCATCCCGAAGATCGTCGCCGCGGTCATCGCCATGGCGCTGTTCGGGCCGTGGATGCTGCGCACCTTGATGCATTACGCGACGGCCTTGCTGCGCGACATGCCAGGGATACGGTGAGGATCTGATGCCAGACCTCCAGATCCCCCTCATCGCGACGATCGCATTGCTGTCTTTGCGCGTGGGCGCGATGCTGGCGTTCACGCCGGTGTTCTCCTTGTTTCCCATTCCGGCGACGGCGCGTGTCCTGCTGGTCGTCGCTTTGTCCGTGGCGATAGCGGGAGCGCTGCGGACGCCCACGATGCTGGCGCCCGATACCGGCACGTTCCTCGCCCTGGCGGCGACGGAATTCTCTTTCGGCCTGCTGCTGGCCTGCGGCATCTTCTGCGCATTCGCCGCCGTGGCGTTCGCCGGCCGGGTCCTGGACATCCAGATCGGCTTCGGCGTCGGCCAGATCTTCGATCCCGTCAGCCGCGCGCAAGTGCCCGTGGTGACCTCGGTCTTCATGTACTCGGGCGCGCTGATCTTCTTTCTCGTGGACGGCCATCACGCCCTGCTCAGAGGGCTGGCCCACACCCTGGACATGGTGCCGGTGGGCGGATTCTCGTTCGACGCCATGAACCTGCCGGCGATGCTGGCGGCCTGGGGCAAGCTTTATGGACTGGGCTTCATGCTGATCGCGCCCGTGGCCGTGGCGATCCTGCTGATCGAACTCGGGCTGGGAATGTTGGCTCGCGGGCTGCCACAGATGAACGTCTTCGTCATCGCGTTGCCCGTGAAGATCCTGGCCGGGCTCGCCGCGTTGACGTTTTGGTCGCGCCACATGCCTGCCGGCTTGTCCAGGATCTTCGACCTCGTGTCGGACGTGTGGAACGGGGCGGTGCGCTGATGCAGGAATTCGACAAGAGCGAGGCCGCGACCCCCTACAAGCTGCAGCAGGCGCGTCGGCGCGGAACGGTGGCGCGCAGCCCCGATTTGACTGGCGCCGTGGCCCTGTTGACCGCGGCCTGCGCCCTGTATGCCTGGGGCTGGGAGGCGGCGCGGGCCTTGGCGATGCTGGCGCGCGCCGCGCTGGTCCAGGGCCTGTCCATGCCGTTCAGCCTGGCTTCCGTGGCGGCGCTGATCGGCCGCGTCGGCGCCGACGCGCTGCTGATCATCGCACCTTTCGCGATCGCGGTCGGCCTGGCCGCGATCGCGGCCAATGTGGCGCAGACCGGCCTGATCTGGAGCGGATTTCCCCTCAAGCCCGACCTGGCGCGCATCAATCCCGTGACCGGATTGAAGCGGCTGTTTTCCCTGCGCACGACCTACGACGCGGCCAAGAGCGTCTGCAAGGTCGCGCTGCTGGCCGGCGTGCTGTACATGACGCTCAAGGCCTTGCTGGGCTCCCTGTCCGCGCTCGGCGAGCGCACGCCGTTCGAGGCGCTGAGGCAGTTGCTCGCCATGCTCGCCACGCTGGCCCTGAAAATGGCCTTCGCGGCCTTGCTGCTCGCCTTGCTGGACATGGCTTACACGCGCTACGAGTTCAAGCGCAAGATGCGCATGAGCAAGCGCGACGTGAAGGACGAGGTCAAGAACCGGGAAGGCGATCCGCGCGTCCGTTCGCGGCTGCGGTCGCTGCGCATCGAAATGCTGCGCAAGGCGGCGTCGGTGCGGCAGATCGGCCAGGCAGACGTGCTGATCGTCAATCCCACGCACATCGCCGTGGCGCTGCAATACAAGCGCGGCGAGATGGCCGCGCCCGTCATGCTGGCCAAGGGCGCGGGCCTGCTGGCGGCGCGCATGCGCGCCGAGGCCGCGCGCCGTGGCGTGACCGTGGTGCGCAATCCCGCGCTGGCGCGCGCCCTGTATTTTCAAGGGGAAATGGGGCAGGCGATTCCGCTGGACCTGTATCCGGCGGTGGCGCGAGTGATGGTGTGGCTGATCGCCCGGCGCGAGGCCCGCCATGTCGTGGGAGCCGCGCAATGAACCGCCTGGCGCAATGGCTGGCGGGCAACCGGGACATCGTCATGGTCCTGGTGGTCATGGGCGTGCTGGTCGTCCTGTTCATGCCGATTCCCCCAGGCATGCTGGATTTCCTGATCCTGGCCAATTTCAGCTTCGCCTTTCTCATCCTGCTGCTGACGTTCTACATGGCCAGGCCGGTGGAGTTTTCCACCTTTCCGTCGCTGCTACTGATCGCGACCTTGTTCCGCCTGTCCCTGAACGTCGCCGCCACGCGGTTGATCCTGTCGGACGCCAATGCCGGCAGGGTGATCTCGGCCATCGGCGGCTACGTGGTCGGCGGCAATTATGTGATCGGCCTGATCGTGTTCCTGATCCTGATCGTGGTGCAGTTCGTGGTGGTGACCAGCGGCGCGCAGCGCGTCTCCGAGGTGGCGGCCCGTTTCACGCTGGACAGCATGCCGGGTCAGCAGATGAGCATCGACGCCGATCTGAACATGGGCTTCATCACCCAGGAACAGGCGCAGCAGCGGCGCAAGACTCTGGAAAAGGAAGCGGCCTTCTATGGCGCCATGGACGGCGCGTCGAAGTTCGTCAAGGGCGACGCCATCGCCGGCATCCTGATCATGGCCATCAATATCATCGGCGGCCTGGTGATTGGCGTGATGCAGCTGGGCATCCCGTGGGGGGAGGCCGTCAGGACATACACGCTGTTGACCATCGGCGACGGCATCGTCACGCAGGTGCCGGCGCTGGTCATCGCCGTGGCCACCGGCATCATCGTCACGCGTTCGGCGTCCGACGGCAACTTCAGCGGCGAGGTCGCGCGCCAGATCACGCTGTTTCCCAAGACGCTGTTCCTGGTGTGCGCGGGCTTGTTCGCGATGGTGGCGCTGCCGGGGATTCCGGCGCTGCCCGCGCTGGCGCTGGGAATCACGGTGTTCGGACTGGCCTGGCTGGCCAGGCGGGCCGGTCGCGATGCCGCCCCGCCGCAAGATGAACCGGAGGCCGGGCTGCCGCAGGCCGCGCAGGCGGGCGATCCCTACGAGGCGCTGACGGTGGAGCCGGTCGAGATTCAGGCCGGCGCTCAGTTGCTGCCGCATGTGATCGAGCACAGCGGCTTCCCGGATCGCATCGCCGTGTTCCGCAATCAGTATGTGCTGGAAATGGGCATGGTCATTCCCACCGTCAAGATCCGGGGCAGCGCCCGGCTGGGACCGGACGAATACGAGATCCTGATTCACGGGGTGCCGGCGGGCAAGGGCATGGCCATGGCCGGCCGCTGGCTCGCGATCCACCCCGCCGGCGTGACCAAGACCGTGCGCGGCATCGAGACGCGCGATCCTACCTATGGACTGCCGGCCGTATGGATCGAGGAGTCGGAGAAGGCCAATGCCCAGCAGGGCCGCTACACGCTGATCGACGGCATGACCGTGCTGATGACGCACCTGACCGAAGTGCTTCGGCGCGAATCCGCCACGCTGCTGACGCGCGCCGAAACCGACCGGCTGCTGGAGCGCGTGCGCAAGTCGCAGCCCGGCTTGGTGGAAGAGATCACGCCCGGCGTCCTGTCCGTGACGGAAGTGCAGAAGGTGTTGCAGGCGCTGCTGCGCGAGAAGGTGAGCATACGCAATCTGGAAGCCATTCTGGAGGTGCTGGCCGATGCGGGTCGCCATCAACGCGACGCCCCGCAACTGGCCGAGCTAGCCCGTCAGCGGCTGGGACAGGCGATCTGCCGTTCTCTGTCCGGCGATGCCGGAACCTTGCATGTGATCACGCTGGATCCGCTGGTGGAGGCCCATATCGGCCAGTCATTGCGGGCGGCGGCCGAGTCGGGCGGCCGGCTGGCGATCGAGCCGCGCGTGGCCGATCAACTGGTCGGCGGCCTGGTGCAGCAGGCCGAGGGAATGATGAAGGCGAATCTGCTGCCGGTGCTGCTCTGTTCACCGGATCTGCGGCGGCACATGCGGATGCTCACCGAGCGCGTGCTGCCGCATCTGCGGGTGCTGTCGATGTCGGAGATACCCGGCAGCATCGATCTGAAGGCGTTCTCGGCGGTCTCGGTGCCATTGTTGCAGGACGCGACCGGGGCTTGAGCCCACGGACCGCACCACAGGAAAGAGGAAGGAGTCCAACTTGGAAATCATGAACGTGATTGCGCAGGGCATGGGAGTGGACCAGGACCGGCTGACGGCCATCGCCACGAACCTGGCCAATGTCCGCACGCCGGCCTACAAGCGCGAAATGATCAACGGCACCGGTTTCGAGGCGCAGCTCGACGCACTCGAACAGGGCGAAACGGCCCGGGCGGGCGGGCGCGCCGTCAGCCGCGCCGATATGCGTCCCGGCGCGGTGCAGTACACAGGGCGACCGTTAGATATGGCGCTGAGCGGCGAGAACGCGTTCCTGGAGCTGTCGCGCGACGGCGCCACGTTATACGGGCGGCAGGGTGCCATGCGGGTGGATAGCCAGGGCAGGTTGGTGAATGCGGGTGGCGATCTGGTCATGGGTATGGGCGGAGAGATCCGGCTCGCCTCGAACGCGCCGCGCATCGACGCGCAGGGCAATGTCTACGACCAGGGCAAATTCATCGACAGGCTCAGCCTGGCCAGTTTCGACGCGCCACAAAACCTGACGCGGCTGGGCGCCGGAGTCTACCGCGCCGGGCAGGAACGGGCGCAGCCCATGCGCGAAGGCGGCTCGTCGGTGCTGCAGGGCTATCTGGAGGGGTCCAACGTCGACCCCGCGCATGAGATGGCCGGCCTGATAGAAGTCATGCGCCATTTCGAAAGCCTGCAAAAAACCGCGCAGTTCGTCGACGACATGACGGGGCGGGCTGTGCAGAAATTGGGCGAGATCTGAGGAGCGCGGGAATGATCGATTCGTTGTACGTGGGCGCGACGGGCATGCATGCCCAGCAGACGGGCGTGGACGCCGTGGCGCAGAACCTGGCCAACATGAATACCGCTGGCTACAAGAAATCGTATGTGGTGTTCGGCGATCTGATGACGCGCGCCGCGACGGGCGGGCAGCCCGCCGGCGTGGCAGGCGCCGATGCGGCCCGGAACCTGGGGCTGGGCGTGGCGATCTCGCGCCATGCCAAGTCCTTCGTGTCTGGCGAAATCAAGCAGACCGGCAAGCCGCTGGACCTGGCGATACGCGGCGAGGGCCTGCTGGAAGTGGCGATGCCGGATGGCGGCGTCGCCTATACGCGGGGCGGCCCGTTGAAAGTGGACCAGGACGGCATGCTGACGACGCTGGCGGGCCTGCCGCTCAAGGCCATGATTTCCGTACCGGCCGACACCGAGAAGCTGACCATCGCGCCGGACGGGAAGATCACTGCGTGGCGCAATGGCGGCCGCGACGCCGACGAACTCGGCAAGCTGGACCTGGTCCGTTTCAATGCCGCCGAGGATTTGGCCGCGCTGGGCGATGGCCTTTATCAGGCCACCGAGCGTTCCGGCGAGCCGGTGCTGGGGCGGCCGGGCGAGGATGGCATGGGCCTGTACGCGCAGGGCTACTTGGAATCGTCCAACGTGCAGCTCAACGAAGAAATCATCAACCTGATGGTCGCGCAGCGCGCCTATGAGGCGAACGCGAAGATCGTCCAGGCATCCGACGACATGCTGGGTCTGGTCAACAACCTGCGACGCTAGGCAATCCCGTGAGAAAGCTCATGCTCGTAGCGGCGTTGTGTGGTGGTGGCGCTGGCGCCGCGCCCCAGGAGGACGCCGCCGAACTGTTCCTGCGCGCCTCCGTCCAGGTCCGCGCGCCCGCGTTGACGCTGGGCGACGTGGCGCGCATCGACGCGCCGGCCGATCGCCGCGACCGCCTGGCCCGCTTGCGCATAGGCGCCGTGCCCGCTTCCGGCGAGGCGCGCGAGATCACGCGCGATGAACTGGAGCGCTGGATCGCCACGGCGGACGAGGATCTGGGCGTGGTGGCCTGGAAGGGCAATGCGTCCGTGCGCGTGGCGCGCAAGACCGTTGCGCTGGATCGCGACGCGGTGCTTCGATGCGCGACCGAGGCCGCGCGTGCGGCATTGCGGCCGAGGTTCCGGGATCTGGTCATCGAAGCGGCCGGCAGTCCCTTGCCCGACCTGGTGGCGGCAGGCGCCGTCGAACTGCGCGCCCGCCCGCTAGACCCGCAGGTCGAGGTGACGCAGCGCCTGGTGGTGTGGGTCGAACTGTGGCAGGGCGGTCGCCTGTACCGGGCGATTCCGGTGGCCTTGCGGATCCAGGCGATGGCGCCGGTGCTGCGCCTGAACGCCAGCATTCCGGCCGGCGCGTCGGTATCGATGACGGATATGAGCGTGGAAGAGCGCGATGTGGCGGCGCTGTCGGGCGCTTACTGGCCGGCGCACGAACCGCTGGGCGCCGTGCGCGCGCGCCAGCCGCTGGCGGCCGGCGCGGTGTTGATGCGCTCGCAGTTGCAGGCGCTGCCGGACGTGGAGCGTGGCGATCAGGTGGCGCTGCGGGTGCGCGCCGGCTCGGTGACCATCGAAACCTCGGCCAGGGCATTGCAGGATGGCTGGACCGATCGCACCTTGCGCGTCATGCCGGCCAACGCTTCCGAGGCCGTGGTCGCGCGCGTGGTGCGTGGCGGACTGGTGGAGGTGAGCCAATGATGCCCGGCTTCGGATTCAGATTTGGCGTTGCGCCGCGTGTCGCGGCCTGCCTGGCGTTGGCGTGGATGCTGATGATCGTTGGCGGACCCGCGCGCGCGGAAAGCCTGTTCGATCCCGACCTCTATCGTTCGCTGGGCACGGACCGCAAGGCCGCGCGCATCGGCGACGTGCTCACGATCCAGGTGGTCGAGACCTCGTCGGCGAGCAGCTCGGCCGATACCTCCACCGGCCGGAAGTCCAGTTTCGACGCGGAGTTTCGCCTGTCGCGGCGGCCCACCACCTCGGGGGGCATCGACGTGGACAGCGATTTTGATGGCGGGGGCAAGACCCAGCGCTCCGGCAAGCTGTTGGCGCAGATGTCGGTCGGGGTGGTCGGCGTGGCTCCCAATGGCGACCTGTACGTCAAGGGCGACCAGCTGCTGACCGTGAACGACGAGCAGCAGAAGATCCAGGTGAAAGGCCGGGTGCGGCCGCAGGACATTTCGCCGGGCAATGTCGTGCTGTCCACCCGCCTGGCCGAGGCCGAGATCGTCTACATCGGGGAAGGCGAACTGGCGGGCCGGCAACGCCCATCCTGGTGGGCCCGCTTCCTCAACTGGCTGGGTTTCTGATGCGCGCGCTGATTCTGTCTTTCTTCATGGCCGCGATGCTTGTCGCGCCGTCGGCGACCGTCGCGGCCCGCTCCAGCGCGACCGAGGTAGTGCGCATCAAGGACCTGGGAAAGCTCAAGGGCTGGCGCGAGAACTCGTTGATCGGCTACGGCATCGTGGCGGGCCTGGCGGGCACGGGGGATTCGCCGTCCAACAAGACGACGCGGCAGGCCATGGCCAATGTCTATTCCCAGTTCGACCTGACGGTCGCGCCGGAGCAGGTCCAGAGCCGCAACGTGGCCGTGGTGATGGTCAGCGCCATGCTGCCGCCGTTCGCGCGGCCGGGCGATGCGGTCGACGTGGTGGTGACTTCGGCGGGCGACGCCCGCAGCCTGGTGGGCGGCAACCTGCTGGCCACCGCGCTCAAGGCGCCGAACGGCAAGATCTATGCCTTGGCCCAAGGTCCGCTGTCGGTGGGCGGCTATCGCTATGACATGAACGGCAACGTGGTGCAGAAGAACCATCCCACCGCCGGTTCGATTCCTGGCGGGGCCCTGGTCGAGGTCGGCGTGAATGCGCAGGTGGTGACCGCGGACGGCGCGATGACTTTCGTCCTGTCCAATCCGGACTACACCACGGCGGGCAGGGTGGCCAACGAGATCAACCGCGCGCTGGGGCGCCCGCTGGCCAAGGCGCGCGACGCCGCCGGCGTGGACATCCAGGTGCCCGAGTTCGAGCGCGACAACCTGGTCGCCTTCGTTTCGCGCATCGAGGCGCTGTCGATCACGCCGGACCAGCGCGCCAAGGTGATCCTGGACGAGCGCACGGGCACGGTGGTGTCGGGCGGCAATGTGCGCCTGTCCAAGGTCGCCATTTCGCATGGCGACCTGCGCATCTCCATCGTCACCGACAACCAGGTATCCCAGCCCATCTTCGTGCGCCAGGGCGGCGACGGCGGCATCCGCACCGAAGTCGTCTCGAATTCCAGCATCGACGTGCGCGACGGCGAGGGCAGCGCCTTCGTCATGTCGGAAGGCAGCACCGTCGCCGAGCTGGTGCAGGCCCTGACGAAGATACGGACCAGTACCCGCGACATCATTTCCATTCTGCGCGCCATCAAGACCGCCGGCGCGCTGCATGCCGACCTGATCATCCAGTAACCCTCACCGAGGCCCAGCATACCCATGATAGATCCCGTTACCCTGAGCGCCCTGGGCGCCGCGCTCGACGCCGCCAGCCTGCGGCATCGGGCGGGCGCGGCCAATATCGCCAATGCGCATAACGCGGGCTACGTCCCGCAGCGGGTCGAGTTCGAGAGCTTGATGCCGGGCGCGCAGGCTGCGCTGGCGCGTGGCGGCAGGCTGGCGGCGCACGATGTCGCGTCGCCCAGGCTGGTCAGCGCGTCGCCGCGCAACGCCGCTCCATATGGCGCCAACGCCGTGGCCATCGATCAGGAAGTGGCCGGCGTGGCCCGCAATGCGCTGCACTACCAGGCGCTGGTGAAGGCGCTGAGCGGCCAGCTCGCGCTGGTGGAAGCGGCCTTGAACGACGGACGGCGCTGACCATGGACTATCAAAACGCATTCGCCATCAGCGCCGCCGGCATGAGCGCGGAAAAGCTGCGCGTCGACGTGGCGGCCCTGAACCTGGCCAACGCCAATTCGCCGCTGTCGCCGCAAGGCGCCGGGTATCAACCGCTGCGAGTGATGTCCAGTACGCGAGCGGTCTACGGCGTGCGCAGCTTCGGCGATCTGGTCGAGCAGGGCATGGCCGTCAATCAGGGCTTGAGCGTCGCGCCCTATCGGGCGCCTGCCCGGCGCGTGCATGAGCCGGGCCATCCGCAGGCGGACCGGGACGGCTATGTCTCCTATCCGGGCGTGGACACCCTGACCGAGATGATGACCATGATGGTGGCGAGCCGCGCCTACGAGGCCGATGTGGCCGCGTTCAACGCCGCCAAGACCATGGCGATGAAGGCGCTGGAGATCGGAGGGCGGACATGATCGCGCAAGCCGCCCAGGCGCTGCAGGCCGCCGCCGCGCAAGCGCCCGTCGCGCCGGCCATCGCGCCGCGCGACGCGTCCTTCGACGCCATGGTCGGCGCGGGATTGCGCAACGTCAACCGGGCGCTGTTGCGCACGGAGGAAGACGCGCAGCGGCTCGCGGTGGGCGAGGTGCAGGATCTGCACCACGTGATGATCCGGCTGGAAGAGGCCAAGGCTTCCTTCCAGCTTTTCTTGCAAGTACGCAACCGGCTGTTGGACGCATATCAGGAAGTCATGCGCATGCAGATCTGAACGGGATTGATCGGAAATGTTCATTACGGAGTTTTGGGCTCGCCTGGACCGGCGCAGCCGCTATCCCCTGCTCCTGGGGGCCTTGGTGATCGTCATCGCGGTCGCGGCGGCGGGCTACCTGCTCACGCGCGGCAGCTATCAGGTCCTGTTCTCGGGCGTCAAGCCGCAGGACGCCTCGACCATGCTGGCGGAACTGGACAAGCAGAAGATCCCGTATCGCCTGGATGCGGACGGCTCGACCATCCTGGTGCCGCAGGAGCTGGTCCATAAGACCCGCCTGCGCCTGTTGGGCCAGGATCTGCCGCTGCACGGCACGGTGGGATTCGAGCTGTTCAACAACGCCGATTTCGGCATGACCGAGTTTGCGCAGCGGATCAACTACCAGCGCGCCCTGCAAGGCGAGATCACCCGCACCATCCTGTCCCTGTCCAACGTCGAATCGGCGCGGGTGCTGATCGCCTTGCCCGAGCAAGGCCTGTTCCGTCGCGGCGCGGGCGTGCCGACCGCATCGATCGCGGTGACGCTGCGCGATGGGCGCAACCTCACGCCGGAGCAGGTGCTGGGCATGCAGCGGCTGGTGTCGGCGTCCATCCCGGACATCGAGTCGCGCAACGTCACCATCGTCAATCAGCATGGCGTGGCCTTGACCGCCTCGGCCGATGGCGAAGACGGCGCGGCCTCGGCCGACGCGCGACTGGCGCTCAAGCGGTCGACCGAGGAATACCTGACGCGCAAGATCGCCGGCATGCTGGACCAGACTTTCGGACCCGGCGCCGTGGTCGCCAGCGTGGACGTGCTGCTCAACATGGACAGGATCCGCATCACCACGGAAGACGTGCTGCCCTATTCACAGGCCGGCAAGGGCCAGCCCACCGGCGTGGTCGTGCGCGAGCGTCGCTCAAACCGTGAAGGGGAACCGGGCGCGGGCGTGAACAACGGGCGCCGCGCCGGCGGCGGCGCGGACAGCGAAATCGACTATCAGGCGGGCAGGAAAGTCGAGGAAATCGTATCGACGCCGGGCGTCATCATGAAGATGGGCGTCACCGCCGTGGTGCGCGGTCCGATGGATGGCGTCGCGCTGGATCGCCTGCGCACGCTGGTCGGCAACGCCGCCGGCGCCCAGGTGGAGCGAGGCGACACGGTCATTGTGTACAGCACGGAGCAGGTGGCCGCGCGCAGCGGCGTGGTGGTGCAGGATGCGGGCATGACCGTGGCGCAGGCCGCGCCGCCTGCCGCCCCGCGCACCGAGTTCGAATGGACGCCCCGCCTGGCCATCGCCCTGCTGCTGGCGATCGGCGGCGTGTTGGTCGCGCTGGCCTTGCTGGCCAGCCGGCGGCGGCCGCAGTCCGCGCGGCTGTCGGCCGAGCAGCGTGATGCGTTGTTGCAGCAGCTGCGTGGCTGGCTGGAGCCGGCGCGTCAGCCGGCCGACGCGGAGAAGTCCTGATGGACGGTTTGCGTTTGAGCGCATTGGCCCTGCATGCCGTCGCGGATCGTGATCGCGCCTGGCTGCTGTCCCGCCTGCCCGATGCGCAGCGAGGCCCGCTTGCCGAGCTGTTGACCGAGCTGCGGCGCACAGGCATTCCCGCGGATCCCGGCCTGATCACGCAATTGGTGCATGAGCGCGAGGCCATGAATGAGGGCGCGCGGGGTGGACAGCCCAGCCCGGGCTTGTTGCAGGCTGCGGCGGAGGACGTCTGGAAGCAATTGCGGGGCGAGCCCGACGCGGTGGCGGCCCGTATCCTCCGGCGAAACCGCTGGCCGTGGCTCGATGACCTGATGGCGCTGTGCGGGCCGGGTCGGGCCAGGAACATCGAGGCGTTGATCCGCACCCTGGATCCCGCCCCGGCGCTGGAACAGGCGCTGGTGCAAGAGCTGGAGGCGCGCCTGCAGGCGCGGCAGGCGTCGCCGGGCCGCAGGTCGACCGTCAAATGGCAGTTCTTCCGTCGCGGCGGGAGCGCGCGATGAGAACGGCGCCCATCCTGCGTCAAGCGCCGATCGCGCCGGCATCCCGCTTGGTCGGCTCGACGCGAGCAGTGCCGCGCCAGGCGGCGTCCATGCGGGAAGCGGCTCCTGCGCGCCCGGACGAAGCGCGGACGGATGAGATGCCCGCCAGCCCGGCGCCGGTGGCTGCCCTGAGCGAAGCCGAGATCCAGCAGCGTGGCCTGGCCTTGGCGCAGCGCATGGTGCAGGCCGAAGCGGAGCAAGCCCGCAAGGCGGCGCGGGAAGAAGGCTTGCGGGCCGGCCGGGAAGAAGGCCTGGCCCAGGCCCGGGCGCAGGCCGAGGAAGGGCGGCAGGCGCAGCAGGCCCGGTTCCAGGACGTCATGGATGCCCTGCTTGAAGCCTTGCGGCGCGAGCAGGAGGCGACGCTGGACGCGGCGCTGGAGCTGGCGCTCGCGGCGCTGGTCCGCATTCTGGGTGTGCGTCCGGATGCGGAGCGGGTGATGGCCTTGGTGCGCCAGGCCAGCAGCCAGCTCAGGCATCCGGGGCAGGTACGCGTGAAACTGGCGCCGGCGGATCTGGCGCTGCTGAAAGAGGCGGGCATAGACCCGGCCGCGCTGGCGCCGCAGGCCGCCGAGGTCATGTGGGTGGCCGACGCCACGATCCAGGGCGGTTGCGTCTTGCAGACGGAGGCGGGCAACCTGGACGCGCGCTTGCAACGGCAGGTCGCGGCGTTGGGCGAAGCCCTGTCGCAGGCGTATCGCGCGCACGAGGCGACGCCATGACGGCCCAGGCCCTGTCCGCCTGCCTGCGGGCGATCGGGACGGCCGCGCTGTATGCGCGCGACGGCGCGGTGCGCCAGGTGTCGGGGTTGGCCGTGACGTGCTCGGGTCCGGACGCCAGCCTGGGTGAACTATGCCGCATCTCGCCGCAGGCGGGCGGCGCCGGCATCCTGGCCGAGGTCGTGGGCGTGCGGCCCGACGGTGTGGTGTTGATGCCTTATGGTCGCCTGGACGGCGTGGCGGCAGGCAGCCGGGTGACCACGGCCGGCGTCTCCGATCGCGTGCCGGTCGGCCCGGCCTTGTTGGGTCGCGTGGTGAATGCGTTTGGCGAAGCGCTGGACGATGGGCCGCCCATCGCGGCCCAGGCCATGGTTCCGTTGAAACCCGCTCCGGTCAATCCGCTCCGGCGCAAGCCGATCGATACGCCGCTGGAAACGGGAGTTCGGGCGATCGACGCCCTGTTGCCGTTGGGGCAGGGGCAGCGTGTCGGCATTTTCGCGGGCAGCGGCGTGGGCAAGAGCACCCTGCTGGGCATGCTGGCGCGAGGCGTGCGCGCGGATGTGAACGTCATCGCGCTGATTGGCGAGCGCGGTCGCGAGGTGCGTGATTTCATCGAACGTCAGCTCGGTCCGGACGCGCTGGCGCGTTCCGTGGTGGTCGTCGCCACGTCGGACGAACCCGCCCTGATGCGGGCCCGGGCGACCTATGCCGCGCTCGCGATCTCCGAATATTTTCGAGACCAGGGGCGCGATGTGTTCCTGACCATGGATTCCGTCACGCGCTATGCCATGGCGCGGCGCGAGATCGGGCTGGCGGCGGGCGAGCCGCCGACGGCGCGGGGCTATACGCCGACCGTTTTCTCGGAGATTCCCGAGCTGTGCGAGCGCTGCGGCCGGGTGGAAGCCGGCGGATCCATCAGCGCGGTGTTCACCGTGCTGGTCGAGGGGGACGATTTCAACGAACCCATCGCCGACAGCCTGAGGGCCACGCTGGACGGCCATATCGTGCTGAGCCGGGACCTGGCGCATCGCGGCCACTATCCGGCCATCGACGTGCTGCGCAGCGCCAGCCGTTTGGTGAAGGAACTGACCACGCGTCAGGAGCGGGAGCTGATGCGGCAGGCATCCGCGAGCCTGGCCTTGCTGGAAAGAAACCGCCAGATGGTCGATATCGGCGCCTATCAGTCGGGCGCCAATCCCGCCCTGGACACGGCGTTGGCGATGGCGCCGAGATTGGACGCGTGGCTGCGTCAGGATGTCGACGCGCCGGAGTCCGGGGTCCAGGCGTACGCGGCGCTGGCGGCCATTCTTGGCCGGCAGGAGGAGGACGGGGTATGACCGCGACCTCTCGTTTCCGCTATCCGCTGGCCGCGCTGGAGTCGCTGTATGGCCATCGCCTGGAACAGGCGCGGCTGGATCTGGCGCGGGCGCAGGACCGGCTGGACGAACAGGCCGCGATATGCGACCGGCTACGCCTCGCGTTGGGCCAGGGCCATGCGGATTGGGCCGCCGCGAGCGCCGGCGCGGTGGGTTTCGATCCGGCCCGTCATATCGCGGTGCGCGAAGCGCTCGCGGCCATGCGCGGGCGATGGGAACAGGCGCGTGCCCAGGCGGACGCATTGCGCGCGGAGGTCGAGCGCTGTCGCGACGCTCTGCTGCAGGCGCACCGGCGCGCCGAGATCGTGGACCGGCACAAGACGCAGGCGCGGCGCGAATTCGATGTTGACGCCGCGCGCGCGGAACAGCGCCAGGCCGACGCGGCCTGGCCCACAGGGAGAAATCGTTCATGACCATTCTCGAGTACGCGTCCGCGGGCGCGCAGAACCCGGTGTCCGCCCGGGGCGAACAAGGGCTGCCGGCATCGCTGGCGGGATGGCGCCAGGCCATGGAACAGGCCCAGGCGCGTGACTGGCTGGACGGGCGCGATCTGACGCCGGGCGACGAACGGCAGGGGCGCGCGGATCCGTACGCCGCGCGGACGTTGGTCGCGCCAGCCGGACCGGCGCGGCCCGCCGATACGGCCGGGCAGGCGGGGGAGCGGCGCGACACGCCAGCCGCGTTGCGGCCGGAGGGCGAACCCACGGTGCCGGCGAGGATCGCCGACGGCCGCGGCGATGTCGAGCTTCGGCCGACTTACGCGGGCGGACCGGGCATTACCGCAACGCCGCTGTCCACGCGGCCGGGGGCCGTGTCGCCGACTTTCGCGGAGCCGGCCATGGCCGCAGGATGGGCGGGCGCCGCGCAGGCGCGCCGGCCGCGCAAGCGGTCCGTTCACGCGCAGCACGACGAGCAGGGCGTTTCGGTATGGATCCGCGACGCCGCGATGAACAGCCTTCAAGCCCGGCATCTCGCCATGGCCATCGCCGAAAGCATGCAGGGCGGGGCGCGCGATCTGGCTTCGCTCTATCTCAACGGCCGTCCGCTGCCGGGTGGCCCGGACTCTCCTTCAACCGCTACGCCGGAGTAACGCTTCATGGCCATCGATTCGACCGCCGCGGCTTCCGCCTCGACCCAGCTGGGCATGCAGGACCTGCTCAAGGTGCTGCTGGCCCAGCTCACCAACCAGAACCCGCTCAAGCCCATGGAGAACCAGGATTTCATCGGGCAGATCGCCCAGTTCTCATCGCTGGAGCAGAGCCGCCAGACCTACGCCAAGCTGGACCAGTTGGTCACGCTCCAGTCCACGCTGCAATCCGTGGGCCTGATCGGCAAGACGGTGGACGCCCAGTCGCCCACGGGCAGCATCACCGGCACCGTGACGGCGCTCAGCCTGGCATCGGGCACGCCGACGCTCAGCATCCGGACATCCAGCGGCTCTGTCGTCAATGACGTGAGCCTCGGTTCGGTATCGGCCATACGCTGAAGGAGCGCGTCATGCTGGACAGCATCTGGTTGAGTCTTTCAGGCATGAACGGATTCTCCAAGGGACTGAAGACCATCAGCAACAACGTGGCGAACATGAACACGCCCGGCTTCAAGAAATCGCAGGTCCTGTTTGAAGAGCAGTTCAACGCCTACGCGCCTTACAGCAAGGGCTGGAGCGGCCCCGGCGCGGGCGGCGGCGCCGGCGTGGACACGTATGCGACGCGCACGGATTTCAGCCCCGGCGAAGCCCGGCAGACCGGCAGCGGCCTGGACATGGCGCTGGACGGCGCCGGCTACTTCATGTTGCGCATGCCCGATGGCGAAGTGCGCTACACGCGCGCGGCCCAGTTCGACTTTGGCGATGATGGCGTGCTGCGAAACAAGAGCGACCGCGCGACAGTCCTGGGCACGGGGCGCAACGGTGAGGGCCCGTTGGGCGAGATCTCCACGGCGGGGCTGACCACGTCCCCGGCCAATTCCACGTCGCGCATCCGCTTCAATGGCTACCTGTCGTCGACCGGTACGGACCATCAGCTCAACGCCGTCAAGGTCTACGACCGCAGCGGCGCGGAGCATCTGCTGAAGGTGTCTTTCGTCAACACCGGCGCGACCAGGCCGGGCACCTGGAAAGTGACGATCGAAGACGGGCCGAACAAGCTGGGGGAGGGCACGCTGGCCTTCAAGGACGGCCGGATCGATCCGGCCGCGTCCCGGATCTCCATCATCTACAGCCTGCCCGCGCTGGAGGCGCAGCCGATCGAGCTGGATTTCAGCGAGGGCGTGACGGCGTTCGCGTCCGGCACCACGTCCACGCTGACAGTCTCGAACCAGGATGGCTACGCGGCAGGCACGGCGACCGGCATCACCTTTGATGGTTCCGGTGTGTTGTCCGTCAGCTACTCGAACGGGCAATCACGCCAAGGCAGCCGCATCGCGCTCGCGCGGTTTGGCTCGGATGACGCCCTGTCTCCGATGGGCGCCAGCCAGTTCGTGCTCAGGGACGAGGCCGCGCGCATGCTGGGCAACCCGCGCCTGCCCGGATTCGGACGCCTGCTGACGGGGCGCGTCGAAGGTTCCAACGTGGACCTGTCGCAGGAGTTCAGCGATCTGGTCGTGATGCAGCGCGGCTATCAGGCTTCGTCGCAGGCCGTGTCCACGGCCAATGATCTGATCCAGTCCCTGTTCGATCTGAAGGGGCGGCGCTGATGACGGCCTGGAGCATCGGATGGTGGACCGGCCAGGAGAGCGGGCGCGTGGCCGACACGTTGCGGGAGTCGTTGCGGGACTGGTGCGAGCAATGGGGGGCCGAGTTCGCGGCCCTGCGCGTCGAACCAGAGGCCTTCGACAGACCTCCCTCGACGGATCCCGTCTGGCTGGCGCTCTCAGATGGCGCCGACCAGGGCGGCGTATGGATGGCGCATTCCGATGTCGCGACCCGCGCGCTGGGAGCGGCTTTGTGCGGCGACGCCGAGGGCGATGTCGTCGCGCGTTCCGGCGGGGCGATGCTGGCCGGCGCTGGCCGGCGCGCGGCATTGGCGCTGGCCGAGGCGTTGCGCCAGGCGCAGGCGTGGCATGCCATCGACAGCGCGCCTGGCGCGTTGCCCGAGGGCGTTGCGCGAGGCGGCTTGATGATGTCCGTGCGATTGGGCCAGGCCAGGTTGCCGCTGGCGCTGAGCGCCGGGGCGGCGCAACGGCTGGCCGGGCGTGTTCGGGGAAAGGGCGCGCCGCTGGCGCCGTTGCAGCAGGCCATCGGCCAGCGTGCCGTCAGGCTGAACGTGACGCTGCGGCCTGTGCGGCTGGAGATCGGCGGCCTGTGTTCGCTGTCCATCGGCGATGTGGTTGCCCTGGACCATGGATTGGAGGAGCCCGCGATGCTGCGGGCGCAGGACGCCACGGCGGTCGCCGAGGTGCATTTGGCAAAAATCGGGCCCCACAAGGCCATCCGACTGGACCGCGCGGCGCCATGAGCGCCGTCTGGTCCGATTATTAGAAGAAGTGCCTAGGAGTACGGACTTGACTCATCCCCATACGGACATTGCCGGCGCAATGGCCCAAGCGGTCGATTTTCCCGAAGGCGCGGACGCCCAGGCGGAGCAAACCGCGCTGGCGATCCGCAACCTAAACCCCATTCATAGCGTGAAGGCGACGCTGTCGGTGCGCGTCGGCGAGGTCGAACTGACCGTTGGCGACCTGATCAATGCCAAGAGCGCGCAGGTCTTCGCGCTGGACCGGCGGGTCGACCAGCCGGTGGACGTGTTGCTGGAGGGCAGCGTGGTCGCGCGCGGAGAGCTGGTCGCGGTGGGCGATCATTTCGGCATCCGCGTGACCGAATTGCCGCTGGACTTGCGTTCGCTCGCATGAATGCCGATACGCCCCTGGCCTGGGGGCAGGATCGGGCCGTGAGCACCGCGTTGCAGTCTTGGTCTTGGGCGCTGGCCGTGGTGCTGGCCCTGCTCGCCTGCGCCGCGGTTTTCTGGTGGCGCAGGCGCGCGGGGTCGCAAGGCGGCCGCCGGCGGGTGGATGCGCCGGTGAGACGACTGGGCGGGGCACGGCTCAGCCCGCGCGTGGCGCTTGAAGTCGTCGAGTTTGGCGGCCAGCGCATCCTGCTGTCTGTCAGCGAGTCCGGCGCCCGCGAGATCGCGCGCGCGCCGGCCGATGCGGGCGCGCCGGGGAGCGGGCGATGAAGCGCGTCTCCCTTGGCCGGATCGTGGCGACGCTGGGTCTGCTCGTCTGGTTGGCGCCGTGGCAGGCGATGGCGGCGGGCGCTGCCGGCGCCTCGTCGGGCATGGGTGATCTGGCGGGCGTCGACGCGCCCGCGACCGCCAGCGCGTTGCGCATCGCCATCGGCCTGACCGCGCTCAGCCTGTTGCCGGCGCTGCTGGTATGCACGACGGCGTTCCTGCGCATCATCATCGTGCTGTCCATGTTGAGGCATGGCTTCGGCATGCAGGAAACGCCGCCCAACGCCGCGCTGCTGGGCCTGGCCCTGTTCCTGACGCTGTTCGTGATGTCGCCGGTCATGAATGAACTGAATCGGGATGCGCTGCAGCCGTTCATGCAAGGCAGCATCTCCGTCGAAGAGGCCTACGAGCGCGGCGCCCGGCCCTTGCGGGCGTTCATGGCCAGGCATACGCGCGAGGAAGACCTTGCGTTGATGCTGGAACTGTCGGGCGCGCCCAAACCGGCCACGCTCGATGAGGTCGGCAACGTCCAGCTGATCCCCGCGTTCATGCTGTCGGAGCTGCGCGTCGCGTTCCAGATCGGCTTCGTCATTTTCCTGCCGTTCCTGCTGATCGACCTGATCGTGTCGAGCGTGCTGATGGGCCTGGGCATGATGATGATGCCGCCTGTCACGGTCTCGCTGCCGATCAAGATCCTCTTGTTCGTGCTGATAGACGGCTGGGGACTGGTCCTGCGCTCCACCATCGGTTCCTTCCATTGAGTCCGGCCATGATGATCGCAGCTGTGCAAGAGCCAGAATGGCCCGTGCTTCCCGAAGAGGACATGCTCTGGCTCGCCTACCGGAAACAACCGACACAGGCGTTGCGGGACCGCCTGGTGTCGCGTTATCTGCCTTATGCGCGCGCGATCGCGGCGCGCATGTATTCCCGGCGTGGCGGCCAGGATTTCGAATTCGACGACTATATGCAGTATGCCTCGCTCGGCCTGATGGAATGCGTCGACCGCTATCAACCAGGCCTGGGCGCATCGTTCAAGACCTATGCCACCACCCGCATGACGGGTTCCATTCTCAATGGCCTGGAGAAGCTCACCGAGCGCCAGCAGCAGCTGTCTATCCAGCGGCGCATGACCGCCACCGGCGAGCGCGTCGCCTCACTGGCCGAGGACGATGCGCCGGATGGCGCCGAGGAGTCGACCGAGGCGCTGTTCCGAAGGCTGGCGGCCGCCGGCGTGGGCGTGGCGCTGGGCGTGCTGCTGGAAGGGTCCGGCCTGATCGAATGGGAGAGCACCGAGGCCACGCGCGGCCTGGGCGCCTATGAGCAGGTGGAGCTAAGGCAGTTGCGCGACCGCGTGCTGGCGCTGGTCGCCGCGTTGCCCGAGCGGGAGCGCCACATCGTGCGTTCGCACTACATGCAGGACGTGCCGTTCCAGGACATCGCGGCGGAGATGGGCCTGACCAAGGGCCGCATTTCCCAACTGCACAAGCGCGCCCTGGACATGCTGAGACAGGAACTCGGCAAGCTCAGGCAGTCCGCCGCCGATTTCTGAAGCCGTGATTGGCGCTACGCTCTTCCCAGAATGATTTCCGCAGCCAAGGAACCCTGAACATGTCGACTTCTTCCGAACGCCTGGATCGCTATGACGCCTATTTGCGCCAGGACCCCGGCAACGCGCCGCTCGCGATGCAGGCGTTCGAGCTGGCGCTGGATCTGGGCTATCTGGAGCGGGCCCAGGCCTATCTGGACCAGGCCAGGGCCGTGGAGGGAGACGCGGCCTATTTGTCGCACCGACAGGCGGCCCTGCTGGCGGCCCAAGGCCGTTGGCCCGAGGCGCTGGCGGCTCAGCGGTCGTTGTGCCAGCGTTTTCCGGATGACGTGGATTTGCAGGCGACCCTGGCCACGCTGTTGCATTGCGCCGGGGAACACGACGCCGCCGAGACGATCTGGTCCGAATTGCAGGCTGGCGGCCGTCTGCCGCCGCACGCCTGGGCCTATCGGTTGCGCACCCTGCATTTCCAGCGACGATTGACCGAGGCATTGGCGTGGGCCGGCGCGCAGCCGCTGGAAAGCCAGCCCGAAGCCGCCGGCGTGCTGAGCCTGATGGCCGTGGACGCGGGCGACTTCGCGGCCGCGCGGCACTGGGTGACGGTTGCGCTGGCGGGCGCGTCAGACAGTGTGGAGGCCTTGACGGCGCGCGGCGCGCTGGCGCTGGCAGCCAAGGATCCGGTGAGCGCGCTGACCGATTTCAATGCCGTGCTGCAGCGCCGGCCGGCCGAAGGGCGCGTGTGGTCGTCGGCGGGTATCGCCCAGCTCCTGCTGCGACAGCCGCAGGCAGCCGTCGATGCCTTTCAGCGCGCCACGGCGCTCATGCCCGCGCATATCGGCAGTTGGCACGGATTGGGCTGGGCGCAGTTGTTGAGGGGCGACCTGGCCGCTGCGTCGACCGCGTTCGAGCACGCGCTGGCGCTGGACCGCAACTTTGGCGAAAGCCATGGCGGCGTCGCCATCACGCATGCGCTGGCTGGCCGGGCGGAACAGGCCGATCACCACATCGAACTGGCGCTGCGGCTGGACCCGTCCTCGCTGTCGGTCCGTTATGCGCAGGCCGCGCGCAGCGGCGCGTTGCAGCGTCCCGAAGCGTTCCAGCGTCTGGCCGAGCGCGCGCTGCGCGGCGCGCAAGCCCCGGACGGCCGTTCGCTGCTGGACTGGATGTCGAACTAGACGCGCCGCGCGCCGGGCTCAGCCCGGCTGGGCTTCCCGTGGCATCGCGAGCAGCAGGCGGGCCGCTTTCTGGCTGGCGGCCAGCAGATCCGGTTGCGCCTGCATCCGTTGCTGGACGATGTCCACCAGCTGATGAAACTTCGGATCGTTGATCAGGCCCGCGCCCAGTTCGGACAGCAGGGCCGCCTCCAGGAAATAGCGGAACGCCTTGCGTTCGCGCTCGGGGTCGTCGCGGTCCAGCGCCGATACCCGCGTCAGCAACGCCGTGAAGACCGGCGGCTCCGCCGTCCTGGTGGGTCTGGCCCCGTTGGATGCCTTGCCGGCCAGTCCCGTCTTGCCTGTTCTGCCGCCCGCGAGCGTGCGCTGCTGGATGAGCTGGGCCAGGCGCCCAATGCCGTCGATCATGAGGGGTCTACAGGTTCTGCTTGTAGGACGCCAGCACGAATTGGGCGGCGGCTTCGTTCTGCGGGACGGCGGAATCGGTTGAGGCGTCGCCGCGCTGCGTCCGGATGTGCGCGGCCAGCATGCCCATGTCCTGGTTCAAGGGTGCGTTTTCGTCATTGCGCGACATGCCTTGTTCGATGAGGAACAGCGCATCGTCGAAGCTGTCCATGGCCAGCGCGGCGAAGGCGCGCTTGAAGCACACCAGGTAGTGCGATTCCCCCAGCGTTTCGAGCGAAGCCCAGGTCTGGAACGCGGTTTGCGGCCGCGCGCTGGTGAATTGCAGCAGGCCCAGCTGGAATCTGGCGGTACTCAAATCCGGATCGAGAGCCAGGGCGCGAATGAACGCCGCCTCCGCGGCGTCGACCTCGCCCGCGTGCATGAGCTGGGCGGCCAGCAAGGCATGCGGCGTGCCGGACCCGGGATGATCGGTACAGGCTTGTTGCAGGATGCGCAGCGCAGCCTCGCTGTCGCCGTCTTCCAGCGCCTGGACATAGTGATCGAGATAAAGCGGGCGGTCTGTGGATGTACTCATGGCGAAAGGGCGATGGAGCCAGGCAGCTGATGGCGGTCGGCGCGGACAGCGGCGTGTCGCCAACCTGTGTTCCCACTGTCGGGAGACGAAGCGCGGAGCTGAGTGTGGCGGGTCTTGCGCGCTTCTATCGGCGGGCCGCGGCGGTCGCCGGCTTCAGCCACGTGCGGATCACGTCCCAAGGGTACCACCGTGTTTCTTGGCGAGTCTGTCCGATAAAGCGGGCGCGTCATCGCGTTCAAACAGCGGACTTCGCGGCGGCGCCTGCGGCAGGTTGCGGCGCGGCGGCGAAAGTCAGGCTCATGGGTGCTCCGGAATCGAGTACGGCTCGGCCATCGGCTCGCCGTGAGGATTGGACCCGCCAAGTGCGGACCTGTTCGAACTTGTCCTAATGGGGAAGGTTCGGTTTAGGGCCGCCATCCCCGGCATCTGAATCCGTTGCCCGTTTGACTCGCGGCAAGCGACGGCCGCTAAACCGTCGGGACCCCGAAGGGAAAAGTTGAGCACGGATAGTACGCCCTCGATATCTCGGGGCGCTGCGCAAAAACACTCTGAGGGTTGCCTGAACATGGTCGCGATCGTAAGTGGAAACACGCTGGGGCTTAATCTGAGTTCGCTGGCGACGCTGGGCGATAGAGGCGTATTCGGCGATGCCGCCTTGGGCAGAAGCTCGGAGCAGGTGTATGTCAACATCGCGACGGGCAATCTGGTGTTTCGCAACGTGGACGACCAACTGGCCGGACATGGATCGATATACGGTTCCGTGCGCACGTACAACAGCCAGGGCAAGTTGGGTCACGAGGATGCCTGGGCGGTGGGGGCTTCGCTCAAGCGACTGCGCATCAACGGTCCGGTCAACAATCCCTCGGGGTCGATCACGCGCATCGACGAGGATGGTTCGGAGCAGGGATTCGGCTACGGCTACAGTCAGCTTCCCTCGGGATATCTGTCGTTCACCGGGACGGGGGCCTATGACACGATCCAATATGACGCCCAAAAGAACCAATATGTATGGAAGGACGGCGCGACGGGCCTGATCGAGCGCTATGAGGGCAGCGGTTCGTTGCGCTTGCTGAGTTCGACGGACACGAGCGGCAACACGCGCAGCTACGCCTATGGCGCCAACGGCAAGCTTTCCAGCGTGACCGATGCGAGCGGCGGCATCACGTTCTACGACTACGCCGGGCTGAATCTCACGCAGGTGCGCACCGCCACCGTGGAAAACGGCGTGCAGGTGATTCAGACGCGGGTGCGCTATGGCTACGACAGCCTCGGCCGTCTGTCGGCGGTGTCGGTGGACCTGACGCCCCAGGACAACTCCATTGCCGATGGCAAGGTGTTTCAGACCTTCTATACCTACGACGGCGATAGCGACCGCCTGGCATCGGTATCGCAGACGGACGGCACCCAACTGTCGTTCCTGTACGTCAAGGATGGCAGTACCTACAAGGTGTCGCACGTGACAGATGCCCTGGGACGGGTGACCCGATACCAGTACAACGGGCTGCGCACGTCGGTGATCGACCCGTTGGGCAATCTCACTGCCTATGAAAGCGATGGGAACGGCAATCTGAAGTCGGTGACGACGCCGGCGGTTGACGGCGTCAGTCAGACCACCCTGTACACGATATCCGGCAATGGCAGGACGACACGTATCGTTCATCCTGGCGGCTACACCGTCAATATGGGCTACGACGCCAGCGGAAACCAGGTCAGCTGGCAGGACTCGGTCGGCAATGTCATGTCGCGAGTTTTCGACAGCAATAACCGGCTCCTGATCGAGAATGCGTACACGATTCCGATGACCCAGGCGGGCGGCGCGGCGCGGGGAGAATTGATCACGCGCAACGTCTATGATGCCGCGGGCCGGCTGCGATTCCAGCTCAATCCCGCCGGAAATGTCACCGAGCACCGCTACAACGCCTATGGCGAGCGGGTTGCGACATTGACCTATGCCGGCAGCCCTTATCCGCTGCGCACGCTGGCGGCCACGGACGTGCCGACGGAAGCCGTGATGCAGGCCTGGGCCGCAGCGGCGGACATGAATCAGGTATCGCGGGTGGACTCGGTGTACGACTACCGGGGCCAGCTGCAGCAGACCATCGCCTATCAGGCCGTCAGCGCCAGCGGCGACGGCATACTTGACGGCACGCAAGTCCTGACGCGCTATGTCTACGACCAGTCGGGGCGGCTGCTGACTACTGTGTCGCCCAATGGCGGCGCGACCAGCTATGTCTATGATGGGCTGGGACGGGTGCTGTCGGTGCAGGACGCGCAGGGCAATACCGCGCTGACGCAGTATGACGACGCGGGTAACCGCGTCACGCTGACGCAGGCCAATGGCCTGAGCTTGGTGTCGGTCTATGACAAGGCCGGCCAGAAGATCAGCCAGTTCAACCAGGGACCGGCCGGGCAGAGCCTGGGCGAGACGCGCTACGCCTATGATGCGGCGGGTCGGTTGGTGATGACTACGGACCCGTCGGGCGGACGGCAGTTCATTCTGTACGACGCAGCGGGCCGGAAAGCTGGTGAGGTGGATGCCGGCGGCGCGTTGGTTGAATACGTCTACAACCCCGCCGGCCTGCTCTGGCAGACCCGAACCTATGCCAACAAGGTGAATCTGTCGTATCTGGCGGACGCTCAGGGCAAGCCGCTGACCCCTAAAGTTGGCAACGTGGCGCCCAGCGGGGCCATCGCCACGGTCTGGAACCTGTATGACGCATCGAATCGCTTGGCCAAGCGGATCGACGCGACCAATGCCATCACCGAGTTTCGCTACGACGGCCTGGGCAGGTTGGTCGAGGAAATCGGTTACGCGCAGCGCATGACGACGTGGAACGTGGCCAAGCCCTTGCGGCCTCAGGATGCAACGGTGGCGATTTCGAACGCCGACCGTCACTCGTATACCTTCTATACCGATGACGGCAAGGTGCGAGGTCGTCTGGACGCTGAAGGCGCGCTCACCGAGTACGTGTACGACGCCGCCGGGCGCGAAGTGCGCAAGATTGCCTATGCCAATCGCGTGACGGGCATCCTATCCAACCCGAGCTTCGCCTCTGTCAAGCCGGCGGAGTCATCTTGGGACATCGTCGAATACAAGTTCTACAACGGCCTGGGCCGTCTGACCGGCACGCTGGACGGCGAAGGCTACCTGACCGAATTCATCTACGACGCGAGCGGCAACCTGACGACCAAGGTGCGCTATGCCACGTCGCTGACCGGCGCCAATACCGGCTCGACCATGCCGGTGAAGTACTCGCCCGATATTGCCAAGATGCGGCCGGCGACCAGCGCGCAGGACCAGGTCTGGACCTACACCTATACGCGGCTGGACAAGGTCTCGTCGGAACGGAATGCCGAAGGCGCGCTCACGCTGTACGTCTATGACGAGATGGGCCGCATGACGTCGATGGTCCGGGCCGCCGGAACCTCGACCTCGCGCGGCGTGCTGTCGCGCTACGACCTGCAAGGCCGCTTGATCGGCGAGCTGTCCGGCGAGGGCGCGGCCAGGATAGACGGCAACCAGACGCAGGCGCAGATCGATGATATCTGGCGGACCTATGGCACCTCGTACACCTATGACGCGGTGGGACGGCGCACCTCGATGGTGGACGGCGCGGGTCAGCGCACGCTGTACTACTTCGACGCCAACGGCCGGGTCACGCACACGATCAACGCCCTGGGCTATGTGCAGGAGAACGTATACGACAACCTGGGCCAGCTGGTCGAGACGGTGCGCTATGGCGCGCCCATCAATACGCAGGGCCTGAACGGCGGCCCGGTCAACGATGCGCTCAAGCTCGCGCTGGCCGCCGCCAGCAATGCCGATGTGGACATTCGCGCGACCTATACGTACACCATCGATGGGCGCGTGCAGAGTGAAACCGACGGCGCGGGCGGCCTGATACAGCGCAGCTATGACGCTTTCGGCAACGAGATCCAGCGCATTACCCGGATCGATGGCACGAAGAATCGCACGGATACGCGGGATTACGACCGGCTGGGCCGGTTGACCTTACTGAAGGAGGACGCGGGCGCATATGGCCGCAAGACCACGAGCCTCTATGACGTATTCGGCCGAGTGATCGAGTCGCGCGACGGCGGAGGCAACTCAACTAAGTTCGAATACGACAAACGCGGCCGTCAGGTGTTGTCTTACGGCGTGGGGCGCAGGGAGAAGACGGCCTACGACGCCTTCGACAATGTGCTCTGGCGCATCGACGAATTGGGCCGCCGTACCACCTACGCCTACGATGCGCAGAACCGCAGCGTGACCATGACGACGCCGGACGGCGTCTCGGTGACCACCATCCACAACGCCTTCGGGCAGACGGTGGAGCTGCGCGACGGCAACGGCAACGTGACGCGTCATGCGTACAACGCGGACGGCAGCCTGGTGCGCACCGAAGACGGCGGCATGACGGTCGCCAACCGTTACGACAATCTGCAGCGTCTGATCGAGACCGTGGACGCGCGCGGGGTCAAGACCAGCTATACCTATGATGCCCTGGGTCGGCGCCTGAGCCGCCTGGTGGATCCCGACGGGCAGAAGTTGCTGACGGAGTACCGCTACGACGCGTTCGGCCGCCAGTATCAGACCATCGAGCCGGGCGGACGCCAGACCCTGGTGACGTTCGACAAGGCCGGCCGCGTGCTGTCCACGACAGAGGATGCGACCGGCCTGAAGCTGGTGACCCGATATACCTACAACGAGTCTGGTCAGCAACTGACGGTTACCGCGCCCAACGGCGTGGTAACCCGGTATGGCTACGACAACCTCGGTCGGCGTGATACCGAGACGCTGGATCCGGCGGGATTGGCGTTGGTCACGCGCTATGTGTATGACCTGAATGACAGGCCCCTGGCCAAGGTGGCGCCGGACGGCACGCGCACCTATCAGACCTACGACGACAGAGGCCGGCCGACGATGACGGTCAACGGGGCGGGCTATGTGGTCCAGACCCGCTATGACGCCGCCGGCCAGGTGATCGGGACGGTGGCCTACGTCACGCCCGTGGATCTGAAGGGGGCGCTCACCGTCAGCGATTTCGAGCTGCGCGGCCTGCTCAAGCCAAATCCCGCCGACGTCTCGGAATACCGCTATTACACCGCCGGCGGTCGCCTGGCGATGACGGTCAGCGGCACGGGCGACGTGGTCAGCTATGCCTATGACGGCAACGGCAACGTGACCGAGCGCATCGCCTACGCCACCCGCCTGCCCGCCGCCAGCATAGGCGCCGCGCAGATGCCGGCCCCGCCGCAGCCCAACCCCGTCTACGACCAGCGCCAGCGCACGGTCTATGACGCGCTGGACCGCGCGGTCTTCCAGGTGGATGCCCTGGGCGGCGTGGTGCGCCAGCGCTACGACGGCAACGGCAACGTGATCGAGCGCGTGGCCTACGCGGCCCGCATTCCGGCCGGCACGGCGATGACGGAGGCGGCGATCACCGCCGCGCTGGCGCCGCTGGCCGATCCCGCGCGCGACCAGCTCGCCGTCAACGTCCATGACGCCGCGGGCCGGCTCATTTATGTCATGGACGGCACCGGCGCCGTCACCAGGAACACCTATGACGCGTCCGGCAACCTGCTGACACAGATCCGCTACGCCACGCGCCTGGCGCCGGGCAGCAATCCGGCCAGCGTGCCGGCGGCGGCGGGTGACATCACGGTCTCGCGCGTGTACGACAGCGCCAATCGTCTGGTCGCCGCCGTGGACGGCAACGGCAACATCACGCGTTATGTGCTGGATGCGGCGGGAAGGATCATCCTGCAGGTCAATCCCGACGGCGCGGTGAGCGAGAGCCGCTATGACGCCGCCGGCCGCCTGACGGCGTCCATCGGTTACGCCACGCGGGTGGCGACGGCGGGGCTGGGATCGCCGGCCAGCGAGGCGCAGGTGCGGGCGCTGCTGTCGCCGCAGCCGTCGGACCGGGCCGAGTACCGTTACTACGGCGCCGACTCGCGGCTGGCGATGACGGTGGACGCGCTGGGTTCGGTGGTGACCTACAAGTACGACGCCGCCGGCAATCTGAGCGAACGCATCGCCTATGCCAACCGCCTGCCGGCCGCCAGCGTGGGCGCGGCCAAGATGCCGGCCGCGCCGGCGGTGGATATCGCCTACGACCAGCGCCAGCGCGCGGTCTACGACGCGTTTGGACATGCCATCCTGCAGGTGGATGGCACCGGCGCCGTGGTGCGCCAGCGCTACGACGCCAATGGCAAGGTAGTGGAACGGATCGCCTACGCCACGCGCGTGCCGGCCAACGTGGCGCTGACGGCGGCGGCCATCGACGCGGCGCTGGCGGGCGTGGCCGACGCCGCGCGCGATCAGCGCAGCCTGAATGCCTACGACGGCATCGGCCGCCTGACTCACGTCATGAACGGCCTGGGCGCGGTGACCGAGAACATCTATGACGCCGCCGGCAACCTGCTGCGGCAGATCCAGTACGCCACGCCCGTGGCGGCTGGCGGCGATCCGCGCTCGGTGCAGGGCAGCCTGAAGGACCGCGCCACCGACTGGGTCTACGACGGCGCGCATCGCCAGATCGCCAGCGTGGATCCCACGGGCGCGGTCACGCGCAAGGTGCTGGACGCCAATGGCAACGCCGTGCAGGTGATCCGCTACGCAACCCGGCTGGGCGCCACGGTGCCGCGCGAGGGCGGCGCCATCCTGGCGGCCCTGGTGTCCAATGCCCAGGACCGGGTCACCACCACCGCCTTCGACGCGGCCAACCGGGCCGTGCTGGTGGTCGATGCCCTGATGGGCGTGGTGCGCAATACCTATGACGCCGTCGGCAATCTGCTGGAAACCTACCAGTACGCCAGGCCGATGCCGGGCGACGCGCTGGCCGGCGCCGCGCCGGGCCAGTTGAGCCTGGCGGCGCTGACGGCGCGCCTGCCGGGTGTCGACGCGCAGGACCGCAGCAGCCGCAGCGTCTATGGCGCGGCGGGTCTGCCCGTATACAAGATCGACGCGGCGGGTTTTGTCACGCAGCTGAGCTACGACACGCGCGGGAATGTGGTGAGCAGCCGCCGCTACGCCAACGGCGTGCTGCTGGGCGGCACGCCGTCCGCCGCCGACGTGGCCGCCGCCTTGTCCGCCGACAACGCGCGCGACCGGGTCGACAGCTATGTGTTCGACGCGGCCGGCCGTCTCCTGGGCGTCACCGATACGCTGGGCAAGTCCGAGTCCTATGCGTATGACGGGGTGGGCAACAAGACCCGCTTTGTCAACAAGGCGGGCGAAGCCTGGTCCTATGAGTACGACGCCGCCGGCCGCCTGCTGGTCGAGCGCACGCCGCAGATCGGTTCGCTGGAGACGGGCTGGACCGCCGACGGCAACATGACTGTCGGCGCCAATCGCTCCGTCTCGCTGGTGACCCGCAACGTCTATGACGCCCTGGGCAATCTGTTGTCGCGCACCGAGGCGGACGGCCAGCCCGAGGCCCGCACCACGCGCTATGTCTACGACGCGGCGGGCCGCCAGGTGCGGACCATCTTCCCGCCGGTCAGCCTGTACGACGCGGTCGCCGACAACCTGCTGGTCAACGGCGCCAGCGGCGTCGCCGCGCGCAAGGAGACCGCGCCCATCTCGCTGACGTCGGACGTGCTGTTCGACGCGTTCGGCAATGCGGTGGCGGGCCGGGACGTGGCGGGATCGATCAGTTACAAGGTCTATGACAAGACCGGGGCGCTGAAGTACGAGGTCGATGCCGAAGGCTATGTCACCGAGTACGATCGCAACGCCATGGGCGACGTCACGCTGCGCCTGCGCTACGCGGTCAAGACGGGCTTGACGGCCAATGGCTACAAAGGCATCTCGGCGGAAGCCGTGGCCGCCGCCGTCAACGCGGCCGGCCTGGATCATGGCGGCGATCGCGGCGAAGTGACCGCCTACGACAAGCTGGGCCGCGCCGTGGAGGTGAGCCAGTCGCAGATCTACGCCTACGATTCGTCGGCGGCGGCCGGGGCGCAGTACTTCACCAGCAACAAGCTGGTGCGCACCGAATACGATGCTTTCGGGCAGGCGGTGGCCATCCGAGAATTGGTCAATCCCGTCTCGCAGGTCTGGGCGAACACGACCCAGCACTACGATCGCGTCGGCAACATGGTCGCGCGGGTCGATGCCCTGGGTTATGTCACGGTCTCGTCCTATGACGGGATGGGCAACAAGACCTCGGTGCGCGATTACGCCACGGCCACCACTGTCTGGAACGCGCAGGGCTACGCGCTGCCGGTGGCGAACGCCAACGACCGCCTGGTGACCTATGCCTTCGACGCCCTGGGCAGGAAGCTGTCCGAGACCCGCGTTAACGTGGAGTACAGCAGCCAGTCCAACGGCACCTCGCAGCGCGGCGACCTGAAGACGACCTATGGCTACGACGTGCTGGGCAACCAGACGCGCGTGACGGACGCCAAGGGCGGCACGTCCTATACCTATTACGACGCCCTGGGCCGGGTGAAGGCGGTGACCGAGGCGGCGCGCCTGAACGCGTCCGGCGCATCGTACGCGCCGTTGACCGTGTTCCATCGCGACGCGGTCGGCAATATCGTCAGAACCATCCAGTACGCCAACGGCACGCCGCAAGCCTCAGAGGCGGGCTACACCGAAACCTCCAGCGGCGACAACCGCTACACCCTCGCCGCCTACGACAGCCGCGGCAACAAGATCCAGACCATAGACGCCAATGGCGCGCGCACCAACTATTCCTACAACGCCGCCGGCCAGCTGGCCAAGCAATGGCGCGGCGTCACGGGCAACGACGGCAGCGTCAAGACCTGGTTCCAGGCCTTCCAGTACGACAAGCTGGGGCATCAGACGCGGGTGATCGATCCCGCGTCCACGGCCGTGCTCAAGAGCGGGGTCCAGACCAGTTGGTCGTCGGCGACCAAGGAATTCAATTTCTGGCAGAAGTACGTCGTTTCCGGTACCAATACGATCAACCTCAACTGGTCTTCGCTGATCGATGCCAGCGCGGGCCTGGTGCGGGTCCAGGTGTACTACACCACCCTCAACACGCAGTACAGCGAGACGGTCGCCAATGAGGGCGGCGAGGCTGGAGAAGGCGGTGTTTCCACGGGCGGCACCACGATCACCTATGGCTCGCCCGGCGTGGCGACCAGCCGCACCATGGATTTCGGCGCGGCGTCGGCCGCATCGGGCGTGTCGATCAGCTGGAGCGAACGCAAGGTGGCCGTGGGCGGCATTGCCCAACTGAGCTACATCCGCGTGTGGCAGCAGGACGCGGCCGGCAACTGGGTCAGCAAGTGGGAAGGCAGCAACGCCCAGGCCAACGGTTCCGGCATTGTCGACGTGTCGCAGCAGGAAGCCGGCTGGTCGGACACCGTCACCGAGTACAACGCCTTTGGCGAGATGGTGCGCCGTGGCGTCAACGGCGGCCGCCAGGAGTATTTCCAGTACGACAACGCCGGCAATCTGGTGCGCACCAACGCCAAGGACGGCAAGGACCAGGTCACGCTCTACAACCTGCAGGGCAAGGCCACCGCCAGCATGACCAGCGCCGGCGCGGGCGGCGGCAATGTCGACCTCGCGGCCATCGGCTCCATCCAGCAGGCGTCGGCCATGGGCAACCTGCGGCGCGAGGACACGGTCTACAACCTGCTTGGCAACGCGCTCAAGACCATGGCGCCCGCGCGCACGGTGTACGAGGGCGGGGTCACGGTCAATCGCGACTACACCTACGCCACCATCGCCTCGTCCGCCACGCTCTATTACATTCCCAAACCCGGCGGCGGTGAGAATGGCGGCGAGGGCGGCGAAGGCGGCACGGATCCCAACGATCCCGGTACGCCCGCCTGGCGCGGCACCAATACCGTGCAGCTCGGCTGGACCAGCCTGGCAGGCCTGGGCGACGGCGACGTGCGCGTCGTCATGACTTACCAGAGCGCCGGCGGCACGCGCCGGACCCTCACGCAGAACTACCAGGCCGGTGCGGCGCAGACTGGCGTGACGTTCAGCTGGGACGGCGCCGCCATGAACACGACCGATGGCGGCGTCACCCGGGTGGTCGCCATGACGGTCTACAAAAAGGACACCAGCGGTACCTGGCAGACCGTCATCAACCAGCAGGGCACCTTCGGCAACACGGGCAACTTTATCGACATCGCCGCGCCGGTCGATCCGGGCGTCAAGGTCAGGCTGGAAATCCGCGTTCCCAACGGCGGCTGGAGCGAAGTGGGGCTGGTGAACTACGGCAATACCTTGCGCTATGACGCGGAAGGGCTGGCCGTGGGCAACTACGAGTACCGGGTCTCGCAGATCGCCCGCGATGGCATGACCAAGGTCACAGGGTCCGGCACGCTGGCACTGGCGGCGCCCAGCCTGTCCTCGATCAGCAGCGCGATGGGCTTCGGCGCTGTCGGCCACGACGTGTTCAGCTGGCCCTCGTTCGGCGCGGGCGTCGACGCGCAGTTCCGCTACCGCTCGCCGGGCGGCGCCTGGGTCCAGCTGCCGGTATCCGCGCGCAGCTCGGGTCATGATGGCGTGGACTGGATCGGCATGGGCGCCGGCCAGTTCGAGTATGAGTTGTTGCTGATCGACCGCAGTTCGGGCGCCGCCTATGCGCATGCCACGGGCTTCATCAACAAGGAGGCCGCGGTGCCGCCGCGCTGGGTGCCGCCGGTCGGCATTCCGCCAATCGCGGAGGGCCTGACGCTGGACACGGGCAGCACCGGCATTTCCTGGACCACGACCGATCGCAACAACCTGAGCGGCACGGCCGTGCTCCGGTACCGGCTGCAAGGCACGCAGGCCTGGTCGACCGTGGGCTTGAACCAGAGCCCGACCGCCACGCCGTTCGGGCCCGTGGGCACGCCCGGCACCGGCGAGGGCGGCGAAGGCGGCGAGGGCGGTTCAACGTCCGTCATGACCTATTGGGTCCGCCTGGGCACGCTGCCCGCTGGCAACTACGAGTTCGACCTGCTGTTCACGCCCACCGGCGCGTCCGAGCCCAGCAAGCACCGCATCGGCGTGATCTCGCAAGGCGCCACCACGCCGGGCTATTACTACACCCGCAGCTATACGGTGTCCGTGCCCTACCAGGTCTGGGTGCCGCCGACCGGCAACGGCGGTGAAGGCGGCGAGGGCGGCGAAGGCGGCACGCCCGGCTATTGGAAGACCGAATATCGCCAGGAGACCCGCTATGAGCAGGTCTGGGTGAACGCCGTCACGCCGCGTCCCGGCATGTCGCACACCACCGCCACCTATGTGGCGGGCTACACCATCCCGGGCCGGCCAACCAGCTATTCCCTCAGCAGCACCACCGGCAGCAATCCGCGACCCATCAGCACCAACGTGTCCGGCATCCTGGGCGTGGTGGCGTCGTGGGGCGCGTCCGGCCCGAACGGCGGCGCCGTCACCAGCCGCCCGTCGGTAGAGCGTACCTACGACCGCTGGGGCAATGTGCTGACGGTCTCCGATCCGCGCTCGCCCTATTGGATCACCCGCTATACCTATAACGCGGCCAACCAGATCACTTCGGAGATCCGACCCAGCGCCGATGGCGCGGCGGGCGCCGGACCCGCCACCTACCTGTACTACGACGCGCAGGGCAACAACGTCGCCACGCGCGACGGCAACGGCAACCTGACCGGCATGGAGTACGACGCCGGCGGCAAGCGCATCGTCGAGCGGCACGCCGACGGCGGCGTCTACCGTTACGGCTACAACGGCTTCGGCGACAAGATCAGCTGGACCGATGCGTTGGGCAACGTCACGTCCTACACCTATGACTGGATGGGCCGCCTGACGCTGACGTCGCACGCCGCGCTGACGCGCTACGGCATGCAGGACGCGCTGACGATGGTCGCCACCGGCCAGAAGACCGTCATCGAGAGCGTGCGCTACGACGAGCTGGGCAACAAGCTTAGCTCCACCAACGGCGCGGGCGACACGGTCTACTTCCGCTACGACCTGCGCGGCAACGTCACCGGCGTGCGCAAACCGGGCATGTCCACCGAGCTGCGCACCGCCTACGACGCACGCGGCAACAAGACCTTCGAGGCGGACGCCAACGGCAACGCCTCGACCTGGGCCTACGACTACTTCGGCAAGCTGGTCGGCCACACCGACATCGGCGGCGCCAAGTACTACTACGCCTATGACAATGCCCGCCAGCTGCTGCAGCAGACCAACACGCGCGGCCAGAACCTGAACTACACCTACGACGCCGCGGGCCAGGTCACACGCATCTACGATGCCGCGCTGGGCAAGATCACGGACTTCTCGTACGACCATGCCGGCAACAAGGTGCGCGAGCGCACCGAGCAGGGCGGCCGGGTCTACCAGAACAACATCATGGCCTACGACGCGCTGGGCCGCCTGCGCGAAGTATCGGACGGCTACCTGCGCCAGAACATCGACTACGACGCCAACGGCAACCGCAAGCGCGTCCAGACCCAGTACACCGACGCGTCCGACACCTGGCGCAACCGCGACTACTGGTACGGCTACGACGCCATGAACCGCCAGACTACGGTGGAGGCCGTCAACGCCAACCTGGACCTGAGCGCGGGCCAGGGCCACCGGCTGACCTACGACGCCAACGGCAACCGCCTGAGCGACACGTACTGGGACAAGGTCGTCTACGGCGACGGCAGCACGGCGGCCGGCTTCACCACCGAGACCTATACCTACGACATCCTGAACCGGCTGGTCACGCAGCGGCGCGACGGCAACCTGCTGGACTACCGCTACTACGACGGCGCCGACCGCGTGGTCTGGAGCGGCATCGACGGCTCGCTGGGCAAGGCGTTCTTCGATCGCTCGGGCCTGGCCAACGAGCAGCGCCGCAACATGTACGACGGCGCCGGCCGGCTGTACAACACGCGCTTCGTCAAGATGACGAACGCGGGTCTGTCGAGCAGCCACAACGTGACCTACAGCGGCTACGACCAGGCTGGTAACGTGACGCAGTACCGCATGGACATGTACGAGGGCACGGCGTACACGAATTACTACAACTACACGCACGCGCGCTACGAAGGCTACCGCGAGGCCACGCTGTCGGGCACCAGCA
>MCND01000023.1_pt1 | contig 72757 bp, 74 predicted proteins | sample 778211 | NCBI WGS metagenome assembly MCND01 (sample SAMN04296812, study PRJNA304217) | bioreactor metagenome | isolation source: activated sludge enriched with benzalkonium chloride | place: Turkey: Istanbul urban wastewater treatment plant
CCGGACGACCGGCTGGTATGGGACGTGGGCCACCAGGCGTATCCGCACAAGATCCTCACCGGTCGCCGCGAGCAGATGGCCACCCTGCGCCAGAAAGACGGCCTGGCTGCCTTCCCCCGGCGCTCGGAGAGCGAGTACGACACCTTCGGCGTCGGTCATTCCAGCACCTCCATCAGCGCCGCCCTGGGCATGGCCATCGCCGCCCGCCTGCAGAACAGCGAGCGCAAGGCCATCGCCGTGATCGGCGACGGCGCCCTGACCGCGGGCATGGCCTTCGAGGCCCTGAACCACGCGCCGGAAGTGGACGCCAACATGCTGGTGATCCTCAACGACAACGACATGTCGATCTCGCGCAATGTCGGCGGCCTGTCCAACTACCTGGCCAAGATCCTCTCCAGCCGCACCTACGCCAGCATGCGCGAAGGCAGCAAGAAAGTGCTGTCGCGCCTGCCCGGTGCCTGGGAAATCGCCCGCCGCACCGAAGAGTACGCCAAGGGCATGCTGGTGCCCGGCACCCTGTTCGAAGAGCTGGGCTGGAACTACATCGGCCCGATCGACGGCCACGACCTGCCGACCCTGATCGCCACCCTGCGCAACATGCGCGACCTCAAGGGCCCGCAGTTCCTGCACGTGGTGACCAAGAAGGGCAAGGGCTTCGCCCCGGCGGAAGTCGACCCCATCGGCTACCACGCCATCACCAAGCTCGAACCCCTGGACGCTCCGGCAGCCGCACCGAAAAAAGCCGGCGGGCCGAAGTATTCCGGCGTGTTCGGTGAGTGGCTGTGCGACATGGCCGCCGCCGATTCGCGCCTGGTGGGCATCACCCCGGCCATGAAGGAAGGCTCGGACCTGGTGGCCTTCAGCGAACGCTTCCCGCTGCGCTACTTCGACGTGGCGATTGCCGAGCAGCACGCCGTGACCCTGGCAGCCGGCATGGCCTGCGAAGGCGCCAAGCCGGTGGTGGCGATCTACTCCACCTTCCTGCAACGCGGCTACGACCAGCTGGTCCACGACGTGGCGGTGCAGAACCTCGACGTCCTGTTCGCCATCGATCGCGCTGGCCTGGTGGGCGAAGACGGCCCGACCCACGCCGGCAGCTTCGACTTGTCCTACCTGCGCTGCATTCCCGGCATGGTGGTGATGACCCCCAGCGACGAGAACGAACTGCGCAAGATGCTCACCACCGGCCACCTGTACAACGGCCCGGCAGCGGTGCGCTATCCACGTGGCACCGGCCCCAACGCACCGATCGACAAGGACCTGGAGCCGATCGAGATCGGCAAGGGCGTGATCCGTCGCCAGGGCAAGCAAGTGGCGCTGCTGGTATTCGGCGTGCAACTGGCCGAAGCGCTGAAGGTGGCCGAGAAGCTCGACGCCACCGTGGTCGACATGCGTTTCGTCAAACCCCTGGACGAAGCCCTGGTGCGCGAGATCGCCGGCAGCCACGAGCTGCTGGTGACCATCGAGGAAAACGCCATCATGGGCGGCGCCGGCAGTGCCGTCGGCGAGTTCCTGACCCAGGAAGGCATTCTCAAGCAGCTCCTGCACCTGGGCCTGCCGGATGCCTACGTCGAACACGCCAAGCCAGCGCAGATGCTCGCCGAGTGCGGCCTCGACGAAGCCGGCATCGAAGCCTCGGTGCGCCAGCGCCTGCAGCTGCTGGGCCTGGCGTAAGCTGTAGCGCCCCATGCTGAGCGCCCGCCACGCGGGCGCCAGCTTCTCCCCATCCACGGCCCATCACCTCCTGCGGCCGAACCCGCGCCGTGCGAAAAGGAGCAGCCATGAAACTCTCCCGCCTTGCCCTGCCCCTGTTCCTGCTGCCCGGTGGCGAACTGCTGGCCGACACCTCCGACCGCGACCAGGCCCTGAAGCTGCCGGACACCCTGATCAGCGCCAACCGCCAGGTACAGGCGCGCAACGACAGCAGCGCGGCGAACACGGTGTTCACCCGGGAGGACATCGACCGCCTGCAACCCACCAACCTGACCGACCTGCTGCAACGGGTTCCCGGGGTGCAGGTTGCCCAGAGCGGCGGACGCGGCGCCCTGCCGAACATTTTCATTCGCGGCACCAAATCGGCCCAAAGCCTGGTGCTGGTGGATGGTCAGCGCATCGGCAGTTCATCCAGCGGCGACAGCAACCTGCAGTTCATCAGCGTCGAGCAGATCGAGCGGGTGGAAGTGCTGCGTGGCTCGCGCTCGGCGATCTACGGCAGCGACGCCATTGGTGGAGTGATCCAAATCTTCACCCGCCGCAGCGCCGACTCGGGACTGCATGGGCGCATGCGCGTTGCCGCTGGCAGCAACCAGACCTGGGAGCGCAGCCTGGGACTGTCTGGCGGCAACCAACGGACCCGCTTCAGCCTCGGCGCCAACCTGGATGAAAGTGCCGGAATCGACTGGACCCACACCTCCTACCCCAGCGATACGGATCACGATGGCTACCGCAACCAATCCCTGAGTTTTACCCTAAGCCATGCCCTCAGCGACGACCTGGAAGTGGGCTTCAACCTGCTGGATAACCGAGGCCGCAGCCGTTATGACAAGCCTTTCGCCGCGGAGCAGGACCCTTACACCGACTTCACCGTCAGCAGCGCCAGCGGCTTTATCGATGCGACGGTCAATGACCGCTGGCAGTCCCGACTGGAACTGGGTCACAGCGAAAACCGCGACCTCAAGCGTAATAAGCTCAGCGACGAACGTAGCGTGTTCAACACTTACCGCGACTCACTTGCCTGGCAAAACGATCTGCGCCTGACTGCGCAACACAGCCTGATTCTTGGCGCTGACTGGTACGAGGACCGACTCAATACCGGCCCGGCCTTTTTCATCGGCAGCACCCCACAGTACTTCGCCGAGGACAGCCGATGGAACCGGGCTGCATTCATTCAGCACCGTTTTCAGGCCGACAGCTTCTCCACCGAGCTGGGTCTGCGCCGCGACCAGAACCAACAGTTCGGCGGACACAGTAGCTGGAGCGGAACCTTCACCCTGCCCCTGACACCGGACAACGACCTGCTGCTGACTTACAGTGAGGGTTTCCGTGCCCCAACATTTAACGACCTCTACTTCCCAGACAGTAGCGGTTCTAAAAACAGCAACCCGAATCTGAAACCCGAAATCTCGAAAAGCTACGAGATGCAGTGGCGCAGTCAGCTCAACGACAGCAGCCGACTGGAGGTCTCGCTGTATCGGACCGATCTTCGGGACGCGATCATCTTCAAAAACGATGGTCCACAAAACATCAGTTCGGCACGTATCAACGGCTTTGAAACCTCACTGAAGCAGGAGTTGTTCGGTTGGCAGGGCAATCTGGGGTTGGCCATCATCGACCCTCGCGACCGCGACAAAGGCCATACACTCCCCCGACGCGCCCGGCGTACTCTTAGCCTGGATCTGGACCGACAGTTCGATCGCCTGGGCCTCGGCGCCAGTTGGCTGGCGGTGAGTGGTAGCTATGACGACGAGAAAAACACGCAGCGGCTTGGCGGTTATGGTCTGTTCGGCCTGCGCAGCAGTTGGGCAGTCAACCAGGAGCTCAAGCTGGACCTGAAGCTCGACAATGTCTTCGACAAGTCCTATTCCCGTGCGCTCTACAGCCACCAGGGCAGCGACTACGGCTACCGCGAAGAAGGTCGGACCTGGATGCTCGGGGTGACCTGGACCCCTGAGCTGTAGAACCGGCTCAACGCTCGGGCGCGATCAATGCACACAGCTTGGCCACTGCGCCGACCATCTGCCCGCTGGGCCGCTCCAGGCCCTTGTCCATCACCAGCAACAAACGCCCCTGCTCAACCGCGGCAATCTGCGGCCAGGCCTTCCAGGCATCCAATTGCCCCTGGGCCGTGGCGAGAATCGCCTGCGGGTTACGCTGCAACACCGATTCGATGCTGACCTGGGGCGCCGGCAGCGGTTGATCGGCAAATACATTGCGCGCCCCGCAGACCGCCAGGGCGTCGCTGATGATCTGGCCACCACCCACCGTGTATAGCGGACGATCCCAGACCTGATAGAACACCGGCAGGGGCAACTCGCGGCGATAGCGCTGGCGCAGTTGCGCAAGTTGCTGGTCCAGCTGGGTCGCCAATGCCTGGCCGGCTTGTGCTCGCCCCAGGCGCTGGCCGATCTCGGCGATCTGGGCGGTCAGCTGCGCAAGGTCATGGGGTTCGGCAACCAGGGTGGGAATGCCCAGGCGCGCCAATTGCTCCTTCTGGGCCGGTCCGACACTGCCCGGCCAGAGCAGCAGCAAGTCCGGCCGCAGGCTCAGCAAGCGCTCGATATCCAGCTGGCCGTAGCGCCCTACCGAAGGCAGGTCCTTGAGGGGTACCGGGCGCTCACCGGCATCCAGCACGCCCACCAGCAGGTCGGCGGCGCCCAGTTCGACGACAATTTCCGAGAGCGATGGCGCCAGGCTGACGACCCGCTCGGCGGCCAGCGCCTGGCCACACAGAGCCAGCAGCAAGACGGCCAGCCAGCGCTGCATCAACCGAGTTGGCGTGGGATGCGGTAGAGGTAGAACAACACCGCCGTGGACAGGGCCAGGAGCATCAGCGGCACGGCCTCAAGGCCGACGAACACCGCCAGGGCACCGATCCAGGCTGGCAACGCTGCCACCAGCAGGGCCGTGCGCCGCCGCGCTGCCAGGTCGATCCAGGCCGCTGGTTCTTCTGGGGTATCGAGGGCTTTCTGGGTGGCGATCAAGCCGTGCTTGTAGGCACCGAAAAAGCGCAGGCTGACGAACATCGACGCCACCCCGGCAATGAAGAACGGCATCGCCAGCACCGGCAGAATCGGCTCGCCCTGGCCGAATACGGCGTTGAGCACGAACAGCGGCAGCAACGCCAACGCCAGGTACTGCCACCAGCTGACGGCCAGGCGCCGCCTCACTTGGCCCCGGGTCACGCGCGGTCGACCTCGCCCTGGTGCTCGTTACCCATCATGTGGTCGAGCTTGCTGGCCTTGGTCGCCAGGTAGAGTTTGTTGTGCGGGTTATGGCCGGTATGCAGAGGCACGCGCTCGGCGACCTGGATGCCCATCTCGGTCAGGGCCTTGACCTTGCGCGGGTTGTTGGTCATCAGGCGCAGGGCCTTGACGCCCAGGTGCTCGAGCATCGGCAGGCACATGGCGTAGTCGCGCTGGTCGGCGGCGAAACCCAGGCGCTCGTTGGCCTCCACGGTATCGGCACCGCCATCTTGCAGTTCATAGGCGCGGATCTTGTTCAGCAGGCCGATACCCCGGCCTTCCTGGCGCAGGTACAGCAGCACCCCACGGCCTTCACGGGCGATGGCCCGCAGGGCGGCTTCGAGCTGCGAACCGCAGTCGCAACGCTGGCTGAACAGGGCATCGCCGGTCAGGCATTCGGAGTGCAGGCGACCGAGCACAGGCGCGCCGTCGGCGATATCGCCCAGGCTGAGCACCACGTGCTCGCGACCGGTGGCTTCGTCGAGGAAACCGTGCATGGTGAATTGCGCAAAGGGGGTGGGCAGCTTGGAAGCGGCAACAAAAACAACGGGCACTGTTGTGCTCCTGATCTGTATGGGGACTGGAGATTCGCAGAGGCGGCATTGTAACAGCAGCCTCCACTGGACGCTTAGGCTGAATTATCGTGGATAAAGATCGATAAGTTTGATCACCGGACCACCGGCTAGCGCTTCTCGTCAAAGGGATAAGGTTGCTTCCAGCGCTGGAAGATCGGCCGCAGGCCACCACTCTTCACCAGTTGTTCCATGCGTTGGTCATACAACGAAAGCAGGGCGCGCCCGCGCGCGGTATCGGCAAAGCCCAGGTACAGGGGCAATTCCACCAGGTGCGAACGCTTGAAACGGGAAGGGTCTTCGGCCTGCCCAAGCACGTAGTCGACTTCGGTCTGGCCATCGATGTAAAAGTCGGCGCGGTGGTACAGCAGCATCGGCAGGATCCCGACACGACGCCGGATCTCGTTGTAGATACCGATGTTGGGCAGGTAGTCCTGGTACTTGTAGCCACGCACCCAGACCAGCCGGTAGCTGGCCAGGTTGGCAAGGCTCAACTCAGGACCGCCGGCCAGGCCCAGGGCGTAGATATGGTCGTTGTCGTAGTTCCAGCGCGGATAGAGCACGCCAGGCGATTCATTGTGGTAGGCACCGGCCTGGGCATCCACCTCGCCACGTTGCACCAGCCCGACCGAACGGGTGTAGGGCACGCTACTGCGCTCGACCTTTACCCCCTGGGGCTCGAAGACCTCCCGCAGGATATCCCAGGACAAGCCCTGGCCGTCGGCCTCGCTGTACTGGTCCCACTCCTCGCTGGCAATGCGAATCTGCCTGGGCAACGACGCTTGTTCGCCGGCCCATGCGTTACAACAGTTCCAGAGGACCAGCAACGCCAGTAGCCCGCGACAGACACCCATGCCTTGCCCCTCAGCTGAAACACCACACCAGCCCTTGCATCGCGAGCCAGGCGAAAACCCCGGCCAGGACATCATCGAGCATGATGCCGACACCGCCATGGACATGCCGGTCGACCCAACGGATGGGCCAGGGCTTGAGAATATCGAAGAAGCGGAACATCAGGAATCCCGCCAGCAACCACTGCCAACCGGCGGGCACCAACCACAAGGTGATCCACATGCCGACCATCTCATCCCAGACGATGCCTTCATGGTCATGCACCCGCAGATCGTCGGCTACCTTGCCGCACAGCCAGAAGCCGAACAGCATGGTGATGCCGAGCATCAGCCAGTAGCCCCAGTCCGGCAACATCTGCCAAAACGGAATGAAGGGTAGCGCAACCAGCGAACCCCAGGTGCCCGGGGCCTTGGGCAGGGTGCCCGAGCCAAAACCGAACGCGAGGAAATGCCAGGGGTTACGCCAGACCGACGGGGGTACGAACTCCGCCGGAACCTGATTGGGATGATCTGTCACGGTGTCTCCGGAAAGTGTTGGTAGCCCCGGATGCCCGGGGTGATGTCCTGCCCTGCGGCATCCAGCAAGGCCACGCCTGCCCCGCCACCACCTGCCCCACCACATGCACGGGCCAACCCGCGGCCTGCAATGGCGTCAAGTCGGCAGGTGGCAGGGTGAAGGCCAGCACATAGTCGTCGCCGCCACTCAAGGCCGCAGCACGAGCGCCCTCCAGGCCGAGAAAGTCCACCAGGGGCCTGGACAGGGGCAGCGTGTCCAGCACCACTTGCAACCCGACCGATGACGCCGCGGCGATATGCCCGCAATCGGCCAACAGCCCATCGGAGATATCCAGGGCTGCCGTGGCCTTGCCACGCAACGCCTGGCCCAGGGCCAACTGCGGTTGCGGCGACCAGTAGCGGGCCAGCAACGGCTCGGCCACTGCCGGCGCGGCCTGGCGCTGGCCCAGCACCAGTGGCAGGGCGCCAGCGGCATCACCCAGCGGACCGCCGACACACAGCAGGTCACCAGGCCGCGCGCCGCTGCGGGTCAGGGCCCGGCCTGCGGGTACGCGGCCGAACACCGTCATGGTCAAGGTCAGGGGGCCCCGGGTGGTATCGCCGCCGATCAAGCGCACGGCGCAATCCTGGGCCATGGCATTCAAGCCACGGGCATAGGCGGCGAGCCAATCGGTGGCTACCGCTGGCAAGGTCAGGGCAAGGGTAAAGGCCAGCGGTGTGGCGCCCATGGCGGCCAGGTCGCTGACAGCCACCGCCAGGGAACGTTGGCCAAGAAGGAAGGGATCGCAGGGATCGGCGAAATGCACACCCGCCACCAGGGTGTCGGTGGAAATCGCCAATTGCTCGCCAGGAGCAACTGCCAGCAAGGCACAGTCATCGCCGATCCCCAGGGCAACGCCCTCGCCACCCTGCGCACAAGGCGCGGCAGCGAAGAAGTTACGGATCAGTTCAAACTCGCCCATGGCAGCTACAAGCGCGGATCAGCGCTTGAACGCCTTCACTTCTGCTGCACGCAGGCGTGGGGCCAGCTTGTCGAGTACGCCATTGACGAACTTGTGGCCATCGGTGGAACCGAAGACCTTGGCCAGTTCGATACCCTCGTTGATCACCACGCGGTATGGCACGTCGACACGCTTGAGCAGTTCCCAGGTGGACAGGCGCAGGACGGCCAGTTCTACCGGGTCCAGCTCATCGATGGCCAGGTCCAGGCAAGGTACGAGCGCATTGTCGATCTCGTTCTTGTTGGCCGGGACCCCGTGCAGGATTTCACGGAAGTAGGCGCCGTCGATGTCGGTGAAATCGTTGTCGACCCGAAACTGCGCTTCGATCTCGTTCAGCGAATGCTTGGCCATGTGCCATTGGTACAGCGCCTGGGTCGCGAGCTGACGGGCTTCGCGACGCTTGGCGCTCTTGGATGGCTTGCCGGCACTGGCAGGCTTGGGATCGCGCGGGTTGAAACGATCGCTATCGTCGCTAATCACTTGGCCTCCAACTGCGCCAGCAGGCTGACCATTTCCAGGGCGGACAAGGCAGCTTCAGCCCCTTTGTTGCCGGCCTTGGTGCCGGAACGCTCGATGGCTTGTTCGATCGAGTCGACGGTCAGCACGCCAAAGGCTACCGGCACGCCAAACTCCATGGACACCTGGGCCAGACCCTTGGTGCATTCGCCAGCAACGTATTCGAAGTGCGGGGTACCGCCACGAATGACCGCGCCCAGGGCGATGATCGCCGCGTATTCACCCTTCTGCGCGACCTTCTGGGTCACCAGGGGAATCTCGAAGGCGCCGGGAGCGCGGATGATGGTGATGTCGCTTTCGCTCACGCCATGGCGAACCAGGGCGTCAACCGCGCCGCTGACCAGGCTTTCGACGACGAAGCTGTTGAAGCGGCCGACCACCAGGGCATAGCGGCCTTTAGGGGCGATGAAGGTACCTTCGATGGTCTTCAGGGTCATTCGACAAATCTCTTAAAGAGCCGGAGCGTGTCTAGTACACGCTCCTGAGTGATATTTGAACCGCGAATTTCAAGCTGGCAGCGGCCGGCTTTTATTCGGAGGGCACGTATTCTACAACTTCCAGGTCGAAACCGGATATCGCATTAAACTTCATCGGTGCGCTCATCAGGCGCATCTTGCGCACGCCCAGGTCACGCAGGATCTGTGAGCCGGCGCCCACGATGCTGTAGGTGGTCGGCTTCTTCGCAGGCGCGTGCTCGGCGGTTTCCCGGATGTGCGCCAGCAATACGTCGCCATCCAGCGGATGACCCAGCAACAGCACCACGCCACTGCCGGCCTCGGCCACGGTAGCCATGGCCGCGCGCAGGCTCCAGCGCCCCGGTTGCTTGACCATCAGCAGGTCGCGCAGCGGGTCCATGTTGTGGACCCGCACCAGGGTCGGCTCCTCGGCACAGATCTCGCCCAGGGTCAGCGCCATGTGCACGTCGCCTTCCACGGAATCACGATAGGTCACCAGGTTGAACTGGCCCAGTTCGCTGTCCAGGGGCTGCTCGGCAATCCGCTGAACGGTACGTTCGTGGATCATCCGGTAGTGGATCAGGTCGGCGATGGTGCCGATCTTGATACCGTGCTCGGTGGCAAACGCCTCGAGTTCGGTGCGCCGGGACATGGTGCCATCGTCGTTCATGACCTCGCAGATCACGCCACTGGGCTCGAAGCCCGCCATGCGCGCCAGGTCGCAGGCCGCCTCGGTGTGACCGGCACGGGCCAGGGTACCGCCGGGCTGGGCCATCAGCGGGAAGATATGGCCTGGGCTGACGATGTCCTCGGCCTTGGCGTCCTTGGCCGCGGCGGCCTGCACGGTACGCGCCCGGTCGGCAGCGGAGATGCCGGTGGTCACGCCTTCGGTGGCCTCGATGGACACGGTGAACTTGGTACCGAAGCCACTACCGTTGCGGGGCGACATCAGTGGCAGCTTGAGCATTTCGCAACGCTCGCGGCTCATGGGCATGCAGATCAGGCCACGGGCGTGCTTGGCCATGAAGTTGATGTGCGCAGCCGTGCAGCACTCGGCGGCCATGATCAGGTCGCCTTCGTTCTCGCGGTCTTCGTCATCCATGAGGATGACCATCTTGCCTTGGCGGATGTCTTCGACCAGTTCTTCGATGCTGTTGAGCGCCACTCGGCACCCCCCTTCTTTCAAAATTTGAGGTTCAGGATTTGAGATAGCCGTTAGCGGCCAGAAAGCTTTCGGTAATGGTGCTGCCCGAGGCCTCGGCGGCCTTGTCACCCAGCAGCAAGCGCTCCAGGTAGCGCGCCAGCAGGTCGACCTCGAGGTTGACCTGACGGCCCGGCCGGTAGTCGGCCATGATGGTTTCCGCCAGCGTGTGGGGCACGATGGTCAATTCGAACTCGGCGCCATTCACCGCGTTGACCGTCAGGCTGGTGCCGTCGACGGTGATCGAGCCTTTATGGGCGATGTACTTGGCCAGCTCCTTGGGAGCCCGGATGCGGAACTGGATGGCCCGGGCATTCTCTTCCCGGCCCACGACCTCGCCGACACCATCGACGTGACCGCTGACCAGATGACCGCCCAGGCGAGTGGTCGGGGTCAGGGCCTTCTCCAGGTTGACCCGGCTGCCGGCCTTCAACTGGTTGAAGGCGGTGCAATCCAGGGTCTCGCGGCTGACATCGGCCCAGAAACCATCGCCGGGCAATTCGACGGCGGTCAGGCAGACGCCGTTCACCGCGATGCTGTCGCCCAGCTTGACGTCGGCCAGGTCGAGCTTGCCGGTTTCTACATAAACCCGCACATCTCCGCCTTTTGGGCTCAATGCGCGAATGCTGCCGATGGATTCGATGATGCCGGTGAACATGGAGTCCTCCTCGAGAACGGGCCGCCGGATAGGCGAAAGTCGGGAATTATACGCTCGCTGGCGGGGCCGGGATGGCAGTGACTCGCCAGTCATCGCCCACTGCGCGCATTTCGATGATCTTGAGCAATGGCGCCTCGCTCATCCGCGCCAGGGGCCAGTCCAGCAAAGGCTGGGCCGTGGACCCCAGGAACTTGCCAGCGACGAAGATCTGGTACTCATCCACCAGCCCTTGCCGGGCGAACGCTCCAGCCAGGCGCGGGCCGGCTTCCACCAGCACCTCGTTGACGCCGCGAGCGGCCAGCTCCTGGAGCAGGCGGCGCAAGTCCACCTGGCCATCGGCGCCAGGTACATTCAGGCACTCGGGACCATTGGCATGTTGCTCCTCGACAGCCGCACAGGTGGCTACCAGGGCGGGCCCGGCCTTGAAGAACGGAGCCCCCAGCGGCACTCGCAGGCGACCATCGACCAGGACTCGCAGCGGCGGCCGGCTCATGGCCAAGGCCGTCTGCTCGGGGTCCAGGCCCAGTTCGCCAGCGCGTACAGTCAACCGGGCATCGTCTGCCAGCACCGTGTCGGCACCGGTCAAGACCACGCTGGACTCGGCGCGCAGGCGTTGCACCGCCGAGCGTGCCGCGGCTCCGGTGATCCACTGGCTTTCGCCGCTGTCCATGGCAGTACGACCATCCAGGCTCATGGCCAGCTTGACTCGCACATAAGGCAATCCATGCTCCATGCGCTTGAGGAAGCCCTTGTTGATCGCTCGCGCCTCACTCTCCAGCACACCGCTCTGGACGGCAATGCCGGCCTCGGCCAGGCGTCGCATGCCACGACCGGCGACTTGCGGGTTGGGGTCTTGCATCGCCGCGACCACCCGTGCAACCCCGGCACCGACCAGGGCATCGGCACAAGGCGGGGTACGACCGTGGTGGCTGCAGGGTTCGAGGGTCACGTAGGCGGTGGCGCCACGGGCCTTTTCCCCGGCGGCGCGCAAGGCATGCACCTCAGCGTGAGGTTCACCGGCCCGCACATGCCAGCCTTCGCCCACCACTTCGCCGTCGCGCACGATGATGCAACCGACACGAGGATTGGGATGGGTGGTGTACAAGCCCTTGCGCGCCAGTTCCAGCGCGCGGGCCATGTAGTGGGCGTCGAGGATCGCTTGTTCCGCTGGCTGGCTCATTGCTTGGCCGGCTCACGGGCAAGGCGATCGATCTCTTCGCGGAATTCGTCGAGGTCCTGGAAACGCCGGTATACCGAGGCGAAGCGGATGTAGGCGACTTCGTCGAGCTTTTGCAGCTCGCCCATCACCAGTTCACCCACGACCAGGGACTTCACCTCGCGCTCGCCAGTGGCACGCAGCTTGTGCTTGATATGGGCCAGCGCCGCTTCCAGGCGCTCGACGCTCACCGGGCGTTTTTCCAGGGCGCGCTGCATGCCCGCGCGTAGTTTGTCTTCGTCGAAGGGCTGGCGGCTGCCATCGGTCTTGATCAGACGCGGCATCACCAGTTCGGCAGTTTCGAAAGTAGTGAAACGTTCACCACAGGCCAGGCATTCACGCCGGCGACGAACCTGTTCGCCCTCGGCGACCAGACGCGAGTCGATGACCTTGGTGTCGTTGGCACCGCAGAAGGGACAGTGCATGGTGGCAGGCAACAAAAAAGTCGGGTGGGGACCGGCCATTGCTGGCCAATCCCCCCCTAAGAACCGTACGTGCGCCTTTCGGCGCATACGGCTCAAGCCGTCATTAAGCCCCTAGATGGAGCCGGTTTATCCACGTGCAGACCACGGGTGTGGAGCTGATGGTGGCAGTTGGGGTGCAAGAGTACCCGATTACCCAGCGAGTCACTACCGCCCTGAGTGCGGAAGGTCACGTGATGGTCGTGCCATCCCGTCTCTCTGGTGATGGGTTGCTTGCACAACAGGCACAGGCCTTTTTGGTTGGCGTATAAACTGCCGATTTGCTTCCGATACTTCAGCTTATTCAGCATCCGGTCCATCCGCAGCTTTTCGCCCATCGCCTCCATGGCAGGGTCGTAGGGGTTGTAATCCCCACTCACCTTCTTGTGCCGCTCGATCGGAGTATCCGCAAGGGAATACAGCCCGACCTCCCGCCTCTTGCCGTTCTCCTCCAGAACCATGGTGGCGAACATCCAGCTTTTCCCTGCAATGGTTCGGAAATACTTCTTCCGGACCCACTCAAGAGATTTGTTGGGATGCCGCCTTTTCGCCCAACGCCAGAGTTTCACAAAAACTCTGTGGTCCATCCAGCTATACACTTGCTTGGCCACTACTGGCTGATGGTAAAGCGCCCAACCCCTTAGCATCGGGTTCAGCAGTCGGATCAAATCTTCCTGCTTACTCGTCTTATGGGTGTCGATTGCTTCCCTGACCTTGCTATAGAACGCCTTGACGTTCTTTTTACTCGGCTTGATCAGTAACGTTCCGTCGTATTTCCGGAAATTCCATCCAAGGAAGTCGAAGCCTTCGTCGATATGGGCGATTCGCGTTTTCTTGGGTGACAGCCGTAGTCCCCGTGCTACGAGGAACTGCTCTACCCAAGGTTTCACTTCGTTTTCCAGTACCTCCGGGGAGGCTCCCGTGATCACGAAGTCGTCTGCGTATCGCACCACATTCACCTTCAGCTTTTTCGCCCTTGTCACTCCTAGGTGTTGCTTGAGGAGTGTTTCCAGACCATCTAGTGCCAGATTTGCCAACACGGGGGAAATGATCCCCCCTTGTGGCGTACCCGCATCCGTTGCGTGTAACTGCCCCTTGTGGATAACACCGGCCTTCAACCACTGCCGAAGCATCCGTACATCCGTAGGGGCATTCCTTAGCAGCCATTCATGGTTGATGTTGTCGAAGAACCCTTCGATGTCCGCGTCCAGTACCCATTGAGCGGAGACTTTCTGGGATAGGCATACGAACAACTGCGCCATCGCATCCGCCGTGGAACGTTCGATCCTGAAGCCGTAGCTATTTGGATCGCCTAGGGTTTCAGCAACGGGAGACAGAGCCAGCATGTACAGCGCTTGCATGGCTCTATCCGTCATGGTCGGTATGCCCAGCGGGCGTTCCCGTCCATCCGACTTCGGGATGTAGACTCGCCGTAGTGGCCGAGCCTTGTATCCCCGCGTTTTCAACAAACCAACCGCATTCCATTTCGCGTTAGGTGTATCCCAGAGTTGCTTATCGACTCCCGCCGTGCGGCGCCCCTGATTTTCCGTGACTCTCCGTACGGCCAAGTATCTGGCCGACTTCGAGCGGGTGAGCATCCGTTGCAGGGATTTAACCCTGCGCCATTTGCCCTCCCGACAAGCCTTCGCAATTCGCACCTGCATTCCCCGGACGTTCCGCTGAACCCGACACCAATCGACGTCGTGCCACTGCTGCGGAATGCCGGAAAGCGCAGGCTCACCATGCTGGCTGAGCTCTTTCATGCTGCTTTCCTCTCAAAGTGAAACCACCCGAACGGAAGGCGCACGTACCCCTATCGGGGTGCATGCACCCCGTCAGGGTAGGATTATCAAGGGCCGATGAAGCCAAACCCTGAAGTTGATGAGACGGTCTCAGTCAGAGTCATTGCGACAGAAGACCACGCAGAAGTCTGCCCGGTTTCCCGTGGGGTGATGTTCCAACCCCTATCCAGACCATTACAGCCTGGCGTTCGCTTTCTCTGCGATCCCATACCCGCACCGCCAACAGTGTTCCTTGCGGTTCACCTGCCCAAAGGGCAGCGATACGGGCTTACCACGTTCCCTATCTGTCACACGACTGGGTTAGGACCCGCCTTTTCGCCGGTGGTCTTGATGACGACGTATCTCCACTCCCTACAGGGATAACCGACCACATACCTTTTGGTTAGAGCCTGACAGCAGCTTTGGCTCCTTCATGCTCACGGCGTTTATCAACGGTTCACGTTAGTTGTCCCTACCAGTCAGCCTTGCGCCTCAACCCGGTACTGCTCCGAGTCTCTACAGGCTCCCTCACGGAAGAACCGTACCCTTTACGGGGGCTACGTTGTCGGGCGAGCTCCGAACAACACTGTTGCCAGTGATGCACGTCGCCCTAGGCTACCGTTGGTCGTACAACGAGTCCGCTACCATCCTGTGAAAGCAATGGTTGGACAATGACAGACAGAGCTTTCGCTCATGTCTCCGGGGAAATGGAAACGGGGACGACCGAATAGGTCGCTCGCTTCTGAATTGTAACCTCCTGTTTCAAACGAGCAGGAGGAGACCCCTGCGGGGGTCTGAGCTCCCACAAGGGTTGGATTTAAGAGGCTCTCCAAAACCGGGGTACCGGTTCTGCGGTCGTGCTACCGAGGGCTAAACGACCTTTGGGCTTGCCTGTCGCCGCAGCGATAAGTCCTTGAAGGCAATGGACTTCCGGGCTGGTTTTGTTTCCTGGGGATGGTTACCTAGGTATTCGATTTCCTTGCGGAAATCCCATCAAGCTGACCATACAGCTTGGTGCTGGAGACACGCTACGCGTGTCGCACAGGGAGGGCCATGGTAGCGCATCCCACTGGCAAGACAAGCCATAGCCTTTACGGTATACAGACCGACTATTATGTTTCGCACATGGAAACCTGCCTTGTTGGAGCTTCAAATGCCGCTCAGACCGCTTGTTCTGCTCAGTCTTGTCAGCCTGCTGGTCGCTTGCAGCAGCGATGCCCCGAAACCCGCGGCGCCCACTTCCTCGCAGCAACAGTCGGTGAAAAAGAACCAGGAACCTGTCGATCTCGGCCCCTTGCCGGCCTATCAGCGCGAGTTGAGCGGCAGCCTTGACGGCGTACCAGCCGGCGCCGATGTCGAGCTGGCCCTGCTGGTGATCGATGAGCGCGGGCGTCCGCAACGCCTGCTGGCCAGTAGCAACCTCACCGGCACCAGCCAGCCCCTGCCATTTCGCCTGCGCTTCGCTCCCGAGGCCTTTCCGGCCGGCGCCAGGGTCGAGCTGCGTGGCCGTGCCAGCCAATCCGGGCAGTTGATCCTGCACCTGCCGGCACGCCGCATCGACCAACCCACCACCCAGGCCCTGGGGCAATTGCAGCTCGTCAAAGCCCCATGAACGTACCGCTCGACCTGCAAGACGCCCTCGGCGAGCTGCTGGGTGACGCACGATTGGTAGCTTGCGAATTGCCCGAGACCGAGCTCCGGCTCTGGCTGATCGATGCCCAGAACATGGACCGCGCCTTCACCCCCGAGGAGACCCGGCGCATCCTTCACGAACCGCCCTACTGGAGCTTCTGCTGGGCCAGCGGCCTGGCCCTGGCCCGCTACCTGACGGCCCACCCGCATTGGGTGCAAGGCAAGCGGGTGCTGGACTTCGGTAGCGGCTCCGGCGTAGCGGCAATCGCCGCGGCCAAGGCTGGCGCGCTGGAAGTGGTGGCTTGCGATCTCGACCCCCTGGCCATTGCCGCCTGCCGGGCCAATGCCGAGCTCAATGAGGTGGAACTGGGCTACAGCACCGACTTTTTCAACGAAGCCGATCGCTTCGACCTGATCCTGGTGGCCGACGTGCTCTACGACCGCGCCAACCTGCCCCTGCTGGATGAATTCCTCAGTCGTGGCCGTGAGGCCCTGGTGGCGGACTCCCGGGTCAGGGACTTCCAGCATCCGCTGTACCAACGCCTGGAAATGCTCAATGCCCTGACCCTGCCGGACCTGGCCGAGCCCTGGGAATTTCGCAATGTGAGCCTGTACCACGCACAACGGCCATTGGCCCGGGCAACGGTCGCGCCAGCGATGGCGATCACCCCCGAGCACGCTTTATAGTGGCGCCATAACCGCTTATTCGAGAGACCCAATGAGTCAGGACACGCCGTACATCTTCGATGCCCATACCGCTGATTTCGACCAGTCGGTGATCGAGAACTCCTTCCACAAGCCGGTCCTGGTGGACTTCTGGGCCGAGTGGTGTGCGCCCTGCAAAGCGCTGATGCCGATGCTGCAGCAAATCGCCGAGAGCTATCAGGGCGAACTGCTGCTGGCGAAGGTCAACTGCGACATCGAGCAGGACATCGTCGCCCGCTTCGGCATCCGCAGCCTGCCCACCGTGGTGCTGTTCAAGGATGGCCAGCCAGTGGATGGTTTTGCCGGTGCCCAGCCCGAATCGGCGGTCCGGGCCATGCTCGAGCCTCATGTGCAGATGCCCCCACCGGCGGCGGCCGATCCGCTGGAACAGGCCGAGATCCTGTTCAGCGAGGGCCGTATCGGCGACGCCGAAGCCCTGCTCAAGGCACTGTTGAGCGAAGACAACAGCAATGCCAAGGCCCTGATCCTCTACGCCCGCTGCCTGGCCGAGCGCGGGGAGCTGGGCGAAGCCCAGACCGTGCTCGATGCGGTCAAGAGCGATGAGCACAAGGCCGCCCTGGCCGGGGCCAAGGCGCAGATCACCTTCCTCAAGCAGGCCGCAAGCCTGCCGGATGCCGCCGACCTCAAGGCACGCCTGGCCAAGGACCCTCAAGACGACGAAGCGGCCTACCAACTGGCCATCCAGCAACTGGCCCGCCAACAGTACGAGGCCGCCCTGGAAGCCCTGCTCAAGCTGTTCATGCGTAACCGCAGCTACAGCGAAGGCATTGCCCACAAGACCTTGCTGCAAGTCTTCGACCTGCTGGGCAACGATCACCCGCTGGTGACCACCTACCGGCGCAAGCTGTTCGCCGCGCTGTATTGATCCTGCCGGGGCCGACCGGCCAGCTGAAAGGCCTGGCCGGCCCGGTAATCCATACCCTTAGGGTACCCAATGGTAGATCGGGGTATCCGCGCCGCTGATCACCTTCACCTGGGCACAGTGGCGCAGGCGTACCAGCAAACGCTTGCCTGCCGCCGCGCTGCCAGTCAGCCCCTCCAGTTGCTCCAACAACTCCGGCCCGCTCATCTGGCCGGCCTGGCACAGCAGGTCCTTGGCGGTCTGCCACAGGGTGTCATCCTGGCTCGCAGGCTTGCTGGCCATGCCAGTGGCCACCGGTTGGGCCGCACCGCCGGCCTGCAATTGCCCTCCCAACTGCCCGGCCAGTCGCGCCCAGTCGTCCTCGTCCAGCTCCAGGGTCAAATCCACCGGCCAGTCGCCGATGCTTCCGTGAATCCGCACCATCGCTGTGCTCCCAAAATTTTCTGACGAGCATGCTCCCACGCGTCTTGCGCAACGCCAAGCGGGCAGTCAAACTCTGCCGGCAATATCGTTATAAGATTACATAACATTTATTTCATCTTCGCCTCGGAGACTCGCCATGCGCCGCCTGCTACTCGCCTTGCCGTTCGCCCTGTTGCCACTGGTCGCTGCCCAGGCCGCGCAAGCCCATGAACACGAGCATGAACACGGCAGCCTCGGAACCCACGAACATGGCGTGGCTCGCTTGAACGCAGTGCTCGACGGCCAAGCCCTGGAGCTGGAACTGGAAAGCCCGGCGATGAACCTGGTGGGTTTCGAACACGCCCCGAGCACCGACGCCGACAAGGCCAAGGTGGCCGCCGCTCGCAAGCAACTGGAACAACCGCTGGCCCTGTTCAACCTGCCCTCCGCAGCCAGTTGCAGTGTGGCCAAGCAGGAGCTGGAAAGCCCGTTGTTCAGCGACCAGCCCGCCGCCGATCATGATGATGACGAGCACGAAGAAACCAACGACGGCCACGCTCATCACCATGAACACAGTGAGATCCACGCCCATTACCAGTTCACCTGCACCCAGCCGGGAGCCCTGAAGGACCTCGACCTGGCACAGGTCTTCAAGACCTTCCCCGCTACCCAGAAAATCCAGGTACAACTGATTTCGCCAAGCGGCCAGCAGGGGGTCGAAGCTACCGCCAAGGCCGCTACGCTGAAGTTCTGAGCGCCACTCCCGGCGATATCCACTTGCTGATCGGCTGAACATGACCCAAGCACTCATCGAACTGTCCGACCTGGGCTTCAACTGGCCCGGGCATCCACCACTGCTGGATATCCCGGCCTTTGCCCTGGAGGTCGGCGAAACGCTGTTTCTCAAGGGCCCCAGCGGGAGCGGCAAGACCACCTTGCTGGGCCTGCTCGGTGGCGTGCAGAAACCCAGCCGGGGCAGCATTCGCCTGCTGGGCCAGGAGTTGACCGAACTGTCCGCCGGCGCCCGCGACCGCTTTCGTGTCGATCACACCGGCTACATCTTCCAACAATTCAATCTGCTGCCCTTCCTTTCGGTGCGCGAGAACGTCGAGTTGCCCTGCCACTTCTCCAAGCTGCGGGCCAGCCGCGCCGTGCAGCGCCACGGCAGTGTCGACCAGGCCGCAGCCACCCTGCTGGCCCACCTGGGCCTGAGCGATCCTGGCCTGCTCGGCCGCCGCGCCGATTCGTTGTCCATCGGCCAGCAGCAACGGGTCGCGGCGGCCCGGGCATTGATCGGCCAGCCAGAACTGGTGATCGCCGACGAACCCACCTCGGCACTGGACCATGACGCCCGCGAGGCCTTCATCCAGTTGCTGTTCACCGAATGCCGCGAGGCCGGCGCCAGCCTGCTGTTCGTCAGCCACGACCAGAGCCTGGCTCCCCTGTTCGATCGCAACCTGTCGCTGGCCGAACTCAATCGCGCCGCCAAGCCTGCCGAGGTCTGAGATGTATCTGTTCCGCCTAGCCATGGCCAGCCTGGCTAACCGCCGTTTCACCGCATTCCTCACGGCCTTCGCCATCGCCCTTTCAGTCTGCTTGTTGCTGGCGGTAGAACGGGTGCGCACCGAAGCCCGGGCCAGCTTCGCCAGTACCATCAGCGGTACCGACCTGATCGTCGGCGCCCGCTCGGGCTCGGTGAACCTGCTGCTGTACTCGGTGTTTCGTATCGGCAACGCCACCAACAACATCCGCTGGGACAGCTTCGAGCACTTCGCCAGCAACCCGAAGGTGAAATGGGCAATCCCGATTTCCCTGGGCGATTCCCATCGCGGCTATCGGGTCATGGGGACCACCGAAGCCTACTTCCAGCACTACCAATACGGCCACCAGCAGAACCTGCAACTGGCAGTGGGCCGGGCCTTCGCCAGCGATCCATTCGAGGTGGTGCTGGGAGCCGAAGTCGCCGAGGCGCTGCACTACAAGCTGGGGGAACAGCTGGTACTGGCCCATGGCGTAGCGGCCATCAGCCTGGTCAAGCACGATGACAAGCCCTTTACCGTCGTGGGCATCCTCAAGCGCACCGGCACACCCGTGGACCGTACCCTGCACATCAGCCTGGGCGGCATGGAGGCCATCCACATCGACTGGCACAACGGCGTGCCCGCTCGCGGCGAAGGACGCATCAGTGCCGACCAGGCTCGTAACATGGACCTCACGCCCCAGGCCATCACCGCGTTCATGCTTGGCCTGAACAGCAAGATCTCGACCTTCGCCCTGCAACGCGAGATCAATGAGTTTCGTGGCGAACCCATGCTGGCGATTCTCCCCGGCGTGGCCCTGCAGGAACTCTGGAGCCTGATGGGGACCGCCGAGAAGGCCTTGTTCGTGGTCTCGCTGTTCGTGGTTCTCACGGGCCTGATCGGCATGCTCACGGCGATCCTCACCAGCCTCAACGAACGCCGTCGGGAAATGGCCATCCTGCGCTCGGTGGGCGCCCGCCCCTGGCATATCGCGACCCTGCTGGTACTGGAAGCCTTTGCCCTGGCGCTGGCAGGCGTGCTGGCCGGGCTGGGCTTGCTCTACCTGGGCATCGCCCTTGCCCAGGGCTACGTGCAGTCGAACTACGGCCTGTACCTGCCGCTCTCGTGGCCGACCCAGTATGAGTGGACGCTACTGGGCGCTATCCTGGTCGCCGCGCTGCTGATGGGTTGCGTGCCGGCATGGCGCGCCTACCGGCAATCCCTGGCCGATGGCCTGTCGATTCGTTTGTGAGCACCGATTGATGAAGAACCAACGCCTGTCGGGCCTGCTGCTTGCCCTGTCCTTGCTGGTCAGCCCACTGCTATGGGCAGGCGCCCCGCGGGACCTGACCTGGGTGGAAATGATCCCGGCCGACGCCCCGCCGGAAGTACCGAACATGAAGCCCCTGCATGACCTGTCCCAGATGAGCGATGCGCTGTCTGCCGAGTCAGCGCCCGCCGCCAAGCAGGAGTTGCCCGACGCCCCGGTGGTCAAGAGCCTCGATGGCCAGTCAGTGCGCCTGCCCGGCTACATCGTGCCCCTGGAGGTGAACGAAGAAGGCCGCACCACGGACTTCCTGCTGGTGCCGTACTTCGGTGCCTGCATCCATGTACCACCGCCCCCGTCGAACCAGATCGTCCACGTCACCAGCGAACTGGGGGTCAAGCTCGATGAGCTGTACCAGCCTTACTGGATCGAAGGCGCCATGCAGGTCAAACCCTCCACCAGTGAACTGGCGGATGCCGGTTACCAGATGGCGGCACAGAAAATCTACGTCTACGAACTTCCGGAGTGACTACAACGGCGTCAAGGGCGAACGGCAAAAGAGTGCGGGGCAAAAGAATAGTTCAGGCGCTGGCTGGGGGTTCGCAATTTCATTGAGCTGAGTCAAGGCGATCAACTTGACGGTCCTTACCATTGGACATAGCCAATTTGAATCGTCCTTTGGAGCTCCCATGCACAAGTCACTGCTTAGCGCTTCCCTGATTGCGCTCGCACTCGCCGCCCCGATTGCCAACGCCCACGATGCTGGTGACATCATCGTTCGTGCCGGTGCGATCACCGTCAATCCAAAAGCCAACAGTTCCGACGTCAAGGTCGACAGCGGTCCCCTGGCCGGTGCCAACCTGGGCGGCAAGGCGACCATGAGCAGCGACACCCAGCTGGGTCTCAACTTCGCCTACATGGTGACCAACAACATCGGTATCGAACTGCTGGCCGCGACTCCGTTCGAACATGACGTGAAAATCAAGGACACTTCCCTGGCCCCGGCCAACGGCAAGCTCGGTACCCTCAAGCACCTGCCACCTACCTTGAGCGTGGTGTACTACCCACTGGACCACAAGTCGGCGTTCCAGCCTTATGTCGGTGCCGGTATCAACTACACCTGGATCTATGACGAACACGTCGGCAGCCGTGCCCAATCCGCAGGCTTCGACAACTTCCGCGCCAAGAACTCCTGGGGCCTGGCCTGGCAGGTCGGTGCCGACTACATGCTGACCGACAACATCATGCTCAACGCCCAGGTGCGCTACATCGATATCGATACCCGGGCCTATGTGGATAACAATGCCCTGGCCGCCGGCACTCGCGCCAAAGTCAACGTCGATGTCGACCCTTGGGTCTACATGGTGGGCCTGGGCTACAAGTTCTAAGCCCGCCAGACACAAAAAAGGCGCCTTTGCAGGCGCCTTTTTCATGACCGAGAAAAGCCTCAGCGCCCGAGCAAGCGGGCCAGGCCGACCTTCATCGGAGTGGGCTCGGCAAAGGTAAAGCGCTGTAGCAACCGTTGGTTGTTGGCTCGCGAATGCCGAATATCGCCGGAGCGGGCCGGACCGTAGCTGATCGGGGGCAGCTCACCCACGACCTCGGCCAGGGCCGCGAGCATCTGCTTGAGGCTCAGCGCCTGGTTCAAGCCGACGTTGACGGCCCCCACTTCCAGCCGCGGAGCCTCGATGGCCTGCACCAGTACATCCACCAGGTCACCCACATAGACAAAGTCCCGGGTCTGCTCGCCATCGCCGAACACGGTGATCGGCAGGCCCTGCTCGGCCCGTTCGCTGAAGATGCTGATCACCCCGGAATACGGCGATGATGGGTCCTGGCGCGGGCCAAAGATATTGAAGAAACGGAAGACCGCAGGCTCCAGGCCGTGTTGGCGCCGGTAGAAGTCGAAGTAGTGCTCACTGGCCAGCTTGTCCGAGGCATAAGGCGTCAACGGCGCCTTGGGCGTGTCTTCATCGATGGACTGGCCTTCGCCATTGTTGCCATAGACCGCCGCGCTGGAAGCGAACAACACCCGTTTCACACCATGCTGGCGCATGGCCTCGCACACATTCAGGGTGCCGATGAAGTTGCTCTGGTGGGTCTGTACCGGATCGTCCACCGAAGCCTGTACCGAAGCCACGGCAGCCAGGTGGGCCACCGCACTGCAGCCCTGCATGGCCCGGTTCACCAGGGTCGCATCGGCGACATCGCCCTCGATCAATTCAACCCGCGGGTTATCCAGCGGCAAGTTGCTTGGTTTGCCAGTGGACAAGTCGTCCAGCACCCGCACCCGATAGCCCTTGGCCAACAGGGCGTCGGTCAGGTGCGAACCAATGAAGCCGGCACCGCCGGTGATCAATACAAGGCCATCAGCCATGACGATAGAACCTATCCAGTAAACTCGGGAGCGCGGCACGCCAGGCCCGCGGCTTGATTCCGAAAGTGTGAAGAATCTTCTTGCAGGCCAGCACCGCATGCTGCGGCTCTTCGGCAGCATCGGCGAACGCGGCGTGGGCCTGCGCGGTGGGCGCCTCCACAGCCAGCGGACGCAATTGCCGTGCCTCGCTGAGTACCGCCTGGCCCAAGGCCAGGGGCGTGGTCGCTTCCTGGCCCGCGTAGTGGTAGGTGCCCCACAGAGGCGCAGCGCAGTCGAGTTGCTTGAGCACCGAAATGATCACCCTCGCAGCGTCGTCCACCGGCGTCGGATTGCCCCGGCGGTCATCGGCCATGGGCAACGCCTGCGGCGACTCGGCCAGGGCCAGGAAACGCCCGAGGATACCCTCGGCACTGTCATCCAGCAGCCAGCCGAAACGCAGCAGTACATGCTGCGGGCAGGTGGCGCGCACGCTTTGCTCGATGCGCCACAAGGCCTGGCCGTGCAACCCCAGGGGTACGGGCTCGTCCTTCTCGCTATAGGCCGTGGCCCGGGAACCATCGAATACCCGGTAGCTGGAAGGCTGCACAAGGATGATGTTGTGATGCTGGCAAAGCTCGGCCAGGCGTTCGACCGCCCGTTCCTGGCCGCCCAGGCGCTCCTCGCTCACGGCCTCCGCCTGAAACCAGTCGAAGTAGTAAGCCAGGTTGATCAAGGCATCCGGGCGGGTGTCATCGAGCAGTTGCGTGAGACTCGCGGCGTCCCAACCGTCTTGCGGGGGACGAGGCGCGAGGAAGTTGATGTCTTCCTCCGCACCCAGGCGAATCAGCGCCTGCCCAAGGGCATTTCCGCCGCCCAGTAACATAAGGCGCATTCGCATAGAGTCAGCAGGCCCAGTCTGTTCAGAACGATGGTTTGGATTGGCCGATCTTAGGGGATCGGCCGTCAAGAATTGCCAGAATCGTTGCATTTTGCGGGTTTGTGGCGCAACCGTCACTGAGAATGTGTCGATGCCTCCCAACGGCGATAGCCGCTGCTTGCAAGTTACCCCGGACGGCCGCATAACTTCTGCCATGAACCTTGCCGAATCCGCGAACCTGGCACTGGACGGTTTTCACCCGGCCGTGCGCGCCTGGTTCCAGCATACTTTCGCCGCTGTGACCACGGCCCAGGCCCAGGCCTGGCCGCTGATCGCACAACGGCGCTCGACCCTGATCGCCGCACCGACCGGCTCGGGCAAGACCCTGACCGCCTTTCTCGCGGTCATCGACGAGCTGGTGCGCCAAGGCCTGGACGCGGGCGGCCAACTGCCGGATGCCACCCTGGTGGTCTACGTCTCGCCGCTCAAGGCCCTGAGCAACGATATCCAGGTCAACCTGCAAGCGCCCCTGGCCGGGATCACCGAACAACTGCGCCTGATGGACCTGCCACAACTGGCCATTCGCACTGCCGTACGCACCGGCGACACCCCGCAGAAAGAGCGCAGCGCGATGCGCAAGAAGGCTCCGCAGATCCTCGTCACGACCCCCGAATCCCTCTATGTCCTGCTGGGCTCGGACTCCGGACGACAGATGCTGGCCACTACCCGCACCGTGATCGTCGATGAGATCCACGCGCTGGCCGACAGCAAGCGCGGCAGCCATCTGGCCCTGAGTCTGGAGCGCTTGCAGGCGCTCTGTAGCGAACCCTTGTTGCGCATTGGCCTGTCTGCCACGCAAAAACCCATCGAGGCGGTCTCGCGCTTTCTCGCCGGCCAGGGGCGACCCTGCGAAATCGTCGATATCGGCCATGCCCGTCCCCGGGACCTGGCGATCGAAGTACCACCGGTGCCGCTATCGGCGGTAATGGCCAACGATATCTGGGAGCTGGTCTACGAGCGCCTGTGCAGCCTGGCCCGGGCACATCGCACCACCTTGATATTCGTCAACACCCGGCGCCTGGCCGAACGCCTGGCCCGACACCTGAGCGAGCGCCTGGGCAAGCAGGCAGTAGCCGCGCACCACGGTAGCCTGGCCAAGGAACAGCGCCTGGAAGCCGAGCAACGGCTCAAGTCTGGAGACCTGCAAGTGTTGGTCGCCACGGCCTCCCTGGAACTGGGCATCGACATCGGCGATGTCGACCTGGTGTGCCAGATCGGTTCGCCAGGCTCGATTTCGGCGTTCCTGCAACGGGTCGGGCGCTCCGGGCACCAGGTAGGCGGCACGCCCAAGGGCCGCCTGTTCGCCCTGACCCGGGACGACCTGGTCGAATGCACCGCCCTGCTCGATTGCGTGCGCCGGGGAGAACTGGACAGCCTGTCGATCCCCCGGGCGCCGCTGGACGTACTGGCCCAGCAAATCGTCGCCGAGGTCAGTTGCCAGGAATGGCCGGAAGCCGCCCTGCTGGACATGCTGCGCCGAGCCACGCCCTACGCCGACCTGGACGCGCAGCACTACCAGGCGCTGCTGCGGATGCTCGCCGAAGGCTTCAATGCCCGCCAGGGCCTGCGCAGCGCCTACTTGCATCGCGATGCCCGGGCCCGGACCCTGCGGGGCCGTCGAGGCGCCAGGCTGACCGCCGTCACCAGCGGCGGGACCATCCCCGACAATGCCGACTACAGCGTCTTGCTCGAACCCCAGGGCCTGAACATCGGCAGCGTCAACGAGGACTTCGCGGTAGAAAGCAGTGCCGGCGATGTGTTCCAGCTGGGCAATACCTCCTATCGCATCCTGCGGGTGGAATCCGGCAAGGTGCGGGTCGAGGACGCCCATGGGCTGCCACCGAACATCCCATTCTGGCTGGGCGAGGCACCAGGGCGCAGCGCCGAACTGTCCAGTGCCGTGGCGCGCCTGCTGGCCAAGCTGGACGCCCTGCTCGACGCGACCCCAGGCCAGTTGCAGGGAGCCATCGACTGGCTACGCGGCGAACCTGGGCTGGACCCTGCCAGCGCCGAGCAACTGGTGGATTACCTGGCCCAGGCGCGCCAGGCCCTGGGCGCCCTGCCCTCCCAGGACACCTTGATCATGGAGCGGTTCTTCGATGAGTCCGGCGGTACCCAGCTGGTGATCCACAGCCCCTTCGGCAGCCGGATCAACCGCGCCTGGGGCCTGGCCCTGCGCAAGCGCTTCTGCCGCACCTTCAATTTCGAACTGCAAGCGGCCGCCAGCGAAGACGCGATTGTCCTGTCGCTGTCCACCAGCCACAGCTTCGCCCTGGACGAGGTCTGGCGCTATTTGCACAGCAATAGCGCCGAGCACATCCTGGTCCAGGCACTCCTGGATGCCCCGCTGTTCGGCGTGCGCTGGCGCTGGAATGCCGGTGTAGCCCTGGCCCTGCCGCGCTTCAGCGGCGGACGCAAGGTGGCGCCGCAGATCCAGCGGATGAAAAGCGAAGACCTGATCGCCAGCGTGTTTCCCGACCAGATCGCCTGCCTGGAAAACCTCGCCGGCGAACGACAGATTCCCGACCATCCGCTGGTGGAGCAAACCCTGGACGACTGCCTGCACCAGGCCATGGACTGTGAAGGCTGGCTCGGACTCCTGCGTCGCATGGAACAGGGCCAGGTCCGTCTGCTCAGCCGCGAACTGCCTGCTCCTTCGCCGCTGGCAGCCGAGATTCTCAACGCCAAGCCCTATACCTTTCTCGACGACGCCCCTCTGGAAGAACGCCGGACCCAGGCTGTGCTGGCGCGGCGCTGGAGCGATCCACAAGCCAGCGACGACCTCGGCGCCCTGGATGCCGACGCGATCAAGGCCGTGGCCGCCGAGGCCTGGCCGACACCAGGCAGTGCCGATGAAATGCACGAAGCCCTGATGAGCCTGGGTTGCATCAGCGCCACCGAGGTCCAGGCCAACCCCGGTTGGAGCCAGTGGCTGGAAAGCCTGGCCAGCCAGGGCCGCGCCTGCGCCCTGCAACCGGACCCCGAGCACAGGCTATGGCTGGCCCTGGAGCGCATCAACTGCCTGCAAGCGGTCTATCCAGGGCTCCCTGTGCAACCGTCACTGCAACCGCTAGCGGGTTTCGACCAGGCCTGGGACGCGCAAGACGCGCTGGTGGAGGTGGTCCGCGCGCGGCTCAGTGGCTTCGCCCCACTGACCCTGGAGCAGATCGCCACGCCCCTGGGCCTGACAGCCGGGGAAATCAGCCAGGCCCTGGTCCAGCTCGAGACTGAAGGCTATGTGCTGCGCGGTCGCTTCAACCCCGGCAGTCGCCAGGAACAATGGTGCGAGCGGCACCTGCTGGCGAGGATCCACCGCTATACGGTGAAGCGCCTGCGCCGGGAGATCGAGCCCGTGGCCCTGCAAGACTTCATGCGGTTCCTGTTCGACTGGCAACGCCTGTCCCCGCACACCCAGGGCCAGGGCAGCGCCATGCTGGCCGAAGTGGTCGGCCAGCTCGAAGGCTATCCGGCCGCTGCCTCGGCCTGGGACAGCGACCTGCTGCCCATGCGCCTGAAGGACTACAGCAGCCGTTGGCTGGATGAACTGTGTCGCAACGGCAAAGTGGCCTGGAGCCGGATCAACGCCAGTGGCAAGCCTGCCAGTACGGCCTTGCGCAGCACGCCGATCGTGCTCCTGCCCCGGGCCCAGGCGCCTCTCTGGAACAGCCTGGCCAACCCCACCGGCGCCACGCTGTCGGCCAAGGCACAAAAGGTTCACGACGTGCTCGGCCAGCAGGGCGCGCTGTTCTTCGATGAACTGCTGCATGAAAGCCACTTGTTGCGCAGTGAACTGGAAAACGTGCTGCAGGAGCTGGTGGGCGCAGGCCTGGTCAACGCCGACAGCTTCGCCGGCCTGCGGGCCTTGATCACGCCCGCGAGCAAACGCCAGAGCCGCAGCGGCCGGCGTGGCCGTGGAGCCTTGATCGGCGGCATGGACGATGCCGGGCGCTGGGCGCTGCTACGCCGCTCATCGAGCCAGGACCCGGCGATCACCCTCGAGCATGTGGCCATGACCCTGTTGCGGCGCTACGGCGTGGTGTTCTGGCGCCTGCTGGAGCGCGAGGCCGATTGGCTGCCCACCTGGCGCGAACTGCTGCGCACCCTGCATCGCCTGGAGGCCCGGGGAGAAATCCGCGGCGGGCGTTTCGTCAGTGGCCTGGCCGGCGAACAGTTCGCCCTGCCAGAGGCCATTCCAGTGCTGCGCCAAGTACGCCACCGCCCCCACGATGGCAGCCTGGTAGCGGTGTGCGGCGTGGACCCGCTGAACCTGGCCGGGACCTTGCTGCCGGGCCCCAAGGTCCCGGCCTTGAGCGGCAACCGCCTGGTGTACCGCGATGGCCTGCCGGCCGCTGCCGAGATCGCCGGAACCCAGCACTTCTGGCTGGAACTGGCCCCCCAGGACGCCCAGGCCCTGCGCAACAAGCTGGTACGGCACGCCCTGTAGCCTCACCACCAACGGGGGCCAGGGCTCACTGCGGACGCGGTGCCTCGGGCAACAGCAGGGCCGACTCCTCCTGCTCCGGTTCATCCTCATGGCTGCGTCGCGCTGGCAACATCACCTGCTGTGGATAAGTCTGGGCGAAATGCACCCAGGGCGAGTTATCCACAAGCTTCTTCAAGCGCTGGTTGAACGCCCGGGTCACCGCGTACTGGCCGCCGGACACCGTACGAAACTGCGCCGTCAGCACCACGCCGTTGAGGTCCATTTTGTCCACCCCGAACACGTCCAGGCCGCCTTGCAGGCTGTACTTGAGGAATGGATCGTCGCTGATGGAGCGGCCAGCCTCGCGGATCAGCTCGATGGCCTTGTCGACATCGGAGTCGTAGGTGAACTGCACCGAGAAGAAGGCGAAGGCAAACTGCCGCGATTGATTGGTGACCGCCTTGATCTGGCCGAACGGCACCGAGTGCACGAAGCCCTTGCCATCGCGCAGGCGCAGCGTTCGGATGGTCAGGCCCTCCACCGTACCGGCATGGCCGGAATCCAGCACCACCCAATCACCGATGGACAGCGTGTCCTCGATGATGATGAACAGGCCGGTGATCACGTCCTGTACCAATTGCTGGGAACCGAAGCCAATGGCCAGGCCGACCACCCCGGCACCGGCCAGCAATGGCGCCACGTTGATCCCCACATTGGCCATGGTGGTGATCGCGCAGATCACCACCAGGATGATTTTAATCGCGTTGCGCAGCAACGGCAGGATGGTCTTGACCCGGGTGCTGGGCTGGCGCGCGGCGCGTTTGTTGAGGGGCGGCTTGAGGGCCTCCTGGATCGCGGTATCCAGCACCACCCACAAAAGCCAGGTCACCAGGAAGATCAGGCCGATGCTGCTCAACGAGTCGCTGATGGCGCGGCCCACGGCGTTGCGTTGGGCGAACTCGAACAGCGAGAGCCCCCAGATACGCCCGAGTATTTCAATGAAGGCAATCGCCATGACAATCCTGAGCAAGGCGTGTAGCAGGCTGAGGAAGCGCTCCTTGTAGGCGCTGCTGCGCTGGATCGCCGCGGCACTGCGCGACTTGAACACGTGTTGCAGCAGGGTGCTGAGAAAGACCGTGGCAATCAGCAAGGCGGTGGTCAGCAAGGCGCAGCGCAAGGTCTCCTGGCTGTCCTCTCCGGCGCCGATCAAATTGACCGCCGAGACCAGCACCATCAGCAGGATCGGCCAGTACCAGAGCCCGGAAAAGATCCGCAGCGACTCCTGCAATGCAGGTTGGCCAAGACGCTGGGACAGCGGACGGTTGCGAATCAGCTGCGCCACCGGTCGGCGCAAGCGGACCACCAGCATGGCGAAGAACACCGAGGCCAGGAGGCCGGTGGCCACCGCCACGCTGCTGGTGATGTTGCCGCCCAGTTGGCGAGCGATCTGCGGACTGGCCAGGGCATCGCTGAGGGCCGCAAGGAACCCCATGAGAAACAGCGGCTTGGGACAGTAGCCGCGGATCACCCGGACCGCCGGGCGCTTGTGCCCCACGTTGAACAGCACGATCAGGCACAACAGCACCGAGGTGGAGACGATCCCGCTGCTGGTGGCATAGGCCAGGCACAACGCCAGGGCGCGCCCCACTGAACCTGCCAGTGAATGGCTGGCGTACAGCGTCAACGGCAGGCTGATCAACGCCGGCAAGGTGTAGGGCAACAGGTACTCCAGCAACGCCTGGCCCCGTGGGCGCGCCAACAGCCAGCGCTGCTGCGCCAGCCGTCGTACCAGCCATCCTCCCGACAGGGTGAGCAGGGCGAAACTGGCCAGCCAGGTTCCGGACAGCACCAGGAAATCCCAGGCCACACTCCAGCCCGAGCGGTCCGATGGCTGGTTGACCAGGCGCCCCACCTCATCGGCGGCGCGGTCGGCCCGCAAACGCCAGGCATCGATCAGGTTCTGGTTGAGATCGAGCTTGTCCTGGACTTCATCAATGCTCGAACTGATGGCCCCCAACAGCCCGCCCTCCACCAGCAGCTCCGGCTTCTGCGGGGCTGGTGCCGGGTCGGTTGCCGCAGGAGCGGCATCCAGCTCGCTGCTGCCCAGCAAGAGCAGCACCCCGAGCAGAATCGCGGTCTTGAAATTCAACACGACGCGGGGCTCCTTCAGCAGGGTCTGTAAGGAGCTGATCAAGAAATGGCCAGCAAGTTCGCATTTTTTTGCCCGGCCAAGTTCACCCCGGCATCACCGCCCCAGGGAAATACTTGATCAATACGCAAATATCTTGTGCTGATAGGGCTATTTTTCCGCACGAGTCAAAACCGGACACTGCGCGCCATTCAACTTCAACCGGAGTCGCAGTGATGCCCATTGCCTTGCTCGCGCTGACCCTCAGCGCATTCGCCATCGGAACGACCGAGTTCGTCATCGTTGGCCTGTTACCCACTATCGGCGCCGACCTTGGGGTCAGCCTGCCATCCGCCGGGCTGCTGGTCAGCCTCTACGCCCTGGGAGTGGCCATCGGCGCCCCGGTGCTCACCGCGCTGAGCGGCAAGGTTGCGCGCAAGCTCCTGCTGCTGTCGCTGATGGTGCTCTTCACCCTTGGCAACCTGTTGGCCTGGAAAGCCCCCAGCTATGAATCCCTGGTGCTGGCGCGCATCGTCACAGGCCTGGCCCACGGGGTGTTCTTCTCCATTGGCTCGACCATCGCCACCAGCCTGGTGTCCAAGGAAAAGGCCGCCAGTGCCATCGCCATCATGTTCACCGGGCTGACGGTGGCCCTGGTCACCGGTGTGCCCCTGGGCACCTTTATCGGCCAGCACTTTGGCTGGCGCGAAACCTTCCTCGCCGTTTCCGCCCTGGGGGTGATCGCCTTTGTCGGCAGCCTGCTGTACGTGCCGAAGAACATTGCCCACAGCCGCCCGGCCTCGTTGGTGCAGCAGTTGCAAGTACTGAAACAGCCACGCCTGCTGCTGGTGTATGCCATGACGGCGGTGGGCTACGGCGGTTCGTTCATCGCCTTCACCTTCCTGGCACCGATCCTCCAGGACATCTCCGGCTTCAGCGCCAGCACCGTCAGCCTGGTGCTCCTGATCTACGGTGTCTCGGTAGCGGCAGGCAATATCTGGGGCGGCAAGCTGGCCGACCGTCGCGGTCCGATCGGCGCGCTGAAGATCATCTTCACCCTCTTGGCCGGCGTATTGCTGTTACTCACCTTCACCGCCGGCAACCCGTGGCTGGCGCTGCTCACCGTGCTGGTATGGGGGGCAGTGGCCTTCGGCAACGTGCCTGGCTTGCAAGTCTATGTCGTGCGCCAGGCCGAGCATCACACGCCGCAAGCGGTGGACGTGGCCTCGGGCTTGAACATCGCGGCCTTCAACCTGGGGATCGCTGGCGGTGCCTGGCTGGGTGGCCTGATCGTCGCCCACCTGGGACTGATCCATACCGCCTGGATCGGCGCACTGGTGGTACTGGTGGCCCTGGCCCTCACCGCCCTGAGCGGGCGCCTGGATCGCCAGGACCCGGCATTCACCGCAACCGCCGACAACGCCCGGGGCCTGGCCAGTCACTGAGGCTGCAGGCCGGTCACTGGCCCCGGCTGGCGCCGAAGCGATTGCGGTATTCGCTGGGCGCCAGGCCGGTGATCTTCTTGAACAGACTGCGAAAGGTCGCCGGGTCCTGGTAACCCACGGTCCAGGCGATATGGTCGATAGTACCGTTGCTGAACTCGAGCATTTCCCGCGCCTTGCCCACCCGCAGGTGCTGGCAGTACTGGGTGGGCTTGAGGCCAGTGGCGGTGCGGAAACGCCGCAGCAGGGTGCGCTCTTCAAGTCCCGCCTCCCGGGCCATCGCCGCCAGCGAAACATCCACCGCACCGTTGGCCTGCAACCAGTGCTGCAGCTTGAGAATGGCGGCATCGCCATGGTTGAGGATCGGGGCGAAGTTGCTACCGCACTGGCTGGCGCTGTCGCTGTGCTCCATCACCAGAAAACGCGCCGTGGCCCTGGCCACACCCGGACCCAACAGGCGATCCACCAGGCGCAACCCCAACTCCGCCCAGGCCATCAGCCCGGCCGTAGTGATCAGGTCGCCATCGTCGACTATGGGTTGGTCAGCCTCCAGCCGCACCTGTGGATAACGCTCGGCAAAAGCCTTGGCCGAGGTCCAGTGGGTGGTGGCGCTGCGCCCGTCGAGCAGGCCGCTTTCGGCCAGCAGGATCGAGCCCACGCACACGCCGCCCAAGGTCGCCCCGGCGGCATGTTGCTGGCGCAGCCAGGTGGCCAGCCCCACGCCGGACTGGCTGGTGCAAAAGCCGCCCAGCGAAGGAGGAATCACGACCGCCAGCAGACTTCCAGGAGGATGCACCAGGCTATCGTAGACCCGTACCGGAGCGTGCTCGCCGTCGGCCTGCCAATGGCTGACCCGCAACCTCGGCAATGGTGCCTCGGCTTGTTCGGCGGCCACGCGATTGGCCACTTCGAACAGATCGGTCAAGCCATGCACCGCCGCCATTTGCACACCTGGATAAAGCAGTACGCCCAGTTCGGCGACCGTACCGTGAATGCCCACTGTCAGTTTTCCCCCTGTTTATGTCGGTGCGGCCAATCCTCGAAGCCACACGAGGTGCCGATACTGGCCTCCACATCGAACACTCACTTGGAGGCAACATCCATGGCCAGACAGGCGCTCATCGTAATCGATATCCAGAACGACTACTTCGCCGGCGGCAAATGGCCGCTGGTCGGGGTCGAGGCGGCGGCGGACAACGCCGCCCGGCTGATCCAGGCCTTCCGGCACAGGAGCACACCGGTGGTGCATATCCGCCACGAGTTCGGCTCCGACGACGCGGCCTTTTTCACCCCCGGCTCCGTGGGGGCGCAATTGCATGCCAAGGTCCGCAACCAGGGAGATGAACCGGTGGTGCTCAAGCATTTCGTCAACGCGTTTCGCGAGACCGAACTGCAAGCGATCCTCCAGCAAAGGGAAATCGAGGAACTGGTGATCGTCGGCAACATGAGCCACATGTGCGTGGAGGGGACCGCCCGGGCCGCCGCCGACCTTGGCTACCCGGTCCGGGTGATCCATGACGCCTGTGCCACCCTGGACCTGGAGTTCAATGGGCAACGAGTACCGGCGGCCCAGGTCCAGGGCGCCGTGATGTCGGCCCTGGCCTTTGCCTATGCCAGCGTCCAGTCCACCGAGGAATTCCTCGCAGCGAATTGAACCGGCACGTCCTGCCGCTCAACTTGCCACACGCTTCGAAGGTTGCCTGGTAGTCGACGGGCAACCTGGCTCGAACACTCTCCCAACGCTCCTTGAACCGTCACTGGTCTAATGCTCATTGAACGCGCGATCAACTAACCGCAAACATTGCGAATGCTTCGCATTTATTTGAAGTGCAACTATAAACCAACATATTAGTTGGCAAATGTTTTCCAAAAAAATCAATCGAATAGCGTAAATACAAACAACAAACTCAATAGCCGACTAATAGTTAGTTAGGCCTTAATTCGCTATTTTAAAACTATCATTTGAATTCACTCCCCTCTGCCAAGCCAACAGGCCCAAGGCACTTGTAACACTGGTGATACACTTTCCCAACAGGCCAGAAAAGTGCATTACGAGCCAGGTAGCGTGGCTCACTTGCAAAACCCGATGCCTTGACTAACTTGATAGCTACTCGCCACTGAAGTGCTCTTCAGCCGCCAGAAAACCAATAAAAAAACAGTCGAGGGCTCAACTAACCGCACGCCTATCCGCCTTACTACGCTGACACCGACACGGAACTTGTCATATCAATCAAGAGGGATACTTGATGAAGCGCAGTGCGTTGCTTCGTGCCTTTTCGTTGAAGGGTACAGCCGAGAACTATTGGCTCTCGTTATTATTATTTACAGCACTGGTCATCAGCAGTTTCCTGCTGTTCGAACAACAGATCCAACAGTTGCTCGAACACTTGGCCAACTTCCTTCCCAGCGATCCCCTGCAACGCACCAGCCTGGCCTTGCTCCTGGTCACTTTGTTGGCACTGGATGTACTGCTGCCAGTGCCATCCAGCCTGGTGGCCTTGCTGGCCGTCGCCGCCCTGGGTGCCGTTGGAGGTTATCTGGTGATCTTCGTCGGCCTGTGCCTGGGTGCCATCCTGGGCTATTGGCTGGGGGCCGGGTACTTCCGCTTGCTGTCCAACTGGCTCGGCCTGCGGAGTTGGCAACCCGGGCAGCTGGCTTATCGCCTCAGCACCCTGTCGCTGATCTGCCTGCGTGGTGTTCCGGTCCTGGCGGAAACCTCGGTGCTGGCCGCCGGCATGCAGCGCTATCCACTGCGCCAGTTCCTGTTGGTCACCACCCTGGCCAATGCCGGTCTGGCCCTGGCCTACGCGGCCATCGGCAGTCTTTTGGTGGAACAGGACGCCCTGCTGGCAACCCTCCTGGCGAGCATGGTGCTACCGGGGTTGTTCCTCGGTGCCCGCAGCCTGCTCAAGCCTCGCGCCGCACGCCTCTGCGCCGACCAGACACAGGCACTGCAGGGGCGCTTCGAAGTCAGCTACCACTACCCGGTGCTGTTCACTGAGCACATTTTCCAAGTCGATAACCCCTGCCTGTATCACCAACTCCTGCAGCCCTCCGGGCAGGCCACGGTGCTGGTCTTCGCCGATGAGCAACTGCTGCTCTGCTGCCCACAATTGTCCCAACAGATCGACGACTACTTCGCCGCCCATGCTGGCGAGCTGCACCTGAAAGCAGCGCCGATCCCGGTTCCGGCGGGCGAGCTGAGCAAGACTCCCGAGGTGCTCCAGCAACTGTATGCACAGATGCTCGAACACGGCCTGGATCGCCACTGCCATGTCCTGGCCCTGGGGGGAGGCGCCGTGCTCGATGCCGTGGGTTATGCCTGTGCCACCTTCCACCGGGGCATGCGCCTGATCCGCATCCCCAGCACGGTCCTGGCGCAAAACGACGCGGGCATCGGGGTGAAGAACGGCATCAACGCCTTCGCCCAGAAGAACCTGCTGGGAGCCTTCTACCCAGCCACCGCCGTGATCAACGACTTCCAACTGCTGCGCAGCCTGGGGCAACGCGACCAGATTGCCGGCCTGGCCGAAGCGGTGAAGGTCGCGGTGATCAAGGACGTGGCCTTCTTCCAGTGGATGGAGCAACACGCCACCGCCCTGGCAAGCTTCGAACATGAGGCCAGCCGCTACGCCATCCACCGCTGCGCCGAGTTGCACCTGGGCCATATTACCGGGGCCGGCGACCCCTTCGAACGCGGTAATGGCCGCCCCCTGGACTACGGCCATTGGGCCGCCCACAAACTGGAGAATCTCAGCCAGCACCGGTTGCGCCACGGCGAGGCGGTAGCCGTGGGCATGGCCCTGGATGCGCTCTACGCCAACGCCATCGGCCTGCTGAGCGACGGTGAGGCCCAGCGCCTGCTGCGACTGCTCGAACGACTGGGCTTCAACCTGTGTCCTCCGGAACTGGGCCTGCGGGACACCCAGGGTCGCTCGCTGGTCCTGCAAGGGCTGGAGGAGTTCCGCCAGCACCTGGGAGGGCAACTATCGATCCCGATGCTCAAGCGCCTGGGGCAATCCATCGACCTGCACCAGATCGAGTTGCCAGTGATGGAGCAGGCGTTGCTGCGCCTGGCCAGTTTCGGCGGGCCGGATTTCATCTGGACCCAGGAGTGCGCGCGATGAGCCAGGCCTCGCTGAACACCTGGCTAACCCTGGGACGGGTCTCCAACTTGCCGACGGTGTGGACCAATGCCATCGCCGCCGCCCTGCTGGCCAGCAGCGCCACCACCCTGGCACCGCCCTCTCCGCTGGTCTGGACCCTGCTGCTGGTAGCACTCTCGGCGTTGTACCTGGCGGGCATGTTGCTCAACGACCTGCTGGACGCCGATTGGGATCGGCGCCATCAGAATCCACGCCCCATCGTGCTGGGCCTGGTCAGCCATGCCCAGGTACGCCTTGCCACCCTGGCCCTGCTGTTGCTGGCGAGCCTGTCGGTGCTCGGGCTCAGCCAGTTGATCAGCCAGCCCCACTGGTTGCTGGCCAGCGCCGGGTTGCTGTTGCTGTTCATCCTGGCCTACGACCTGCTGCACAAGAAGTACCCCCACAGCGTATGGCTGATGGGTGGCTGCCGCTCCGCCCTGTACCTGACCGCCGCCGCCAGCCTGGCCATGCCGCCCCAGCCGCTGTGGCTGTGCGCCGCCTTGTTGGGCACCTACATCGCCGGCCTGACCTACCTGGCCCGGCTCGAGCATCGCAACCAATTGCTCAGCCGCTTGCCGCTGCTGCTGATGCTCAGCCCACTGGCCCTGGCCGCCTATGCCGACAACGGCGCGTTCTGGCTGGTGCTGCTGCTCTGGCTGGGTTGGCTGGGCTGGCACTACCAGCGCCACCTGGCCAACCCGCGGGAACGGCAGATCCGCGCCTTCATCGGGGCAGGCCTGGCGGCCCTGCCGTTGTTCGACGCCCTGGTGCTGGCCCTGGCCAACCAACCGCTGGGCAGCCTGCTGTGCGTACTGGTGTTCTTCCTGCTTCCCCACCTTCAACGCTGGATCAAGCCGACATGACCATGGACGTCGCCGCCCCCTCGCCAACCCTCGTCATTCGCCATGAGGCCTTTGCCGAGCGCCGCCGGCTGCTGGAGCAGCCGTTGGACACCGATACCCGCGCCTGGTGGCAGCAGGCTCTGGAGCAACTGGCCGCCCAGCCATCGGCCAATACCCTGGTACTGCTCAGCAGCCAGTGCCGGCGCCGCCTTGGCGATATCCCTGTCAGCCCCGGCTGGAACCGCACCCAGCTGGCTCGCGCGGTACTGCTGGCCGAACTGCTGGAACACCAAGAGGTTGCCGGGCAACAGCCGCTGCTGCGCCAGCTGTTCCTGTGGGGCGACGATCAGGAAAAGTGCGTCCTGCTCAAGGTCCTGGACGACCTCGACAGCCAGGGCTGCTGCCTGGAGCTGGCTTTGCAGGCCGGGCGCACCAACAACCGCGAGGTGTTCGCCGCCATCGCCCTGGACAACCCCTTCGTCACGCACCACTACCAGGACCGGGCCTTCCACCAACTGCTGCTCAAGACCCTGGGCATGGGCCTGGACTGCGGCCGCATCGCCGGCCTGGAGCAGCGGCTCAGCGTCGACCTCAACCAACTGGCCCTGGAACACATGGAAGAGCACCTGGCAGCAGGGCGCAGCGTCAGCGACAGCCTGCCCCAGGCCATCGCCTTCGATTTGCTGAGCCAGGCCCAGCACCAGCGCCTGCGCGGGTTGTGCCAGCAACAACGCTTGCCGGCGCACTGGCTCGGGCATCTGCAACCCGGCACTTGAAACGCTCGCACCCGCGTTCAACGACATTCCACTACCACTAGCGCAAGGACTCACCATGGCGAAGTACTTCGATCCGCATATCCATATGGTCAGCCGTACCACCGACGACTACCAGAACATGGCCGCCGCCGGAATCACCGGCGTAATCGAGCCCGCCTTCTGGCAGGGCCAGGCGCGTACCAGCGTTGGCAGCTTCATCGATTACTTCGACACGCTGCTGGGCTGGGAGCGCTTTCGCGCCAGCATGTTCGGCATCCACCATTTCTGCACCATTGGCCTGAACCCCAAGGAAGCCAATGACCTGTCGGTGGCCAACGAGGTGCTGGAGATCCTGCCGCGCTATCTGGTCAAGGACGGCGTGGTGGCGGTTGGGGAAATCGGCTACGACGACATCACCCCGGAAGAGGACCGTTTCCTCGCCGCACAGCTAGAGCTGGCCAGGCAATTCAACCTGCCGGTACTGGTGCATACCCCGCACCGCGACAAGATCGGCGGCACCAAGCGCACCCTGGCGGTGATCCGCGAGGTAGGCATCGCCGAACACCTGGTGATCATCGATCACCTCAACGAACTGACCTTGCCACTGGTACTGGACAGCGACTGCTGGCGCGGACACTCCATCTACCCCAACACCAAGATGTCCGAGCAGCGCATGGTGGCCCTGCTGCAGCAGTACGGCACCGAGAAGATGGTGGTCAACAGCGCCGCCGACTGGGGCATCAGCGACCCGCTGAAGGTGCCCAAGACCGGGCAGGCGATGCTCGCGGCGGGCTTCAGCGAAGCCCAGGTGGAACAGGTGCTGTTCCATAACCCGGTGGACTTCTTCGCCCAGAGCGGACAGTTGGACAAGCAACTGGTAGGCACTGCGCTGCCCATCGACCAGCGCCGCCAGTGGCAGGACAACTCGGCCCTGCGCGGCCAGGAACCGGTGGTCAAATGAGTCCCCAGGCTGGCTGGAGCGCCGCACAACTGGGCTACTGCGGCAACGTGCACCCGGCCCGGGACGTAGCGGCACTGCGCGCCTCGATCCAGGAGCAGTTCCAGGCCGTGCGCCGCCAGCGTGGGCTGGCGGTCCAGGACAGCGGCCTGTGGATCAGTGCCCAGGCGGCCGCCGAGTTGCAGCAGCCGGAGGTCCGCGAGGACTTCCTCGATCTGCTGCACGATTGCGGGTTGCGCCTGACGTCCCTCAATGGCTTTCCCTATGGCCAGTTCCATGAGGGCGCGGTCAAGGCCGCGGTCTACCGACCAACCTGGGCCGAACCACAGCGCCTGGAATACAGCCTGCAATTGGCACATCTCTTGGCCGCGGCCCTGCCCCTGGACTGCCACCAGGGGGTGATCTCCAGCGTGCCCCTGGGGTATGCCGCCACCTGGGATTCGACCCAGCAGCGGCTGGCCGAGGAGCAGCTGCGCCAACTGACTGCACAGCTTGCCAGCCTGCACCAGCAGACCGGCAAGAAGATCCAGGTGTGCCTGGAGATGGAGCCGGATTGCGTGCTGGAGAATACCGCGCAGGCCATCGCCTTTTTCAAGCACTGGCGAGCCAGCGATCCCCACCACGGCTACCTGGCCTTGTGCTTCGATGTCTGCCACCAGGCCGTCATGTTCGAGGACTGTTTCCAGTCCCTGAAACAACTGCTGGAAGCCCGGGTCCCGGTGGGCAAGATCCAGCTGTCCAACGCCCTGATCTGCCAGTTGCCATTCGCCGACCGCCAGCGCCGCCGGCAGGTACTGCAAGCATTGGGCACCTTCGCCGAGGCCACCTACCTGCATCAGGTCAAGGCCCTGGATGCCCAGGGCCGGTTGCAGGCCTGGGACGACCTGCCCACGGCGCTGATGGCCGTGCAGGAGCACTGCGCCGAACTGCGGATCCACTTCCATGTGCCGCTGTTCAGCGAACAGTTCCTCCTGGACGAACTCAGCGGCAGCCAGCAGGCGTTGCTGCAAACCTTCGACTTCCTGGCCAGGCACCGGTACTTCCAGCCAGTGCTGGAGGTCGAGACCTATAGCTGGAACGTGCTACCCGGCAACCTGCGTCCGGACACCCAGCAAGCCCTGCTGCGGGGGATCGCCGCCGAGCTGCAGTGGGTCGAGGAACAGTTGCGCCAGCGCCATTTGCTGCGCACGCAGAACACCACCCTGGAGGCGTCTGCCCATGTCTACTAGGACCGTGCGCCAACCGTTGCTGCTGATCAACGTGGTCGGCCTGACCCCCAGCCTGCTGGGAGAGGCCACGCCGCGAATCAACGCCCTGCTGCAACGGGCGCAGATGGCCAGCCTGCTGCCGGTGTTCCCGGCCGTGACCTCAACGGTACAGGCCTCGATCCTCACTGGGTTGCCGCCTTCGCAACATGGCATCGTCGGCAATGGCTGGTACTTTCGCGACCAGGCCGAGGTGCGCTTCTGGCTGCAACCCAATGCCCTGGTCCAGGGTGAGAAAGTCTGGCAAACCCTGCAGCGAGAAATCCCCGGCCTGCGCTGCAGCCAGTTGTTCTGGTGGTTCAACATGTACGCCGGGGTGGACGCAGCGATCACTCCGCGCCCCCACTACCCGGCCGACGGTCGCAAGCTGTTCGGCCTGTACTCCTCCCCCGCGGACCTGCACCAGCGCATCGAACAGCAGATCGGCGAATTCCCCTTCCCGGGCTTCTGGGGACCGGCCGCCGGGATCGCCTCCAGCCGCTGGATCGTCGACTGCGCCATGGCCGAGTTCCAGATCACCCGCCCCGACCTGCAACTGGTCTACCTGCCGCACCTGGACTACAGCCTGCAACGGGTAGGCCCCGAACATCCGTCCATCGCCGATGAAGTACGGGCCATCGACCATGAGGTCGGGCGTTTGCTGGACTTCGCCCAGGCCCAGGATGCGGCAGTGATGCTGATCTCCGAATACGGCATCGAGGCGGTGCAGCAGTCGATCTCCATCAATCGGGTGCTGCGCGAGGAAGGCTTGCTGCAAGTGCGCCACTCCGTGGCCTGGGAGCTGCTGGACCCCGGCGCCAGCGCTGCCTTTGCCGTGGCCGACCACCAGGTCGCCCATGTGTATGTGCGCCGTCCCGAAGACGTGGCTCGGGTCAAGGCCCTGCTCCAGCGCCAGCACGGTATCGAGCAGGTCCTGGACAAGACCGAACAACGGGCCTGGCAGCTCGACCACCCGCGCAGCGGCGAGCTGGTGGCGGTGGCCGCAGCGGGGTTCTGGTTCGATTACTACTACTGGTTCGACGACCGCCTGGCCCCCGACTTCGCCCGCACCGTGGATATCCACCGCAAGCCGGGCTACGACCCGCTGGAGCTGTTCGTCGATCCGGCAATCCGTTTTCCCAAGCTGCGAGTGGCGCGCCGCCTGCTGCAGAAGAAGCTCGGCTTTCGCTACTACATGGACCTGATTCCCCTGGACACCGGACTGATTCGCGGCAGCCATGGACGCTTGCCGAGCCACGCGCAGGTCGGGCCCCTGTTGATCACCGATTGCGATTTACCACTGCCGGAGCAGTTACCGGCCACTGCGGTAAAGCACCTGCTCCTAGCGCATTTCCTAGGGCGCCTCTATGACGATACGGCTCAGGCCAAGGAGATTCCATGCGGCGAACCATCCCTATAGCAGTGCTCGGTATGTTGGGTTGCCTTGCGCAAACCCAGGCAGCGAGCGCCTTCGACTGCAACGACTTCCTCAACTTCTCAGGTGACACGGCGGGCACCTACAAGAGCTTCCAGCAGAACCCGGACGCCATGGCCTGGAACTGGTTTGTATGCCTCAACAAACCCAATCCGTCGAAGAGCTCGCAAGTGGTCTGGGAGTCCTTCAAGCCGTCCGATGAGGTGTACCTGAGCAACGGCGGGCCACCCCTGCCGTACAACATGCCTGCCACCGTCCCGATCCAGGTGACCCAGGCAGCCCAGGGCATCCCTGGAATGGACCCCAATGGGCTGTTCCTGAACCTGGGCGACGACCGCGACGGCAGCACCAACAACGGTGTCCAGCAGGTCGATGGCCTGGCTCTCCACATGGGCAACAAGGTGCCGCCGGCACAGAATGGCCAGCCGGTGCGCTTTCACTTGTTGATGGGCGAGCAGACCTACGACTACATCCTCAAACAGAAGGTCTACAACCGTAACGGCCTCTCCGAGCTGACCCACGAACTGAGGTTCCCCGACACCGCTTGGGAGCTGAAGACCTCCTGGTTGTGGATCGGTAGCGACGCCGCCTTCAAGCAGCAGTTGATCGACCAGGGTTACTACATTGCCCAGGGCTATTACATCGACAAGGACAACAACTATCACACGGGGTTTGCCGGGCTCAGCGGCATGCATGTGATCAACCGGCTGACCGAAGGCTGGGTTTGGACCACCTTCGAAAACCGCCACAACCCGACTACACCGTGACCAACCAGCCCAAGCCCCAGCCGATGACCAACAGCACCGGTCCGACCGAGGCCGCCAGCAAGGTGAACCCGCAGTTCCAACAGCAGAATCCGACCCTGGCCAACTACGAGCTCATCGGTGTGCAGTACAACCCTGACCAGCCAGCGCCCAAGCTGCTGGCCAACTCGCAGTTGGAATCGGCGTTCCAGGACAGTTCGTCGTGCCTGGCCTGCCACAACACCGCGGCCTATTCGCCGAAGAGCAACAGGTTCTTCTCCTTCAACCTCGATCAAAACGGCGGAATCCTTTACCCCACCACCGTACTGCCGGAATCCAACTTCATCGGTTATCAGAAACTGGACTACGTCTGGTCGCTCAAACGCGCCCAGTGGAAACGCTAAGGAGAGCAGATCATGAGCGTCTTGAACTTTCCCCGGATCTACCTCAACGGGTTCATGTACTGGAACCCACCGACCTTCAACAACAACGATTTACTGCCGCTGTACGACGCGGTGCAGATGCAGATGAACTGGCGCTTCCTGAACAAGTACGGGATCAACGAGCTCAATGCCTCCGAGACATTGATGCCGTGGGCCATCACCCCACTGGCCTATGACCAGATCCCGGACTATGTGCTACAGGTGCCGACCAACGGCAAGAAAGGCAACTTCCCCATGTTTCCCGCCGAATGGGACCTGTTCGGCGACAACTCCTGCGGCACCATCAACTACCAGCAGGCCCGCTCGGTGATCATTGGCGGCGAGACCACGGTCAACAGCTACATCGACACTGATCCACTGGTGAACAAGACCTACCAATTGCTGGGCAATCCGTTCGGCAACCCGGCCCCCACTCCGGCACGCTTTGTCGATATAAGCCCCTGGCAGAACAACTTCACCGCGCTGTACTTCGACAAGATAGTGCTGGGCGATGCCGCCTGCGGCGTGACCCTGAAAAACGGCTGTCGCATGCTCAACCGCTTCCTGGACTTCAACTGGGCGGCGACATTCCACGGCCTGGTCTATGTAACGTGCACCTGGCAGTCCTGCTTTACCAAGGACCAGGTGGACTGGGTGATTGGCGGCTCACAGTTGCTGCAGAGCCTGCAGGATGAAATGAACAGTAATCCGGATGCCCAGGGGCTGATGCTCAGGTTCACCACTTACCTGACCGTCTATGACAAGAACGGTGTGTTCAATGACTACAAGGTGGTCGATAGCCACTCCCAGGCGCCCTGGGACATGTCCAGGCTGCAGATGCTGTACCAGATGGGCCTGGATAAGCCGACCGAGATCTTCTACAACCCGGCCCATAGCCGTACCTCCGGCATCCTGGGCCTGTGGCTGAAAAACGAGTTCCCCACTGCGCCAGCCGGCCAGCGCCTTGCGCCCAACAAGGATGTGAAGGTGCCGTACTGCAAGGTGAAACAGGGAGACATGGGGGGGACTCCCGACAATCCGGCCACGGTCAACCTGGGAGTACTCAGCGCCGAGCTGCATGGCAATACCCTGTCCCTGGACCTGGGCAATACCTTTCCGATCTACCCGACGCCCCATGACGGGGCGGTCGACCCTGACCCGCAACGGTTGAACACCGGCCTTCCGGTGGCGGGCAAATTCAACGTTGGCGACTATGAACTGGGCGTACTGGCCTCGGACGACAAAACGTTCACCCCCCTGGCCCGCTTCGGCTTCGAGCAGTATCAGCAGACGGCGTTCGACAAACGTTCCGGCCTGCTGGACCTGCCCCTGGACGCCGCGGCCCAGGCCAAGCTGCAACAGGGCAACCTGGCGCTGCGCCTGCAAGACACCGACACCATCGCCGCCAAGCAGCAGCTGTGGACCGCTGAAGTGATGGAAAGCGGCAGCTTCATCGATGTGGGTGACAGCCGCACGCTGAACATCATGGTGCAGAAAAATGGCCAGCCCGCACCGGCCGGGACCACCTTGTGGGTCGCTGAGTACAACAACGCCTACATGCTGACCACCAGCGACTATTACCTGGCGTTCAGCAACAAGGCGGACTTCTACCTGTTCAAAAACTATCCGGAGGACATGGGGCTGAACGAGTCGATCAAGCCGCAGTTCGTCGGAGCCCCACCGCAGGCCAATGTGCATCGGGTGGGCAGCGGCCGGACCCTGAACACCATCACCCGGAACCTTGCAAAGGCAGACCCACCGGGCATGGAGCCTGTCAGCTACCAGAGCTACCTGTCATGTGCGGCGGCGGTGAATCTGCGACCCTGCCTGGCGTTCGATCAGGCCCAGGACAAGATCGGCAAGATCAATGACGATCTGGGCAGTACCGTCAGCTACACCGTGACCAGCATCCAGACCAACGCCGCCGGCATCGCCCAACTCACGGTGAGGGCGGTGGCGGCAGGTTTCCCCACCGTGCGTTTCTTCATCCAGGAAAACTCGCAGAACCCACCGCCCATTCCGTTCAGCTTCTCCTACACCGACGCCTTCACCGACTTCCTGTCGCCATTGCGGGTGCTGCCGCAGGATCCGCTGATACTTGCGGACTTCATCAGGACCTGGAACCAGATGTGCAAGGAAACTAACGCCAGTACGCGGATCTGGAACGAGTTCATCTTCCCGAAAATCCTCCGGCCCTTCTATTACCTCTACCCGATCATGAACAAGTTCATGCCGCTCGATTCCCTGCTACGCATCGAGGGCGCCATTGGGCAGTTCATCACCCTGATCAGCAAGGAATACCAGGAGGCCAGCACCCTGGCCATGCCCATCACCCGGGACCTGCCACAGAGCCGTCGGCAGGTACTGGAGATCTGGGCCAAGGACCTGGTGAGTGCTGGTTACCCACCCATGCCGCTGGATATCAACAACTACTCACACAGTTGAGCAACCGCCCTGTAACGGCACGCCGGACGCCCCATGGCGCCCGGCTTTGGCCAAGGAGAGTCAGATGAACGCCAGTTTCCTCAAGCGCCTGCTGCTATCGGCCCTGCTGCTGTGCAGCAGCCAGGTACTGTGGGCCGACCAGAACAGCGACAACGTGTATTTCACCATGGGCGTGCACAACGACAAGGGGTGCACCATCGCCAACAACTATTGCGTCGCCAAGCGCAAGACCGGCGAGCCTAGCGATCCGTCGTTCCCGGCCACCTGGATCAGCGACTGGACCATGTACCGGGTCTTCAACAACTACAAGGACAATCCACCGCCCTACAGCAACCCGCCCAGTACCCTGAAGCCGGCCGACTACACCGTGTCCAAGGGCAGCACCTACTACGACATCAACTATGTGCCCAAGGACGGCGACGGCCAGGGCGCGATGATGGAGCACTACGAGAAGTATTGCCTGCCGATCTTCCCGATCAAGGACAACAACTACACCTGCTCCTTCGTCTCCCTGGGCAACAAGGCCTACTTCCTGACCTATCCCGAGGACCGTCCGAAGGACATGCCCGCCTGCTGCATGTTCTCGCCCATGAACCATCCGCCAGCCCAGGACTTCATCAGGCACCTGCCCTACGACGCCCGCCGCAGCCAGAACATCGGCGCCAGCGTGCAGGCCTATGCACTGGAGATCCCGGCCAAGAACAGTGCCCCCGTCCTGTTCGGCTATGCCTTCAACAAGCAGGCCACCAGCGACGGTTCCGGCCAGCCGGCGTTCCGCCACCCGCAGTCGTTCTATTTCTCCGGCGATGTCAGCGATGCCAATGCGCCGATCATCAGCCAGAACTACGTGAACTTCCGTGTCGCTAAGCCAGACCCGGCGACGACCTGGGACCAGGTGGCACAGATGTGCCCGAACAATCCCCCGCCCTGCAAGTTGTTCAACCCACCTTCCTCGCTGAGCAACGGCAAACGCGCCCAGTGGAACCAACTCACGCCCGAGGGCAAGTGACAGGAGCCTCCTCATGAAGAACTGGAGCCGTTGCACCGCCCTGTTGCTATTGGGTGCGGCCAGCTTGCCGGCCATTGCCCTGCAACCCACGGCAGCGACCTCGCAGACCGTCGGCCAATGCCCACCGCTCCCAATGGTCCCTGCGGCCGGAGCGTCGCAGCAGGCCTTCGATCAATACAGCTGGCAGATGTTCATCGCCTTGAACTGGCCGGCCCTGGCCGGGCAGCGCGGCTCCCCGGATTGCAACAAGCCCTTGGGCAGCGCTGGCGATACCGTGTGGCAGAGCTACAAGAGCATCGCCGAGACCTTCCTGCCCGAGGGCCAGGACCCAGGCCCCTGGGACACCCCGGCGAAAGCCCGGAGCCTGAGCCTGATCAACATCGCCGCGGTGAAGAACAATCAGGTGGTGCAATCGGACCTGCAGGCCGTGGGCGGCTGGCTGATCGACCAGCGCCAGAACCCGACCTACTACGACATCGCCACCAACCAGGTGTCCTACAGCTACATCGTCGACAACCAGTTCTACAACGCCGAAATCGTCGAGGCGGCCCAGAGCATCAAGTTCCCCAGCAACGCCACGGAGGTCAAGTCCAGCTGGCGCATCATGACCGCCAACGACGACACCAGCCGCTACCTGACGATGCAGGCCCAGGTCACGAAGTTCGACGACCAGGGCAAGCCCATTGGCGTGATGGACGCCAACCTGGGGCTGGTGGGGCTGCACATCATCACCAAGGTGGATGGCTTCCCGCAGTGGGTCTGGTCGACCTTCGAGCAGGTCGACAACGTGCCGCCCAAGGTCCAGCAAGGGAACCAGTGGGTGGATCAGCCGGCAGCCGGCGTCTTCTACTCCTACTACGATGCTTCGGCCCCGGCGGACAAGGTCAACCAGTCGCCCTGCAACTGGCAGCCGGTGAGCTCGGGCATGGTGTGCCAGCCCAAGCCCGGCGCCAGCTTCAAGACCCCGGACCCGCTGAACCGCTACACCCCGATCACCGCTGATACCCAGCAGGTCAACGGCCAGTTCCAGAGCAGCCCGCCTGTGCAGTCCAGCGTGTTCAAGCACTACCAGCTGATCACTACCCAACGGCCGCAGCAGCCCAACAACCCGGGTAACCCGCAGGGCTCACCGACGCCGTCGCTGTCGGCCAACGTCACCATGGAGGCCTATATCCAGCCCAGCAGCAGTTGCATGAACTGCCACACCATGGCGACGCCGCTGAACAGCCTCAGCAAGAGCGATTTCTCCTACGTGTTCCGTTTCGCCAAAGCCCCTGCAACCGCCAGCCACCAGGCCAAGGAATAGACCATGAGCATATTGAACGGACCCCGGCTGAACTTCTGGGGCGGCATTTCCACCGATGTCAGCGTGCCCAACAACTCACCGACGTTGCCCACCGGCGCGACCAGCACGATGGATCTGTTCGACCTCACGACCTCGATCATGTCCCCCGCCGCCAAGGACTACAGTGACGATCAGTTGTATGCGTTGATCAACGCCCCCGATCCCGAGATCGGTCCCCAGAGCCGCTACACCGCGGGCGGCTGGAATCACTACGGCGACCATGTGGTGAGCCTGCAGAATGCACGGATCAGCTCCCAGGGCACCCCGGGCAAGATCGAACCCAGCGGCGACCTGGTCGGCCAACCGGTGTACCTGCTCGGCTCCCTGGTCCCCGGCACCGGGCAAGGCCCCTACTCGGGGCCAATGATGGTCGACCTGGACCCGACGGCGACCACCACCACGCAGATTTTCGTCGGTGGCCTGCAGATCGGCGATGGCGACACGCCCCAACTGCTGATTCGCTGGGACAGCGTGTGCAGCAGCTTCGACGTCAACACCCGGGTACTGCTGCCGCGAACCATGGACTCGCCCGGCTCCTTCCATGGCAGCGGCACCTTCCAGCTGACGTTCCCCCTGAGCAGCATCGTCAGCTACAACCACGCCAGCCCCGGGCTCAAGGCGCTGATCGAGGATCCACGCGCCACCGGCCTGGTCCTGCGCTTCGTGATGTTCGAAATGTGCCCGACCTTGACCACCGCGCAACTGAACGCCGACTACGCGGCCAATCAGTTCAGCCCCAACCCGAGCATTGGCCGGGTCATCGGCACGCTGGCCACCGCCTATGCCAACGAGCCGCAGATCTGCCCGCCAGGCCGGCAACTGGTCAATGCCGATGAGAACATCGGCAGCGTCGCCTATGCCGAGGTCGCCAACGACCTGCTGAGCCTGGACATGGTCAACCTGATCCCCAAGCAGACCTTCAGGGCCCGACGCGACGACATCACCAGCCCCATAGGTCCCAATGTCAACTACGGCACCGTCACCATCGCGGCGGGCAACACTTCCCTGGCCATCTACCAGCCCGATGATCCAATGCTGCTCGACTACTACCTGTACGGGGGCATCATCGACGTGCCCCTGAACGCCACCTTGTTGCAGCAGGTCCAGAGCAATCCCTTGAACATCTCTGCCCCCGGGACGGCCGGCAGTGGAGCGCTGTCCGCCCCCGAGATTGCCTATCGGGTCTACACCGATCAGCGCAACAGCTACTTCGATCCCAACGACCGCAGCATCCAGGTCACCTTGCAAGCCCGCTATCTTGGCGGCCCGATGCCGGAGGACATTCAGATCGGCATCACGGCGGCGGCGACCAACACTTACCAGGGCAAGCGGTACTGGGATTTCCTGCAGTTCCCGAATTCGTTGACGGTTCCGGCTGGCCAGTCCTCGGTGAGCTTTAACATCAGTCCACAGAGCGGCTCCAGCGGCCTGGCCGGCTTCACCACGCTGACCTACATCATCAACAACGACACCACCTATCCGACCTACAGCAACTTTCGCAAATACTCGCGCACCGATTTCGGCATCCCGGCCGGCAGCCAGGTCACCTGGGACCAGGTGTACGAAAACGTACTGCGCTTCCATTACCTGGCCTTCCCGGCCATGTCGCGCTACATCCAGCTCAACCAGCCCGACGCGGTAATGGGGGCCAAGCAGGCGATCCTCGCGCGGATCTCTCCCGACTACCAGAACACCACGCTGTACATGTCGGTGGTGCGCTCGATGTCGCCGAGCCAGCGCGCGTTGCTCACCGCCTGGCTCAACGGCACCCCATGGCAGCCTTGAAGGAGAAGACGCCCATGCCCGTTGCCCTGCATATCCCCGCACAGCCGGAACAGCATCTGCGCCCCAGCCGCATCGTGGCCCAAGGCCTGCTCAACCCTCGTGGCGCCTGCCTGCAGAAAGATGGCAGCCTGCTGCTGGCCGAAGCCGGCTCGGGGTTGCCCGAGCAGCCCTTCAGCGGTCGAATCAGCCGTCTGCGCCCGAACCCGCAAGCTCCCGGCGAATACTTGCCACCCGAGATCCTGGCCCAGGGCTTTCGCTCGATGAACATGCAATCGCGCATGTTGCGCGATGAAATCATGGGCCTGTCGGACATCGCCCTCGGAGCCGGCCGCTGCCTGGCCAGCCAGACCGACTACGTCGCCGGCTCGAAGCTCATCGACCTGCAATACAGTCCGCCCGAGCCACTGTTCCACAGTCGCGGCAACCTCAACTCACTGTGTTATCACCCCGGCCGCCAGAGCTGGCTGTCGGTCAAGCCCGATACCAACCAACTGGTGGAGTTCGCCGGTGATGGCGAACAGGTACTGGCCCAATTGCCCGACCTGGACCAGGGCCAGGAAGCGGTGCCTGTGACCCTGGTGTACGAACCACAGACCGGGGCGGTACTGATCAGCCTGTTTTCCGGTGAACTGCGCCGCGATCCGGCACGCCAGGGGATCGAGTTCGCCGACAAGGCCGGCCAGGTGATCCGGGTATGGCCTGAAAACGGGCGGATCGAGGTGCTGGTACGCGGGCTGCAACTGCCCACCGGCCTGGCCCTAGACCCACAGGGACGGGTCCTGGTACTGGAGTTGTGCGACCGGTTGTTGCAGCCATTGCAGCCCGACTGGGCAGGCGAGGCCTTGCATGGCGGGTTCGCCCGTTTCAGTGGGCGCCTGCTGCGCTGCGACCTGCGACAGCGCAGCGTGCAGGTACTGGCCAGCGGCCTGGATACACCCTCCAACCTGTGTTGTGTCGAGGGCGCGGTGCTGGTCAGCGAAGGCATGGGACTGAGTGGGCGGGCGATTCCCACGCCGGACCAGCGGGTGGTCGCACTGGATGGGCGCCTGCGGCGGGTGGCGTTATAGGGGCCCGGTCGGGCACCCGGGCTGGCCAAAGCCGTAAGCTGGCTGTGCGCTACGGTCGTCTTCAGGGGACCGTAGCGCACAACGCATCAACAAACTCCAGCGGCGATGGTCATCGCCCGTCGGCGTCAATCCACGAACGCCTTGGGGTAGAGGTCGCTGTAGGCATTCCTGATCTGTTCATCACTCATGCCCAGCACCCGGACCAGTGCCCCACTGAACAGGCAGGGCATGACGGCCAGGATGATCAGCAAGCCGAGCAATGCCATGGCGGTGCTCGCGCCCAGCAGGCCGGAGAATGTGCCACCGACCAGGGCACCAAAGGGAATGACCATGCCGGAAATGAACGAGGTGGCCGCACCGATGCGGTTTCGATAGTGATCCGGCGTGGCCAGCATGCGCACCGTGGAAGTATTGACCGTGACCATGACCAGGCCCGTACCACCGATGAGCAACAAGGGCAGCGTCAGGCAGGCGAACCACCCTGGCTGCAGCTCGAAAAAATGCGTGAGCAGTCCACAGCCCGACATGCTGGCACCCAGCAGCAGGAATCCCGCGAAGACCACCACCGCCCGCCCCCAGCGTCGGTTGGCGCGCTTGACCAGTAGCAGGCTGCCCAGCAGCAGCCCAACGGCAAAGGCCCCTTCGGTCACCGCCAGCAGCCATGCAGCTTTCGGGTAGTGGCGATTGATCAGCACCGGGAGCAAAACCGCGAACCAGGGATACAGCGCAAAGTTGACGATGAACGCCAGCAGGCTCAGGTGCCATTCGGGCTTGATCCGGTACAGCGCGGTGAAACCCGCTCGGGTGCGCCAGTACCAGGTGGCGAGGTCGCGAGGTCGCGGTCCATCCGCATTACGCGGCGAAACCGGGCTGCGCACCAGCGCGGTCAGGATCAAGGCCAGGATCACGGCGACGGCATTGAGCCAGAGCGTGCCCAGTACACCGAGCGGCCCCAACAGGATGCCGGCGGCCAGCGGTCCGATCAGTGCCGAGGAGGCGCCGACGAGGCTTCTCAGGCGCACGGCATCCGTGATTCGTTCAGCGGCGACCAGGCCGGGGACCAGGCTCATCTGGACCGGCTCGCGAATACCGATGCTGATACCGGAAATCGCCAGGCAGATACCGATCGCCAAGGGCTGGTAGAGATCCAGCGTCCCCAGGCCTGCCAGCACCAGCGTCACGGCCGTGCTGACGGCGTAACAGCCAACCAGCAGGCGCTGGCGGTCATACTCATCGCCCAGCCAGCCGCACAAGGCCCGGGACAACACATCGGCGAAGGTGGCAATGGCAACGAAGGCAGAGAACAACAGCGGATCGCCCGTCTTGTCCAGGACCCACCAGGCAATCGCCAACTGGCCGCAACGGGCCCCCACGGCATTCAGCAAGGCCGCGAGCTGGAGCAAATAGAAGCTGCGCCCCAGGCCACTGAACGACGATGCGGTCATCGCGCCTGGCGTCCGAGGGCGATACCGGTGTCCAGGCCAATCGCCAGATGGTGGCCTGGCGGCCCACCCACGATGCCCCCAGGCAGCCGCTTGCAGCGCCTCATGTAAGGCCTCCATCCATAGTGTCTTGCTCAAGCCCCCGGAACACCTTGCCAGGTACCGCAGGTTGTATATCGGGCAGAAATGAAAACCCCCGCGAGGCGGGGGTTTCGTAGGAGACTTCAGTGAGAAGTTCCGGGGAGCGGCTTAGAACGGAATATCGTCATCGAAGCTGTCGAAGTCCGGTGCTGGCTGCGGCGCAGGCTGTTGTGGCGCTGGACGCTGTGGAGCCTGTTGCGGGCGTGGCGCCTGCTGGCGAGGTGCGGACTGCTGGTAGTTGTTGCCGCCGCCCTGTTGGTCGCCCTGTTGAGGACGGCCGCCCAGCAGCTGCATGGTGCCCTGCATGTCGACGATGATTTCAGTGGTGTAGCGCTTGATGCCGTCTTTTTCCCACTCGCGGGTCTGCAGCTTGCCTTCGATGTAGACCTGGGAACCCTTGCGCAGGTACTCGCCGGCGATCTCCGCGACCTTGCCGAACATCGACACGCGGTGCCATTCGGTGCGCTCGACCTTCTGGCCGGTTTGCTTGTCGGTCCACTGCTCGCTGGTGGCCAGGCTCAGGTTGGTCACCGCGTTACCGTTAGGCAGGTAGCGAACTTCGGGATCCTGGCCGCAAGTGCCGACCAATATGACTTTGTTAACCCCACGGGCCATAACGTTCTCCTAGGCTTCGCGCGGCGACGGAGCTGAATTGACCAGCTGCTCGAGGGTCGCGCGATCCAATAATTCGGTATCCAATTTGATGTAAATGGCAGCCTCTTCGGCCACCACCACGGCATCTGTTACTCCAACGACGGCCTTCAGGCGCTCGACCAGGCCGGCTTCGCGGATCGCTTCGGGCGATAACGGCAAGCGCAGGCTCGTCACATACGGAGGCTCGCGCATGGTAACAGCAAAGGTTAGCCAGAGTGCAGCCAGAGCTGCGCATCCGAGGAACACAACCGACAAACCGCCATGCTGGAACAACCAACCGCCGAGGATGCCGCCCAGCGCGGAACCCAGGAACTGGCTGGTGGAATACACCCCCATCGCCGTGCCCTTGCCGCCTGCCGGCGAAACCTTGCTGATCAGCGACGGCAGGGAGGCCTCCAACAGGTTGAAGGCGGTGAAGAACACCACCGTGCCGATCACCAGCGCCTGCAAGCTGTTGCCGAACTCCCAGAAGAATAGCTCGGTGAGCAGCAGCGTACTGACCGCGCCCAGCAGAACTCGTTTCATTTTGCGTTTCTTCTCGCCATAGATGATGAACGGGATCATGGCGAAGAAGGAAATCAGCAGCGCGGTCAGGTACACCCACCAGTGCTGGTCCTTGGGCAGGCCGGCTTTCTCCACCAGGGCCAGGGGCAAGGCGACGAAGCTCGACATCAGCATCGCGTGGAGCACGAAGATGCCCAGGTCCAGGCGCAGCAGGTCGGGGTGCTTGAGGGTAGGCAGCAAGGCCTGGCGGGCCACGCCGGACTCTCGATGCTGCAACGTACCGGTAGAGCGCGGAACCATGAAGGCGATGATCAGGATGCCCACCAGGGCCATGGCCCCCGTGGCCAGGAACAATCCAGAGAGACCGAAGCTACGGGTCAGCAGTGGACCGACCACCATCGCCACCGCGAAGGACAAGCCGATGGTCATGCCGATCATCGCCATGGCCTTGGTCCGGTGCTGCTCGCGCGTCAGGTCCGACAACAGCGCCATCACCGCAGCGGAAATGGCTCCCGCCCCCTGCAGGATACGTCCGGCAATCACGCCCCAGATCGAATCGGCGTTGGCCGCCAGCACGCTACCCAGGGCGAACACGATCAACCCGAGGTAAATGACCGGGCGCCGACCGATGCGGTCGGAAATGATCCCGAAGGGAATCTGGAACAGCGCCTGGGTCAGGCCGTAGGCGCCAATCGCCAACCCGATCAGGGCCGGGGTCGCTCCTGCGAGATCCATTCCATAGGTTGCCAGGACCGGCAGGACCATAAACATGCCAAGCATACGGAAGGCGAACACCAGGGCCAGACCGCTTGCTGCGCGGGTCTCGCTACCGCTCATGCGTTCGCTGTGGGGATCGTGCATGGAAAAACCTCGTGTGAACCGGCGGCGATTCTACCAGTCCCATCGATAGAGGGGATATATGGCGACGCTTTGCCGCGCAGCCCCTTCCAGTGATCGAAAAAGCACCGCCAATAGTGTGCATCCATCCAGTGTTTAGTTTTATACTCCTGCCTTTACGCCCGCCGATCGAGGCCTCTTTTGGACAAGATTCTGATTCGTGGGGCCCGTACCCACAACCTGAAGAACATCGACCTGACCCTGCCCCGGGACAAGTTGATCGTCATCACCGGGCTGTCTGGGTCCGGCAAGTCGTCCCTGGCCTTCGACACGCTCTATGCCGAGGGCCAGCGCCGCTATGTCGAGTCGCTATCGGCCTATGCCCGACAGTTCCTGTCGATGATGGAAAAGCCCGATGTAGACACCATCGAAGGGCTCTCTCCGGCGATTTCCATCGAGCAGAAATCCACCTCCCACAACCCTCGCTCCACTGTCGGCACCATCACCGAGATCTACGACTACCTGCGCCTGCTCTATGCCCGCGTCGGTACTCCACGTTGCCCGGACCACGACATCCCACTGGAGGCGCAGACCGTCAGCCAGATGGTCGATCTGGTATTGGCCCAGCCCGAGGGTAGCAAGCTGATGCTGCTGGCGCCGGTGATTCGCGAACGCAAGGGTGAGCATCTCTCGGTGTTCGAAGAACTGCGCGCCCAAGGCTTCGTTCGTGCACGGGTCGACGGCAAGTTGTTCGAGCTGGATGAAGTGCCGAAGCTGGATAAGCAGAAGAAGCACTCGATCGATGTCGTGGTCGATCGCTTCAAGGTCAGGGCCGACTTGCAGCAGCGCCTGGCCGAATCCTTCGAGACGGCGCTGGGCCTGGCCGACGGTATCGCCCTGGTGGCGCCGATGGATGATGAACCTGGGGAGGAGATGATCTTCTCTGCGCGCTTTGCCTGCCCGATCTGCGGTCACGCCATCAGCGAGCTGGAACCCAAGCTGTTCTCCTTCAACAACCCTGCCGGCGCCTGCCCGACCTGCGATGGCCTGGGGGTCAAGCAGTTCTTCGACGTCAAGCGCCTGGTCAATGGCGAGCTGACCCTGGCCGAAGGCGCGATCCGAGGCTGGGACAGGCGCAACGTCTATTACTTCCAGATGCTCGGGTCACTGGCCGCCCACTACGGCTTCAGCCTGGAAGTGCCGTTCAACCAGCTACCGGCCGACCAGCAGAAGGTCGTCCTCAACGGCAGCGGCACGCAGAATGTCGACTTCAAGTACCTGAACGACCGGGGCGACATCGTCAAGCGCTCCCATCCGTTCGAAGGCATAGTGCCGAACCTGGAGCGCCGCTATCGGGAAACCGAGTCGGCTACCGTGCGCGAGGAGTTGGCCAAGTTCCTCAGCACCCAGCCTTGCCCGGATTGCCGCGGGACTCGCCTGCGGCGTGAGTCGCGACATGTCTGGGTCGGGGAGAAAACCCTGCCGGCGGTCACCAGCCTGCCCATCGGCGACGCCACCGATTACTTCGCCACCCTCAAGCTCACCGGGCGCCGTGGCGAGATCGCCGACAAGATCCTCAAGGAAATTAGCGAGCGCCTGCAGTTCCTGGTCAATGTCGGGCTCGACTACCTGACCCTGGACCGCAGTGCCGACACCCTCTCCGGCGGCGAGGCCCAGCGGATTCGCCTGGCCAGCCAGATCGGTGCCGGCCTGGTAGGGGTGATGTACATCCTCGACGAGCCTTCCATCGGCCTGCACCAGCGAGACAACGATCGCCTGCTGGGAACGCTCAAGCACCTGCGTGACATCGGCAACACCGTGATCGTGGTCGAGCACGACGAGGATGCCATCCGACTTGCCGACTACGTGGTGGATATCGGCCCGGGCGCCGGGGTGCATGGCGGCCAGATCGTCGCCGAAGGTACTGCCGCCGAAGTCATGGAGCACCCCGATTCCCTGACCGGCAAGTACCTGTCGGGCCGGGTGAAGATCGTGGTCCCGGCCAAGCGCACGCCACGCAACAAGAAGCTGTCCCTGACCCTCAAGGGTGCGCGCGGCAACAACCTGCGCAATGTCGACCTGGAGATTCCGATCGGCTTGCTGACCTGCGTCACCGGGGTCTCGGGCTCGGGTAAATCGACGTTGATCAACAACACCCTGTTCCCGTTGAGTGCCACTGCGCTGAACGGCGCCACCACCTTGGAGGCGGCTGCACACGACAGCATCAATGGGTTGCAGCACCTGGACAAGGTGGTGGACATCGACCAAAGCCCGATCGGTCGTACGCCTCGCTCCAACCCAGCCACCTATACCGGGCTCTTCACGCCTATTCGCGAGCTGTTCGCCGGGGTACCGGAATCGCGCTCCCGTGGTTATGGCCCGGGGCGCTTCTCCTTCAACGTCAAGGGTGGCCGTTGCGAAGCTTGCCAGGGCGACGGCCTGATCAAGGTGGAGATGCACTTCCTGCCGGACATCTACGTGCCTTGCGACGTCTGCAAGAGCAAGCGCTACAACCGCGAAACCCTGGAGATCAAGTACAAGGGCAAGAGCATCCACGAGGTCCTGGAAATGACCATCGAGGAAGCGCGTGAGTTCTTCGATCCGGTACCGGCCCTGGCGCGTAAGCTGCAGACGCTGATGGATGTGGGCCTGTCCTACATCAAGCTCGGCCAATCGGCCACGACCTTGTCCGGCGGTGAGGCACAACGGGTCAAGCTGTCCCGCGAGCTGTCCAAGCGAGACACTGGCAAGACCCTGTATATCCTCGATGAGCCGACCACCGGCCTGCATTTTGCGGATATCCAGCAGTTGCTGGACGTCCTGCATCGCCTGCGCGACCACGGCAACACCGTGGTGGTGATCGAGCACAACCTGGATGTGATCAAGACCGCCGACTGGCTGGTGGACCTCGGGCCAGAAGGCGGCTCCAAAGGCGGCCAGATCATTGCGGTAGGGACACCGGAACAAGTGGCTGAGATGCCTCAGTCGCACACCGGGCATTATCTCAAGCCATTGCTGATCCGCGATCGGGCCTGACGGCCATGAAAAAGCCCCTGGTACCGTATGGCGCCAGGGGCTTTTTTGTTTCTGGCATCCGCTGGGGATTCGCCAATGCGGCCTGCGATCAGAACTGCGATTGCAGGTAGTTCTCAAGGCCGATGGACTTGATCAGGCCCAGCTGCTTCTCCAGCCAGTACGTATGGTCTTCCTCGGTGTCCGCCAGCTGGACCCGCAGGATGTCACGGCTGATGTAGTCTTTGTGTAGCTCGCACAGCTCAATGCCCTTGCACAGTGCGGCACGCACCTTGTATTCCAGGCGCAGGTCACTGGCCAACATGTCAGGCACCGTGGTGCCAGTATCCAGATCATCAGGGCGCATGCGCGGCGTACCTTCAAGCATCAGGATACGTCGAATCAAGGCATCGGCGTGTTGCGCCTCTTCCTCCATCTCGTGGTTGATCCGCTCATAGAGCTTGGTGAAGCCCCAATCTTCGTACATCCGCGAGTGAATGAAATATTGGTCACGTGCTGCCAGTTCGCCCGTCAGCAACGTGTTGAGGTAATCGATTACGTCCGGGTGACCTTGCATCGCCCTACATCTCCCTGCTTGAAAGTGGATAGTTTGAACCAAGCTGACTCGCAGGTCACTTAAAAACAGCATGAAAAGTGAAGATTATCTGAGAAAAGCAGTACAAATAACGCAAAAACCGCCCAAATGAGGGCGGTTCTGCTTCTTATTTAGACTTAGTTGATCGATACACCCAAGGCCTTGGCGATACCTTCGCCATAAGCTGGGTCCGCCTTGACGAAGTGCTGCAACTGGCGCTGCACCACATCGGCGGTCACCCCGGCCATGGCGCCGGCGATATTGCTGATCAGCAGGGTCTTTTGTTCATCGTTCATCAGGCGAAACAGGGCTCCGGCATGGCTGTAGTAATCGCTGTCTTCACGATGGTCATAGCGATCGGCTGCGCCACTGAGGGCCAAGGCCGGCTCGGCGTAGCGTGGCGCCTGCTTTGGTGCATCGCTGTAGCTGTTGGGTTCATAGTTCGGAGCTGCACCACCATTGGCACCAAAGGCCATCGCACCGTCTCGCTGATAGCTGTTCACGGGGCTCAGCGGGGCGTTCACCGGCAATTGCTGGTGATTGGTACCAACGCGGTAGCGATGAGCATCGGCATAGGCAAATACCCGGCCCTGCAGCATACGGTCAGGCGACAGGCCAACGCCCGGAACCATATTGCTTGGACCAAATGCCGCCTGCTCGACCTCGGCGAAATAGTTCAGTGGGTTGCGGTTCAATTCCAGCTCACCAACCTCGATCAGTGGGAACTCTTTTTGCGACCAGGTCTTGGTCACATCGAAGGGGTTCTCGTAATGCGCTGCTGCCTGAGCCTCGGTCATGACCTGAATGCAAACGCTCCACTTGGGGAAGTCGCCACGCTCGATGGCACTGAACAGATCGCGCTGGGCATAGTCCGGATCGGTACCAGCCAGACGAGCAGCCTCTGCCGGAGCCAGGTTCTTGATCCCTTGCTTGGTCTTGTAGTGCCATTTGACCCAGTGCCGCTCGCCCTTGGCATTGATCAGGCTGTAGGTGTGGCTGCCGAAGCCGTGCATATGACGGTAGCCATCTGGAATACCCCGATCAGAGAAGAGGATGGTGACCTGGTGCAGGGCTTCTGGCGAATGCGACCAGAAGTCCCACATTGCCTGGGCGCTCTTCAGGTTGCTTTGAGGGAGACGCTTCTGGGTGTGGATAAAATCCGGAAACTTCAGCGGGTCGCGAATGAAGAACACCGGTGTGTTATTACCGACGATGTCCCAGTTGCCTTCCTCGGTATAGAACTTGAGAGCAAAGCCACGAGGATCGCGCTCGGTATCAGCCGAGCCCCGTTCACCACCCACAGTAGAGAAGCGCAAGAAGGTAGGAGTCTTTTTACCCACTGACTCGAACAGCTTGGCACTGGTGTACTGCGTGATGTCTCGGGAAACCGTGAAGGTGCCATAGGCACCCGAGCCCTTGGCGTGCACACGGCGCTCAGGAATGTTTTCGCGGTTGAAATGGGCAAGCTTTTCGATCAGGTGGAAATCATCGAGAAGCAGCGGGCCACGTGGGCCGGCAGAGCGGGAATTCTGGTTGTCAGCGACAGGAGCGCCACTTGCGGTCGTAAGAATTTTGGTCTGGCTCATGCTCAATATTCCTCTGTCAGTCTGGGAACTGCCGGCTAATCGGCTGACAAAGAGTATTGACCATCAACATTACAACATCCAATGCATTACATTTCAAAACTCAATAGAAATTAGCAATGGATATAGAAACAAAAAACCGGGCACTAGGCCCGGTTCTTTGTTTCAGACTGACGTCTTACTCAGCGGATACAGCTTCGCCGCCGACAGCACGATCAACCAGTTCAACGTACGCCATAGGAGCGTTGTCACCAGCGCGGAAACCGCACTTGAGGATGCGCAGGTAGCCACCCTCACGGGTAGCGTAACGCTTGCCCAGGTCGTTGAAGAGCTTGCCAACGATAGCTTTCGAACGAGTACGGTCGAAAGCCAGACGACGGTTAGCAACGCTGTCTGTCTTGGCCAGAGTGATCAGCGGCTCGGCAACGCGGCGCAGTTCTTTGGCTTTTGGCAGAGTAGTTTTGATCAGCTCGTGCTCGAACAGCGACACCGCCATGTTCTGGAACATGGCCTTGCGGTGCGAGCTGGTGCGGCTCAGGTGACGCCCACTTTTACGATGACGCATGGTTCATTCCTTACCAAACACAACGTTCGGTGATTACGACGATCAGGCAGTCGCCTTGTCGTCCTTCTTAAGACTTGCAGGCGGCCAGTTATCGAGGCGCATGCCGAGGGACAGACCGCGGGAGGCCAGAACATCCTTGATTTCAGTCAGGGATTTCTTGCCCAGGTTCGGAGTCTTCAACAGTTCTACTTCGGTACGCTGAATCAGGTCGCCGATGTAGTAAATGTTTTCCGCCTTAAGGCAGTTAGCCGAACGTACAGTCAGTTCCAGATCGTCAACCGGGCGAAGAAGGATCGGATCGATCTCGTCTTCCTGCTCGACTACCACTGGCTCACTGTCACCTTTGAGGTCGACGAACGCAGCCAACTGCTGTTGCAGGATGGTTGCAGCACGACGGATAGCCTCTTCAGGATCCAGGGTACCGTTGGTTTCCAGATCAATAACCAGCTTGTCCAGGTTGGTACGCTGCTCGACACGGGCGTTTTCCACCACGTAGGCGATACGGCGAACCGGGCTGAACGAAGAGTCAAGCTGCAAGCGACCAATGCTGCGGCTTTCGTCTTCATCGCTTTGACGCGAGTCGGCCGGCTCATAACCACGACCACGAGCTACTACGAGCTTCATGTTCAGAGCGCCGTTAGACGCCAGGTTAGCGATTACGTGATCGGGGTTAACGATCTCGACATCATGATCCAGCTGAATATCGGCAGCGGTAACCACCCCCGAACCCTTCTTCGACAAGGTCAGCGTAACTTCGTCACGGCCGTGCAGCTTGATAGCCAGACCTTTAAGGTTCAACAGGATTTCAATTACGTCTTCCTGTACACCTTCGATGGCGCTGTACTCGTGGAGCACACCGTCAATCTCGGCCTCGACTACTGCACAGCCGGGCATTGAGGACAACAGGATGCGGCGCAGCGCGTTGCCCAGGGTGTGGCCAAAACCACGCTCGAGAGGCTCGAGGGTGATCTTGGCGCGGGTTGGACTGACAACCTGCACATCAATATGGCGGGGTGTCAGGAACTCATTTACCGAAATCTGCATGGATGCACCTATTTTCTAGCCCTTACTTGGAGTAGAGCTCGACAATCAGGCTTTCGTTGATGTCGGCGGACAGATCACTGCGAGCTGGAACGTTCTTGAAAACGCCCGACTTCTTCTCAGTGTCTACTTCTACCCATTCTACGCGGCCACGTTGGGCACACAGATCGAGAGCTTGGACAATGCGAAGTTGGTTTTTTGCTTTCTCGCGAACAGCAACCACGTCACCAGCACGAACCTGGTAGGACGGAACGTTAACGGTCTGACCGTTTACGCTGATCGACTTGTGCGATACCAGCTGACGGGATTCGGCACGAGTAGAACCGAAGCCCATGCGGTACACAACGTTGTCCAGACGGCATTCAAGCAGTTGCAACAGGTTTTCGCCGGTTGCGCCTTTCTTGCCAGCTGCTTGCTTGTAGTAGCCGCTGAATTGACGCTCCAGAACGCCGTAGATACGACGAACTTTTTGCTTTTCACGCAGCTGGGTACCGTAGTCGGATTGACGACCACGACGCTGGCCGTGGATGCCAGGAGCTGCTTCGATGTTGCACTTGGATTCGATAGCGCGCACGCCGCTCTTCAGGAAGAGATCGGTGCCTTCGCGACGAGCCAGTTTGCATTTTGGACCAATGTAACGAGCCATTCTTTACAATCTCCTGGATTACACGCGGCGCTTCTTCGGCGGACGGCACCCGTTGTGCGGGATTGGCGTCACGTCGGTGATGCTGGCGATCTTGTAGCCACAGCCGTTCAAAGCGCGGACTGCGGATTCACGACCTGGACCTGGACCCTTGACGTTAACGTCGAGGTTCTTCAGGCCATATTCCAGCGCAGCTTGGCCAGCACGCTCAGCAGCTACTTGAGCAGCGAACGGGGTGGACTTACGAGAACCGCGGAAACCCGAACCACCGGAGGTTGCCCAGGAAAGAGCGTTACCTTGACGGTCGGTGATGGTCACGATGGTGTTGTTGAAAGACGCGTGGATATGGGCGATGCCATCAACCACTGTCTTTTTGATTTTCTTACGAGGACGAGCAGCAGGTTTTGCCATGACTAAATTCCTGTCGATTCGCTGGTGCGATTACTTGCGGATCGGCTTACGCGGACCTTTGCGAGTACGCGCGTTGGTCTTGGTACGCTGACCGCGTACTGGCAGACCACGACGATGGCGCAGACCGCGGTAGCAGCCCAGATCCATCAAGCGCTTGATTTTCATGTTGTTTTCGCGACGCAGATCACCTTCAGTGGTGAACTTCGCCACTTCGCCACGCAGCTGTTCAATTTGCTCGTCGCTCAGATCCTTGATCTTCGCAGCTGGGTTTACCCCAGTCACTGCACAGATTTTGTGTGCAGTAGTGCGACCAACACCATAGATGTAGGTCAGCGAGATAACAGTATGCTTGTTATCTGGAATGTTAACGCCTGCAATACGGGCCATTCAGTGGGACTCCAATTGACAGCTACCTACGCCCCGGAAGCCAAGAAATAGGGCGCGAGATAATATCGCTGTAATAACAAATAATCAACCCGGCAGCGCACTAGCTGCCGGGCTTGAAGCACAATCACACTCAGCCTTGGCGCTGCTTGTGACGTGGTTCCGCGCTGCAAATTACTCGAACAACACCTTCGCGGCGAATAATCTTGCAGTTACGGCACAGCTTTTTCACCGATGCACGAACTTTCATCACCAACTCCTCGAACCTTATGGATTAACGCAGCATGCCGCTGCCGTAACCCTTCAGGTTGGCTTTCTTCATCAGGGATTCGTACTGGTGGGAAACGAGGTGCGATTGTACTTGCGACATGAAGTCCATAACAACCACGACCACGATCAGCAACGAGGTCCCGCCAAGGTAGAACGGAACGTTTGCAGCAACCACCAGGAACTGTGGCAACAGGCAGACGGCCGTCATATATAGAGCACCGAACATGGTCAAGCGGGTCAGAACGCCATCAATGTAGCGCGCCGACTGCTCACCTGGACGGATACCCGGAATAAAGGCACCGGACTTCTTCAGGTTTTCCGCTACGTCTTTCGGATTGAACATCAACGCCGTATAGAAGAAGCAGAAGAAAATAATCCCTGCACTAAACAGCAGAATATTCAACGGCTGACCAGGAGCGATCGACTGCGAGATGTCCTGCAACCAGCCCATACCTTCAGACTGACCGAACCAGGCACCCAACGAAGCCGGAAACAGCAAAATGCTGCTCGCGAAAATAGCAGGAATAACACCGGCCATATTCACTTTCAGCGGCAAGTGGCTGGTCTGCGCAGCAAACACCTTACGGCCCTGCTGACGCTTGGCGTAGTGAACAGCAATACGACGCTGGCCACGCTCAATGAACACCACAAAACCGATAATCGCTACTGCCAGCAAACCGATCGCAACCAGGGCAAAGATATTGATATCACCCTGACGTGCAGACTCGAAAGACTGCCCGATCGCTCTCGGAAGACCGGCGACGATACCTGCGAAAATCAACATCGAGATACCGTTGCCAACACCACGCTCAGTAATCTGCTCACCCAGCCACATCATGAACATCGCACCAGCCACAAAAGTGGATACCGCGACGAAATGGAAGCCAAAGTCACCAGTGAACGCAACGCCCTGCCCTGCCAGACCAACGGACATGCCGATGGCCTGAACCAGAGCTAGGACGACAGTGCCGTAGCGGGTGTACTGGCTAATCTTACGACGGCCAGATTCACCTTCCTTCTTCAACTGCTCCAGCTGTGGGCTGACAGCGGTCATGAGCTGCATGATGATCGATGCCGAAATGTACGGCATGATCCCCAATGCAAAAATACTCATGCGCTCCAGCGCACCGCCGGAAAACATGTTGAACAAGCTAAGAATGGTCCCCTCACTCTGTCGAAACAGGTCTGCGAGTCGATCAGGGTTGATACCTGGAACCGGGATGTGTGCGCCAATCCGATAGACGATAATCGCCATGAACAGAAAACGCAGACGAGCCCAGAGTTCAGACATACCGCCTTTGCCGAGCGCAGAGAGAGCACCTTGCTTAGCCATTTATTCCTCGAACTTGCCGCCAGCTGCTTCGATAGCCGCACGCGCACCTTTGGTGGCTGCGATGCCCTTGATGGTCACAGCGCGAGTAACTTCGCCGGACAGCATGATTTTCACACGCTGAACGTTCTGGTTAATCACGTTGGCATCTTTCAGGGACTGCACGGTAACGATGTCGCCTTCCACTTTAGCCAGCTCGGACAGACGCACTTCTGCGCGATCCATGGCTTTCAGGGAAACGAAACCGAACTTCGGCAGGCGACGATGCAGCGGCTGTTGACCGCCTTCAAAGCCTGGAGCAATGGTGCCACCGGAGCGGGAAGTTTGACCTTTGTGACCACGGCCACCAGTCTTACCCAAACCACTACCGATACCACGGCCCGGACGATGCTTTTCGCGACGGGAACCCGGCGCTGGACTCAGATCATTGAGTTTCATCGATTAACCCTCGACACGCAGCATGTAGTAAGCCTTGTTGATCATCCCGCGGTTCTCGGGAGTATCCTGGACTTCTACAGTGTGACCGATGCGACGCAGGCCCAGACCCTTAACGCACAGCTTGTGGTTAGGGATACGGCCGGTCATGCTTTTGATCAGCGTTACTTTAACGGTAGCCATGATCAGATGATCTCCTGGACGCTTTTGCCACGCTTGGCGGCAATGGATTCAGGGGACTGCATTGCTTTCAAACCCTTGAAAGTGGCGTGAACCACGTTTACTGGGTTAGTCGAGCCGTAGCACTTGGCCAGAACGTTCTGAACGCCAGCAACTTCGAGAACAGCACGCATAGCGCCGCCAGCGATGATACCGGTACCTTCAGAAGCAGGCTGCATGTACACCTTCGAAGCGCCATGAGCGGACTTCATTGCGTACTGCAGAGTAGTGCCATCCAGATCAACCTGGATCATGTTGCGACGAGCAGCTTCCATTGCCTTCTGGATCGCAGCAGGCACTTCACGCGACTTGCCACGGCCGAAGCCAACACGGCCCTTACCATCACCAACCACGGTCAACGCGGTGAAAGTGAAGATACGGCCGCCTTTAACGGTTTTGGCTACGCGGTTAACTTGAACCAGCTTCTCGATGTAGCCTTCGTCGCGCTTTTGGTCGTTATTGGACATAACTTAGAACTCCAGCCCAGCTTCACGAGCAGCCTCAGCCAGCGCCTTGACGCGGCCGTGGTACTTGAAGCCAGAGCGGTCGAAAGCCACCTGCGAGACGCCAGCGGCTTTTGCACGCGTAGCGACCAGCTGGCCAACCTTAGTGGCCGCGTCGATGTTGCCGGTGGCACCATCACGCAGTTCTTTATCCAAAGTCGAGGCACTTGCCAGGACTTTGTTGCCGTCGGCCGAAATGACCTGGGCGTAGATGTGCTGCGAAGAGCGGAACACGCAGAGGCGCACGACTTCGAGTTCGTGCATTTTCAGGCGTGCTTTGCGAGCGCGACGCAGTCGAGTAACTTTTTTGTCGGTCATTTGCTATGCCCTACTTCTTCTTGGCTTCTTTACGACGGACGACTTCGTCCGCGTAGCGCACACCTTTACCTTTGTAAGGCTCTGGTGGACGGAAGTCGCGGATCTCAGCGGCCACTTGACCTACCAGCTGCTTATCGATGCCCTTGATCAGGATATCGGTCTGGCTAGGAGTCTCAGCGGTAATGCCTGCCGGCAGTTCGTAATCCACTGGATGCGAGAAGCCGAGGGCCAGGTTCAGCACTGTGCCTTTTGCTTGTGCCTTGTAACCAACACCGACCAGCTGGAGCTTACGCTCGAAGCCTTGGCTTACGCCTTGGACCATGTTGTTTACCAGTGCACGGGTAGTACCGGCCATTGCGCGAGTTTGTTGGTCGCCGTTGCGAGCAGCGAAACGCAGCTCACCAGCTTCCTGAACAATTTCAACGGAGGCGTGTACGTTCAGTTCGAGAGTACCCTTGGCACCCTTCACCGAAAGCTGTTGGCCGGCGAATTTTACTTCGACGCCAGCTGGCAGCTTAACGGGGTTCTTAGCGACGCGAGACATGCTTATCCCCCCTTAGAACACAGTGCAAAGAACTTCGCCGCCGACACCGGCAGCGCGCGCAGCACGATCAGTCATCACACCTTTGTTGGTGGAGACGATAGACACGCCAAGGCCGCCACGTACTTTCGGCAGCTCTTCAACGGACTTGTACTGACGCAGGCCTGGACGGCTAACGCGCTTCACTTCCTCGATGACCGGACGGCCTTCGAAGTACTTCAGCTCGATGGACAGCAGAGGTTTGATTTCACTGCTGATCTGATAACCCGCGATGTAACCTTCGTCCTTCAGGACTTTTGCTACAGCCACCTTCAGCGTGGAAGACGGCATGCTTACGACGGACTTTTCAGCCATCTGGGCATTACGGATTCGAGTTAGCATGTCCGCTAACGGGTCCTGCATACTCATGGGCTAGATGCTCCTGATACAAAAAGAATTAGCCTTGCGGCTACAACTATCGCCGAGAAATCCCGGGCAAAAAACACGGGCTCAGGCGAGCCGGTCATTCTAGACACACCCCAGAAATGAATCAAGCCCCATAAGGGGCTTGATTCACACTCAAGACCACCGGCGATCGGGTTCTCTCGACCCCGACCACGGCGGCTTTGATGTCATTACCAGCTGGCTTTGACCAGACCTGGTACGTCACCACGCATGGCAGCTTCACGCAGCTTGTTACGGCCCAGGCCGAACTTGCGGTAAACGCCGTGCGGACGACCGGTCAGGCGGCAGCGGTTACGCATGCGCGATGCGCTAGCGTCACGTGGCTGCTTCTGCAGAGCGACAGTAGCTTCCCAACGGGCTTCTGGACTTGCGTTCAGATCCACGATGATAGCTTTCAGCGCTGCACGCTTGGCGGCGTACTTGGCAACGGTGAGCTGACGCTTCAGCTCACGGTTCTTCATGCTCTTCTTGGCCATTTTCCTACTCCAATCAGTTGCGGAACGGGAATTTGAAAGCACGCAGCAGAGCGCGGCCTTCGTCATCGTTCTTGGCAGTGGTGGTCAGGGTAATGTCCAGACCGCGGAGAGCATCGATCTTGTCGTAATCGATTTCCGGGAAAATGATCTGCTCTTTCACGCCCATGCTGTAGTTGCCACGACCGTCGAAGGACTTGGCATTCAGGCCGCGGAAGTCGCGAACCCGAGGCAGGGAGATCGACAGCAGACGATCCAGGAACTCGTACATACGCTCACGACGCAGGGTCACTTTGACACCGATCGGCCAGCCTTCGCGGACTTTAAAGCCAGCGATGGATTTACGAGCGTGAGTCACAACGACTTTCTGGCCGGTGATCTTTTCCAGGTCAGCAACAGCGTGTTCGATGACTTTTTTGTCGCCGATCGCTTCGCCCAGACCCATGTTCAAGGTGATCTTGGTAACGCGCGGAACTTCCATCACGTTCGAAAGCTTAAGTTCTTCCTTAAGTTTCGGAGCGATTTCCTTCCGGTAAATCTCTTGTAGTCGTGCCATGGTCTTCTACCTAGCAGTGTTCAAGCATCAACCGCTTTTTGGGTCGACTTGAAGACACGAATTTTTTTGCCATCTTCTACTTTGAAACCAACGCGGTCAGCCTTGTTGGTTTCGCTGTTGAAAATAGCGACGTTGGAAGCGTGCAGTGGCGCTTCTTTCTCGACGATACCGCCCTGTACGCCCGACATCGGGTTAGGCTTGGTATGGCGCTTGACCAGGTTCAGGCCACCAACGACCAGACGGTCGTCAGCCAGAACCTTAAGCACTTTACCGCGCTTACCTTTGTCTTTGCCGGCGATCACGATGATCTCGTCGTCACGACGAATCTTTTGCATGTCGGATCTCCTTACAGCACTTCTGGGGCGAGCGAGACGATCTTCATGAACTTCTCAGTACGAAGTTCACGGGTCACTGGCCCAAAGATACGGGTGCCGATCGGTTCTTGCTTGTTGTTCAGCAGAACAGCAGCGTTGCCATCAAAGCGGATGATCGAGCCATCTGCACGGCGAACGCCGTGACGGGTGCGGACTACAACAGCAGTCATCACTTGGCCTTTTTTCACCTTACCGCGAGGAATTGCTTCCTTGACGGTAACCTTGATGATGTCACCGATACCAGCGTAACGACGATGGGAGCCACCCAGCACCTTGATGCACATAACGCGGCGAGCGCCGCTGTTATCGGCCACATCGAGCATGGATTGAGTCTGAATCATATAATTTCTCCGACCCCTAGCCCTTAGACTTCCACAGCGCGTTCGAGAACATCAACCAGGGCCCAGGACTTGGTCTTGGCCATCGGACGAGTTTCACGAATAGTGACCTTGTCGCCGATGTGGCACTGGTTGGTTTCGTCGTGCGCGTGCAGCTTAGTCGAACGCTTAACGTATTTACCGTAGATAGGGTGCTTAACGCGACGCTCGATCAGAACGGTGATGGTCTTGTCCATCTTGTCGCTGACAACACGGCCAGTCAGCGTACGGACAGTTTTTTCGGCTTCAGCCATGATTACTTACCTGCCTGCTGGTTGAGCACAGTCTTCACGCGAGCGATGTCACGCTTAACTTGCGAGAGCAGATGAGACTGCCCCAACTGGCCAGTTGCTTTCTGCATACGCAGATTGAACTGGTCGCGCAGCAGGCCGAGCAGTTGCTCGTTCAGCTGCTGTGCGGATTTTTCACGAAGTTCATTCGCTTTCATCACATCACCGTCCGCTTAACAAAGGAGGTGGCGAGCGGCAGCTTTGCAGCAGCCAGGGCGAAAGCCTCACGCGCCAGCTCTTCAGAAACACCCTCGATTTCATACAGGACTTTGCCTGGCTGAATCTGGGCAACCCAGTATTCGACGTTACCCTTACCTTTACCCATCCGAACTTCGAGTGGCTTCTTGGAAATAGGCTTGTCCGGGAATACACGGATCCAGATCTTACCGCCACGTTTTACGTGACGGGTCAGGGCACGACGTGCCGACTCGATCTGACGAGCGGTGAGACGACCACGAGCAACAGACTTCAGCGCGAACTCGCCGAAGCTGACTTTGCTACCGCGCAGTGCCAGACCACGGTTGTGGCCGGTCATTTGCTTGCGGAACTTCGTACGCTTTGGTTGCAACATTTGGCGTACCCCTTACTTAGCAGCTTTTTTACGAGGCGCTGGTGCTTGTGGCTTCAGCTCTTCTTGGCGACCACCAATTACTTCGCCTTTGAAGATCCAAACCTTCACACCGATCACACCGTAGGTGGTGTGAGCTTCGTAGGTGGCATAGTCGATATCGGCACGCAGGGTGTGCAGTGGCACACGACCTTCGCGATACCATTCAGTACGTGCGATTTCAGCACCGCCGAGACGACCGCTCACTTGGATTTTGATGCCTTTGGCACCAATGCGCATGGCGTTCTGTACGGCGCGCTTCATAGCGCGACGGAACATTACACGACGCTCCAGCTGCTGAGCTACGCTCTGGGCAACCAGCATACCGTCGAGTTCCGGCTTGCGGATCTCTTCGATATTGATGTGCACAGGCACACCCATTTGCTTGGTCAGGTCCTGACGCAGTTTTTCAACATCTTCACCTTTCTTGCCGATCACGATGCCGGGACGAGCGGTGTGGATGGTGATGCGTGCAGTTTGAGCCGGACGATGAATATCGATACGGCTTACGGACGCGCTTTTTAGTTTGTCTTGGAGATACTCACGCACATTCAGATCTGCGAGCAAATAGTCCGCATAAGTCCGACCGTCTGCGTACCAGACGGAGGTGTGCTCCTTGACGATTCCCAGGCGAATGCCAATGGGATGTACTTTCTGACCCATCTCTTCGACTCCGTTACTTGTCAGCAACCTTGACAGTGATATGGCAAGACCGCTTGACGATGCGATCAGCACGGCCTTTGGCACGTGGCATGATGCGCTTCAGCGAACGCCCTTCGTTGACGAAAACGGTGGAGACCTTCAGGTCATCAACGTCTGCGCCTTCGTTATGCTCGGCGTTGGCTACGGCCGACTCCAGCACTTTCTTCATGATCTCGGCGGCTTTCTTACTGCTGAAAGCCAGCAGGTTGAGCGCATCGCCCACCTTCTTCCCGCGGATCTGGTCGGCGACCAAGCGGGCTTTCTGGGCGGAGATTCGAGCGCCCGACAACTTAGCGGCTACTTCCATCGTTCCTTACCCCTTAACGCTTGGCTTTCTTGTCAGCCACGTGCCCGCGATATGTACGGGTACCGGCGAACTCGCCCAGTTTGTGGCCGACCATGTCTTCGTTCACGAGAACTGGAACATGCTGACGACCGTTATGCACAGCAATGGTCAGACCGACCATTTGTGGCAGGATCATGGAACGGCGCGACCAGGTCTTAACTGGTTTGCGATCGTTCTTTTCCGCCGCCACTTCGATCTTCTTCAGTAGGTGAAGATCAATAAAAGGACCTTTTTTCAGAGAACGTGGCACTGTCGTATCCCTCTATTTACTTGCGACGACGGACGATCATTTTGTCGGTACGCTTATTACCACGAGTCTTCGCGCCCTTAGTCGGGAAGCCCCATGGCGATACCGGATGACGACCACCGGAGGTACGACCTTCACCACCACCATGTGGGTGGTCAACCGGGTTCATGGCAACACCACGAACGGTTGGGCGAACGCCACGCCAGCGTTTGGCACCAGCTTTACCCAGCGAACGCAGGCTGTGCTCGGAGTTCGAGACTTCGCCCAGGGTCGCGCGGCACTCAGCCAGCACTTTACGCATTTCACCAGAGCGCAGACGCAGGGTCACATAGACACCCTCGCGAGCGACCAGCTGAGCCGAAGCACCAGCGGAACGAGCGATTTGCGCGCCTTTACCCGGCTTCAGCTCGATGCCGTGTACGGTGCTACCAACTGGAATGTTACGCAGCTGCAGAGCGTTGCCCGGCTTGATCGGTGCCAGAGCACCTGCGATCAGCTGGTCGCCAGCGCTCACGCCTTTAGGGGCGATGATGTAGCGACGCTCGCCATCTGCATAGCACAGCAGGGCGATGTGAGCAGTACGGTTTGGATCGTATTCGATACGCTCGACGGTGGCAGCGATGCCATCCTTATCGTTGCGACGGAAGTCGACCAGACGGTAATGCTGCTTATGACCACCACCAACGTGACGAGTAGTGATACGGCCATTGTTGTTACGACCACCAGACTTCGATTTTTTCTCGATCAGCGGTGCGTGAGGAGCGCCTTTATGCAGCTCCTGGTTGACCACCTTGACCACAAAACGGCGGCCAGGGGAAGTCGGTTTGCATTTAACGATTGCCATGATGCGCCCCTTCCTTACTCAGCACTGCTGCTGAAATCGAGATCTTGGCCTGGCTGAAGGGAGATAACTGCCTTCTTCCAGTCATTACGCTTGCCCAGACCGCGAGCGGTACGCTTGCTCTTACCCAGAACATTCAGGGTAGTAACGCGTTCCACTTTCACGCTGAACAGGCTTTCGACGGCCTTCTTGATTTCCAGCTTGGTTGCATCGGTAGCAACCTTGAAAACGAACTGGCCTTTCTTGTCTGCCAGAACCGTAGCCTTCTCGGAAACGTGCGGGCCAAGCAGAACTTTAAATACGCGTTCCTGGTTCATCCCAGCAGCTCCTCGAATTTCTTCACGGCCGACACAGTGATCAACACTTTGTCGTATGCGATCAGACTAACTGGATCGGAACCTTGCACATCACGAACATCAACGTGCGGCAGGTTGCGAGCAGCCAGGTACAGGTTCTGATCAACAGCGTCAGACACGATCAGAACGTCGGTCAGACTCATGCCGTTCAGTTTGCCCAGCAGATCTTTGGTTTTTGGAGTTTCAACAGCGAAATCCTGAACCACGACCAGACGATCAGTACGCACCAGCTCAGCAAGGATGGAACGCATTGCTGCGCGATACATCTTCTTGTTCAGCTTCTGGGAGTGATCCTGTGGACGAGCTGCGAAAGTGGTACCGCCGCCACGCCAGATTGGGCTACGGATAGTACCGGCACGAGCACGGCCAGTACCTTTCTGACGCCATGGGCGCTTGCCGCCACCGGAAACGTCGGAACGGGTCTTTTGCTGCTTGCTACCCTGACGGCCGCCGGCCATGTAGGCCACGACTGCTTGGTGAACCAGCGTCTCGTTGAATTCGCCGCCAAATGTCAGTTCGGAAACTTCGATCGCTTGAGCGTCATTTACATTTAATTGCATGTCAGCTTCCCCTTAACCGCGAGCCTTGGCAGCCGGACGCACAACCAGATTGCCGCCAGTAGCGCCAGGAACGGCACCCTTGACCAACAACAGATTGCGTTCAGCGTCGACGCGCACTACTTCCAGGGACTGTACGGTCACGCGCTCAGCGCCCATATGACCGGACATTTTCTTGCCCTTGAATACACGACCAGGAGTCTGGCACTGGCCAATAGAACCCGGGACGCGGTGGGAAACGGAGTTACCGTGGGTGTTATCTTGACCGCGGAAATTCCAACGCTTGATGGTACCGGCGAAGCCTTTACCTTTCGACTGACCGGTAACATCTACCAGTTGGCCAGCAGCGAAGATTTCTGCATTGATCAGATCGCCAGCTTGGTACTCGCCTTCTTCAAGACGGAATTCCCAAACGCCACGACCGGCAGCAACGTTCGCTTTAGCGAAGTGACCTGCTTGAGCAGCAGTCACGCGCGAAGCACGACGCTCACCTACAGTGACTTGCACTGCACGATAGCCATCGGTTTCTTCAGTTTTGAACTGGGTGACGCGATTCGGCTCGATCTCAATGACCGTGACCGGAATGGAGACACCTTCTTCGGTGAAAATACGGGTCATACCGCATTTACGACCGACTACACCAATAGTCATGTTGTAAACCTCATGAGTGTACGGGGCTTTCACCCGCTATGGCCGCCCATTTCAGAGCGTTACACGACTAAGACCGAGTCTTAGCCGAGGCTGATCTGCACTTCCACACCTGCCGCAAGATCAAGCTTCATAAGAGCATCAACGGTTTTATCCGTTGGCTGGACGATGTCCAGTACACGCTTATGAGTACGGATCTCGTACTGGTCGCGCGCGTCTTTGTTGACGTGCGGAGAAACCAGAACGGTGAACCGCTCTTTACGAGTAGGCAGTGGAATTGGACCACGCACTTGAGCACCAGTACGTTTCGCGGTTTCCACGATTTCCTGGGTGGATTGGTCGATCAGGCGATGGTCAAAAGCCTTCAACCTGATACGGATTTGCTGATTTTGCATTGGATTTCAGACTCCAGGCTGCTATTCCCACCGGGCG